>ERZ1292633.1657-Hain-H41-02um-R1-1657-length-23808-cov-6_pt2 | contig 10024 bp, 8 predicted proteins | sample MGYA00564406_ERZ1292633 | MGnify/ENA primary metagenome ERZ1292633 (study PRJEB36523, sample SAMEA6512639) | groundwater metagenome | collected 2019-01-08 | study: AquaDiva: Metagenomics assemblies of 32 groundwater samples
CCCCCCCCCCCCCCCCCCCCCCCCCCCCCCCGTCCACCGTGATCGATGATCGTGAAATCTAGCGACTGATTCGATTCAGTCTGAATGTAGTGCCTGTGGGGAAAAGATGTGTGTGTACGGCTTTTTTTTCGAGCAATGTCATTCAACTTGTCCTCTCATCCAACACGCTGCGTCCTTCCTTCCCCCTTTTCCGTCGTTCGGGTCATCATAACTTTTCTGGATTCTGAATCATTCGGAAACAAATCACGTTGATGATGTCACGCGCAGGGGAATGCGAGTGGCCCGCCGCCATGTGTTTCGTGCCATATGTGTCAAACCAAGTTTCCCCACGCGGAGGCCGAAAACTTCGCAGCTGTTTGGCTCAATGCGGCTGATACGGTGCCCATGTTGCCCACCGCGAAGATAGCCAACCGTCCGTAGACGCCCTGATCGGTGATCTCGTACCGCGCATCCGGCACGAGGTTGGCCGGGCAACCCTCCGCTCCGTTGTTCGTTCCACCGCAGGTGCTGTTGTGAATGGCGGTGTACGTCGCCGCGCACATGGCCGCCGCCGTATTTCCATTGCATCGCATATTGCCGTAGCCCGGGGCGAGAAAGCCGTTTCCGACGGGCCAGTTGGGCACGTAGTTGGCGCCCGTCAAAGGGTGATTCAATGGTTGCCAGTCTGTGGGACTGTCGTACGGCAAGTAGTAGGCGAAAAGGGCAAAGTCGCACCCATAGTACACCGTCGGAATCTCCACGCCAACCGACAGAATGTTCGGTGCGGCGGCCGATGTTTTTTGAAACGTTTGCTCGATGAGCATGGCCTCTTTCGGAAAGTTGACGTCGTCTCCAAGCTGCATGCCCCAGTTGAAGTAGTAAGGGGCAGCCACTCCAGCGGTGCACTGCCCCGTGCTGCTCTCAAAGGTGCGAGGGACCACGCCCATCAACAGACCGTTCGGATTTCCCTGGGGCCCGAGAAACGCCCATCCATCTTGCCACGCGGCCAGCTGCGACGGCGCACCTGAGCACGCACCGGACTGAGTGGGGTTGTAATTGTCGCCTTGATCGGAGCGCACGTCCATTTGAAAAAGAGCCCCCACGGCTATAGGGGGCACGATGAGCGCCCCTTCGACCCAGACACGCGTGATGCAGGGGTAGCGATAGCCCGGAGGGGCCACACCGTTCACTTCAACTTGTATCACTCCATTGTTCAAGATCTGGCCGCCGGGGAGTTGCGCAGAGGCAAGGAAAGGAGCCCCCGCAGTGACGGCCGCGAGCGCAATCAGGAGGGCGACGTGATGACGCATGACACCTTTGGCGGTAGAGAGATACAAGAAAATCGAGGTGAATTAAATTCACTGAATTTCAACTCACGAAATGGAGGGGAGGGGGAAAATTGACTGTAATCTACAAGGGAGGACGACACAACAACCGCTGAACTTTAGGAAGGCTGCGATGAACGCATTCACTTGAAAAAAAAAAGAGTGCCGTCGTCGGAGAAAAAAATAGAAAAAATAAGACTTCCCTTGGAACGATCCATGGGACGCGCCGACCCCTCTGTCACAGCTTATGCTTGCCGGTTGCGCATCCGGGGACCTTGACGAAGTCGTCGAAGTCACTGTTTTTCTTTTGAGGACAGCAAGCCCAGTACTTGTAGGTGTCCCAGAACACGGGACCTCCAGTGTGATATTGGCAAGCCGTGTCGGTATTTTCCTCGACACGAAATTTTTTCTGACAGCCGAAGTTGCGACACGTCGCCCACCCATCGACCACTTGGCCAGCGGGAGCAGACGCGGCGCTTGTCGCCTCCTCGAATTCACGTGGTCCTTTCCGGCGAGGACCGCTGTCCGTCGAGGAGGTACTCGCGTGACCGTTCCCAACCGACGGCGCCGTGGCTGACGACTCGACGCTTACGGCACCCCCGCCGCCGCCGCTGGCGGCGGCCGCTGTCATCGCCGCCACCTGTGCCGCCGTCAGGGCCACGTTGTCGATCGTAGGGCTGGCTGAAATGCACCCGACGGCAACCATGTTGACGTCTTTTTGAACATGACGCCCCGTGCAGCACTTTGGCACCTTTTCAAAGTCGTCCCAGTCGTAGGCTTTGGTTTGGGGACAACAGCCCCAAAACTTCGCGGTATCGTGAAAGACGGGCCCTTTGGCGTGGTAGGAGCAGGCCGAGTCATGATTGTCGTTAGCGAGGAAATAATCACCGCATCCAAAGTTTCCGCAAATCACAGAACCGGCAGGCGGTGCCGCGAGGCTTCGCCCGGATGCGCAAGCAGGACGGTGTACGACGAGGACCTCATTGTAGTCACTGATGTGCTTGGAAACCGCGTCCGACAAGGGAATCGAGGTGGTTCCGATCCGGAGGGCCATGTCCGTTGCGGCAAGAGGTTTATCGGCGAACTTCTTGTTGTAGGCATCGCAGAAGAACGACAGCAGCTTTTGGCAAGGACCGGCGATCCAAGCGGCGTTCAACGTGATCTTCAGTTTGTGCGCTTCCCGCCCAAGACGTGTCGACATGACTTCCTCCGACCCGTCAGCGCCTTCGCCTTCGTAGCTGAGGTAGACGCGCAGAGACGCGGGTGCGGTTGTTGTCGGCGGGGCAGCGGGCGTCGCGTCGCCCGACATCCCTTGGCAATAGCGGCCGTTGATAATACTTTTTCTTCGGTAACAAGGTTTTATTGGCTTGCCGCGCGCCGCCCGTGTGTGTGTTCCAGCCAGACGTTAAACTTGCGCGCTCCTTTTTTTCGCCGCTGTCAAACAAACACAGTCATCCGAGATTCACAAAAGACGACACTTTTGAAACCCATATCACAGCCGCGAAAGCTTTGTGTGACATTTTGTCGGTTTTGCTGCTGATATGTTCTTGACGCTGTCCTTCCGTCGCGATTGTGTTGCGTCCGAGGACGAGAAACAGGGCGGAGAGAGTTGAGAGGGAAAGAGAACGTAGACAGAAAATTGGCCAGCCGAATCCGAAATTTCTGGTTGGTGTGGATGGACAGAGTTCATTTTTCCCTCACCTGGTGCCTCACGCCACGATTGGGCGACGATGCTGATTGCCGGCTAGCCGATTCTCATACACATGAATGACGCCCTCTGCATCCGCGAAGGCAACGAGAGGCTCGTTGGCCGCAAAGTGGCACGAACAAATGGCATGGTCGAACTTGGCGTCGACGACCGGCTTCATGGTCCTCCGTTCCACGACAAAGGCGGCCGCCTTCACTTGCTGCCCGTCGGTGCCCGCCACGGCTAGGAACTCACCGTTTTCGGAGAAGCGCGCACACTCGGGCAGGAACGGTGTTGATGTCGGCCAAGGCAGCTCCAGCGGTGCTTCTTCGGGACGTTGTAGATCCCACAAGGTCAGCCGTGGGGTTTCAATGCGATGCGACGCTGCAAAAACGTGATGGTCGTGCACATCGAGCGCGTCTCCAGTGAGGTACGGACCCACGAGTTCAATGCGGCCGGCGTTGTTGGCCGCCTTCGTGTGGGCAAGGAGAGAGGACTCGGCGTCCGATGTGCCAACGGGAACCGCGGTTCGGATGTCGAAAATAGTCGCGACCCCGCTCCACCCCGCGGCGATGACGAGGTTCGGCGAACTGCGAATAAACTTTACGGAGTAAATTCGTTCTGCCGGCGGCGTCGAGGCCAGCGCGGCTGCGCAACTGAAGGTCTGCGACAAATGGCCTGTCGCGTCATCGTAAATGCGAACGTGCGCGTCGCGGCCGGCGGTCACGAACAACGAACCGTCGTGTCGATAGTCGCAACAGTAGAGCTCGTTATCCACCTCATTAACAGCGGACAGCTGCTCGCCCGTGCGATAGTCATAACGCGCAACCAAGCCGCTGCTGCATGTCACGAGCAAGGTTGAACGTCCTACCGGGCGGAAGGCGAGTGAGGTGACGGGTTGACGGTGACCGCCCTTTAGAGTTCCCACATTCCACTCCAATTTTGGCGTGAGCGTTTGGGTGTCGTTGATGACAACGGTTCCGTCGAAATAAGCGGCCGCGATGGCTCGGTCATCTGGGCTGAACCGGATGCACATGCACATTTCCTTATTTCTAGGACGAATCACGTTACGTTTCACCCACGGAAACGACGAGGTGCCCACCGAGGCAGGACCTGTCGTTCCGGAGGCAGGACCCGGCGGTGCAGCCATTTTTTTTTTGTGGTTCTAATTGTTCAAGATGGAATGAAATGTGTCCTTAATCAAACAAAGCAGAGAGAGAGAGAGAGAGAGAGAGAGAGAGAGAGAGAGAGAAACAAATGAATACGTACTGTACGAGAGTGCTGCATTCCGCGGCACACGTCGGCAGGGCGTCAAAGTCGTCAAGTGCATTTTGTTTGACTCTACGCCTGGAATGGCAGCCACTGCGGCTCCAAATTGTCCATCTGAGGCAGTAACTCTTCGGCCAACTCGAGCATCCAGCGCATCGCCGGACTGACTGCCACCAGCGAATCGGCTGCCGGAATCCGAAAGCCGGCCGCTGCACACCCTTCCTCTTCAAATTCTGTCGTTCCGGATGTCGTGACGGCCACATCGATGCAACGTGCGACGTCGCTTCGGTTGAGCAACGTGCCCAGTGGCAGCGATGCGATCAACCAGCAGTGCTCCGAAAGGGCGACCGCGGACCAAGGCACCGCTGCCGGCACCGCCACCGGAGGCTGATCGGCGGCGTGATGACGAACCGAAAACGTGTCATCGAAGGAAAATGTGAGCAGCTCACCCGCGGCTTCGCCGGCGCACACACTGCGGTAACCGCGCGCCGCCCTCCACAGCCGCGACATGCGTTCATCGACCCGGTGGCGCGTGGCCGCATCCGCGTGGAAGGCCACCAACGTGCCTCCCAACCCCGCCGGGCCACCATCCTTCTCCGCCGCGGCGGCACCCGTTGGTGGACGAGGAACCCGTCCCGTCATCGTAAGGGCGATTGCGGCACGCAGACTGGGAGCGGTCGCGATCGAACGAGGGGGCTCCCACGCCACAGGGGCGCCTCCAGGCCGACTTGTGTCCAGCAGCAGCGCACTGCCGTCCGCGACCGTGGCCGCATGCAGCATGCCCTCAGACGGTTTGCCGCCTCGCTGCTCGTTGGCTGACCTCCACTCGTCCCAAGTAGAATGCGTGGTCCACACGATGTCCACCTCCAAACCGGCACCTTCGACCTCTGGCCATCCGCTGAGGCAGTGCCCCACTTTTTCCTCCCCCTCCTCCTTACCGTTGTCGTCTTCACGGCTACGAGGGGACCCATCGTCGACGGCGACGGCGCTCTTCCTGAGGGCGACGAGCGCTCTTCCAAGTGAATCGCTCCCCCCAACCCTTTTCAATATGTGATGAATGCAGAAAAGCTGCGCGTCCAAAAACGTCGTCAGCATGGCTTTTTTGAAACTAACGGACACCGTGCCGCGTCCGCCGCCGTTCGGGTTGCGCAACGTCGCACGAGCTTGCGCGACGAAGTACTTGATCACGTAGCGATGAAGAAACCGTTTGCACACATATTCGGCAACTAGCGGACCGAGCCAGGCCACAAGGTCCCTGCGGCCGTCCACATCGTCAGTGCTCTGTTTTAGACCATCGCCCTGTTGGCTCCTCTTTGCCGAGAGACTAACCGCACAGATGAGTGGCGCCGCCTCGTGGCGAAAGATGAACACGTCTGCGGTTGGGGCTAGCGAAAGCGAAGTAGACACCGCCGTATTTTGGGACGTGTCCCGCTCGATTGTATCCCAGCCGCGGCTCGCAAGCGTGCGCTTAAAGACGTCGGCGATGGAAAGGACGGGCGCCGATGAAGGGGAGACCGACACGCCCGCACGGGACGAAGGTGCCGCGGTGGCTTTACTTCCAAGGAGATCATCATCATCGGCCGTCGTGGTGCTCCGACTAATGGGATCGTCAAACGATGGCGGTGGAGCCGAACCGTCATCGTCCCCATCGCAGGCAGGGGCCTTGTTGGGCCTCGGGGACGGCGCGGACGACGCCATCACATGTCCTGGCGCGGCACCATTTTGCGCGGAACGGACGAAGTCGTCATACAGCCCACCACCAGTCGTCGTGGTGCCCAATGACCCACCATACACGGGCGACGTTTCTCGCCACCGCGCCTTTTTGCCACTCGTTGGACGTGAAGCTGAAGGTTGTGCCGAATCTGCACGCGGGGACGACGACGACCCTCCTTCATTCTTCCCACGCTCTTCATCCGTATCGAAAATCGCGTCGGCGTTGACGGTCAAGCCAAAAGTAAGTGCGGCGAAATTCGAAGCCATGGCGGTCACGGCCTCTTCCGGGCTTGAGAGGGAGGCCGACGCCTCCACAATGCCGGGAACACCAAAGCCTGGGCGGTGCATATAGGCCGCAATCGGGTTGCCCATCAGGGCATCGACGATGACTATGCCGTTCATTGTCCCCTTCCTGTTTCGGGAGAGGAGGGAAACCATTACCACTCCAATGCCTTCGAAAGGAAGTCGCACAGTCATGTTTTGACGGAGGATTGCTTTCAGCGAACGGTGGGAAAAGCGCGCGGAGGTTGATCGAATGCGCATTAACCTACCCCGGAAGAGACACTACGCAGCCCAACAAAAACATAAGAGAAAACGCCCTAGTATCGTTGGATCACCGAACGTGCGGAACCGCGCATTCGCCGGGAATGTGCCGCCGACATCCAGTTTTGCACCACCAATTCGTGCTGCCGACGCTACTCAAAAAACGATCAGGGGAACGCAACGTATGTACGCGTAACGTTGCGACCGTCGGCATCATTCAGGTTCGTCTTGGCCTGACGGAGGTGGGCCTCTGAGTCACGAAGGTCGTCTTCGGCATTGCGGAGGTGGGCCTCTGAGTGGCGAAGGTCGTCTTGGGCTTCACGGAGATGACGCTTTGCCTCTGTGGGCGTCGCGTTCGCCGCTTCACGAATGCGCGCCACATCCACGACCGACATTCTTATGTCACTCGTGACGGGGAAGGCAAAACCAACACTTCGCGCCATGAGTGCTTTCACGATCATGTCCTCGACCATTACTCGCAGCCGCAACGGTTCAATCTGCGTCTTCGCGAAAGCGACGGCCGACAGAGGGCCCGCGAAATCGATGCGTTGGCGCTTTCGGGGACTGCGGTCGGAGGGACCGGACGGCATGATGATGTGCTTGGGGGGTTCAGAATGGGGGGCCGAACGCGCAACGATAAAAGTGGCCGCGTCTACGTCACCCCCTCAACCCTCTCGCATGGACACCAACGCCACAAGGTGTTTCGATCGACGCCGGCCGGAGTATATCGGGGACGGGTATCCCCTCTAAAACGGTGTTGGAGCACTGACAAAACCGTCTCTCCAGTGAGCCCAATCGAAGGTGCTTCTCGTGTAGGCTGGTGGGTGCGGCTGGGTAAAAGCGACGTGGGGAAGGCAAGATGTGAGCAACGTTCACTTGCAGGTCCAACAGCGACGCCTAGAACTTGGAACGCTGCTCAATTGAATGTTGAGTGAACCGTCAGGAAATCGGGTGCCCAACCCGATTCCTGTCACCCACTGACGTCTGCAGATCAAAACGTTTTGAGGTTCCGCATTGACGTGGTCCGAATATCGGTTTGCGAGAGAGACGAGAGCGATGCCAATTTGCAGTTGCGATATTTGCTCCTTCCCTCACCGGTGCGCGGCGTGTCGCCCATCGGTGCGGATTACCACCAGTATTCCGGGTAAGGCGACCGCGATGACAGCAGATTGTTTCCGAGCCAAGCGACGAGAAAAAGCACGATGCACCCCGACAAAACTGGAAAAACGAGGAAAATGAAACTGGCACCGAGAAGATGCAGCGGAACGGCCGCAGCCGCAACAAACGCCGTGGCGCTCGCCGGAGGATGCGGCACGGACAAGAACGTCGTGAGCGCCACGGTGATCCCAATGGCCAGCGCGGCGGCTAGCGGCGTCCCGTTGCGCACGGTGGCAAAGGCATGCCCCATCACCAGTCCCGCGAGAGCGCCAATCGCATGGCCAAGGAACACGCTCTTAGGTTGCGCCGCCGGCACCTTTGGGGCGCCGAAAACGAGCGCACAGCTGGCCCCGAAAGGTGGAATGACGAGAGAAAATGAAATGCCGCCCATGGGGATCGCCACATAGATGTGCAATAGGGCCAGCGTCGTCATCGCCAGACATGAAAGCACCAACATGAGCAGCAACTCCCACATGTCGCCAGCCAGGACGCCGGAGCCTTTGCCGCGATTACCGCGTAAGCGCTGCCAGTAGGACATGGATTCCGTACGGCGCGCGAAGATGAGCACCGATGGAGTTTGCGCGTCGCTATAGGCCGGCGTCGACGACGCATCGCCAGCGGGGCTCGCATCGGTGTTCATCGGCTCCCTGGCGCCGGGTCTTAACGGGGGGGCGACGGGCGGTCTCTCGCGCGTAACATCGGGATCGAAGGACACGGTTCGCGGTCGCTCGCACCCTTCGTGCGTCATAGTGATAGCTGGATTGAGAGACGCGGCGCAAAATGGACCTGATTACTTTCAAGGAATAAGGGGGGGATTATTCCTGCTTCATTAAAATCCGTGCCTAACGCATTCAACAGCTACACGGCCACATGGCGACTCACCTGCGTTACGGGGGCAGAAACTCGAAAACGCAGCCCCCCCCCCACGCACCAGAATCCGCAGTGCATCGTGGAGTGGACTGCAATCACAAATTTCGCACTACTAGGTCGCCGTTGCGGCATGCGGCCCACCACCGCGACGGATCGTGAACACTTGCCGGAGAAGGGTCACCGTCTTCATCTTGACCACGAGGTTGCGAAATAAAATCGTAATCACGACACCAGCGAGACAACAGAGATAGAACAAACTCTGCGTCGCATCATCGCTCAACAGAAGGGGACCACAAGGTCGCGTATAGCGGAGCATGCTGTTGACGCCACAACCCCGAGCGCAGTCCGGTCGGTAGGTCGCTGACGCGTTGGACGTGAAGATGAGGCCGTTGCCGTCCGCCGTCAAGTTGGTGGACACCGCGTCGCGACAGTTGACGCTCCAACCGGCACACTGATTGTTCACCTGATACGCGCAGAGCGCGGGGTAGCTTCCCGATACCGCGTTGGCAGCCATGCGGTGATACGCCAACTGCGCCGTTTCGCCTGCCAGGTTGGTGCCATCGGCCGTCAGGCCAATGCCCACCAGCACCACGGCGACCACGGATGCCATTCCATAAAACCCTTCCAATAGCGATTGCCGCTCCCGCAGCTGAATGCCGCTGTTGGTGAGGAAAAAGATCGAGTTGATGCGCGACGCGACGTACATGCACACGAGCGCCGCCGAGGCGGCGGGGAAGAGGCAGACGAGGCTCAGCCACGGCTGCATTTGGTTGAAGACGTCGTCTGAGGCCATCGAGGCAATGCCTAAAAAGAGAACCACGACGGAAAAGCCAAAGGCGGCGACCGACGTCAAACCTTGCACCACGGCGATGTGGCGGCCGTAGTCGTGCACGATGCTGCCGATTAGCGAAAAAGGCGATGCTCGACGAGTGGGAGCGGCCCCGATGTCGTTAACCTGCCTGATGGCCCGCAGCAGGAGAGCTTGCGCCCCAGAGGCGGGGGGGGCCCTGGCGTCATCACGACTTCCAGTGCCCGCAACTGCCGTCGCCGTGGAGTTCGGTTCAAGAAGCGGCGGATGGGAAGAAGCGTCGTGCGAGCTGCCTCTTGTAAGAGCGACGATTTTCCGTTCGGCCACCGCGCACAGCTGATCCGAGGTCACATCACTCTCCGGCACGGCAAGGGCGCAGTATCGCTCGCGCTCCCTCGCGTCTTGCAGCTTGTCGAGAAGCAGCGCTTGGAGAACCGTCGGCACGGCCGCCGGTGCGGAACGGTCGGGCGAACATGCTCGCAGGAAAGCGTCCACCACGCGCTGTTCGTGGGCGAAAACCAACTGCATGGGGGGCTGCCGTTGATCGGTACTTCCAGTGTCATCGGCGTTGCGCACGGGCTGATCGATCGCGGGGGAGGCCGTTGCGGATGCGTCACTACTAGAGGCTCCCTGTGCCGCCGTGCCGTTGTCGCTCGCGATGTCCGACTCTGA
>ERZ1292633.6639-Hain-H41-02um-R1-6639-length-10022-cov-5_pt1 | contig 10022 bp, 10 predicted proteins | sample MGYA00564406_ERZ1292633 | MGnify/ENA primary metagenome ERZ1292633 (study PRJEB36523, sample SAMEA6512639) | groundwater metagenome | collected 2019-01-08 | study: AquaDiva: Metagenomics assemblies of 32 groundwater samples
GTCGCTGATTTTTTCGTGCAGACGAATGGTCATGCCGGCAACGATGTCTTTGTGGGGGATGACTTTGGCCTCGGCTTCCGGAGGGGCGACTTCCTCGACAACCGCAGTCTCAGCGACCACTTCGGTAGGAGTTTCCACCACTTCGACAGGTTTAAGGTCTGCGACCACTTCTGGGGTCGTTTGTTCGTCTTTGGTTTCGTCGTTCATAGTGACAGGATAGTAGCCGAAAGGCCTTATTTCGTCAACTCTTGGGAGTCTTTTCGAGGATTTTTTCTAGAACTTGGCTTGGGGTGAGATGGGTCGTATCAACGACCACATCGTATTTATTAGGATCCATAAAGTCGACACCATAGTATTTTTGGTAGCGTCTACGATCAGAGGCATTACGTTCTGCTAAGGCTGCCCTGAGTTCTTCAATCGAAGCGTAGGATTGCTCATCAGCTCGATCGTCTTTTGGCGCGAAGAATATCCGGCGCGCTCCTTCATCTGGATCGACCATCAATAACACTTTGAGCGCTTGAGGAATACAGTGCCAGGACATGCGGCCGTCGATGATGAACGACGCCCCGGAAGCACCTAATTTTGTTTGGTAGTCGTCAACCTCAGTATCCGTGAATGCTTCATTCTCTCCCAAAACATTGAGCTGCTCGATGGTCATGCCTCGTTCGATCGCCATTTGGCCGCGCAGTGCCCCAACGGAATACGTAGGTAACGAGAGTCGATCAGCGAGTAATTTTACGATGGTTGATTTTCCAGATCCGGCGAGACCTGAGATGGCGATAATCATAGATTTATGTGCGCGTCAAGGTCGGCAGAATGTCTGCCAGCTCCGTGGGCAGGGGAGACTCGAAGGTTTTGACTTCGCCGCTTGGCAGAGTCAGCGTCAACTTGGCAGCGTGCAAAAAGACGCGGCCGAGATCTTTGGCTTTGATCCCTTTGATTTTATAGAGGGTGTCACCAACCAGGGGATGACCCAGGGCATGCATGTGCACGCGGATTTGGTGGGTGCGTCCGGTTTCGATGGTGATTTTTAACAGATCATAATTGCGCCAGCGCTCCAAGACTTCGTAGTGGGTTACGGCTTCGCGGCCTTCTTGTGATTCGGGTCGTGCCACCATCCGTGCTTTCTCGCGTGAACGAGCGATCTTGAAACGAATGGTATCCGCGTCTTTGGACATATTACCGTGCACCAAGCCGATATATTCTTTCTTCATCGTCCGTTTCTGAAATTGGGTTTTCAGAAATTCGTAAGCCGGCTGATTGCGAGCCACCACCATCAGACCGGAGACATCTTGATCCAGACGGTGGATGATCCCGGGGCGCTCGGGTTTTTCGCCGACTCCTTTGAGTTCCGGATACTTTTTGAGGAGCAGATCAGCCAAAGTAACTTCGTCTTTGCCCACGGCTTCGTGAACTAAAAGTCCGGCTGGCTTTTCAATCACCAGCACGTCGGGGTCTTGGTAGATGACGTTAAACGATAGGGGCATGTTATTTGGTAGGCCCGGATGGATTCGAACCATCGACCACCGAGGTATAAGCTCGGCGCTCTAACCAACTGAGCTACGGGCCTATTAAAGGCCAGTTGATATTGCCATGTATTTGCTTTAAGCTCAAGGCATATGCCTTTTTGGATACTGTCCATCGCCATTGTCATAGTGGCCATGATAGCCACGATCTTCGCTGTTCGCGAACACTCGCGGGAGTTGTCATTCGGGGCCATGGCTATGGTTATCGCCGCTGGCGCTTTAATCATTCTAGCAGTTGTCTTTTTGCATTGATGATTAAGGTAATTGGTGATATCATCTGGTGGTCTATGCCATCCATGTTGATCGTGCTCTCGATTGTTTGGACTTTTATCTACTGGATTTTAGGTGGCGTCTTCTTTTCCCTTATCGCTTTGTTGCGGATGGGGCGGGTACGTCGCACGTGGTTTGGTTGCTTGTTTAGTTTTTCCGCTTTGGGCCTGGGGACGTTGGCCGCTTGGGTCGGGGTGCTACTGGCGGCTCGTAATCTAGATTCCTGTTCCGCCTTTCCCGACGCCGATCGTTGGCAGCAATGGTTGTATCAATTCTCTTGCGGCATTGTTGATTACGTCGGTTCGGCTCTGGTTGGATTTTTATTGTTGATTGTCCTTGGGGCTTTGCTTATGTTGGCCACCACCTCAACAGATCACACCTGGATCAAAAAAAACAAACAAAATAATCCTTAAGCCAAAGCTAAGGATTATTTTGGTGGGCGGCAGAGGAGTTGAACCTCTGACCTTCACAATGTCAATGTGACGCTCTAACCAACTGAGCTAGCCGCCCTTGGAGATTCGTTCAAAATTGGTGAGCTACTCGTCGTCCGCATCGCAACTCCTTCAACGTACATTTTGGGTACGTCTCAGTCGTTGCTTGCTCCACGACTTTGTATCTCACTCAATTTTGAACGAATCTCAAGGTCCAATCGATGCGAAGTCCTAGGAATATACTAGATCAGACAAAAGTTGTAAATGGGTCGGTCCGTAAAACCTTAATTATTCATCATCTTTTATTCGTATGAGTTCTAATCTTGGTTGGTTTGACCGTTTGGTGCGGTTATTGTTGGCCCTTGCCGCTTTCGCCGCCGCCGCCGTTTTGTTGGAACAGCCGTTCGCTAAAGTGATCGCCTTCGTCGCCGGAGTCTTCTGTTTGTATGAAGCCATTTTTGCTACTTGCGGGGCCATGGCTGTAATTGGTAAGACCTCTGTCAGAAAGCCTTTGTCAGCCGAGTCTCTCTATTTATTGACTCTGCATGGTGTCCAGGCTGTTTTGGCTTATGTCTGGTTGACGGCGGGTATAGAAAAAGTGGTGAGTAGCGCCTTTGTGGACGGCATGAGCAAGACGCTTTCCGTCTTTGCTTCGCAGAATCCCTATCCCTGGTATCAAAAATTTTTGTTGGGGCCAGTGATGGACAAGGCGGCGATTTTTGGATATGCGGTGCAGTGGGCGGAGGTTGGCGTCGCCGTGATTATGGTCGGCGCTATTGTTGTCTCGTTTTGTGGCGCGTCATCGCGATTGCTGGCCTACACTCGGGGGCTTGTCATCCTGGCTTTGCTGGTGGGCATGGTGATGAATGCCGGGTTTTTCTTGGCCGCCGGCTGGTTGAGTCCATCGACTCACGCTGTTAATTTGATCATGTTTTGGATCCAGGGCGTTTTGCTTTACACGCACAGCGCGATCTTGATAGATCGAATAAAAACTTGATGGTATGACCAAGCTCTCTCTTAAAGCGACAGGTTGGGCGGCGGTAATTAGTTGGGAGTTTTTGAACGTAATGATGTTGACTGATGTCTATCTGCGCGGAAATTCGGAGCAAGGAAAGTTTCAAACCCTTTGGTTGCAAGGACTCTATCCAGGCTATCAAACATTGAACGCCAGCGGGATCGCCGTGGCGCTTATTGAAGGATTTATTTGGCCGTGGGTCTTCGCCTGGGTGTTTGTCACTGTTTATAATAGAGTTTTGAGATAATCGTTTGCCTCTTGTTTGGTCGAAATAGTTCCTGCAAACTGGGCGTCGCGGATTTTGTTTTTGAGTTCACGAATGGCCGGTCCTGGTTTGATCCCTGCCGCGATCAGATTGTCGCCATTCAAGAGTTCAGGAATGTCGTCGCCGAGGCGCTGACGGATCTCGTTGATCCGTTGACGCACGGCTGTGATTTTTGTTTGTGGAGCGCTGCCGGTTAGGTGCATCAACGCCAGGAGTTCCTCACCCTTGGCTCCCAAAAATATTCGTTCAAAGAGTGATCCAGGAATGGCCAATGGGTCTTCGATGACGTCTAGGGCGTGCGCTGAACGCAAAAGCCACATGACTTCTTCAAGATCAATGTGCCAGCGGCCGTCTTTGGGAAATTGATAGAAGCGATACTCGTCGGCTCGACGTTGAGCTTCTATTGGATCTGCCGCGCTTAGAAACAAGGCCACCAAAAGGCGGGGAGTCAGTCCAGCGGCGTCGGAGGTCAGGGCGGTGGCGCGCGTCAAATCAAATTCAGGGAAAAGCAGAGCGAACAATCCGGAAACGTCGTACTTAATGAGCGTGCAAGCCGGATCATGCAAAAATGATTTTAAGAATTCTCGCCCAACGGCTTCGCGGGGGACGATCCAGCTGTCATCAGTTTTCAGATAGTTGATGCGCGCGGCGCTATCGTGGATGGCGTTCCAGGTGTTTTCTTCGATGTGGAAACCAAGCGAGCAAGAAAAACGGATGGCCCGCAAGAGTCGCGTCAAATCTTCTTGGAATCGCTCGGTCGGCACGCCGACCGCGCGGATGACTTTAGCCTTGATGTCGCGCAAGCCGTGGAAAGGATCAATCAGTTTTCCCGCGCCGATGTCATAGGCCATGGCGTTGACGGTGAAGTCACGACGGCCGAGATCCATCTCGATTGGCAAGTCCATGCGGGCCTCGATGGCAAATTCGCGGTAGCCGCCTTGTGAGTCAGGCAAGGAAGACTCCGTGCGCGGCAAGGCGATGTCGATCGGTTCAATGGGAAAGCGTGAAGAGACAACCGCGGGGATGAATTTATAAACACCAAAAGTTTTGCCGGTGAAGTCCACTTCGCCGTGGGCGCCGAACCATTTTTCAATGGCATCTTTGTTGAGCCCCGAAAGAACAAAATCAAAATCTTTAGTTTGACGTTTGAGACAAGCGTCGCGCACCGCCCCGCCGACCAAAAAAAGTTTTGCCTCTTTATGATCAAATAAAAAAGGTTGAATCCAGCTGAGGCTTTGGTGCTCGCGTAGAAGCGCGCTGATCTGATCCTCCATACGGCGCTATTGTATCACGAAGGCTTGTTTTTCAGCCCGTCAGACCATCAATAAGCCGGCGTTCGGCTTCGACTAAGCTCATGGTCGTCAAACAGACGCGTGCCTCTTCGGCGTTGCCAGTGGCTCCAAAGGTGGAGAGCAGTTTGGTGGCATGGGCCGGAGGATGGGCGCGCAAGATGCCGCAAATATGATGGGCGGCGTTTTCGTAAAGCAAGAGTACGGTTTCGGCTTCCGGCGTGGTGGTGATCAACTCGTCGATGACCTCCGGCAAATCGGCTTCATCGGCTCCGGCATGAACAAAGTCTTGAGCGGTAAGCAGAGTCCAAACCAGTTTGTGTGTTTGGTCGTTTTTGAGGCGGGCCAAAGCTCGGCCCCACAGGCGCAAGGTTGGCACCGAGCGGGTGCGATAGAGATGATGAATGATTTCCTCACGACGGGCTCCGGCTTCCAGCAGTTGGCTTGCCGAGGCCAAAGTCTTCGGAGTGACGCTGCGCGTTTTGAAACTTTTGGTTTTGCTGATCATCCCGGTTAAAAATGAGGTGGCGATGTCGGCGTCCAGGAGGGCGGGGTTTATCTGTAAAATCATCTCCTGACAAACTTCGCCCACGGAGGCGGCGGTAACATTAACGAAGTTCACTTGGCCGTAGTGTTCGTTGGCGGTCGAGTGGTCAATATTAATAATCGGAGTCTGGTAGAAAAAGTCAGCCGAGTCGTTAAAGAGGTGTCCGCAGGCGGTCAAATCTTCCATTCCCAAACAGACGATCAAGTCATAACTGTAACGCGATGGGCGAACGATCACGTGCTCGGTTTTCCACATTCCGGCTTTTGGGGTGACATAGATGATCAGCTTGCCGTTCTGAACATCGTGTCGCACCGATTCCATCTCGGCAGTGGAGAGGTCGAGCTCAATGGTCAAATCATGCAAATTGGGGATGTTTTGATGCACCACCCGATCGTTGGCCAGAGTAGCCAAAACTTTAGGCAACCCAGCGTTGGAAACAACAGTCGCTGGCTTGTCCATTTTTTTAAGGACGTCCAGGAGGCCAAAGGCTGAAGAAAAATGATCTACCCCAGCGTGTTCAGGTAGCACAATCAGCGGACGCGTGGCGCGCTTGAACATTTCTGTCAGTTGTTGAGTCTCGGACAGGGACATGAAAAGAGTAACATTACCGCTCCGATAACATCGGATGGGCAAGCATGGATCAGTCATCTTGCCATGCCTAGCGGATTGGGTCAAGGCTTCGAATGGGGCAATTGCCAAAGCCGTTGATTTCCCGTAAAGTGCGAGCATTATGGCTGATAGAGACATCCCAAAAGCCTACGACCCTCAAGCGCATGAAGACGGCATCTACGCCGCCTGGGAGGCCAGTGGGTTGTTTAATCCTGACAACTTGCCGGAGCGTAATCAAAAGGGAGAACCGTTTTCCATCATTTTGCCGCCGCCGAATGTGACAGGGACGCTACACATGGGCCACGCGGTGATGTTGGCGATTGAAGACATCATGATTCGCTTCGCTCGGATGCGCGGCAAGAAAACGTTGTGGTTGCCAGGCACGGATCATGCATCGATTGCTACCTCGACCAAAGTCGAAAACATTCTTTTTAAAGAAGAAGGAAAGACGCGGCATGACCTTGGTCGGGAAGCATTTTTGAAACGCGTGGAACAGTTTGCCAAAGACTCGCACGACACCATCGTCGGCCAAATGCGCAAGATGGGCGCTTCGGTTGATTGGAGTCGCGAGGCTTACACGCTCGACGAGGCTCGCAACAAGGCGGTCAATTTTGCTTTCAAAAAGATGTACGACGATGGATTGATTTATCGCGGGTATCGCGTGGTCAACTGGGATCCGATTGGACAGACGACGATTAGCGATATCGAGATTGTTTACAAACAAGAACAGGCAAAACTTTATTACTTCCAATACGGTCCGTTTGTGATCAGCACAGCTAGACCGGAAACAAAGTTCGGCGATAAGTATGTGGTGATGCACCCCGAAGACGAACGCTATGCTAAGTACACGGACGGCCAGAAGTTGGAACTTGAGTGGATCAACGGGCCCATTACGGCGACAGTTATTAAAGATGTAGCAATCGATCGATCATTTGGAACTGGTGTGATGACGATTACTCCTTGGCACAGCATGATTGACTTCGAAATCGCTGAGCGCCACCACCTCGACAAAGAGCAAATCATTGACTTGCATGGGAATCTCCTTCCGATCGCTGGCGAATTTTCTGGCATGAATATCGATGAGGCGCGTAATAAGATTGTCGAGAAGTTGCGTGATAAGGGTTTGTTAGTAAAAGAAGAAGATTACACGCACGAAGTGGCGACGGCTGAACGTACAGGTGCGTTGGTTGAGCCACAGATAATGAAGCAATGGTTCATCGACGTCAACAAAAAGTTTTCTCGCGGGCTTTTTAAAAAAGCGACGTTGAAAACGCTGATGCAAGACGCTGTCAATTCCGGCAAGGTCACGATCATGCCAGATCGTTTCAACAAAACCTACTTCCAATGGGTCGACAACTTGCGCGACTGGAACATCAGTCGCCAACTTTGGTTCGGCCATCGTGTCCCGGCGTGGTACCGAAGCGACGAAGTCTATGTCGGCCTCGAGGCCCCAGAAGGTGAAGGATGGACGCAAGATCCCGACACCCTCGACACCTGGTTCTCGGCTGGAATGTGGACCTTCTCAACGCTCGGTTGGCCATCCTCCGCCAAGGCTTCGGATGGCAGGCCGTCAGATTTTGAGCAGTATCATCCCACATCTGTGCTCGAAACGGGTTATGACATTTTGTTTTTCTGGGTGGTGCGGATGATTTTGATGTCGACGTACTTGGTCGGTGACGTGCCGTTCAAGACGGTTTATTTGCATGGTTTGGTGCGCGATGAGAAGGGGAGAAAGATGAGCAAGTCGTTGGACAACATTATCAACCCGCTGGACATGATTTCTGCTTATGGAGCGGATGCCACGCGTTTGTCGTTAGTGATCGGATCGACTCCTGGCAACGATTCCAAATTGTCGGAAGAAAAGATTGCTGGCTATCGCAACTTCACCAATAAGTTGTGGAACATCTCGCGGTTTGTTTTGGGATCCGTAGGGGCCGGGTCACCCGGCCCAAGCGAGGGCGGGGAAACCCCGCCCATACAGCCCGAAGCAATCACTCTGGCAGACAAATGGATCCTGGGTCGTTTGTCCGAAGTCACGTCAAAAGTCACCGCACATCTCGAGGCGCACGAGCTTTCTGCCGCTGGTGAATTACTTCGCGATTTCACTTGGAATGATTTTGCCGATTGGTATCTGGAGATCGCCAAAATTCAAAAGTCTGAAAATACCGATAGTATCTTGCTCTACGTCTTATCAGATTTGTTGAAGCTCTGGCATCCGTTCATGCCGTTTGTGACGGAGGTGATTTGGAAAGAAGCTGGGTTTTCGAAAAATTTCTTGATGATCGAAGAGTGGCCGAAAGCTAAGACCACCCACAGCCCCTCCTTGCCGGTAAGGAGTGGAGAGGAATTTGCTCGCATCCAGGAAGTCATCGCGATGATTCGCAACTTGCGCGCCGAGTACGCGGTCGAGCCGGGGAAATTTGTGGAAGTGACTTTGATCGATGCGAAGAATGCAGAGATGCTTGAGACGCAAGTCGACGTTATCAAAGGATTGGCCCGCGTCGAGAGCTTGACCATTGCGGCATCGGGCGACAAGCCCGAGGGTTCAGTGGCGGCAACGGCTGGGTCGGTGCAAGTCTATTTGTCGCTGGCCGGTCTTGTTGATGTAGAGAAAGAAAAGGCTCGACTGACCAAAGAGCTCGAGGAAGTCACGGGCTATATCGCCTCGCTGAAAGCAAAACTGGACAACAAAGAATTCGCTGGTAAAGCCCCAGTCCAAGTGGTCGAAAAAATGCGCGCCAATCTCGCCGAAGCCGAAGCGCGCTTAGCCTCGATCGAAACCCAACTCGCCACTCTCCAGAAGTAGCATCCAGGGCTCGAGCAAATATGCTATGATAAAGGAACTATGGCCACTTACATGATGAGTATCGAGGATCTCATTCTCTTTATTCTGGGAAACTCACGCCCTAATATGGGCATAAAAAAGCTAAATAAATTGGCGTTCCTGCTTGAGTTCACCTACCTGTTCGAGAAAGATCAGCCCCTCACGTCTGCTGACTATGCCGCAATTCCGATGGGTCCGGTTATGAATGACTATAAACAGCTCATGAAGCAATTGCTTGAAGCAGGGAAAATTGTCGAAAATGAAAAGGCAGAAGAAGGGTTAGAGGACTATTTGCCGCTCGTAAAACCAAAAGAGTTTGATCCGGAATTGACAGGATTTTTGTTAACCGTACTGAATCGCTACAAAGAGCTCAGCCCAAAGCAGCTCGAGGATTTGACCCATGGTCTTGATTCTTACAACATCACCGTACACGAGAATCAGGGTCAGATGGGCAAGATTATTGATAAAGATTTGGCCTTGCTAGATTCGAGTCTCGCGCTTACCGACTTATGAGTGGAGTTATCGTCCGGTTTGATGCCGAATACCAACTTCATTCCAGCCAGGTCAAGGACGAGCGCGTCTTCCGGGTCGTGCAGAGAAAATTTGATTTTTTGCGAGTGGTGGGATTAGGATATCCATCTCTTAATGCCAAACGCTTGCATAATCAATTTCATGGTGGTGCGGAAGTTTGGGAATTCTATATTACGAAAAAGTGGCGTTGCCTGTTTACGTATGACCAGGCAGGCAATGAAATCGTCGTGCTCCGAATCAGTAACCATCTTTAACAGCAGTAGTTAATTGTATGTGCGTAGAAGATCATCAACAAATTGAACATTTTTTGACCCGCGGCGTGGAAAAGGTTTTCCCTTCGGCGGATTTTGTGCAGGCCAGACTTAAAGAAGGCAAGCCGTTGACGATGTACCTCGGCATTGATCCCACTGGTCCGTCGTTGCATCTTGGCCACATTGTCGCTCTGCGTAAATTGCGCCAGTTTCAAGATTTGGGTCACAAAGTTATTCTGCTCATTGGTGATTTCACTGGGATGATCGGCGATCCTTCCGACAAGTCCGCCACCCGCCAACGCCTGACGAGAAAAGAAGTTTTGCAAAACGCTAAGCTGTACAAAACACAAGCCAGCAAAATTTTGCGATTCAGCGGCAAGAACGCGGCAGTGTTGAAGTACAACAGCAAGTGGTTGGCGAAGTTGTCGTTTGAAGATGTCGTTGAACTCGCTGCGCACTTCACC
>ERZ1292633.6640-Hain-H41-02um-R1-6640-length-10021-cov-13_pt1 | contig 10021 bp, 13 predicted proteins | sample MGYA00564406_ERZ1292633 | MGnify/ENA primary metagenome ERZ1292633 (study PRJEB36523, sample SAMEA6512639) | groundwater metagenome | collected 2019-01-08 | study: AquaDiva: Metagenomics assemblies of 32 groundwater samples
TAGGGTGCGTAGTTTAATGGTAAAACAGTTCTCTGATAAAGAACAGAGCGATGGTTCGATTCCATCCGCACCCACAAACCCCCAGGACTTGTAGCTCAACGGTAGAGCGCTTCGTTTACATCGAAGATGTTGGGGGTTCAAATCCCTCAGCGACCACTGTTAATTTGCAGGGTTTTTATGCTTTACTTCTCGGAAATTGTAGGGAAAAAAGTTTTTACGGAAGATGAAATTCACATAGGTTATCTAGAAGACCTGATTTTTTTGGCTACGGAAAATCCGATCGTGACTAAGATCGTTATTCGGGATAAAGCGAACCAAAAGTTAATCATCTCCACCGATTATCTTCAGAAGATCAATAAACACCTGACAATTGAAAAAGAATTTTTAGTAGCCTATCTTGAGGAAAACGAACTTTATTTGGTCAAAAATTTATTGGATAAGCAGATAATTGATCTTAAAGGAAATAAAATTGTCCGCGTCAACGATGTGGCTCTGCATTATAGAGAAAAATTATCAATTGCCGGTGTTGATATTGGGGTTTTGGGAATATTCCGCCGTCTAAGAATCGGGGCGGACAATTTTTTTAAAATTGCTTCTTTTTTTAAAATCAAATTTGCTTCCCGATTTTTATCATGGGTTGATATTCAGCCTTTAGAGCTAATCCGCGGTAATGTCAAGTTAAGAATGAAAGAGGAAAAATTGGAGAAGGTCAGACCGGAGGACTTAGCCGATTATTTGGAAAAAACCAATGTCATTAATGCCAGAAAATTTTTAAAGATACTGGATACGGAGAAAGCGGCTGAGGTAATCGGTAACTTAAATATTAATTATCAGACAGCTCTTTTTAAAAGTTTTCAAACAGAAAAGGCGGCCAAATTAATTTCTTTTCTTGATCCCGATGAGGCAGTCGATGTCCTTTTAACTTTATCAAAAAGAAAGCGTGACGAAGTTTTGGAAAAATTAAATCCGAAAATAAAAGAACAGATTCTTCATCTTTTTGAACTATCCAAAGAGCCAATCGGAGCTTTGATAACGACAGAGTATTTGACGGTCAATCCCGAAGATACCGTCCGTGAAGTCATAGATAAAATCAAAAAAGAAACAATGGATTTTTCTTCATTGTATTCCGTTTATATTATCAACAAAGAAAAACAACTGACTGGGGTGGTAAATTTGGCGGAAATTTTAAGACAGGATTTGGACTTGCCTTTATATAAATTTATGACACAAAATTTAGTAGTAATTCACTTGACGACACCGGTCGAAATTGCCATGAAAAAATTTCTTAAATACCGACTGTCATCTTTGCCGGTTGTTAATCAGGAAAAACGGATTGAGGGAATTGTCAATTTTGATGATATTACCAATTATGTTTTGGAAAGAATAAAATAATTTCATGAAAAAATTAATAATCGTCGCCGATTGGGCCCGAGATAGCTTGACCAACGCTGAAGTTGGATTGGCGGTAAAAGGATTTTTAAAAAAAGAAGAAAAACCTGAATTTTATTTTGTTACTTCGACGCCGTCAACGATTCATACCGGTTTTTTGGTTAATCAAGTAATTACAACCGAAGAAAGATACGGCAATCCGATAGAAACCGTTGTCTTTCAAAATACCGACCCGCGTCTTTTTTCCAAAGAAAAATTGGAAAAAGCCAAGGGATCAGATCCTTTGATAATAAAATTAAAATCAGGGATTTATCTGACCGGCCCCAATGCCGGCAATGACTTTTCTTTTATTAAAGACAAAATTGACGAAGCATATGTTTATCAGGGCGTCAACGAAGAAGGCCAGTTTCATTCCCGCGATCTGTATTCAAGGATTTCGGCTCATCTTATGGAAGGATTGGAGGATGAGATGGAGATGGAAGAGGTATCATCAAACATTATTCCTGAATTAGATAAATATTATGTTGCTCATATTGATAATTTTGGGAATATTAAAACAACGATAAAAAAAGAAGTTTTAAAAGGGAAATATGAATATGGAGATCTGGTAACAATAAAAATTGGAAAGACAGAAAATAAAGCCAAGTTTGTTGATAATTTATTCGGAGGAATTTTGGGAGAATTGGTCATCTATCCGGGTTCATCAGGAACCCTTGATAATCCGTTTTTGGAAGTTAGCGCCTGGCAACATTTTGACGAAGATAATCCAAAAACCGGTAAGGACTTTTTTACCAATCCCCGACCGGGAATGGAGATATTATTAAACTAATATCTTATTCTAACGCTACATAAATACTGTTGACAAAAATAATCAGTTTGCTACAACGTTGGCTTAGAGTTCAACAAATTATGGAACGAGATGTAGATGTAGCTAGAATAATTTGTATCTTGGCATCCGTTATAGCCGGTGCTAGTGCGTTGTGGTTTGGGATTATTAGGCCATTCTTAAGACGAAGAGGTGGAGGTGATGGTGGTGGAGGTGGTGGAGTTGATGGAACAACAGCACCCGCTGACTTCAGAGAACAACCATCGCAGCATGGAAATTCAGTGAATATGGACTTTTTGAATCATTCAGGTAAAGGTGGAGCTACATAACACACATTTTTTAAACCGGTCTTGACTTTCTTCTTTTCATCAGCTTGGAGTCGATGACAGAGCTGGGGTTGGACGTTTTAAGATAATTTTCGGGTGTGACAATTTTTTTTCCTGTTTTTTGTTCCAACTCCAATCTGGCATTTTTAGCAATTCGCCCACCTTTTTTTGCTGGAATTTTATTTTCTTCTAAACCCTTTGTTTCCATATTTTCCGCAATCTGACGGGTAGAAAGTTCTGCCAAGGCCGTAAAAACTAATTCGGCGTCCGTCATATGGTCGCGCAGGTTTTGCGTCTTTAAGCCTTTAATTCTTTTATGTTCTCTAACTGACAAATCACTCCATTCTTGATGGATAATATTAGTCAAAATTGCATATTCGTCTTTTTCCCTAACCTCATTATCTTTCCAATAATCAGTTAACTTATTTCTGATTTCCTGCCCCATCATTCTTTGCTGAATCCATTTCGTACTTCGGCCAAACCTTAGCCAATTTATTCTACCCCGATTGATTGATTTTTCCGGATCTGTTGTTTCTTGTATTCTTTCATAACCGACTTTGGCAAGCCAAAGTTTTATTGGTTCGGCTTTCGAACTAGGCACTGATTGGACTAATCGTAAGATAGTTTCCACGTCAGCTACATCAGTTTCTCTTGATTTTCTGTCTTCTGCTTCCATTTTCAACCGGTTACATTTTGTAACCACTTCACTTCCTTCCTTCTTCAGTCGATTTTTCAATACTTTCCAATAATTTCTGGCTAATTGAAAGTTCGTCTGATTTGTCAAAACAGCAACGATATCTACAACCGAAAAAAACCACTTTTCTTTTTTTTCGTCCCATATCCTGCGGATTCTCCTGCCTTCAAATATAGCGATTTTTTCCATAATCAAATATATTTTTAAACCGGTCGGGCTTTTCGTCTTTTCATCAGCTTGGAGTCGATGACGGAGCGCCTTAAGATTGACATGGCTTCAGCACGTTCTTTTTCATCAGTTGATTTTGAAAGAATTTGTTTGGCCTGCTCAACAGCTTTACTTGTTAAATCGCGATCAATCTCATCCTGCCCGTAGGCCCGGGAAACAAGAACAGTGACAGTCTCTCCATTGGTCTCCAAGTATCCCCCGCCAATAGCGAGCGCATCTTCATCATTATCTTTTCTTATTTTAACAATTCCCTCGATTAGCAGGGAAAATAAATGGGTATGATGGGGAAGTATCGTGATTTCTCCATCAGCAGTCGGAGCAGAGACAGAACTAACCTGTTTGTCCATGACGATTTTACGAGGAGTTATTACCTTGAGCCTGAGCGTATTCATAAGATTATTTCACTTCCTCAATCCCTCCCACCATATAAAAATTCATTTCCGATTTACTATCGTGTTTGCCTTCAAGAATTTCTTTAAAGCCCCGGACAGTTTCTTCAACCGGAACATATTTACCAGATCGTCCGGTAAACGGTTCAGCCACAAACATTGGTTGAGTTAGGAAACGTTGAATTTTGCGGGCTCGGGAAACCGTCAGTTTATCAGTCTCGGACAGTTCTTCCATTCCAAGAATGGCAATAATATCCTGAAGATCTTTGTATCTTTGCAAAGTCTTCAAAACGTCGCGGGTTACCTGATAGTGTTCTTCACCAACTATATCAATATCAAGAGCCCGTGACGATGAAGTCAGAGGATCAATAGCCGGATAAAGGCCTTGTTCAGACAGCGATCGCTCCAGCGTGATTGAAGCGTCCAGGTGGGAAAAAGTCGCCACCGGGGCCGGGTCGGTATAGTCATCGGCCGGTACGTAAACTGCTTGGATTGAAGTAATCGATCCCTTATTGGTTGAAGTAATTCTTTCTTGCAGTGCGGCCATTTCCGAGGCTAAAGTCGGCTGATATCCGACGGCCGAAGGAATTCTTCCCAGTAAAGCTGACACTTCGCTTCCTGCTTGAGCAAATCTGAAGATATTATCAATAAATAAAAGGACATCCATGTTTTTCTGGTCACGGAAATATTCGGCCATAGTCACTCCGGTCAAAGCAACGCGCAGACGGTTGCCGGGCGGCTCGTTCATCTGGCCAAAAACAAGCGAAGTATTTTTCAAAACTTTAGTTTCCTTCATCTCCAGCCAAAGATCGTTTCCTTCCCGGGTTCTCTCCCCGACTCCGGTGAAGACAGAAACCCCGTGATGATTTTTGGCTACATTATGAATCATTTCTTGGATAATAACGGTTTTTCCTACTCCGGCTCCCCCGAAAATAGCCACTTTTCCTCCTTTAATAAAAGGAGCAATTAAATCAATCACTTTAATTCCGGTTTCAAAAATTTCCTGTTCCACCGACTGTTCGATCAATTTGGGTGGCGTGCCATGAATTGATGCACTGAATTTGGACTTAATCTCGCCCAGTTCGTCAATCGGTTCACCCAAAACATTCATAATCCTCCCCTGAGTGGCTTCGCCGGTCGGAACAGTAATAGGTTTGCCGGTATTTGAGACTTTCATGCCGCGTCGAAGTCCAAAGACATTAGTCATGGCGACTGTCCTGACAAGTCCTTGGTCGAGTATTGCTTCAACCTCAAGAATAATTTTTCCAACTTTCTTGTCCTCAATAAGGAGAGCGTCATAGATTTTAGGAGTTTCATTTTCTTTGAATTTAATGTCAACAACAACACCGCGAATGGAAACGATTTGGCCTACATTCATATAAATTTTATAAAAATTATAATGATTATAATTACTAATTACTTTCTACCGATTCTTTAGCTGTCACCATGTCTAGTAATTCACTGGTAATTTTTTCCTGTCTGATTTTATTGCGAACCAAAGTCAAGTTATAGATTACGTCAGTGGCATTGTCCGTGGCATTTTTCATCGCCATCATTCGAAGAGAATGTTCCCCGGCCTCACTTTGGATCAGGGCAAATCTCAATTTTTCTTCAACAAAGCTTCGAAGCAGTGAGTCAATAATCTGCTTTGGGTCGGGCTCAACCAAGTATTCAGAAGTCTTTTCCTCGACTGTTTTTTCATCAGTAACTTTTTGAGAAAAATTAATCGGCAGTAAAGTCGTCATAACCGGGCTTGATTGAATGGTCGAGATAAATTGATTATGAAAAAGATTGATTCGGCCGTAAGTTTTATCAAGGAATTTATTTAAGGCGAATTCAAAAATCGCCGAAACATTATTGATTGGAATATTTGATGAATAATCAGCCATAATATGGGCGGAAAATTTACTCAAAAGATTTGCTTTTTTCCCTATGATAATAAAATCAGTATTTTTAAAATCAATATTTTTTACGATAAAACGAAGAAGATTAAAGTTAAAGCTGCCGCAAAGACCTTTATTGCTGGCAATAACAATGGCTAAGTTTTTTCTTTCAATTTTATCGTTCGTTTGGGCAATCAACGGAGAAAGAGAAGGATCAATCTTTGGGCTAACGGCCCGGATTATTTTCTCAATTTCTTCCTGGTATGGTCTGCCATCTACCGCAACCTGCTGGGCCTTTTTCATTTTTATCGCCGAGACAAGCTGCATGGCTTTGGTAATTTTTTTGACGTTGGTTACCGATTTAATTTTCTTGCGAATGATGCGAATGTTCATAATTCTTTAATTAATTTTTCAAGTTCTTTCCCATCCTTTTCATCCATTATTTTATTTTTGTTAATTTTTTCCAGCCATTTTTTCCCTTTTGACCTTAGAGCATCCAACAATTTATTTTCAAAAGTATCAATTTGATCGACCGGAATTTGGTCAAGATAAGCATTGCTGGCGGCCCAAAGAATAGCTACCTGTTCGGCCAAACTCAACGGTTTATTTTTCTTTTGTTTCAAAATCTGAGTGACTTTAGCGCCTCGATTAAGAAATTTTTTGGTTTCCTCGTCCAGTTCTGATTCAAACTGGGAAAAAGCGGCAAGATCTCGATACTGAGCCAGATCAAGCTTTAATTTTCCGGCAACCGCTTTCATGGCTTTGGTTTGAGCATTTCCTCCGACCCGGGAGACGGAAAGTCCGACGTTAATCGCCGGTCTGATTCCGGCATTAAATAAATCAGTCTCCAAAGAAATCTGCCCGTCGGTAATTGAAATGACGTTGGTCGGGATATAGGCTGAAAGATCACCGTCCAAAGTTTCAATTATTGGAAGAGCGGTAATAGAACCACCGCCGTATTTTTCATCAATCCGGCAGGCTCTCTCCAAAAGCCGTGAATGAAGATAAAAAACATCGCCCGGATAAGCTTCTCGGCCGGCCGGCCGTCGTAAAATCAAAGACATTTGGCGGTAGGCCCAGGCATGTTTAGTAAGATCGTCATAGACAACTAAAACATCTTTCCCCTTATCCATAAAATATTCTCCGATAGCACAAGCAGTGTAGGGAGCTAAATATTGCATCGCCACCGAATCGGCGGCAGAAGCATTAACAACAATCGTATATTTATCTGCTTTATTTTTTTTCAGAAGTTCAACAATAGCAGCCACTTTAGAATTTTTCTGGCCAATGGCACAATAGATACAGATAACATCTTCTTCCTTTTGATTAAGAATAGTGTCTATAGCTATGGTGGTTTTACCAGTACCGCGGTCGCCAATAATAAGCTCTCTTTGTCCCCTGCCAATGGGAATTAGGGCATCAATTGCCTTTATACCGGTTTGAAGAGAAACTTTAACCGGCTGTCGTTTGACAACGCCGGCAGCAATTTTTTCAACCGGATAAAAAGTTTTTGATTTAATCGGAGTCTTTCCGTCCTGCGGAAGTCCCAGAGAATCAACCACCCGGCCAAGCAAAGATTCGGAAACAGGGATGGAAAGAGTGTAACCTAAAGCTTTAGCTTTATCCCCGGCGGCAATACCGGTATAATCGCCAAGAATAATCGCACCGACTTCATCCTCAGTCAGATCAATAACATATCCAAGCAGGTTTTTCTTAAATTCAATCAGTTCACCATAAGCGACCTGATCAAGTCCTTCCAAAATAACAACGCCGTCCTTGACCTGGGAAACTATCCCGGTCTCAACAGTTTCAATTTTTGGTTTATTTTGCAACTCACGTTCCAGAGTTTTTAGATATTCATCAATCAATTTCATATAAAGTGTTTGATAATTTTGATAATGATCCTGATAAGGACAAGTCGATCGTCTTTGATCCGATTTTAATGATAACCCCGGCAATAATAGACTTGTCAATCCGGTAATCGGCATCTTTCCAGTTTAGATCAGGAAATTTTTTTTCGGATAAAACTTTTATTTCTTCAACATCCAAAGCATCAGCACTATAAACTGCAACACGATTTTGTTCTTTTTGGATACGCTCCAACAAAAAGTTTTTTAGATCATTTTTTAGCTTCGGATTGATCTTCATAAATATTTTAATTTAACTCAATACGGCCTTTATAGTTTTTAATAATTGCGCCGGTAATTTTTTTTCTGGATGATTCGTCCAGGGATTCTCTTAATGTACTTTCCACAATCATCAGACTCGTCTTGACAATCTTATCTTTGACTTCGCGATACAGACTATTCCGTTCATCTTCGAGTAATTTTTTACTTTTATTCCGTATCTCTTGGGCATCGGACTCCGCTTGTTTGATAAGATCGGCTCTTAAATTTTGAGCCTCTTTTTTTGCCTGGACAAACAAAACATCAAACTCTTTTTTCATTTTCTCTTTCGCTTTTTTTTCAGCTTCTATCGCTACTTCTTCACTTTTCTTCAGTTTTTCCAACAGTTTGGTTTTTTCTTCCTCATTTTTTCTCTCTTGGTTTAAAAAAGATGTGAACGGTTTGACGACAAATTTTTTAACCAATATAAAAAACAAAACAAAGTTAATCATCTGAGCCAATAATAATTTTCCATCGATTCCTAAATTTTCCATTTACAAAATATAATTTTTATAATATTTATAATCGTTATAACGATTATGCAAACTTAAGTATTAACGCGACTACTAACGCGTAAATCGCAATGGCTTCGGCAAATGCAAGCGCCAAAATCATTGTGGTACGAATCGCCGATTCCGCTTCAGGATTGCGTCCAAGAGCTTCAACTGCTTTGCTACCAATCATACCAATTCCAAGAGCCGGAGCGATCGCTCCAACCGCGATCGCAATGGCCACTGACAAAAGTTTCATGGCTTCTGTTGACATATTTTAATTCACCCCCGTTCGATAATATAAAATTTATAATATTTATAATTTTTATAACTATTATACTCATCAACCATGCTCAACTACTGCGTTACTTAAAAACACGGCTGTCAACATTGAAAAAACCAACGCCTGGACAAAGCCGACAAAAATCTCCAAGGCAATAAACGGAAAAGAGGCTAAGACAGGTACCAAAAAAGCCACAATAGTTAAAAGAACTTCTCCGGCAAAAATATTTCCAAATAAACGAAAGGCGAATGATAGAACTTTAGAAAATTCAGAAAGAATGTCAAGAATGCCGACAAAAAACATAATCGGACTGGAAAAGTTAAAAAATTTATGAAGATATTTTTTAATCCCTAAGAATTTAATTGAAAAAAATTGGATAGAAAGAACAGAAACAATTGCTAAAGCCAAAGTTGTATTTAAATCGGCATTATTTCCGCGAAGCAAAGGAACAAAAACTTCCTCATGGCCTTCTTTAACTTTAATTAAGAGACTGCCGACTCCTGGAAGCAAACCGAACCAGTTTTGTAAAAGAATGTAAAAGAAAAAAGCAAAAAGCAAGGGGAAAAAGACAGTTGTTTTTTCACCTAATACAGATTCAAACAACGAATAGATACTATTAACAAAAAATTTAATTAGATAATAAAAATTACTTTTTCTCTTAAACGTCGACTGATTTTTGTAGTAAAGAACAATGAAGATAGTTAGTAAGAAGACGATGCCAGAGGCAATCATTGAGTTGGTAATCCCGAGCCCCATTAACTCAAAAATTTTTTCCGCTTTAATACTGATATGTGGCATCTTATTTGATAAGTTTAAACAAATTGTAAAAACTGCTGATCATCCCGAAAAAAATAAAAAAAACCGTAAAAACAGGTTTACTATGAAAACTAGAGTCTAAGGTTAAACCGATAATCACGCCTAAAAGTATCGGAGTGACTAGGCTGTAACCAACATTAATATTAATATAATCGGAAAAAAAACTTTTCTTGATTTCCTGTTTCTTTTTTAAGTCTTGACTCGTTTTTTTTAGATCTCCGTGTTTGTCAATTTCAAAATAATTATGTTTCATTTTAACAGCCTTGAACTATTTCGTCAATGGTTAATTTTTTCCAAGTCAACAAATAACTTGAAAATAATCATAGCAAAAATAAAATTAACAAACAAGGTTGGGAGCGATGCATTTTTTATTAAACAAAGACAGTCTTATTTAAGACTGTCTTTGTAAAGAGTGTCCCTTTTTAATCTAGAAACAACTTTTTGTAGGCTTTTATTTCTTCAAAAGTTTCCTCCCGATACCCTTCAACAAATCCTTGATACGAATTAAAAGAAAAACCTTTGTTTTTTTCA
>ERZ1292633.6641-Hain-H41-02um-R1-6641-length-10019-cov-14_pt1 | contig 10019 bp, 9 predicted proteins | sample MGYA00564406_ERZ1292633 | MGnify/ENA primary metagenome ERZ1292633 (study PRJEB36523, sample SAMEA6512639) | groundwater metagenome | collected 2019-01-08 | study: AquaDiva: Metagenomics assemblies of 32 groundwater samples
ATTTTTTCATGACAATTCTATGTTACAGAATTGCATTTCAAAAGAGAATTAAATCTATTTCCTTTTCTTACACTTCATAATCGCATCAATGCCGGGGAGTTTGCCGTCGGCGAGGAAGTCGAGGGTGGCGCCGCCGCCGGTGGAGACAAAGGTGAATTTGTCGGCGATGCCGAGCTTTTCGACAACGACAGCAGTGTCGCCGCCACCGATGATGGTGGTGGCCTTGCTTCCTGCGACCGCATTCAGGAGCGCGATTGTTCCTTTATCAAAACCCTCTTCATAGTAGCCGAGGGGGCCGTTCCACACGATGAGCTTTGCTTTTTTGAGGAGCGGGGTGAGATTTTTGATCGTCTCGGGTCCGACATCAACGATACTCTCCTCGGGAGAAAGCTCGCCGAGATGCTTCACGGTCGTTTTTTTGCCCTGACCATTTTTCACGACAACATCACTTGGTAAGATTATTTTCCCTGACTTAAGGAGTGGTGTGAGCTTGAAATTGTGTTCATCGACAAACGACTTCCCTACTTCAAGCCCAATGTCGTGGAAAAAATCGTTTGCGAGGATACCGCCGACAAATACTTTGTCCGCGATTTTCATAAACTTTTTCAGGAGAGGCATTTTGGTCTCAAACTTTGCACCGCCGAGGATAAAAAGAAATGGGTGCTTTGGATTGAGAGCGAGGGAAAGATGCTTGATCTCGTCGGCGATGAGAAAGCCGGCGTAGCTTGGCAGATATTTCGTAATACCCACGACCGAAGCGTGCGCGCGGTGCGACACGGCGAACGCGTCGTTCACGAAAATGTCGCCTAAGGACGCGAGGTATTTTGCAAACTCGAGGTCGTTTTCTGTTTCGCGGTCATCGAGACGCAAGTTTTCGAATACAATAATTCCACCCTCTGGAAGTCCGTCCACAACAGCGCGCGCTTGCTCGGTGCGAAAGTCCGGCACGAAACCGACATGCATTGTTTTATTCAAATAGCGCACGACTGGTTTAAGCGACGACGATGCGTCTTTGCCAATATGCGAGAGGATGATCACGCGTGCTTTTTTCTTTACCAGATATTCAATGGTCGGTATCGCGCGGTCAATGCGCATTGTCTCGACAATCTTGCCGTTTTTTATCGGCACATTGAAATCGAGACGGAGCACCACGCGCCTGCCTTTTAAATCTTTGATGTCTTTTATGGTGGGGATGTTTTTCATGTGGTTTAGTTATCGTAGAGAAAACTAAGGTCCGACCTTCGGGAGTACCCGCAAGGTCAGACCTTAGTTTTCTCCGCGCTCATCAAAATCTCACCAAACACTTTCGGGTCCAAGCTTGCACGGCCGACGAGGAGTCCGTCGACTTGGGACTTGAGTAGGAACTCCCAAGCATTTTTTGCATCGACGGAACCGCCGTATAGAATCAAAACACTTGCGCCGTCTTTCCCACCATACAGATCCGCAAGGGTCTTTTTGATAAAGATTGAAACCTCGAGCGCGTCGTCTGTCGAGGCGGCGCGGAGGGCATTTTTTCCTATTGCCCAGATCGGCTCATATGCGATGACGACTTGTGCAAGATCTTTTTTCTGGATACCATGGAGCGCCATCTTCAACTGCCCCGCGATGTGTTTCACATATTCTCCGTCAGGGTCTCGCTCGCCTTCGCCGACGCAGAGGACGACCGTGAGTCCCGCTTTCACTCCCGCGAGCACTTTTTTATTCACAAGCTCATCACTCTCCCCTATCGCACGCCGTTCTGAATGACCAATGATGACATACTGTAACCCGAGCGATGCGAGCATCGACGGCGAAACCTCGCCGGTATACGCGCCCTCATTTTCAAACCAAGTATTCTGTGCGCCAACGACACATCGATGTCCCGTCACGAGTTTTTTGAGCTCACTCGCATAGACAAACGGCGGACACACCACGGTCTGCACATTGCGAAGCGTGCTTGCGACTTTTTTGATTCCCGCGAACTTCGCCTTTGCGTCCTTCATGCTTGCCGGGTACATTTTCCAGTTACCGATGATGAGTTTCTTCATAATGGTATTGTAGCATAAGATGGTCAGGTGCGAAAAAACTAAGGTGCGACCTTCGGGATTACCCGCAAGGTCGCACCTTAGTTTTTTTCCCTTCGCAATTTCGCATCCCACTTTTAACTTTTCACTTTTCACTAGCCTACTGCCCCTCCTTCCAGTCATTGATCGTCCACGAACCTCCTGGTCCTGATGTAAACAACGAATTCTGAAGTCCGCTCGCATATGTCACCTTTGCGCTGTTTTTAAGTGTAACCTTATACCCAGTAACCTCCTTTACCGCAGCACTCCCCTCTAAAAGTATGTCGCCGAGTCGCGCATAGAGAAGGAGATCTCCCCCAGCGCCGTTCCTCACCTGAATCGCTTCATTTGGTGTCCCTTGAGATGCACCGATATTTTCCGAAATAAGAAGCACCCATGATTTTTCTCCGGCTCCTGAAAAAACTGGGTTATTGTCCTCTGCTTCAATACGACTTCCGTTGATGAGATCCGTCGACTTGTCGGCTATCATCACCATACTTTGCTCTTGCCCCGCGAGTGCCGGGTCGACGCGCACGGTCATTTTATTCTTAATTTTAATGCTCCCTTTCACCCATACCGGCCCCTTTAGCGTAATAGTTGGACCAGAACCGCTTCCCGCTCCGGTAATTTTAAGCGCGCACTGGATTTCCACCGGTCCAAGATCCTGTGATGAGCTAATCTCGTACCAATGCTCGCCATCATCAATGGTTGGACAACTTGCTTCCGTAATAACTCCTCCTGCAGTTGCTGTCGCCTCCCATGTGTCAATCTGCGTGCGAGGAATAGGGAGTGTTACGGGAGCTGGCGCAGAAAAAGGAGCATTGCACGAGGTGCGATTTGATGTATAAATATTATTGCAGGTCACGGTCGAACTTGCGATGAACGAGCTGTAAATCTTGTTTGCATACATTGACGCCGTCCCGCTTACTTGGTTCGTGATATTGCCAATGACACCATTTGCCGAAGTGGTTGCCACATACACTGTCCCCGAGATAGTATTGTCGGTGCCGGCAGTCCCACTCAAACAGTCAGCCAGTGTTTTACCACCACCACAGACCGGCCCCGAAGAATAGAGGTTGCCGGTTATCGATGACGAGTTGCTCATAAAGACTCCACCGTCCCCTGCCTGCACGCCGTAGCTAAACGACGCCCCGGAAGATGTCGTGAGTGACGATTTTACCCGTCGCGTATTAAAAATGATATCACCAAGCGAACTAATATCTTTTTGGCTTGCGTTCACATCGGTAATAGTTGTCGTTGCGATGTTTCCGCCGAGAGAAATAATTTCTTGCGCGCCGATAGTTTTCCCTGTTTTGATGCGATATAGTGCGTCCTCGCTTCCCGCCTCGGACAAATAGTATGCTCCTTTTGATTTTGCAAAATCGCGCGCCGTCACATACTCGCGCACCACCGGCGAGGAAAGCCCAATCGCCATCGCGGTAGAAATAATAACAAAAAAGATAACCGCCGTGATGATAGCGGCTCCATGATTATGACTGGTATGGTGTTTTTTCATTTCATTAGAATTCTGATTAAAAGGACATTTTAGCGTCAGTTGTTAAAAATAATTTTTAATTTCAAATTTTTAATTTTTAAATAATGTTTTAATTCTTTAATTTTTAAACATTTGAGTCATTTCTTTAAAAATTCAAAAATTACAAAATTAAAAATTTGTGCTACTCCATTAATGTACGGACCCTCTCAGCACTATCGTATCATAAAACTTCACCGCTTGCGTCGTCGTCGCCCGCGAATCATGGAGCGTCATTTCAACCTTCACGGCTTTTGAGTTTGTCATGGATATCGAGAGGAAGACGAGGTTGGTGAGTGTGACGCTCTTTGTCACGAGCGCGCCCTTTTCCACACCACCCTCTTTCAGTCGGAGCTGGCTCGACGCATCCATATAAAACTCCATCGTGGTATTCGCGCCGACCGAGTCTTTGGTGTTGAGCGTAAGCCGTCCCGGGCTCGAGCCGAGCGTGCTGTTTGCCGTATCGATATCATAGGCATTGCGAATCTCACGACTCAAGCGTTCGAGGGCGACCGTCGCCGACTGGTTCACGCTCTGGTTGAGCCGAAGCGTGTAAAATGATTTCATCACCATAATAGTCGCGTTCACCGCGAGGACGGAGAGTACAGCAAAGAATGCGATGTAGATGATCATCTCGACGAGGGTGAAACCGCGACGGGTTGAATGTTGAATATTGAATATTGAATATTGAATATTGAATTTCATACTAGTTATTAAATATATTCGTCACATAGGTCTGAATCGAGCGCGTCGTCGTGCCGGTGGCGGGCTCGCTCCATGCGACCAAGACCGTCACGAGCTTGCTGTCGGGATCATAAGTGCCCGATACGGCGATGTCGCTATTCGCGTCGCGCTTCACATCGGCGAGGGTAAAACTGCGCTCAAACTTCCCGTCGATAAGAGTATTAGTCGTCGTGGTCGCCCAGTTCGTCCCGCTCCACGAAAAATAGTAAGTGGTGGTCGTGGACATATTGCGAATGTTGCTCGTATAGCTCAGGTCGCGAAAGATCTTTACCGCTTCCATCCCTTCTTCAAGAAGGTAGTCGCCTTGGACGGCTGATTTGGTTGTCCCACTCGTGCGCAATGCCAACTGGAAAAAATTTGAGATACTGAAAAGAGCAATAGAGAACGCCGATGCACCGATGAGCATCTCGATCATCCCGAAACCGCCGCGCGCAGAGGGCTGAATATTGAATATTGAATATTGAATATTGAATTGGGAAAAAAACCGAATCCAGTATTTTAAATTCAATATTCGACATTCAATATTCGATATTCGATTCTTTATATATTCCATATTCAATATTCTGCCTAATATATCGTCACCACTCCAGTCGGCAAAACGAGGACCGTCGTGCTTGCGGTCGTCCCTGTGACCAAGAGGGTCGTTGTCGCATTCTGGCTTGTCGCTCCCGTCACTTTTTCAAAGAGGAGCTCCCCCCCGCCGCCATTTATTGCGATAGACGAAAGTGTAACAGCCGGATTGAATGTGTGCACCTCGTTTGTTCCCGCTCCTACCGTATAGGTCGCCCCCTGAAAAAGGGTGACGCCCCCCGCCTCAAAATGGATGCCAAATCGCTCATCATTCTTTGACGACACCGAGAGCAGGCGCGCGCGATTGATGACCGTCACCAGCTCTTGCGTCTCGGTGTTCAAAAGACTGCTCCTCCTGAAATTGAGGAATGAGGGGATAATGACCGCCAAAAGGATCGCCATAATGGCGATGACGATGAGGAGTTCAAGCGCGGTGAAACCGCGCGGAGTCGAGGGTTGAATGTTGAATGTTGAATGTTGAATGTTGAATTTGGGAAAAAACGAACCCCGTATTTTGGATTCGATATTCGATATTCGATATTCGATATTCTGTCTTTTATATTCCATATTCAATATTCTACATTCTGCCACCCATCCCCTAGATATTACTCATCACGCTGTACATCGGCGAAATCATCGACACGGCAAAGAAACCGACCGATGCGCCGATGACCACCATGAGTATCGGCTCGATGATGGTCGACATATTTTTGGTCGCGTCATCAACCTCGTTCTCATAAAACAGAGCGACATTGAGAAGCATTTCCGCGAGTTTGCCTGTCTCCTCTCCCACTTCGACCATATCGCCGACAAGAAGCGGGTAGATATTTTCATTATCAGAAAGGACAGACGAGAGCGGAATACCCTTTTGCACGCGTTCACCCGCAAGCGTCATTACCTCTTTATAATATGAATTTTGGAGCACATCTTTTGTGATAGCAATCGCCTCAAGCATATCCACACCCGAAGAAAGGAGCGACGAGAGCGTGCGCGCCGTGCGCGCCGCATTCGACTGGCGCACCAAGCTCCCCACGACAGGCAAGCGGAACAGGGAAAACTCAAACACACGGCGCCCCTGTTTCGTGCGAAGCGCCATAATGAACACGGCGGAAATCGCCGCGGCAATGAGTATTCCAAAAAATAAATGATTCGACAAAAAGTCACTCAAGCCAATGATGAACTTTGTGCTTGCAGGAAGCTCGGTATTGAGCTCTTTGAATGTCGATGCGAGTGTGGGCACTACATATACAAACATCAAGATACCAATAATAAGGAGTGCGGCGATAACGACCGAAGGATAGATCATCGCCCCTTTGATCTTCTTTTTCAAGAGATAGCTTTTTTCCAGCTGGTCGCCCACCACGAGGAGCGAGTCCGAAAGGCCTCCCGATTCCTCTCCCGCGCGCACCATCGAAACAAAGATGGGTGAAAATACTTTTGGAAACTTCGCCATACCCGCCGAGAGCGTCGACCCGCGACTAATCTCATCGATCAGCGTCTTGATCGTTTTCTTGAATAAAGGATTCTTCGTCTGGCGTTCGAGGATGGTGAGCCCGCGGGACAGAGACAGCCCCGCTTTCATCATCGCGCTCAAGTTGTGCGCGAAGACGATCAGGTGCTGAGTTTTCACGCGAGAAAGGAGCACATTGATCGCGTCCATATTGAAAGAGAATCCGCTCTTCACATCCTCGACCGAGATCACCGACTTGCCCTCGCCACGCAAACTCGCCGCCACCGCAAAACGGTCCGCCGCATCCATCTCCCCAGCCGTCTCGTCCCCCGACAGCTCCCGCACTTTGTATTTGAATTTTGGCATCGCTCAATATAGTATATCAAAGAAATCAAAAAGATTCAGTGTTTTTTCAGAAATGCAATCGCTTTTTTTGTGGATTAAAGGTAAAACAAAAAACTCGCTACACAGCGAGTTTTTTGTTTGAATCAATTATCAAGCCATTCTCCTCTTTCTATCCCGGCTTGGCGAAGAATCCTCACAAGCAAATATAACTGGATACAATATTTTGTCTTCGCTCGGACGCTGTGTACGAGAGTACTCGTCCACGCGCTCCTCGCTAGCCAAAATCGACGCTTATTAGCGACATAGAGTGAGAGAAATTAGCAAGTAATCTTTCTAATTTCCGAGCCGAGGAGCTAATATAGTATTCTATATATCTTTTTCGTGTGGATTCGGAATAGTAAGCATATGGTTTCCTTTTACCAAATATGCGTGCCTTCCTTCTTGATGCGGTCCATCAAAACCAAACCTACGAAGTCGCAAAATTAATATCCGCCGAGAGACCGGACCGAGTTTAGGCATGAGCTTCTTTTTTGTCCCGTATCTTCAATCGTGGCATCCGAAGACCCGGGATAGGAGTGTTCATCCTGAGGTGCGAAATAACCCACCACTCTAAAACACTCGCTAATTCTTTGCGGCAAGCCTCAAGAGTTTTTCCCGTTGCCCAGACACCTTTTAATGCCGGAATTTCACCATAGTAGGGCTCCTTGTCCTCTATAATTTCATAACGAGCCTTTTCCAAATAAGACATTATGTAATCGTGAATCACCATAAATGAAATACCCAACAACAGGAAACCGGTATCAACAAGAATTCTAATAAAAATATATCGGGGACTAATTCGGAAAGAGTACCTAATCCGGAATTCACACAATTACAATAAAATAAAGGCTTCTGACCCCAATTATATGCCAATTACTGACCCCATTATCTCCCATTAACTTCCTTGGTGACAGTTACTTTTTGTTATACTATAAACAACAGAAAAGTAGCCTAAACGGAGGAATTATTAAAATAATATAGGATAATCATTATGTGGCACATCACGAAAATGTTACATGTGTCGTCGTTTACTTTTGGTTCATACAAAGTTGATACGAAACATTCAATCGTCACTTTTACATATCGCGTAGAATTTAAATTTGGCATAACTAAGACTTTTACTGACCAGCTCTTTTTAAAAGATGTGGCACCAGAATTGTGGGATAAGGTACCTAAGGCTGTGTTGGAGTCAACACTACAATCACTTCTCCTGATGATAGGTATTAATTACTGGGCTGCTTTTCCGACGAGAAATATCCGCATCGAGGGATTTACGCTCACACATGCACAAGCGCGCTTCTGGGATTCTCTCTATTTAAACGGGCTCGGAGAATTTTTCTATCTCATGCAGATCGATTTCCGCAACCTAATTGCATTTCCGTATGACGATTCTGCTACTCTACCTACTCCAGCGCGATTCGAATGTCTAGCGCGAGCGCTTCTTTTGAATGGGGCGGGGAAAGATTCTATTCTCTCCGCTGAAATGTTAAAAGCATCGGGTACGCCGTTTGATTTTTTCGCTTTTTCTCCAACGCCTGCTCACCAGCGCATTGCAAAACTCGTGGGCGCTAAAACCATCAGTGTGAAGCGTCGTCGCGATCCATGGATCAATGTTACCATGTCGGGTGCATATCCATCGGTCTCCACTTTCACTTTTACCGCGACATTACTTGCGGAACTTCTTGGCTACAACTCAATAATCTTCTCCAACGAACGCAGTGCTGATTTTGGAAATCTCAACTACCTCGGCTTACCAGTGAATCACCAATGGTGTAAATCATCAGAGGCAGAAAAAATGATCAACGACTATATACAATCCTTTATAACACCAGACATTTCGACGCGCTCGCTCTTGCGTGAATACAGCGAGCTTGAGATTGTGCAGCGTTTCATAGTCTATCCACAGTACCTGCACGACTTTACGAGTTGTAACACATATTTTTGGCTTCCGCGTATTCAGCAGCTCATGTTACGCAAAAACTACTGGTGTAATCAATGTCCGAAATGCGTGTTCCTCTTTGCTTGCTTATCAGCATTTCTACCGAAAAAAGAAGTGATCGGTATCTTTGGCACTGACCTCTATATTAAAAAGCGCCTCTTACCTCTGTTTAGACGCATACTTGGTATTGAAGGATTTAAGCCTCTTGATTGTGTCGGAGAGCCCGAAGAAATGATTCTCGCAATGCATTATGCGGCATGTCGCAAAGAATATTCCGGTGAGCCGGCGATGCAAATATTTGAGGAACATTTCCCTCAAAGTTACAGTTTCGATAGTCTCACACAGAGAATCTTCCTTAATAAACAGCAGGGAGAGAAGAGATCCCTAATGTCCCCTGAAACCATACCCCAATCAAAGGTACCTGACTTAATTTCAAATCACACCACACAATTTACTAAACAAATGTGACTGTCCACATTATCGTAGAAGTTAAGATTTTAAACCATACCTGACAACGAAATATGTCCCAAACCACGAGCCCGCCGCGAGAGGGAAAACATATAAATAATTTTGCACATAGTTTAGCACCCCGAACGCGATCAAAAAATGCATGGTTGCCCCGACAGAAGCCGCCGCAATCGGCTTATTTCGGCTAGCGAGGAGCGTGTAGACGAGTACTCTCGTACACAGCGTCCGAGCGACGACGAAATATAGGTACAATACCGCGCGAGCAAAGCGAGCTCCGACAATACCTCGGGGCTATGCCCCGAGGAACCTTTATTTTTTGTAACAGCTAAAGTATAGTACGCGTACGCCGCATCTATCAACAAGTAAGCAAAGAAGACCGCGGCGGCGACCTTGAGATCAAAACTCTGCCAATGCGCAAGTATTTCCATATTTAAACTATATCAGATTAAGATAATTCCTGTAACTTGTTATATTGTTATATAATACAGCTATTATGCAATCGCCCGATTCTATATGCCCAGAGGATCCTTTATTCCCCTCATCGGTCTCCGTCACGGAACAGGAAATCGATATCTCGTCTTTGACGGATGCACAGAAAAAGTTCTACCTCGACCTATTCAAAGAAATCGTCCTGCTTTACCAAGCCAAATAAAAACTACGCATGGTAGTTGGGATAGCCGGGCCTGCAGGGTCCGGCAAATCAGTCATAGCCACAATTTTTCATGAGCTCGCAAAGCAACTATCTCTGCCATTTAGATTTGAGACCGTGGGGATAGATGCTTTCCATTACTCAAATGATTTTCTTCTTGCCCGCACCGCTGATGGAGAATCATTAAAAAAAGGAGTTAATACAGATTTAGTGTTGGTCCTCTTTTCCCAAACCCCTTGCGC
>ERZ1292633.6642-Hain-H41-02um-R1-6642-length-10019-cov-4_pt1 | contig 10019 bp, 10 predicted proteins | sample MGYA00564406_ERZ1292633 | MGnify/ENA primary metagenome ERZ1292633 (study PRJEB36523, sample SAMEA6512639) | groundwater metagenome | collected 2019-01-08 | study: AquaDiva: Metagenomics assemblies of 32 groundwater samples
CTTCGCCGCCCTGTTCAAATATTTTTCTGGTGCGTTCCGTGGTGGTTTCGCAGAATAATTTCTGGGCTATTTCCGGAGTAACCGGTTCAGTCCCGAGCGGTTTTATGTTTTTGGCCACCCGGATGGCCGGCGGCGCACCGACTTTGATAAATAAATCTGATGCGTCTTCTTTGACCATCGCCAGGAATAAACTTTGAATATTTCCAACCCATTTTTCCATATTTCATCTCCTCTTTAAGCGCAGATTATCAAAAAACTATTTTGGTCCGGGTTCTAAATTTTTTAAGACAGCGTTTTTTATGTTTTCTATTTCATCTTGCGGGAAATCTTCTAATGATACCCAGAATTTATCTTTTAAGATTAAAACCGTGGTGAAATTACCGGCGGTGGTTGACCGGGAAAGGGTTAACGAGTTATCGTTTTTAACCGATGTCCAATCCGCCTCGGGCTGATATTTTTCTTCTAATATTTCACCATACGCCTTAAAAGACTGCCGGGCGTCGGCTTCGGAATCCCAGGCGGTCATCAGACCTAAGGCATAATGTCCGTTGTTTTTATTTTTCAAAAGAAAATAGCGGTCGCCATCCCATCCCTTGGCCGCAACTTTAGAATTAACCGATTCCGTTTCAAACTTTTCACAGAGAGTCCAGAAGCCGAATTCACCCAGGGTATTCTGGTAGGCAATTGACCATGATTCGTCTCCGCCTAAGGCGGATGGTAAAGGGCAGGGGGTTGGTTCGTCCCGGTTCGGCGCTAGCTTATCAGGGTGAATAATTTGTTCGGTCGTAGTTGGGATTTCGGTGAAAATCTTATCCACTCCGGCCCAATCGTTTTTTTTGACTATTTGATGCACCGAGTATGCTCCATGAAGATATGGCGCATGCAAGACCCAGAATAAATAAAAAGGGGCCTTCTCTAATATGGCCGTTGATTTTTTCGTTTCTTCGTCTGCTTCGCCCGTCATTTCCAGGGAAAGTTTAGTGGCCGCCAGGCAACTTTCGCGCGACATCAGTAGCTGCATGGTAAGAGCTTGCTGAAGCATCTCGGGTGAGTCACCGACCAGTGATTGAAGTGAATAGATCGTCATTACATAAGTGGCTTCGCCTTCCACCAGATAGCGTAACGCCATGGCCTGGTCATCATTATCGGAGGCCTCAATTTTTTTCGTCAGGGAATCCAGGTCAAAGTATTGGTCCTGCAGGGCATGAGTTAGTTCATGCACAAAAATTGCGTTCATTGATTCAGGCGAAAGTTTTGTTTTGAGCAGGTAAAAAGTTTTGGTGGCCGGGTCGTAATAAGCGCCGGCCTGGCTGGTATAGAGGTCTTCATATCCCTGGCGCAGGTTGTAATCTTTCGGCAAGAGGCCCAGTTTAATCAGGGCCGTTTGGTAGGGAATGGCTACTTCATCCGGTAAATATTTGTCAATAGCTTGTTTGACGAATTTCGTGAAATCTTCGGTTGATTGAATTTTAACGGTGACGTCAGTTTTGAACTTTTTCCCGCGGATTTGTTCTACTGCTTCCTGGAATTCCTGAACCCGGTTCATTATTTCGTCCAGCGTTTCTGATGGTTCGCCAGTTTCTTGATTAGCCCGCCCGGTTAATCCCGCCGCAGATAAAAATATTAACACGCAGATTAAAACAAATTTTTTATTTTTTCCCATTGTAAATTTTCCTTTCCCGATTAGGTCGGGACTCCGCTGTCGCTTCGCTAAAAATTTACGTATAAGATACTCTAAAGATGGAGAAAATACAAGGAAATTATGAGACTGTATTAAATTTTCAGGATTTTCCCCCGGTGTCATTCCCACAAAACTTGTCCTCGTGAAAACGGGGAGTGGGCCGGATGATATTTGTTGCCTCTTCGGCGACCCGCCGGTGAGGCGGGAAGTACTGAAAATTTGATACAGTCTCAACTTATGCCTGGGCAGGCAATTTCTTAAAAATCGCCTTAACGAGTGTTTCTAACCCTGATTTTTTCAGGCCGGAAATTGAGATGAGATTACGGCGGAATTTGTTCCGGTATTTTTTTAAATTCGCCTGCGCTTCGGGCAAATCCATTTTATTGGCCACTACGATTTCCGGTTTCCGGGCGAGCGTTTCGCTGTAAGATTTTAATTCTTGCCTGATAATCCGGTATGCTTCAGGCGGGGGAATCGGGTCGGAAAAATCAATAATATGGGCAATCAGTTTAGTTCGTTCAATGTGTTTTAAGAATTTGTCGCCTAATCCGGTCCCTTGATGAGCCCCTTCAATTAGTCCCGGCAGGTCGGCCATTACCAGCGTTTGGTAATCCGGTCCGGCGATGATACCCAGGTGTGGTTCCAATGTCGTAAAAGGGTAAGCGGCAATCTTGGGCCGCGCCGCCGAGACCGAGGCAAGAATAGTGGATTTACCGGCGTTGGGTAACCCGACCAATCCGATATCGGCAATCAGTTTAAGTTCCAGGTGTAACCGGCGGGATTCACCTTCCTCGCCCGCGTCAGCCCGGCGGGGTGACTGATCGGTTGAAGTAGCAAAAACCTTATTGCCCCGTCCGCCTCGACCGCCACAGGCGACCATGACCGAATCATCTAAGTTATGGAGATCTTTTAAAATATTATCCGCCGGGTGATTCCTGACAATTGTTCCGGGCGGCACTTTTAAAATCAGGTCGCGTCCGTCTTTGCCGATTTTATTGTTGGTGCCGCCGGGCGCGCCGTTTTCCGCCACATAACGTGTTTGATAAACAAAATGGTATAACGTATTAAGATGGGGGGAAACGGTTATGAGGACGTTCCCGCCCCGTCCGCCGTTACCGCCGTCCGGACCGCCCCGCTGAATGTATTTCTCGCGGCGAAAACTAGAACAACCCCGCCCGCCGTCACCGGCCTCGACATCAATAATGACTTCGTCTTTAAACATAAAAAATCGTAAGCGATTTTTTTATCGCTATCAACAGAAGAGTCTTTTTTTTACAGGAGGATTGTCATCGTGTAAAAATTACCGCGTCTCCCGATATTGTCGGGGCGTGCCGCGCCTGAGGTATTCCAGATTAACAATGCTAAATACAACCGGACTGATATAATCCCTGATGTATTGCCCCACTTCGCCAATCGTGCTTGAGGAGACATAAATAATATCCCGGGGTTGAACGGCCAGGTTGCCCGTTAAGTCTCCGGCCAGTATTTTTTTGACATTGACTCTAATTACTTCAGGTTTTTCAATCTCGCCGCGGACAATCAGCACCTCGCCGAGTTTGGCATCTTTAGTAAATCCGTCGGCCAGGCTGATTATTTCCATCACCGAAGCCTGCCGGCTGTATTTATGCACACCAGGTTTTTTTACTTCGCCTAAGACGAATACTTTTTCTTCACCGAACTTTTTAACCGCCAGGGAAACCTGGGGGCTGAGGATATATTCCGAGAGATTTTTGGTAATCTGTTTATCCATCTGGGTCAAGGTTTGTCCGACGGCTTCAAGGTCGCCGGCCAGCGGTAGGGAAATTTTGCCATCCGGTCGGACAATCACATCACGCGAAAGATCCGGGTTCTGCCAGACAAAAACTTCCAGGACATCATCATAGTTAACGTAATAATCAAAGGAAGATGCTTGTTTTTGGGCGAGCGGGGCCTTATGGGGAACTTGCGATGGTTGAATCGCCTTAATGTCTTTTTTGTCCGGTGCGGTGCAACCGGTTAATAAAGCCGATAAGATTGATAAAATTACTATTAGTTCGGCTCCGCTCACGACCAGAAGACTAAAATTTTTTTGGAGCATACTTTTATTTTACCGAAAGAACGAATAATGATATTATATCACATCGGATAACAATAAATCAAGCGGTTATATAATAATATCGGTAAAATTGACCAAATGTCCGAACAAAATAATATTATTAAAAAAGTCTGGCAAACGATTAACCGGCATCAATTATTTAATCCCGGCGAATCTATTATTGTCGGAGTTTCCGGCGGGCCTGATTCGGTGGTTTTATTAGCCGTTCTGGACCGGATTAATCGGTTATACCGACAGGATTGGAAGTTATATCTAGCGCATCTGAATCATCAGATTCGCCGGGACGAAGCCGAGCGTGACGAAAAATTTGTTCGGGCGCTGGGGCGACAATTTGGTTATCCGGTCCTGGTGAAAAAAGTTAATGTGCCGGTTTTGGCGCAAAGAAAAAAATATTCATTAGAAGAAGCCGCCCGGCAGGCGCGCTATAAGTTTTTCGCCCAATTAGCCTGCCCCGCCAAAGGCGGGGCCCGTTCATTTCAGTCAAAGACTAATCAGTCCCGCCACGGCGGAGCTGAAAAAATATCTCCCGATAGAATCGGGACAGGCAAAATCGCGGTGGGGCATCATCAGGATGACCACGCGGAAACGATTCTTTTCCGGATTATCCGCGGCTGCGGATTACGCGGATTGCGGGGTATCAGGCCGGTCAGGCCGTTATTTTATGATTCACCGATTAAACTGGTCCGTCCATTGATTGAAGTGTCGCGTGAGGAAATAATGGTTTTTCTTAAAAAAGAGAAAATTGCGTATCAGATTGACCGGACCAATCTGGATAAAAAAATTACCCGCAATCGGATCCGGCTGGAGTTGATACCATATTTGCAAAAATACAACCCACAGGTAAAAAAAAGTCTGGTGCGCCTGGCCGAAATCGCCCGGGTGGCCTGTGATTATCTGGATGAAAAAAGCCGCCCAGATAACATTAAAAAAATCAATGACTTTGGGGAATTGCATCCCGCCCTGCAGGCGCATCTGGATGAAGAGAAGGTGAGACTGGCTAACGGTCCTGCTAAAAATATAACAGCCGGCCATTACCGGGTGATTTTAAACCGGCTGAAAAAAAATAAAACAGTTGAAGTTTTACCGGATTATCACGTCCCCCCGGTGCGGTGCGGGATAAAAATTAAAATCCCGGGGGAAAGCCGGTTTCCGCAATATCAGTTGGAGGTGAAGGTGGCGGTTTTAAATCCGGCCGAGGCTGATTTGCGCAAATTTATAAAAACCAAAACAGATGAGGAAGAGGTTTTTGATTTCAGCCGGATAAAAAAACCGTTGGTTATCCGCCTCTGGCGGGCCGGCGATAAGTTTCAGCCGCTGGGAGTAAAAGGCAAACAATCTTTAAAGAAGTTTTTTATTGACCATAAAATTCCGCGGGCGGAGCGCCGGAGGATACCGCTGGTCGTCTCAGGCGGCCGGATAATCTGGGTCGTGGGTTATCGGATTGATGAGCGTTTTAAAGTTACGACTCAAACGAAAAAAATATTGAAAATAACGGCGGTTCCGTTGTAATTTAAAATTCATAAATATGAACGCTGAAAAACAGCAAAAATTTCTGGAGTTATTAGAGCCCTGCCGGTTCTCCTTGATGGCGTATCTCCGTAATCAACTCTGGTCCCGCCAAAAGAGGGACGGGTGGTAATATGCGCTCCAGACGGTCTTATTAATCGCTTATCAAAAATTTGACGAGTTTGGGAAAGGACTTGAACCGGCTGGCGGGGCGGACGGTTTCCGGGCCTGGATTTTCCAGATCGCCACCTACACAATTTTTAATATCAATCGCCGGTATGAAAAAGAATCAATGATGACCCAGCTCCCGCCGGGCGGGGCAGGTGATTTATCCGACCAGGCGGTTCAGATACCAGAACGCGGAGTGATGTCGGAAGATATCGCGATTTCGTTTCCCGATTTTATCGGAATCAGTTCCCGTTCTGGCGGGGCTGAAGCGTTTAAAAATGATGGCGCTTACCGGAAGTTTTTGCAACAAAGCGAATTCCTGCTGGAAAAGATGACGGCTGAAATAAAAGAAGCGATTTTGGGTTTAAACCAGACCGAGCGGAGCGTATTTTTGCTCCGCTCGGTTGGCGAATTTTCTTACGAGGAAATAGCCGGAATTTTATCCATTCCCGTGGGCAGTGTGATGGGTAATCTTTCCCGGGCCCGCGGTAAGTTACGAGATAAACTTCTGACTTATGCCAAAGAAAACGGTTGCTTATGACAGATGTTTGGAGACGAGTTTGGTCATCTCAAACATATTGACCGTTTTCTTGCCGTTGAACACCGCTAAGAGCTTGGTGTCGGCGTTAATCATCCGCCTGTTTTTCGCATCCTGGAGCTTATTTTTCTTAATATAAGCCCACAGTTTTTTGACTACCTGGGTGCGCGGGAGCGCGGTGGTTCCCACGATGCCGGCCAGCGCGGTGGACGGCGTTAACGGCTTCATAAACGCCGCATTGACTTTCCTCTTTGCCATACCCAAATCCTCCTTTTGGAGACCCCTACTTGCCGGAACAACCCGTTCCGATTCCGGGGCTCCTTAAAATTTAATCTTATTATACCAGTCCCAGAGGGGAAGTCAAGCGAAAAATTATTTTTTTGTAATATTTTCCCTCGGTAAAACATTAGAGTAATAGAGGTGGTTATATGAGTAATTGCCAAGACATTCAAAAATATTTAAATTACTATCTGGATAATGCACCGGCGGCCGTAGAGAAACAGATCGTTGATGTTCATCTGGCGGGTTGCGCGGCTTGCCGAGTTTATTTTGAATCGGAAAAAGCCCTGGAACAAAAAATAATCAGGACGCTTGAGAAACCGGTTGAGAGGGAAAATGCCATCTGGTCACAAGCGGTAAAATCTTTCTTGGAAGCAGAGAGAAACGGAGAACCGGTTTGGTCGGCTCAGCCACGTTCCATTTTTAGATATTTGGTTCCGCTGGCTTCCGCCGCGGTAATTATCTTAGCAATCTTACCTTTGCTTTTATTCCCGCCATCCGTGACACCGGAGATTGTCCAGGTGGCCGTTCAGGAGCACCGGTCATTTTTAAATAACAAGGTGAAATTTGAGGTGTTGGACGGTTCAGCGGAAGAAATAACCAGGTATTTTAAGGAAAAACGGAATTTTGGTCTCGGTGAATGTTGCGGGGCAATGCTGCAAAAAGATGACCTGGAACTTAAAGGCGGGCGGATGCTTGAGGTTCAGAAAACACCAATCGTCACGATTAATGCAACGTATCAGAATATCCCGGTGACCGTAGTAATATTACCGGAATCGTCTTTGTCTAATTTTCCGAAAACTCAAAAATGCGTGAAAAAATGCCATGAAGTTTGGAATACTAAAATTCAAAACCTTAATTGCGTGTTGTGGCGAGTGGAAGACCGGATTATCTGCGTCATCGGGGAAATAGAAGAGGCCGCCTTGAAAAATTTACTGGAAGATACCAGAGAAATACAATCCTGCGGCGGGTGCGGACATAAGTAAAAGGTTAAAGGGAAAATAAAATTATAAATGATGAGTGATGAATACAGAATTCTTGCGAAACGAGAAATAGGTTGTCCAAAAGGTGTCATTCCTGCCCCGTATCCGATACGGGGTAAACTCCAGCAGGCTTCGCCCCCGCGAAAGCGGGGGAATCCAGACCCACCTGTGATTACTGGATTCCCGCCTTCGCGGGAATGACAGAGGGGTCATTTCGCAAGAGTTCAGTAAATAGGATGAAAGAATAGGAACTGACGAATTATGACCCAGAAACAAAATTTAAAAATAACATTGATAATCGGTTTGTTTCTGCTTTCTTTAGGCGGCTGGCTGCTTCATATGCGAATCCATCCGCCGCAGCATGACCCGGTTCACCTGATACCGTTTTTACTGGGATTGGCCAGTATCTTAATGATTCCTTTGTTGTTTTTCTGGTCGCCGCTGGTTCCGCTGGCCTATTTATTAAACGGGTTGATTGTCATTCTGGGAGTTATTACGATGGCTCATTTTTCGTTGGCCCGCTTGCCGGAGCCAGCCGACTGGAGTTTAAAACTGATCGTATTTGAAACTACCCTGGCTGATATTGTTATTTTAAGCGTTAAATTTATCCTGGGGAAAGTGTTATTTGACCTGGAAATGACCAAATTGGAGAAAGAATTACCGTTGCGTTTCCAATTCTGGCGCTGGCCGAATCTGGGCTGGTGGTTGGTGCATCTGGTTGGGATTGGGGTGATTTATGCAACGGGAAATGCGCTGTTAAAGTAGCGAATAAGAGATGATATGATAACCCCGCCCTTTCTGTGAATTTATCAACCAGAACGAATGGTAGCAATGAATGAGCCGGTTGGTTTGTTAGGGTAATGAGTTTGTAGAAAGGGCGGGGTCCAATTCGCAGACGTTCCCGCCGAATGGCGGGACCTATAACTTATGGAGGCCGGGGCGCCATAAGTTATCTGCTCATAGGAGAAAAATTTTATTTATGATGCAATATTTCAGATTATTTAAACCGGGCTGGTGGATATTACATATTATTATGATTGTTCTGATATTAAAATTAGGGGCAAAGGTGCATTTTTGACCAAGAGAGGGAATTTATGAAAAAGATGATTTTATGGGGTGTTTTGATGATGCCTGGTTTATGGTTCTTAATGGGTTGCAGCGAAGAAAAAACGCCTGTTTCGCCTTCGGCTCAACCGGTTGCTCCCAAAGTGACCGGTGCGGAAGTGACTGTTCATCAAATAGCTGAGAGTGAGGTTGGACAGGAAGTTGCCTGTCCGGTTATGACAACTTCTAAGTTTAAGGTGAAAAAGACCACGCCGGCGATTGATTACCAAGGTAAGACTTATTATTTTTGTTGCGGTGATTGCCTGGAGCTATTTAAAAAAGAACCGGCCAAATATATCAGCCGGGAGCATAATGAACACAAGGACGATAAACATTAAGAGCCTATCCGAATATCAAGTCAACGAGGATAAACCTCGTTGTCTACCCGCTGAACCAAGGTAGACAACGACCTTTATGGTCGTTGAAGACTTATTCGGGTAATATCCGGCGGATAGGCTCTAAGTAAAACTATTTTTTGATCCCGCTGAAGCGGGACAGGAGGAAATTATGTTAGGAAGACTTATCCCGATTATTTCGGGATGGAAATTGCTGATGGCCGTTTTAGTGGTGGTCTGTTTGGGTGCAAGCACTCTGGTGGCTATTGCGATGAATTGTCATAGTGATTCCGGTGAAAAAGAAGGTCAGGATCATTCAAAACACCAAACCGGTGATAAAGTATCGGAAACGAATACGGACGAGACACCCGAATCATTTTTAAAGAAAGCAGACGAATTACTCAAAACGGCCGAGCAGGCCAAAGATAAGGATGCCAAAGTATCGGTCCAGTTGAGTTTAATAGAACATTGCAGCAAGATGTCTGCGGCGGCAATCGGTTTACTCAACGAATGCGCCGAGTTATTGCAGGCGGACAATCAGGATACCGCCCGGTTAACCGAAAAGACCAAACAGGCGATGAGTTTGCTTAAGAAATGTGTGGTCTTGACCGATAAATGTCATAACCTAATAGATAAATCTACCCCGCAAAAAGAGATGTGGGTTTGTCCGATGCATTCCGATGTGACTTCAGAGAAAGCAGGTAAATGTCCGATATGCGGCATGAATTTGGAGAAGCGACAGCCCCGCTAATAGCGTGATAAACTTTGTTCCGTCCCCAGCGGGGAAAAAATAAGAATACTATCTGATAATAATGCCTAAGATTATCAGTTGTTTCTTTACTGAGTGGTTTAATGATGACAGCCCGTCCTCCGCAGTAGTTGCTGCGGAGGGGAGAGGAAGGTAAAATATGAGAAAATGCTGGATTGTTATATTCGGTTTGTTATTATTAGGTGGCACGACCTTTAGCGGTATTTCTTGTACTGCCACTGATGACAATGGAGATAGACCGCATCGAGGTCATTCCGGCCATTGACATTAAATTTACCAAAGAATTATTTAGAGGATTAAGTGAAGCAACTATTTTATTTAATCTTACCATTCTTATTATTGGCCTGTGTTCAAACGCCGGCGTTTCAGGTAGGTGAAGTCGTTTTTCCTCCGGCCATGATTCCGGACGAAGCCAATCCCAACCCCGATAGGATCGGGACGGATTCTGATCCCGATGAGGAATGGCTTTTAACCGAATCGCCTTTATTGATGACTGATGTGCTTAATATTGCACAGAGGCGTAATCCGACCTTACAATCGGCGGGTGAACGTTGGAAATCG
>ERZ1292633.6643-Hain-H41-02um-R1-6643-length-10018-cov-4_pt1 | contig 10018 bp, 12 predicted proteins | sample MGYA00564406_ERZ1292633 | MGnify/ENA primary metagenome ERZ1292633 (study PRJEB36523, sample SAMEA6512639) | groundwater metagenome | collected 2019-01-08 | study: AquaDiva: Metagenomics assemblies of 32 groundwater samples
TTATGATGTAACCAAAAGCATTTTGGACAATCTTTTAGCATACCCATCTGGGATGGTGAAAACTTGTATTTCATCAAGAAAGTGAATTACTATATGCTTATATTTGTTATGGCAAAATGTCCAGTGAAGAAATGTTTAAAGCTACCCCTAAGAATAATGTTTTTTAACAAACCTTTCCAATTTATCATAACCTTCTCTTAAGGCATCTTCAGAAGCAGCAAACACAACCCTAAAATGGTTTGTGTTTTCTTTTTGCCCAAAACCAGAGCCAAAAACAAACAGTACTCTTTCCTCTTTAAGCAAGTCAAGTACAAACTTCTTATCTGATTCTACAGGAACCTCTATTTTAGGAAAAGCATAGAATGCTCCTCTTGGCTTTGCACAGCTTATTCCTGGAATTTCATTTAATCTTTTGTATGTAAGGTCTCTTCTGGCTTTTAGTTTTGCAACAAGCTCTTTTATGTGGTCCTGTGGTCCTTCCAAAGCAGGCTTCACAGCAAACTGCATAGGATGACTTATTGACAGACGTGCACGGGCAAGCTGCTTAACAGCTTCTGCATAATCTGAAAATTTTTCTCTTGGTCCTGAAAAAAACAGCCAACCAACTCTCCAGCCAGGACAAAGATAATTTTTTGAAAGGGTGTTAAAAGTAACAACAGGAACATCTTCTGCCAAAGAGCCGACAGCATGAAACTTAAAATCATCGTCAAAAATTATTTTATCATATGTTTCATCGCTAAAAATAATCAGATTAAATTTTCTTGCCAGTTCTATTACTTTCATTATTGTTTCTTTTGTGTATAAAGCGCCTGTTGGATTGTTTGGGCTTATCAAAACTATTGCCCTTGTCTTACTATTGACTTTCTTTCTCATATCTTCAATATCAGGCTGCCATTCATTATTTTCATCAAGTTCATATTCGTTAATTTCCCCATCAAGATAATTAACAACAGCATTGTACAATGGATAGCCGGGTTTAGGTAGCAATATGTTTTCACCTTTATTCATTAATGCCCCTATTGCCATTGATATTCCCTCAGAACCTCCTGAAGTTAGAATAACATCTTCTTCAGTAACTCCTGGAATTCCAATTCTTTTTGCTTCTCTAGCTATTGCCTGTCTTGCTTCTAACAATCCAAGAGAATCAGCATAACTAGAACTTTCTTTCCATGACCTGCTTACTGCTTCAATCATATGTTTTGGAGTTTCAAAATCGTATTTAAGAGGATCTCCAATATTCAAATAAATAACTTTCTTGCCTTGCTTTTCAAGTTTTTGGGCTTCTACAACTACATCTCTAATAGCGTAAGTTATTTTTTTAGTTCTAGCTGCGGGTTTTATCATTTTATAGAGTATTATATAGATAATATTTAAATTTATTCATACAAAAAATTGGTTATCCAAAAATTTTTAAACTAAGAAAATAATATCACTTGCTATGCGAATTGTATATATAACAACAAGGAACGCATCAGAGGCAAAAAAAATATCTCAGCATCTTCTAAAGAAAAAATTAGCAGGATGCGTCAACATATTTCCAATTGAGAGTATGTACTGGTGGCAAGACGAAATACAAGAAGATGTTGAATTTGTGTTGCTTGTGAAAACAGCTGATGATAAATTTGAAGAAATAGAAAAAGAGATTATTAAGCTCCATAAATATGATATTCCTGCCATATATTCGTGGAAAATTGATAAAGTCAATGAAAAATATGAGAAATGGATAAACAATAATTGTAAAAAAATAAAAAAATAATTATTATTTCTTAGATTTCTTTTTTGCAGCTTTTGACACAGATTTTTTTGCTGCAGGTCTGATAACCTTTTTGGCTGTTTTTTTAGCTGCTAATTTTCTAACTACTTTTTTAGCAACTTTTTTTACTGTTTTAGCTTTCTTTACAGAAGGCTTTTTTTTCTTGACACTCAATTTCATTTATGCACCTCTTTTTTTATAATCTCTAGAATTCTAAAAGTTATTGCATCCAATGTTTTTAAAAGTTTTGTTTTTTACTAGAAAATTATGTTATTTATTTTTCTTCAATAAGTGCTCTCATCATTTCAGCGAATGCAGGTCTTGTTATGAAAACACCATTTGTAACTCCAATAATTGTTGTTACTGCAAATCCTTTAAGCAGACCTGCTCCTGCAAATAATAATGGTGTCATAGCTGCTATTGTTGCAAAATATGCTGCAAATACTATAAAAAATGCTTTTTTAATTTTCTGTTTCCACGAAAGATATTTACTATCTTTTTCTGTTTCATGGCCAAGAATCTCATCAGTAATAACAATCTGATCATCTACTCCCGTGCCTATGGCAACAATTATTCCTGCTATTCCTGCGATATCAAGATTCTGTTTTAGTAATGCAGCAACCCCCAATATCAAAAGAATTTCTGATGTTATAATTGTAATAATTGGAATAGCTATCTTAACTCGTCTATATCTAATTATAACAACTAATGTAACAGCTATTATTGATAAAAAACTTATTAAAATGGCATTTGCAAGAAATTCTTTACCTAATGAAGGGGAAAGATTATCTGTTTTTATTATATCAAGTTTAACAGGAAGACTTCCAGTTATAAGAACTGTTTGAAGTTGTTTCATATTTTGTTGGGCATCCTTTATTGCTGCAGATCTATCTCTTCCTGCCCCGCTGCCAGAAATTGAAATATCTGTTGATGCACTCCCTTTTAGTTCTGAGGATATTTGTAGAGAATCAACAAGTACATCATCTAGGTATAAATCAAGAGGCTTATCAAGATATCCTTCACCATACTGATTATAACTTACCCCTAAATTATTAGTTATATTGGCCTGTCTCTCAGCCGCCGCCTTGCTTAATGATATTGAAAACCTAAATGCACATGCATATCCCTCTGCATATTTTTGGCAACCCTGCTGTGGGTCAATACCTGAGCACTCAGCTGTTCTACAAACATAAGTTATATCTTTTCCTCCTAAAAAAGTAGTTTCATTTCCAATTTTTGCTTCAAATTTTCCTTGTTTTGCTAATAAGTCTTTTACTTCTTCTTCATTTGCACCAGCAACTTCTATTATAATAAATTGGTTACCAGTAAGATCACTTGAGCTTCTTACAACAGTGTCTGTAAGACCAAATACATCTATACGCCTTTTCATATTATCAAGAAGTATGCCCATATCATCAGTTGATAATTTTTTTTCTGGCTGGAGTACAACTCTTGTTCCGCCTTGTAAATCAAGGCCCAAAATTATATTACTTTTTGGTGCTTCATATACTGATAATCCTAATTTTTCCTTAGATGTAAATAATAAGCTATATGTTGATTCTGAAGTTTTTATAGTTAAAGTTGTGTTTTTAGGAAAATTAGAAATTATCTTTTCAAATTCTTCTACAGATTTAACCGGAATATTATTTATTTTTTCTATCCTCTCTCTTGACATTGGAGCGTCTGAGGGACTAGGACTACTCATACCAGCATTAAATGCTGAACTATTTGAAGCAACTGTTCTTATTGTTACCCCTTCAATAAATGGATTAGGATTAATTGCAAGTAAGGTAATTACAAAGAAAACTAGGTAAATCCATATTCTCCAATTTCCTAAAAGTGATTTAATTTTGCCCATGTTTCTTTTCTAAATAATATCTTAGGAATGCGACATTCCCAATCCATGTTGTCAATAAATCTATTATCAGGCCAACTATAAGTATGAGCATAATTTGCTTCAGTGTTGTATTATTTGTCAATAGGAATGAAACTCCTGTTGCAGCAATACCTGCTGCTGACATTGTAAATCCTGTTTTCATAGCTCCAAAAATTGCTTTGCTTATTTCATCTGTTCTATCTTTCAATAATTTTGTTGAGATTAAAATTGAAGTGTCAATAGAATATCCTATTAGCATAAGGTATGCTGCAATTCCTCCTGCTGTAAGTCTTACTCCTAAAATATCCATTATTCCTAGTGTGATAAAAATATCCATAAAAGCTGAAAACAAAGCAGCTAGTGTAGCATAAATATTTTTAAAATATATTTGAAATACTACACCCATACTAACAAAAGCTAATAGTACAGCAACAAACATCTGCTTGAAAAAACTATCTCCTAAAGAAGAACCCATTGTCTCAACGCTGTAATTATTTTTTGTTAAGGTTATTTTTTCTTTAATTGCGTCTATTAAAGCATCTTCATCAATATCTGAGGCTTCTATAATTATACCTGCAACATTATTTGTTGAACCAATAGTCCTTAAATGTATAGAGCTGTCAGGGAATTTATCAAATAAAAACTTCTCTAGCCCAGGCATATCATCATACCCTAAGTTTATTGTAACTGAAATACCTCCTTTTAGGCTAACATCTCTTCTTATTGCTTCCCCTGTTTTGTTATATGTATTAAATAATATAGCCCCTGATATCAAAAATAAAATCAATGGAATAAGAAAGAGTTTTTTATACTCTTTAATATAGAAATCTTTTACCCTATTGCCGGACTCTGATTTTTTACTCCCCAACTTAACCAATATTCTTGGAAACAGGGTTCTGTTTATAAATATTATTGATACACTTAATCTATACAAAAAAACAAAAAACTTTATAAATTGCCAGCTGTTCCCAGTAGTTAATTATTCTTATGGGTGAATACATGGAAAACAATATTATGAAAACTGGTACAACAACTATAGGTTTTGTTGCAAAAGACTGTATTGTTCTTGCTGCCGATAAAAGAGCAACAGCAGGAAATTTTATTGCTGGCAAGAAAGTTGACAAGGTAGTACAAGTTACAGACAATATGGCTCTGACAACAGCAGGCAGTGTTTCAGATATACAGCTTATTGTTAAGATGATAAAAGCAGAGCTTAGCTTAAGAAGTTTAAGAACCGGGAGAGAAAATAGTGTCAATGAGGCTGCAAATCTTTTAGCAGGTATTGTTTATAATAGTATAAGAAATTATACCACAATTCCGGGAATTGTACATTTTATATTCGCAGGGTTTGATAGTAAAGGTGCTCACTTATATGATATTTATCCTGATGGCTCAATAACCGAAATAGATGATTTTGTTACTTCAGGTAGTGGTGGTTCATTTGCATTTGGTGTGTTTGATTCACAATATAAAGTAGATATGAAAGAAAGTGAAGCAGTTGATTTTGCTATAAAGGCAATCAATGCATCTTTACAGAGGGACAGCGCATCCGGAGATGGTATTGATATTGTAGTTATCGACAAATCTGGAGTAAGGAAAGTATTCAAACAGGAACTTTCAGTAAAAATTGTTAAATAATTTTTTATTTTAATTAAATCATAAAGGAGTATTCTTAAATGTCTGAAATATTAAAGGAAATATTGAAGGAACTGCCTGAGGGTAAGATTAGCGATGCTAGTTTTGAAGGCGCTAACATAGTTCTATATACAAAAGATAAGGATTTTCTTTTTAATGCTAATGGCATGATAAAAGATATAGTAAATAAAATCAAAAAAAGAATTGAATTAAGGCCAGATCCTAGCATAACTCATGACAGAGAACTTGCTGAAAAAGAGATAAAAGAGATAATATCAGAAGAAGCAAAAATCGACCAGATAATTTTCGACCCGCAAAGATCAATCGTGATAATTGAAGCAGAAAAACCTGGTGTTGCTATTGGTAAGCAAGGCGAGAATCTTAAAGCAATAAGAGAAAAAGTTTTATGGGTTCCTGTAATTAAAAGAACACCCGCAATAAGGTCCCAAATAATAGAAAATATAAGGTCTGTGCTTTATCAAAATTCTGATTATCGACGTAAATTTTTACACAAAGTTGGTCAAAGAATCTATAATGGCTGGGTTAGAGGCAAAAGAGATGAATGGATAAGAATTTCTTATCTTGGAAGCGGAAGACAAGTAGGTAGAAGTTGTATGTATCTTCAAACTCCTGAATCAAGAATATTATTGGATTGTGGTGTTGATGTAGCTGACGAAAATAATGCCTATCCTATGCTTGAAGCCCCTGAATTTAAAATAGAAGAAATAGATGCTATTATTATAAGCCATAGTCATTTAGATCATTGCGGTTTTTTACCTTATCTTTTCAAATATGGTTATAGGGGTCCTGTATATTGTACAAAACCTACAAGAGATGTAATGGCACTTATGCTTCTAGATTATGTAAAAATAATGAGATATAACGGAAAAGAACCAATATATACAAGTGAAGAAATAAAAGAAATGGTAAAACACACCATAACTCTTGACTTTGAAGAAGTATCAGATATAACTCCTGATGTTAGATTAACATTCTATAATGCAGGACACATTTTAGGAAGTGCAATGTCACATCTTCACATTGGAAATGGTCTTTATAACTTAGTTTATAGTGCTGATATGAAATTTGGTAAGAGTGTTATGTTAAGCCCTGCAGCAACTAAATTCCCTAGATGTGAAACCTTATTATTAGAATCAACCTATGGTGGCCGTGATAATATATTACCAACAAAAAAGGAAATATATGATTACCTTAGAGATGTTATTAATGAAACCATTGAGAGAAACGGAAAATGTCTTATCCCAGTACTTGGTTCTGGAAGAGCCCAAGACCTAATGATTATGATTGAGGAATTAATAAGAACAAAAGAAGTAAAAAAAGTTGATGTTTATATTGACGGGCTTATCTGGGACATAACTGCTATTCATACTGCCTATCCTGATTCCTTAATAGTGCAATAAGAAAACAGATTTTTCATAAGGACAATAACCCCTTTTTATCTGATATTTTCAAAAGAATTGGAAGCGGGCAAGAAAGAAAACAAGTAATTGAAGATAAAGGGGCATGCATAATACTTGCAACAAGCGGTATGCTTGTAGGAGGCCCATCTGTTGAATACCTTAAAGCATTAGCTGATAACAAAAATAATTCTCTAGTGTTTTCATCATACCAGGGTGCTGGTTCATTAGGAAGAAGAATTCAGAATGGTGAACGCGAAATAGTGTTTAAAGATGGTAACAAACAAGAAATCTGTGAGATTAAACTAGACGTCCATAAATTAGAGATATCAGACCACTCTGATAGGAAAGAACTTATGAATTATGTTGCTAAGTGCACTCCAAGACCAAGAAGAATTATTCTGAATCACGGAGAAAGCTCAAGGTGCTTAGATTTAGCTAGTTCTCTTCATAAAAACTACAGAATAGAAACTACTGCCCCTAAGAATTTGGAAGCTATTAGGTTAAAGTAAATCATTTCTTTTTCTTATAAAATACCCTTCTTAGTTTATAATTACTACTTTATAGTACTCAATAATAGAAAGCTTTATAAAGAGTAACTACTTGAAAGTACTAAAATGAAGCTTAAAAATGCTTTTTTTATAATATTAGCCTTCATATTAGGAGTGCTAAGTACTATTCTAATTAGTCAATATACTAGTCCTGTATTAGCCAATCCCTCATATACAACTGAACAAGATGGGCATTTTATAACTAAGATACTTGGTTTGAATGAAGAAAAACATTCACCATATGACTGGGTTAAGGAAAATGACATCAAAGTTGAAGACAACAGAGTTATTATTAATGTAGAAGGTGCACAATGGTCTCGTTTTACAGATACAAATAGCATGGACCCTGTTATTGATTATGGTACAAACACAATACAGATTGTTCCTAAAGACCAAACAGATGTTCATATTGGAGATATTGTCTCATATATTTTTGGAAGTTCAACAATAATTCATAGGGTTGTTGAAACTGGCTATGATGATAATGGCTGGTACGCTATAATGAAAGGCGATAATAATCCTAATGAAGATCCTAGTAAAGTCAGATTCAACCAAATACAGAGAATAACAATCGCTATAATCTACTAAGGTGCAAAATGAAATATCTCAATTATCTAATAAGCGCGGGTATGTTGCTAATAACAATATACAGTATGTTGCGGTAAGATTTAAAAGCAACTTATCATTTTCAATAGTTGAGGCTAGACTGGGGAGCCCGTCCTTCCCTATAACCTTAAACGGACGTACGAAGGAGTTGAAGCCAAGGGAGCAGCATGATTGTCTAATAACAGTCTTGTCTCTTACGATGAGATCCTGTCCTGTTTGACTGGTATTTTTGAGAACCACGTCAGATCTGGAAAGAAGCAGCGTTAATCATTATCGCCGGTGCTTTCAGGGTAGCGGGGTTAAGGACGAGTCAAGGTAAACTGTTGTTGATTTTTGTGCCCATCTTTTGGCGTGCCTCAACTTTTTTTAGAATTAATCTAATATTTTAACTTCACAGAAAGTACATAATTTTTTGAATCTTTCAGCATCTTCCTTACTTCCTATTATCTTACCATAATGCATAGGTATAGCAATCTTTGGCATGATTTTCTTTGCTGCCTGAGCTGCCTCTTCTGCTGTCATGACATAAGTTCCAGATACAGGAAGAAAAGCAACTTCTGCTTTTATCTCTGACATCTCAGGAATTAAATCTGTATCTCCTGCATAATAAAATCTTATATTGTTAATCTTTATAATATACCCTACCCATTCATTCATGCCTGGATGAAACTCTTTGTTAATATTGTATGCTGGAACAGTTATTATCTCAATTCCTTTAAACGTAAAAGCATCTCCTGGCTTGACTAATTTCACTTTGCCTCCTTGAACTTTGCCAGCTAATTTGCTTGTTGTATCAGGTGTTGTAACCATTAATGTGTCTTCTTTCACAAGTTTAGAAATGTCAGCAATGCTACAATGGTCATAGTGCCCATGACTTATAAGAATAAGGTCTGCTTTTTCTACTTCTTCAACTTGAAATGGATCAATATAAATTACTTTCCCAGAAAAATTAAATTTAAAAGACGAGTGTCCAAGCCATTTTAGTTGGACTCCGTTAATATTAATTGTTTTCACTTCAATGCCTCATTAAGTTTCTGTATTGCTTTTTTTCTGTCTTTTTCTCCAAATATAGATGAACCTACAACAAACACGTTTGCGCCTGAGTTTTTTGCTAATTTTATTGTTTTTTCATTTATGCCGCCATCTATAACTATTTCTTTTTTGAAGCCTTTTTCTCTTAAAATCTCAACTTTTTTCAGAACTTCCGGCATAAATTTCTGCCCTCCAAAACCAGCATACACTGACATAATTAAGACTGCATCAATCTCTTTCATCACAGATAAAATTAAAGAAACCGGCTTATCAGGATTAATTGCAAGACCGACTTTAACTTTCAATGATTTTATTTTTTTTATTGCTTTTAATAGTTCATTTTTGTTTCTGAAAAGTTCTGCATGAAAAAATATTCTGTTTACATGTTTTGAAAAATCTTTTGCGTATTTTATAGGTTCTTCTGTCATAAGATGGCAGTCCATAGGAAGTTTTGTTTTTATATCTTTGACAACAACACTTCCATAACTAATATTAGAGACAAAATGCCCGTCCATAACATCAATATGAAGAGAATCTGCGTATTTCTCGACTTCTTTAATTTCCTGATTCAGCTTGCCAAAATCAGCTGACAATATTGAGGGTGAAATCTTATTTTTCATATTCACTTATCCTCTTTAATCTTTTTACGTGTCTTTTCTCCTTACTAAACTCTGTTTCTAGCCATGCTTTTAATATTTTTTCTGCTTTTTTATTGTCCATCCAGTCACCTAAAAGCGCTATAATATTAGCATCATTGTGTTGTCTGCTATGAACAGCTGATTTCTCATCAAACACCGTAACAGCTCTTGCTCCCTTTACTTTATTAGCAGCTATTACCATGCCTGCTGCTGATCTGCAGAACAACACTCCTCTATTTTTAGGGGTTTCAGAAGCTTTTTCAGCTACTTTGAACGCATATTCAGGGTAATCATCCCCTTTGTCATATTTTAAATTTCCTAAATCCTTAAATTCATACTCTAGATTCTTAAGGAATTGCTTTATATGTTCTTTTAACTCAAAGCCGCCATGGTCAGAACCTAAGTATATCATAAAAGAAACTAACTTTGCGGGTTATTTATAATTTTCTATTCGATAGGCACCGTACAAAATCTCGAAAAATATATAACCCGTAGGAGCCAATAGACTC
>ERZ1292633.6644-Hain-H41-02um-R1-6644-length-10016-cov-7_pt1 | contig 10016 bp, 9 predicted proteins | sample MGYA00564406_ERZ1292633 | MGnify/ENA primary metagenome ERZ1292633 (study PRJEB36523, sample SAMEA6512639) | groundwater metagenome | collected 2019-01-08 | study: AquaDiva: Metagenomics assemblies of 32 groundwater samples
ATCTTGCATAGCAACTGCCGTGATAGGACCCGCATCGGCCGTCTTAAAGATAATTCTCTTCTCACCCGTGATATGATTTTCTTGTACAACAGAGTTGGGTTGGGTTTTATATTGCCCTTTATAAGATTCGGCTTTGGGATAATACCGCAGCAAAATATCATGAAGATAGCGAATATCTGTTTCCCTAAGGGGTTGCAGATGTTCATATTCCTGAAGAATTGCCAGCAGCATTTCACGACAACCGGCAACTTCTTCTATGCTGCGCTCACGATCTTTAGACAGTTTGTCTGCAATCATCATTTTATTTTCTGAGAAAGCAGTGTGCTTGCCTGATGCTGTTAGGATTGTGTCAATCCACTGAATTTCAACATCTGTTAGTTGGGCATTTTCAATACGTGTAGATCCACCGATATTGCTGATACATGCATATTTTTTTAGTACGGTCAGCTCTTTTTCTTTCAGATTTTGCAAGAGGCTATAGTGTTCTGCAAGCTTTAATTCAAAGGATTGCAGTCTATTTAAACTGTTTGCATTGAATGTAAAAGATAATTTTGTCATGAAGTTCTCCCAATCGTGCCAGATCGTGCCAGATCGTGCCAGATTATATTGCACGATCTGGCATGATTTCGCAACATTTTATTGCGCGATATTGAGTGATCAGAGCCACTTCTTCTCTAGTGCTTGTAACTGGCCGGAGGCTTTAAGTTTTTGTAGAATTTGATTGACAGAATCCCGCAATGGCGAACCCTTTTGAAATACGACAGCTGTTCCTTGTTCGTCATGCTCTAAGAAATGATAAATTAGTTCAGGATTTTTTTGACAGAAAATGGCTGCTTGAGCGTAGTCAATGATCACGCCCTCAATTTGTTTTGCTTTCAAAGCTTCAATCAATTGTGGATTTAAATCCATCGCGGTTATGTTATTAAGATTCCTTGTTTTTGCCCAGTGTGCAAAGGAAGATCCCAATTGGACACCAATTTTTTTGCCTGGTAGGGTATTTTCATTGGCAAGTGGCATATCTTTTCTGGATACCACCGTTAGACGATTAAAGAAGTATGGCTCTGAAAAATCAACCTGCTTTTCACGTTCTTCTGTAATGCCAACAGATGAAATAACCATATCAATTTTTCCTGAACGCACTGAATTGAGCAATGTATTAAAAGACATGTCCACAAATTCAACTTTTTTGCCTAGTTCTTGCCCAATCATATGGGACAGATCCACATCATATCCCACCAATGCATTTTGATCATTGCGCGATTCAAAGGGGGGATAATCTGAGCAAATGCCAATTTGTATGCTGTTTGGATTTTTTTGAGTATTTTGGCAACTGGTGATCAACAAAGCCGCTAGCACACTGAAAGCGCATTTCAAATAAGACATAGTGATGCAAGAAATATCAATTGAATACGATTGTGCCACATGCGCTTCGCCTCTACAATAATGTGAGAAGAATATCACATAAGAACATTATGGAACTTAGTCAGGCAATAAGGCATTATCTCGAGCCACAATTGGTAGAGAAGGGATACATCTTGGTTAACGCGCAACATCAAAAAGATAAAATTCATGGTATCAAAATAACCCTAACAATCGACCGCACCGATGGTAAAAGTGTCGCGCATGCTGATTGCGCTGCCGTTACCCGCATGGCGAAAGTACAATTTGAAGAGCTGCTTGAAGATTATGTCCTAGAGGTTTCATCTCCTGGCGTCAAAAAAGCAAAACCAGAAATATTGAAGGCAACGGATCAATGACGAAAGAATTAAAAGCACGTATTCGCACGTTAAGATCCACCCACAAAATTACTGCTGCTATGAAAATAGTGGCTGCCACAGCATTTAATCGTCTGAAGTGTAATACATCGTCAATGTTCGATTTTTTAGAGTCATTGATCGCTGTGTCGTCTGAAATTCAAAATCATATGGTTGAAACAAACAAACGACGACTGTTGATTGTTGTAGGAGGAGATCGTGGTTTGTGCGGTGGGTATAATGCAGCTATTCGTAAAAAAACTATACAATATCTAAAAGAGTTTCCCGAGGCAGAAGTAGCCTATATAGGAACAAAAATTGTGCTGAAGGAATGTAAAGGTGTGTTTACAGAGACAGTGCAGCATTTAAGGCAGTGGACAGTTTTGATGGATAAATTACAGCCAATTTGGCAGCAGTATAGATTCATCGATGTTGTGTATACGGCTTTTCATACACTTTATGATCAGCAAATTACAATAGCCTCTATTGGGAATGATGGTCCTGGTGATGATTCCATGATTTTAAATGAAACAGATACGGATATTTCAGCGGTTATACGTACAGCTGCCGTGATGAAAGCTATTATTTATGCGCAATTGTGTGAGTTTTCCAGTCGTATGCTTAGTATGGACAACGCAACGCAAAATGCAGAAAAAATGATACAAGACCTTTCTTTAGCGATTAATAAAATGCGTCAGGCGATGATTACAAAAGAATTAGCAGAAACTGTTGGATGTTTAATTAATAATTAATTAACTTTTACTTATTTTTAATTTAATATATAAATATAAACCTGTTTTGTTTAGTTGCGTGTTTTTTAAAAACTTACTCAAATTTTGTGGCATGTCTGTTGTTGGCAGGATGGCGGGCATGATGAGAGAGGTCGTTTTTGGGGCAATATTTGGTGTCAGTATGGTAGGCGAAGCTTTTTTGGTGGCATTGCGTTTGCCAAATTTGCTTAGAACATTTTTTGCAGATGGAGCGGTGTATGGAGCTGTAGTTCCAGAACTAGCGGAAGAAAATAAAAAAAATGGACGAAAAAGTACGTTTCAATTGTTAACCAATATGATTTCTACATTTTCTATTGTTTTACTTGTTCTTACAGCTGCTGTTGAGTTCGGAGCGCCCATTGTTTTGAAATATATGGCGCCAGGCTTAATAGAAGGTTCAGAGCGTTGGCAAGCCACGCTGAAAGCTTTACGTATTTTATTTCCTTATTTATGCTGTTTATCTGTGAATACATTTTTGGTTTCATTGCTGAATGTTTTAGGGCGGTATTGGGTCCATCCTGTGCTTGGCGTCATTCTAGGTACTGTTAGCTGTAGCGCTATGTATTACGCCAGAGATTTTCCTGATGATCTTAAGTTAACTTATTTGTGCTTCTCAATTGTTGCGGCAGGATTAACGATGATCGTTTTCACATTCTCCTTATGTTGGCACGACGGATATCGTCCTTCTTTTCCAAAAGTAGAGTGGTCAAAGCGTACGAAAAGCATATTGATGCGTATGGCGAAAACATCAATGGCAACTTTTGGATTGCACGTCAATGTGTTTGTGGATATGTGTTTAGCATCTTATTTGCCGATGGGACAACTGACGTACCTACTATTTGCGGACCGCATCCATTTACTATTTGTCGAGCTGTTTGGTATGTCGATGGGGACTGTATTATTGCCCAATTTTGCTGCAATAAAAGACGATACGAAAAAATTAATGGGTATGTTTGAAGATGCATTTTTGATTAGTTTTCAGATTGCTGTACCTGTTGCTTGCTTGTTGTTCTTATGTAGCGATACATTTGTGAAGTTGTTTTATGGTTATGGGAAATTTACAGCAGAAAATTGTTACTACTGCGCACGGGCGTTATCTGCTTTTGCTATGGGTATGCCTGCGTATGTGTTTACAAGAATTTTATTAAGTTTCTTTTTTGCGCAAAAACGAAATATCGTCCCAATCATTGTTACATTTATTACAATTTTGGTTAATTTAATTAACAATTACTTCTTGATGCCGAAATATCAATATATTGGGCTTGCATTATCAACTGTAGGTGCCATGTGGGTTGGTGTATTGATTTATCTGGTTATTATCTTACGCCAGTTACATGATTTATCTTTTTATATTGATCTTGTTCGATCGATATTATGGGTGGGTATTTTTGGTTTGCTCTGCTATCTGATTCAATCCGGTTGTTCTTTTAATCCCCATGCTGCATTTCTGACTCATCTTGCACATTTAGCTGCAATAAGCAGTACGCTGATAGGATACTTTTATTTTGGAAAAAAACTACGTGTTAACCGTATTGGAAGAACGAAGGTGATTTGCTAATGCCTATTTTTACACCATCTACAGATAAGAACTATGAAAGATCTCTAAAAAAATTATGTGCGCATGTTAATAATTTGCCAATTAGTTACAATTTGCCACAGTTTACGGATGCCATTTATGAGGTTGTGTATGAATTAAATGATTTATTTATAACAAATCCATCATGTTTTCAGAAATTTTGGCAACAAGATTTGCCTAAACGTGTTCAATCATGGATTAAAAATGTCGTGATTTTTTTATTTTTAAAACAAAAAATTCAGATGAATTGTGTAAACATGAATAACAGATGTATATTTATCAATATGAATAGTATATATTTAGACTGTAATAACGAAGATCAATATTATACAGATCGTTTCAGATGCGATGCGCCTAGTTTTGTAGAAGATGTTTTTTCTGCGATTCAAAAATTTGTAAGCCAATTTACCCGTACAGGTTTTTTAGATCTTAATACGCAACAAACATTTACCGTTGATATTGGAAATAAACGTTTTGAGTTTCTTTACACAACAAACTTTTTTGTTGAGGGTGGCCGTGTTTGTTTATATACAGATGATGAACAAGCTTTGTTAGATGCGATTCAAAGTCTTGATTACAACGGGATCGTAGATACAGTTTTTGAAAATCCTGTATTGTCAGGTAAAAATTGTTATGATCTGTTTTTATTGGCATCAACTGCCCAGCAATTTCTTTTGGGATGTTTGCGGGATCAGCAATTAAATACACCCTTATTCATGGAAGCATTAACAGTTAATCAACTGGATGCTAGAAAGGCATTATATTTTCTAGCTTCTGTTATTACGAATGATTTACCAAATCTGTATAATTTGAGGAGCCGATTAAATAAACCGAAATCTTCCGAATGGAAAAAGTATCAACAAACACTAATTACAGATATGAAAACACATTTCTTGGCGCCGTTACCGTTTGGGGTGCTGCAGTCAGATAAAGAGCAGGTCTTGCTATCTTCAGATAATTGGCATAGTAGTTGGGCGGCATTATCTTTAATGGATATAGTGAGTTTGCCTGCTAGTTTGGTGGGCGCCTGTTTAAAACCAGATACATGTTTGCCTATAAGCGAACTTATTAGTAGTGATTATGAAATCTCAACTTGTCTTGTATATAAACCCACGTCAACGTTTACAAGTCAGGCATTAGATGTGTATGAGCCATGCCTACAGATGACAATTGAACCTGTCAACAAACAGCAGCCTCTTAGAGTTTGCTCAACAATAGAAATTGCTTTGCCTCCGCACTTAGAAAAATTTTTAACCAAGGATTTACGTTCTTCATTTAATCTGTGGACAAATCAGATGACACGTTTGGGAGCTGGCCTTGCGACAACTGTTGGCACATCTCTAGAGGCTTTTTTAAATCAAATAACGATAGCAGAGTTTTTAACAGATGTTTTAGATGATACAGAGTTAAAACAAAATTTTTCCCGTCGTCTTGGTTTTTATTTTTGGAGATCTCTTCGCAAATCACCTGCTTTATCAAATGTTGCTACTCGGACAGTTGTACAAGATTTTCTGCAAGACAAAATGTTCTTAGCACCTGCCGATATGTGTTAGCAAATTAAAATACAACATCCTAATAATATACGATAAATGCCAAACCAAATATACCCAATTTCTGGCACAAGAAGTAGCATTAGAGAGATCATGCCGTAACTAATTACAGTTATACCACCCGTTGATATCAGCATTGGCAAGGTTTTGGGGAGGTCATGAAAATTCAATAAAATTGCGCCGGCAATCATGGGTATGGCTGAAACAAAAGCCAAATGGATGGCATTTATACGTTTGATTCCTAAACAGCGGGCGCCTGTGATGACCATACCCATACGGCTCATCCCGGGGATCAAGGCAAATACTTGAAACAGGCCAATGATCACGGCGTGAAGATTAGATAATGTCATATCGTTTTCTGTTTCATGTAAGTCTTTTTTGCGTCCATACAAATCGGCGCCAATCAACAAAATTCCGCCAACAATAGAAGCTGAGCCGATCACAAATGGTGTGTGTAGAGACACCACATGTTGATTCAAAAATAACCCTGCCATTACTCCAGGCAGGCTGAGCAGTATCAATTTAAACACCCATGTTTGCGTTAGTTTTATCCTAAACAGATCCAAAAAACTGCTGATTATAAAATGACGATAATAAATCATAAGTGCCAGCAAACTTCCCAAATGCAGCATGATCTTATGTGTTACAGGGATTGATTCATGTGTTAGCCACGAAAAAATAGTGAGATGCGCGGATGAACTGATGGGCAAAAATTCTGAAACGGATTGAATGATGGCAGCCAACACGTGATAATGAACCATACCGATACAAGCACAGATCTGTTTTTTTATTATATGCGTATTTTGTATCATTATCCTCTTTGTCCTTTTTCACGTCGTGTAAGGGTTCTTCTTTGTGAAAAGAAGCTTGATTACACTATGAAGATTGAACATTTTTGGGATAAGCGTGCAGAATTTATGAAGTTGAATCATGCGATGGAAGTGCCTGTTTTGGTGGATTTGAATAATGCGCAAATTGCAGACAGTGATGTGATCGTTGAATATATTGAAGATATGTACACGCAAGTTCCTCTTTATCCTGAGGACCCTGTGCAAAAAGCTGAAACACGGCGTCTTAGCAATTGGTTTGCCCATAAGTTTTCTGCGCTGGTGACCCTGCCCATGATTCAAGAAAAAGTTTTCGCGCGGATGAAAAATAAAAATGCGATTCCCAATTCTGTTCTGATTAGAGCGGCGAAAAAAGAAATAGGGGATCACATGCGTTATATTGCTTGGTTGACGGGGCGAAATGATTGGCTGGCTGGATCAGAGTTTTCAATTGCTGATATCACAGCAGCAACGCAGCTGTCTGTTTTGGATTATTTGGGGGACATTTACTGGGATGATTATCCAGAGGTAAAAATGTGGTACATGCGCATTAAATCCCGCCCATCCTTTCATACAATTTTAACAGACCAAATACCGATTCTTGCGCCCAGCGTGCATTATGGGGATTTGGATTTCTGATTATGATAAGTTTACAGTGTCTCTAACTTGCCTAAAAATTGAAGGGTACCCAAGAGGATGTGTAGGGTTTCCACGATTTAGCGAAGCTCTTATTCTTTCTGGAACAGTAAGGCGTCGAGGAGGATGTGTTTGGTGAGCTTCTGTTGTGGTGGAGTGTTGCGCTAGCAGTGAAGATTGCGGCGGAGTCTCGCCATTTGCAAATATACATGCGAAAAAAGTTAAAGTGAACAAATCAAAGATCTCATGCCATCAATATACAAGTAATGTTACCATATGTTGTTTAAAAAAACCGCTGCAATTTTTTTGTTCTCTTCACAAGAATGGACTTTAATTTCCGAAGTGCCTTTGTCATAATGATTCTAGTTTTTGGAGCCGACAATCCTAATTTTTGGGCGACTTCAGCAACGGTTGTTGCACGTTTTCCAAGGTATAGTTGCTGAACAACAAAGATTTCGGTAGGGGAAAGTTCACTCATTGCTACTTGCAGCCACTGACTTCTTCGTTGAAACAACATATTTTCCAAACCGTCTTCTTCTATATCACACGTTGGATCGGCAAATTTTTCATAAACTTGATCATCATCTAAAGAAATATTACAAACAAATCCGCAATCAAGGCCGTACAGATCAGCTGGGTCTGTATTAACCTGGATGGCTTTTTGAGTTTCACTGTAATCAGATAAGAGTTCCACACGTTTTTTTTGATTTTTGATCGTATAAAGGAACATAAGGATGTGTTCTTGAATAAAGGCTTTTACCCACCATTTGGCGTATGTTGAAAAGCGTGAACCATTTGTAATCTGGAATTTCTCAATAGCACGAATCAACCCAAGCATGCCTTCTTGAATTAAATCCTCAACAGAAATTGTTGTATAATTTTGGTAAACAAGAGCTTCTTTTATTACTATTTTTGCATGACTGGTGATAAGGGTGTCGTAGCTTTGCTGCGTAAATCTGTTGTTGAACATTTCTGTTTCTTCTTCAAAAGAAATATTCGGACTATGCAATAAAAATTTAATATAGTTTTTACTTTGACAGTCTAAACGCATAAACGAACAGAGCAAATACAGTGAAGATAGAATCATAGTACAGAAGAAAGATTAAGATTGAGTGAAGACATTGCTTTTTGAGGTGTCTTATGGTGTAATCATGAAAGCGGGGTAGAGCAGTCCGGTAGCTCGTCAGGCTCATAACCTGAAGGTCGTTGGTTCAAGTCCAGCCCCCGCAACCATTCGAGGTGTTGCGTGAGCAACGCAGATGTCCCGGAACGAAGTATCCGAGATCCATTCTTTTTATGAGTGATTATGCAAAAGCAACAGTTACAACAGATCATTGAAAAAGTTGAAGTGCTTGAGCGTGAAAAACTGCAAGTGCAAGAGGCTATTAAAGATGTTTTTGGAGAAGCTAAAAATGCTGGCTTCGATGTGCCGATTCTGAAAAAAATCTTGCGCATGCGTAAAATGAAGCCAGAAGCTCTGGAAGAGGAAGATATGCTCATCCAAACTTATCGTGAAGCGATAGGTCTTTGATGACAAGAAAAACCATCAATCTTATTGATGGATACGGGTACGTTTTTCGTGCCTATTACGGACTTCCCCCGATGACGGATCCAAAAGGCAGACCTGTTGGCGCTGTTTTTGGTTTTTGTCGTATGTTATTAAACTTGATTGAAAAACATAAAAATGAGCCATTGGCAGTTGTATTTGATAGTGGTGGAAAAAACCATCGACATCATCTTTACCCTGCGTATAAATCACATAGACCTCCGGCGCCTGAAGATTTAATTCCACAGTTTTCTTTGGTTCGAGAAGTTTGTTTGGCTTTGGGTGTCTTCATGATTGAAATGCCAAATCAAGAAGCTGATGATCTTATTGCCACTTATGCGCGCTTAGCGGTCAAAGAAGGTTATGCGGTTAATATTGTATCGTCTGATAAGGATCTGATGCAGCTGGTGAATGATCATATTACGATGTATGATCCTATGAAAAATAAAACGATTGATCGCGCTGGTGTTACTGAGAAATTTGGAGTTCCTCCTGAGTTAGTTATTGATGTTCAGGCATTGATGGGCGATAGTTCTGATAATATCCCTGGTATTCCTGGCATTGGCCCTAAGACGGCAGCAGAGCTGATCTTGGAGTATGGTGATTTAGATAATTTGTTTGTTCACGTTGATTCTATGAAGGCGTCTAAACGTAAAGAAAATTTGATGACGCATAAAGATTTGGCGTATGTTTCAAAAGAATTAGTGACGTTGGTTGATTTGCCCGTAGAACATGATGTTCATAATTTTGCTGTGCATTTCGATGCAGAAAAAGCGGTGGCATTTGTGCAGGCATGCGGGTTTGAAAGCTTGGTGAAGCGGTTAGGTGTCATCCTTGACAAGGGCGCAGCCCAAGATCGAGGACCCATTTCCTCTGGTGTCACTGGATCTTCTTATTTAAACAACAAAGATTGTGCTGAGGATGCTGTGCGTATTTTTGCCGATTTGAAAGCGGCTTTAAAGACGCATCCTGAGCTTGATCCATTTACAACAAAAGATTTGGCATCTTTATCTTTGTGCTTATTTCAAGGCAGGCATAAACACACTGCTGTCGATATTCGTGCCGCTTTAGATAAGCCGGACGCATCTGAGCAAGAATTGTTTGATATTATGTATAGCATGGCTGTCCAGCGCAAGATCATCGATAATTATCTTGGCTGCGATCGCTTTATGCCATTTGTGCTAACAGCGATGGAAAATGCGGGCATTACGGTTGATGTGCTGTATTTACAAACACTGCAAGCAAAGTATACGACGCAAATAAAAAATATAGAGCGCCAGATTTATCAAACAGCGGGGATGGAATTCAACATCAATTCGCCAAAGCAATTGGGACATGTTTTGTATGAGAAAAACAA
>ERZ1292633.6645-Hain-H41-02um-R1-6645-length-10016-cov-4_pt1 | contig 10016 bp, 8 predicted proteins | sample MGYA00564406_ERZ1292633 | MGnify/ENA primary metagenome ERZ1292633 (study PRJEB36523, sample SAMEA6512639) | groundwater metagenome | collected 2019-01-08 | study: AquaDiva: Metagenomics assemblies of 32 groundwater samples
CACTCGTTTGATTTCGTCCTCGTTATGCAAAGAAGCACGCGAAACGATTGTTCCCGCCAACAAAACAGGTTCGAGTTCAGCAACGGGTGTTAATGCGCCGGTGCGTCCAACTTGAATTGTAATTCCATTAAGTTTGGTTGTTGTCTGTCGCGCCGCATATTTATAGGCGATTGCCCAGCGCGGAGCTTTTGAGGTCGAGCCAAATTCTTCTTGTAGCGCAGTCGAATTTACTTTAACAACCACACCGTCAATTTCGTAATCAAGCGAATCGCGCATCGTTTCGATTTCGTTGATAAACTCAATCAATTCATCAAAATTTTTGCAGACTTTTCGATTCGGATTAACGTTAAACCCAGCTTTTTTCAACCACTCAAAATTTTCTTCGTGAGTAGAAAAAGGTTTCTGATTTCCCTGCCAAACGTCATACGGAAACATATCAAGCCTTCTCGATGCAACAATTTGCGAATCAAGCAAGCGAAGTGTCCCCGAAGCGCAATTTCGCGGATTGGCAAAAGTTTTTTCGCCGAGCATTTCGAGTTCGGCATTGATTCGCTCAAACTGTGAACGTGATAAAAACACTTCCCCGCGAACTTCGATTCTTTCGGGAAATTCGCCTTTTAGTTTTAATGGAATCGTCTTGATTGTGCGGACGTTATTGCTGACATCATCGCCCGTCTGCCCGTCACCGCGAGTTGCCCCAACTTGTAAAACTCCTTTTTCGTAGTGCAACGAAACGCTCAACCCGTCAATCTTTAATTCGGCAACATATTCGATATTTCTGCCATCTGCGAGTTTCTGACAGCGTTCATCAAAATCGCGTAAATCGTCCAAACTGTATGAATTATCTAGCGACATCAGCGGAACTGTATGCTTAAAACTGGTGAAACCTTCCGCCTTTCCACCGACTCTCTGGGTTGGAGAATCCGCTGTAATTAATTCAGGATTTTCGGCTTCAAGTTGCTTTAATCTTTCGAGCAGTTTATCAAATTCAAAATCGGAAATTTCAATTTCGTTCTTTTGATAATAAAGCTCGTTGTGCCGATTGATTTCGGCTCGTAGATGTTCAATTTCAGTTTCGATTGGATTAGAGAAAAGCGGTAAATTTGTCATAGAGAAATTTTAACGAAAAGATGAAAAGGTGCAAGGCGAGCAAATTATTTTGTTAAGGAAATTTAATCGTTAATTTTCCTAATTGTATCGTTTTTATTTATCATGCCTGATTTAATAACTTTAGCGTAGATTCCGCGCAAATGAAGCTTTTTCCCAATTGGTGAATTTACAAACTTCATTGCGTCCATTCCAAATCTTTCGACAAATTTTTTGCAGCCGTTGTGCGGCACTGTAGTAGTTTCAAGAATTGCCGAACCGATTTCGAGTTTTGTTCCGATTGGGAGATTTTCGTTAGATAAATCGAGGTCAACATATAGCTGATCGCCTGCCAATTGCCAACGTTTTTCATCTTGTGCGAGCAAGGCGATACAGCGCGAATTCATAATCGTAATTTGAGCATCAGGTCTGACATTTCCATAATTCTGCCAAATATCTCCTTTTAAGCCTTCATTTACATCAAGTTCACCCGTCTCTAAAACTTCTCTTTCGTCTGGGTTAGGACGCGCAACAATTAGCTTTAATGCACCGTTATCCTTTGGAGATTGTATGATTAAGTCTAATCCTGCCTCGATTTGTTCAGTAGTTAAATGTTTCATAATAATTGAAAATCAAAATTATAAACTTTAGTTCCAACAAATGTAAAAAGTTACTTTTCCAAATAAAAAAGTCTTGCTGATTATTCATCAACAAGACTTTTTTTTCCTTATAAAACTAAAACTTACGCTTCAGTTTCCATAGTTTTTTCTTTCTTTTCGCGTTTGATTCCGCCGATTTGAACTAACTTTTCACCTTTGATTTGGTTTTTCTCCAACACCATTTGTTGATAAAGTTTTTTCATCATCTGCATTTCTTCAGCGGCAGTTTTCGGTCCTTCCATTTCAGGTTTGTTCGGACGAGCAAGGTCAACTTCATTTAAGTTGAGATTATGCGAAGCATCGCCAAGGGCAACTTCTTTTCCTTTAGCGAAAACTTCGTGGCGACCGTGTTCTTTATACCATTGAGCAACTGTTGCATTTTGGTGCATATGTTCAATAATGTTTCTCCAACCGATACCTGTGTTGTATGCACAGAAGGAAATTTCGCCTTCTTGTGTTCCGTAAGGAATGATACACATTTCGGTTCTGCGGAAATCGTAATTGAACAAATCCTGAAACCACATTCCGGCGATAAACAAGAAGTTCCAAGGGTCTTGACGGCGTTTTTCGATGTCTTCCATCGTTCTGTCGCCACCTACTTTACCGTAATCTTTACCCGATAACCCGAATGATTTATCGAATTTCTTCAAGATTCCGCCAAGTGTCAAACTATTTGGTGCGCCGTAAGGATTGTAATTTTTCAACAACGCCAAGCCCATCATAATATTTGAGAACCATTTTCCACGGTTGGTATCGGTAATATGCTGCATATCGCCAACCAATCCTTGAATGTTCAAGAATTGCGGAACAGGTGCCATTTCCTTGGTTTCTTTATTAACCATCACCGCAGTTCCAACACCGCAATTCGGGTGGCAACCGCAAGAAACTTGTCCCCATTCAGCTTCAGGACCGTGAACTACGTCTGCGAAATCAGCAAATGCTCCCATTAATGAAAGCGGAAACCAATCGCGTGTCGGCTCGGTGATTCCAACTTGTTTTTGGACATCTAAAGCTAGATGCGACAAGGTGTAACGTTGTTGCAGACGGCGTTGTTCGGTGATGTGTTCATCACGACCTGTAAACGAAACAGGTTGGAAAGCGATGAATGAAATTTTCTTCGGATTTTCAAGAGCGAAACGGATGATCGTTCCAACTTGGTCGTTGTTCACACCGTTGACAAGTGTTGTAACCAAAATGATGTCAACACCCGCTTCGTGCAAGTTGTTGATGGCTCTTAATTTAACATCAAATAAGTTCCCAATTTGTCTGTGCGAGTTGGCATCGTTACCGATTCCGTCGAATTGTAAATAAACGAAACGAAGCCCAGCTTCAGCGGCTTCGCGGCAAAATTCTTTTGATTTGGCAAACTCAATTCCGTTAGTTGCGGCTTGAACTGAATTATAACCAACCTTTCTTGAATATTTCACTGCATCAAGAAAATGAGGTGAAAGTGTCGGTTCGCCACCTGAGAATTGAACTGACATTTGGCGACGCGGTTTGATCGAAATTGCATTATCAAGAATTTCTTTCACATCTTCCATCGAAAGTTCATGAACAAAACCGACTTGGTTTGCGTCCATAAAGCAAGGATCGCACATCATATTGCAGCGGTTGGTCAAATCAACTGTTAAAACTGCACCACGTCCGTATTTAATGGTTGAAGAACCGTGATTATGCAGTTTTTCGTCGTTGTGCGATTGCATATCACGTCCTGGGAAAAGGGTTTCGATATGCTGCAAGAATTTAGCATCAATCGCCATCAAATCTTCGATTTTCCCATGTTGCGGACACTCTTTAACCATCCAGATTTCACCGTTTCGCTCAATGATTTCAGCTTTGATCTCACCAACTTTCTCATTAATAAGAGTTGAAACATCACGCTTTCCGGCTAAAATTTCTTCACGGGCTTCAATTACGCATTGTGGGCAAAGTGAATCTGTTTTGCGGGGAAAACCTAAAGTTGGTTTTGATTTTTCCCACGATTTCAAAATTGGTTTGTCTGCCCATTTCGGGGTAAATGATGGATTTGGCTTGAATTGATTGACACTCTTAACGGCATTAAATACGCCACTAGCGATGTAGGTCAATCCTTTCTCAAAGTGCTTAACTGGTCTCATAATCTTTTCTTCTCCAATAAAAACCTTAAATAATTCTATCTGTTAGAGTTACTAATGAAAGTAAAAACATACTTGCGTTTTTCTAACGCCCCTTCAAATGCTTACAAATTTTCTTTTATATATAAAAATGATTGCGGGAAAAGCAACTCTACATCTTTCTAGTTTTAATAGTATTGCAAAATCCGTGCCATCCTCTATTTTTTAGTGAACATCTTTATTTACTTACTTTACAGAATAAGTTTTTCACCCTGTCAACTTGCAATTGCGTAGCAATATGATACACTTAGTTGCATTAAAGACAATTTATCACAAAATGACACACTATATGGTATTAGATAATCTATTTTGAAAACTTGTAATTCAAATTGACTGCTAAAGCATTTAAGCTACTGCTTAATTTTTTTCACAGATGTGGAAATATTTATTGGTTTGTAAATAGTGAATTTACGGATGTTACACCTTTATGAAACTTTCGTGGATTTTCGTTCACTTTTAGTTCACCTTTAAGCACTTAGTTTATTAGATACCTTAGAAGTGCCTTGTAAAAGATTATAAACAAAGGCTTTTGGATGATTAAAAAAGTTCTTTACAGAATCTTTTTCTTATGCTAAATTCGCTCTCATCAATTTGAGATATTTTTATGAGTTATCAAATTCTCAAGTCCATAATAATAGTTTTTGCGGTAAAAAATAAAAATTTAGCAATTTAGTTTAGAAGTCCCCCACTTCCTATATATGAACATTCGTTTTGGAACATCAGGTTGGCGAGCGATTATTGCAGATGATTTTACCTTCAAGAATGTTCAGATGGTTTCCCAAGCAATTTGTAGTTATTTGACAGAAACGAACGGTAGTTCTGCGCGACAGACTCTGATTATTGGACACGATTCGCGTTTTATGGGTGAGAAATTCTCCGAAGTTGCCGCTGATATTGCTAAAAGAAAAGGATTTCGAGTTTTACTTTGCAATCATCCAACGCCGACTCCGACTATTTCACACGCAATTCGCACAGAAAAAGCGGCTGGCGGAATAAATTTTACGGCTTCGCATAATCCGCCTGAATATCAAGGGATTAAATTTTCAAGTTCAGATGGTGCGCCTGCTCTACCGGAAATTACGGAGCGAATTGAAGAGCGAATTATAAGTAACGAGAATCTAGCCGATAAAGAAGGTGGTTCGATTGAAAGTTACGATGCGCGTCCGGCGTATTTGGAAGATTTGAAAACTAAGGTTCGCCTTGATTTGATTGCAAAAAACGGTGGCAAATATGCTTATGATGCAGTCTGGGGAACAGGTCGCGGCTATTTGGATAAAATATTGCGTGACAACGGTTTAGAAGTTGAAACGCTTCATGATTGGCGAGATGTTAATTTTGGTGGACGTTCACCTGAGCCGAGTGAAAAGCAAACCGACGAACTCAGAGAAGCAGTTTTGAAAAACGGTTGCATATTAGGATTAGCAACTGATGGCGATGCCGATAGATTCGGCGTAATTGACAGCAACGGAGAATTTATTACTCCTAATCAGTTAATCGCTTTGTTGCTTGATTACTTAGCTGAAAGCCGAGGATGGAATTTAGGTGCTGCCCGTTCCGTAGCAACATCACATTTTATAGATAGAGTTGCTAAATTGCGTGGATTAAAAGTTTATGAAACTCCGGTAGGATTTAAGTTTATCGGTGAATTGATAAATAAAGACGAAATTATTCTTGGCGGAGAAGAATCCGCAGGTCTTTCAATTCGAGGACACTTTCCTGAAAAAGATGGTATTTTAGCTTGTCTTTTAGCCGCCGAAGCAGTTGCAGCCAGAGGAAAAAGCCTGACTCAGCAAATCGCTGAATTAGAAGAAAAAGTTGGCAAACTCGAATCAGGTCGCATCGGCGTTAAATTAAACGATGAAGTTGCCGCCAAATTGAAAGAAAAACTTGCCCAAGAGCCGACAGAAATTGGTGGGCGAAAGATTGAAAAGATAAATCGGATGGATGGTGTGAAATTTATGTTTGAAGATGGAAGCTGGATGTTGATGCGACCATCAGGAACAGAGCCGATGGTTAGAATTTACGCCGAATCTGAAGATAAAGAAACATTGGAGGTGCTACTTGAGCAAGGTCGCAAGTATTTATTGGGGTGAAGATAGCGTTTCAATACAAAAGATACGCCCACGCCCCAGAACCAGAACGAAAATGAAGTCTAATCGTGAAAGTTCAACTCCACAATGGTTTGTTTTTGCAGTAGTAGTGTTTATCACTTTTATGCTTTGCTTGACAGTAAATTTCCGCGCCTTCTCCAGCTTAATGGGAGAAATGGAGCAGAATCAACGACTTAACAGCGAAGTAGAAAATTTAACGAATAAGAATTTACTTATTCAAGAAGAAATTCAAAATTTGAAAAACGATCCGAAAATAATCGAACGAGAAGCAAGAAAACTCGGCATGGGTCGTCCTGATGAAAAAGTTTTCATTTCCAATGAAAAGTCTTTTGTGCCTACAAATTAAACTCGCGGAGGGTTTATTGTAAACACATTCTTCCTGCCCTTTGATAATCTGCCTTTTGCCTGTCTTCTCCGCGTTGCCTTCAGCTTCCCTTCCGCCTAAAATTGCGGCTTGCGTTTCCCGACCAAGCCGCTCTTCCTTTTTAAACATTTATCATTCAATAATTATCATCTATCATTTAGTTAAAAATGAATACATATAAACTTTTTTACTCACCTTATTACTACGCCGAAATTGGCGAAGGACACGTTTTTCCGATCCGTAAATTTGAACTTGTTAAAGATATTTTATTATCGGAAGGAACTCTTCACTCAGAGGAAATTGTTGAGCCGGCACCTGCGAAAGTTGAAGACTTACATCTAGTTCACACCGAAGATTACATTTCCCGTTTAGTTGAGGGCAATTTGACAGCGAAAGAAATTCGCAAACTCGGTCTGCCGTGGTCTAAATCGCTCGTCAGACGTTCTTTTCACGCGATTTCAGGAACAATTGAAGCAGCTAAAATCGCCATAGAAAGTTCCATTGCTTCAAATCTGGCAGGCGGAACACATCACGCTTTCCCGGATAGAGGTGAAGGATTTTGCGTGCTAAATGATGTCGCCGTGGCGATTAGAGTTTTACAACGTGAGAAATTAGCCGAAAAGTTTATGATTGTAGATTGCGACGTTCATCAAGGTAACGGGACGGCGTTTATTTTCAAAAATGAATCCGACATTTTCACTTTTTCAATGCACGGTGCGAAAAATTATCCTTTACACAAAGAAACTTCTACACTCGACATCGAACTTCCTGATAAAACAGGCGACAGAGAATTTCTTGAAACTCTCGAACAAGCCTTACCGCGTGTCATTTTGCACCAACCTGATATTATTTTTTATCTCGGTGGTGCTGATCCTTTTGAAAAAGATAAACTTGGGCGGCTTAGTTTAACTAAAGAAGGCTTGATGCAACGTGATGAGATGGTTTTGCAGTTTGCTAAAGAACATCAAACTCCGATTGTGACAACAATGTCGGGTGGTTATGCTGTGGATATTAATGACACAGTTGATATTCACGCCAATACAATTCGGGCGGTCAAGAAAGTATTTTTTAATGAATTTGCGAAAACTGCTTCCTAACTTGCCTTTTCCTTTTCTACTTCATAATCTGTAATTTCAAGCATTTCCAACATTGAAGAACAAGGGGTTTTATAAAAATGAAAATTGTAGTTATCGGGAGTGGATTCGGCGGATTGACGGCGGCGATTCGTCTGCAAGCGCAAGGACACACTGTAACCATCGTCGAAAAACGCGATAAACTCGGCGGACGCGCGTATGTCTATGAACAAGATGGATTTAAGTTTGATGGCGGTCCCACGATTATTACTGCGCCATGGCTGATTGACGAAGTTTTTGAGGTTGCCGGAAAAAAGACCGCTGATTACGTCAAACTCGTCAAAATTGATCCTTTCTACAATATTCGATGGGAAGACGGAACAGTTTTTCACTATAACGACGACCGTGAACGGCTATTAGACGAAATTCGTAAAATTGATCCGCAAGGAGTCGAAGGTTACAAACAACTTTCCAAAGATTTAAGCGAGATTTATCGCGTAGGATTTGAACTGATTGACCAGCCTTTCACGAAAATTTGGGATATGATTAAAGTCGTTCCCGAAATGATAAAACTTCGCTCAGACCGTTCGGTTTACAAATTTGCCTCGAAATATTTCAAAAACGAAAAACTGCGTGAAGCATTTAGTTTTCACCCGCTTCTGATTGGTGGAAATCCTTTTACTTCAACCTCAATTTACTCGATGATTCACGAGCTCGAACAAAAATTCGGAGTCTGGTTTGCAATGGGCGGAACAGGAGCATTAGTCAAAGGTTTTGGCGATTGTTTTATGGACATCGGCGGCGAAGTTTTTCTTGAGGCTGAAGTTTCGGAAATTCTGATGGACGACAGAACCGGGAAAGCTAAAGGTATTAAAACTAAATCGGGAGAAACTATTGAAGCTGATGCTGTAGTTACAAATGCTGATGTGGCAACAACTTATCTTAATTTAGTGCCGAAAAAATTTCGTCGGAAATATACGGATGAAAAGGTTAAAAAGTTGACTTATTCGATGTCGCTTTTCGTTATTTATTTCGGCACTGATAAAAAATACGAAAATATGGCTCATCACGAAATCATTTTAGGCAATCGCTACAAAGGACTTCTGGACGAAATTTTCGTGGATAAAACTCTGGCTGATGATTTCTCACTCTATCTTCATCGCCCAACGGCAACTGATCCAAGTCTTGCGCCCGAAGGCTGTGATTGCTGGTATGTCCTTTCACCCGTTCCAAACCTGGAAGGAAAAACAGATTGGAAAACTGCCGCTGAGTCTTACAAACAAAAGATTTATGAATATCTTGAAAAGCACTATATGCCGGATTTGAGAAAACATATCATCTCAGAGTGTCATATTGACCCACTACATTTCGAGTCAACTTTGAATAGTTATTTAGGAAATGCTTTCGGAGTTGAACCAACTCTTTTTCAATCAGCCTGGCTTCGTCCGCACAATTTAAGTGAAGATGTGCCAAATTTATACTTCGTCGGTGCAGGCACTCATCCGGGAGCAGGACTTCCGGGAGTAATGAGTTCTGGGAAAATTGTCGGAAATATGATTGGCTCTGCTACATGATTTTGGATTTTAGATTTTGGATTTTGGATTGTTTTAGAACATAATTGTTGAATTGGTCGTAATGATATTGGATTATCCAAAATCCAAAATCGGCAATCTAAAATCCTTATGTGGTATTGGACAAAAGTTTTATTTGCGATAATGTGCGGCGCGGTTGGCGTTTGGCTCTTGTATGAGGTAGTCACCTTTCCTAATATTTCTGCGCTCAAAACGGAAAATCCGGCAACAACTTCGATGATGGAGCATCGGGCAGCCGAAGATCGTGCGGAAGGAAAAGAGGCAAAGCGTTATCAGGTTTGGGTTTCGATGGACGCAATTTCGCCGAATCTTCAAAAAGCGGTTTTAGCAGGAGAAGACGCACGTTTTTTTGAGCATAACGGTTTTGACTGGGATGCAATCGAAAAGGCTTGGGATGAAGCCGTTAAAGAAGGCGAAAAAGAAGCCAAACAAGAAGGAGATTACGATCCGAATGATTGGATTCCGCCGATGCCAAGTTTTAAGCGCGGAGCTTCAACCGTAACTCAACAACTCTCCAAAAATCTTTATTTATCCGAAGACCGCAATTTCTTACGCAAAGGACGCGAAGCACTCTACACTTATTTTCTCGAAAAAAATCTTAGCAAACGACGCATTCTAGAAATTTATCTCAATGTAATTGAATTGGGCGACGGAATTTACGGAGCAGAAGCCGCAGCGCGGACTTATTTCAAAAAATCTGCCTCCAGCTTAACTCCGCAAGAAGCCGCTTATTTATCAGCGATGATTCCCAGTCCGCTCAATGTCTTTAATCCAAAGAAAAATCCCAAACGAGTTATTCGCCGTCAGCGGGCAGTTTTACGCGGAATGAATTACATCAAACTCGCTTATTAATTCCAAGCTAATTCAAATCAAATAATGTGGGAGCTGTTTTTTTCAGCCCCTTTTTCTTTAGCCGTCAACCGTATTTGGAGTTGGAGTCGGTGTTGGTGTTGGTGTAGGTGTCTGCGTTGGTGTCGG
>ERZ1292633.1541-Hain-H41-02um-R1-1541-length-24743-cov-12_pt1 | contig 10015 bp, 8 predicted proteins | sample MGYA00564406_ERZ1292633 | MGnify/ENA primary metagenome ERZ1292633 (study PRJEB36523, sample SAMEA6512639) | groundwater metagenome | collected 2019-01-08 | study: AquaDiva: Metagenomics assemblies of 32 groundwater samples
TCTCCACAATCACCGTTTGAATAACCGGTGGGGGTGGGGTTGGGAGCACAACTTTTGTCGGGACTGCTGTCGGCGTTGCAGTTGTACTGCACGCCTGAAGTAAAAGAGCGAGTAACACAATGGAGAGGAGGATTGTAATATCCCCTCTCGATAAACGAAAGCGGGACATTTGGAACCTCCTGTGGGGCAGAAAATATCGCCGTCTGGCGACTTGGGAGCACTATAGCACACAAATACTATTGTGTCAAGCCCATAGGGATTATTATGGAAATAAAACCACTAACCTTCTTCACTAATTAGCCACTAATGATAAAGTTAGAACCTATTCGCGAGTTTTGCACTTCGTTAATCATCTAACGTCATTCTGGTAAGGTCGCCGAAGGCGACCGCATCCAGAATCGATTCTGGAGTCGCTCCCGCTCCCCAGAATGACGACACGGTTCGAACAAGACGATTTTGGTTTAAAGCGAGAAACTCGTGGTGATGGTGTATTCGTGGAGGAAATTAGTGGTTTTCATTCCTTTTGAAATTCAACCGGTTTGGCGAAGATCATCTTCCCCGCCGGAGTCTGCAGGAGGCGGGAGACTTTAACGGAGGCTTCCTTACCGAGGAAACTTTCCCCTTCTTCAACGACAATCATTGTTCCGTCCGAAAGATAGCCAACGCCTTGGCGGGGTTCTTTCCCTTTTTGGATGATTCTTAAGTTCAGGGTTTCGCCGGGCAAAATAACGGTTTTCACCAGATTCACCAACTCATTGACGTTGAGCACGGGAATAGAGAGCAGCGTTAGGCTTTTATTGAGGTTATAATCGACAGTCGCCACCGAAGCTTTTAAGTTCTTAGCCAGATTGGTTAACTTTCCGTCCACGCTCCCACCCTCAACCGGTTCCGTCCAAACCAGAATCTTCATATTTTTGTCCTTCCGCAACTGGTTCATTAGGTCTAACCCCCGTCGTCCTTTTTGTCGGCGGAGGTCATCCTCGGAATCCGCCAACTGCTGCAACTCATCAATCACTAACCGGGGCAGGATAATTAAGTTGGGAATATAGCCGGCCCGGACGATCTCAGGGAAACGCCCATCAATTACCGCCGAGGTGTCTAAAATTATCGGCGGAACTGTTCGAAGGAGTTTGGCGGCCAAATCTTTATTACTGCGCGCAATTTTCTTTGCTTCCTGTTCCGTGCGCCGTTGCGCGGAAATCCGACTTTGGGCCGCGAGGAAAGAGCCCATCGTCCGCGCGACGGTCACTTGGACCGTGACGGTGACGAGGTTGACGAACCACTTTAAGGCCCGAGTGGCTAACCACGGGACAATCCAAAAACCAAAGGCGAAACCGGGGGCAACGATTAGAAACTCATCCAAAAAGTTATCTTTCCAAAAAGGGGTTTTGGCCAAGGCCGTATGGATCAACAGCACGGCAAGGACGGCGCCGGTCGTGCCGAGAATTATTCTAGTGATGATTTTTGGAAGTTTCATATTTTACCTAATTGTCATTGCGAGGAGTCTGCGACGTGGCAATCCAGGTTGCTTCGGATGCACTCGCAATGACGGGCTATAAAAATTTTATCGCTTCTTTTATCGACCTTACCTGGTTTGGCCCAATAATCTTCCTATACCCCAGCCGCTTACCTTCTTTCTCTCTTCGTCCTTCCTGAGTCACGTGGCGGACTTCCCCGGAAAGGCCAACCTCTCCAAAGACAAGGGTTTTCTCAGGTAACGGCGCGTTTTTCAGACAGCTAACCACGGCCAAAGCGATTGCTAAATCCGCCGCCGGCGACTCCGCCGGTACCCCGCCGGCCACGTTAATGTACACATCGGAACTCGAAAGCGATAGCCCGGCGTATTTTTCCAAAACGGCCAGAATGAAGTAAAGGCGATTGAGGTCGTAGCCGGTGGCGGCGCGACGGGGATAATTAAAAACACTTTTGCCGGTTAAAGCCTGGACTTCCAACATCAACGGGCGGTTGCCTTCCAGCGTGGCGCAAACAACCGAGCCCACTCGTCCGCCGGAACCGGTTTCCAAAAGGAGGGAGCCCGGATCGGCCACCTCGGTAAAGCCTTTCTCCTCCATTTTAAACACGCCAACTTCCGTCGGGTCGCCAAAGCGGTTTTTTATCGCTTTCAGCAGCCGGAAACTGCCGGTCCTTTCCCCTTCCAGGTACAAAACGGTGTCGACGAGATGCTCCAGCACTTTCGGGCCGGCGATATCGCCTTCTTTATTGATATGACCGACTAAGATAAGCGGGGTATTACTGTCTTTGGCGGCGTGGGTTAAGCGGAAAGCGCATTCCCGGACTTGGGCGACCGAGCCGGGAACGGAGGCGAGGTCAAGGGTAGTGAGCGTTTGCACTGAGTCAACAATAACTAAGGCGTAGTGACGACCATTTTTACCTGTCTTATCATTTAGTAATAGTTGAGTGATAACGTCAACATCGGTCTCTGTCGCTACTTCAATATTAGTGCTAAGTGTTCCAAGACGCTGTGCCCTAATTTTAATCTGCTCCGGCGACTCCTCCCCGGCGATGTAGAGGACGGGAATATCGAATTTGGAATTACGAATTATGGTAGAAGAGTCGCTTTTCTCATTCCCCAAGCCCTTATTCCTAATTCCTAATTCCCCCGCGCTCCCTACCTTTTCCGCCACCTGCAGTAACAGCGTACTTTTTCCAATTCCCGGTTCCCCAGCAAGAAGCACCACTTGACCGGGAACGAAACCGCCCTGCCCTGAGCCTGTCGAAGAGGTACCAAGCACACGGTCAAACTCATCAATTCCGGTTTTCAACCGGTCAGTTGATGATAACTGCACCTCACTCAATCTCAAGACTTGTCCGGAAAGACCATTGCGTAATTTTCCACCAGAGGTGGATCGACCTCTGGTCGAGACTTTTGATGTCGAAACAACTGTTTCGACGAGCGCGTTCCACTCCCCACACCCGGGACACTTTCCCGACCATTTCGGAAACTGTCCGGCGCAGGTTTGGCAAACATAAGCGGTATTCGTTTTCGGCATCAAATTATTATACATTGTTTCATTGTTCTATGGTTTCATTGTTTCAGTGACTTGATTAGCGTACATGATCTTGCTACTATATCTATAGGTTTATTAACCCAAGCAACCGGAAAGGAGGCAGTAGAGACACTTAGCACGTCATTGCGAGCGACTTAAAGGAGCGTGGCAATCTAATTTAGATTGCTTCGTCGCTTCGCTTCTCGCAACGACGACAAACAGCACGTTCAACCCGTCTCAAAGGCACCGAAGAGGCGCCAAGGGACAATTCAAGAAAGGAGTGTAAAGGCTTATGCCAAGCACCATCCTAGTTACTGACCACAAAGGACTTTGGAACGAGTCCTTAGGTCAAATTTCCGATCTTTTAGCGCGAATGGAACGAGCCGGATTCAACCGTGACCTTCTCGCAAGGATGCGCGCGGAACCGGATTATCTCGCTCGCCTCGCGTGGGCCGCCAATTTAGGTGCCTTCACCGAATCGTACTCGCAGATGGAAGCGCGGCTTGTGCTCCGTCAGAATTTCTTCGGCGCGATGGAGTGGTGGCGATTGGTTGGAATTCCATTAACGCAGGGTCACTTGCGTCTCATCGACGAATTTCCCTGGCCAGCGGAGCTGATTGACAAACCGGACAAATTTGAACCGGAAAAACACATCTGGGAAACACATATCGCTTTTCCGATGTGGGTCTCGACGGGCTCGGCACAAAGCTTGGAAATGATTAGCCTGAAGTGGTTGTTCCATCGGTTTGAGAATCTGTTTTTCCAACCACCGGGGGTGGTAGAGCTCGGCCTTAGCCAGTACGAGTTATTCCGGGAACCGGTAGGCTTCCCCCGCTGGTACTTAGTCCGGCTGGAAGCCCCGAATATAACGACCGGTAAAACGCTGACGGAACAACTGGACAGCATTCCGGACGGTTATGAAGCCGCCCCGGCACTAATCGCAACAGCCGCCCACCTTTTCTACATGCTGAGCCACGGCTACTTTTACAGGCAGAAGGGATTTGGACGCTGCGCGGACAGGCCAGTCGACGGAAAATGTGTGAGCGTCAACACCAGCGCTTCCGAATCACACGTTGAGTTGAGTCGCAGCGCAGGGGCGAGGATTGATATCGTCGGGCTCAACCTAATGCGCAAACTGCCCGAAGCGGGAGGTTTAAGATGAATGTCGCACACAAAGGGATCGTCAGCAGTTCAATATTTTGGCTGTCCCGGTAACCCATTGAACTAGGTAGCACCTACCCTTCGAGAGGAGCGAGAAGTTCCCCTCGTTGTTTTATCAACCCTAAAGACCTTACGGATTTTCGAGGAAGTTCACAAATTCTGTGAACTCCACGAATTCTGTACCGTCTTTAGGGTTTTTTCTTTCCCCTATTCCTAATATTGAATTTTGGCCAGCGATCGAAGCCAAAAATGAAACATTAGTAAATGGAAGATATTTTTATTACTTTAGAGATTGATAACTGAAAAGAGGGCGAAGGGAGCGGACAAGAGGTTGATCGTCTTTGGCGGACGGAGAGATAGCAGGACCTTGGTGGAACAACTTAATTAACCTGTGGCTCTCGGATAACGGCAGCTGCGCCTTAAAAACTAGGATTTTACCCCACAAACCCTGGGTTTTAAGGAATTTCTTTAGATCCTCTTCGACGGAATATGGGGTGAGCCAGGCGCTTTTTTGGACAAAGATAAAACCTAAACGCTTTAATTCCATCCGCAACCTCTCCCGCAAGACTTTGTCCGACTCCTTAATATCGTAAATAACCAAACGCCAGCTTCCGTCCCAAGGCTTTTGCCGGTGCTTTAAGATCGGGAATCCGGAAAAGAGGTGGTTTAACCCTTCTTCCGTAAGAAAGTAGCGGCGCTTTCCCCACTTCCCCTGATATTCAATCCACTTCTTATTCAGCAGCCGGGCTAACTCCGCGCGCAGCTGCGTCATCTCACGACGGAAATACGGAGACTGTTTAAAAGCGTAGCCGTCGAAACTACGCGGAGAGGAAAGAGACGGTCGGGGAACATAAAGCTCATCGATTACGGTTTCAGCCACCGCCCCGGCTGACAAGAGAAGTAAAAGGATCTTATCCCTCCAGGATAACTTTACGATAAACCTCGAAAGTCCTTTCAATGCCATAATTAAATTCTTTATACCATTAGAAAGTAATATTGTAAAATTGCCAGCGATCGAAGCCAGAAATTCAATATTAAAAAATTAGCAGACATCTATCAGTGTATCCAAATAAAAAAACCCTAAGCAATCCCGGAGGGGAAAACTTAGGGTTAATAAGATTGGCAGGATTGGTAGGATTAACCGAATCGGTTAGACAAGATTACCCTGCGACTGCCAGTAATTCCCGGACCTTGCTGACAAGAAAGTCATTATCAAAGGGTTTTTCGATAATGCAATTGGCCCCGGAATGCAGAAGCAAGTCGCGGTTTGATTCAGAGGTCGGACCGCAACAAACAATAATCGGCATTTTTTCTCCGGATGCGCGAACCCCTAGAATTAAACCATAACCGCCCATAACCGGCATCAAGAAATCGGTAATAATTAAATCCGGCTCCTCTGCTAACGCTAAAGCCGAGCCCCATGCACCGTCGTAGGCAGTCAAGACTTCAAAACCTTCTTCCTCCAATAACGCCTGTAAAACGGTGATGATTCCCGGATCATCGTCAACGACTAAAATTTTCTGGCCCATACTCCCCCTTTCTCTCTTTAAAAGTGTTCTCCCTTAATTCATTCGGCCAGACTACAATACCTCTAAACTTATAGTCGGGTCAAGGGGGAGGGGGAGCTTCTCTCTCCGTTCGAAGAGTATGAACTCAAATGTTGACAATAAAATCGGCTGTGCTATAATTATATAGGTTACCGCCCCACAAGGGGCTTTTGTGTTTCCGCGTAATCTACGAAGGAGGTGATGCTATCTGACTTCTCGCGCGGGGGTACGTTTTAGTCGTTATTATGTCATCCCGAGTGCAATCGAGGGATCTCACCCGAATGGGTGATTAGAACTCGCATCCGCGAGAGACCCTTCGACAGGCTCAGGGTGACACGTGTCAGTTATTGCACTTACCATCGGAGCGGGTCAGCACCATTGAGAGGCTCGCCAAAAACAAAACTCCCCTTCCCTGGTCCAAGGGTTGCGGGAAAATTCAAAGGAGGACAAAATGTCGAATCAATCGACAAACAGCGACGTTCGTTTTTTTATCAGCAAAGTTGAGTCGCTCGACAAGATCGGGATGGCGAATTTGGTTTTCCCCGCGGATGCTCGAATCATTGTCGGCGAAAAAATGTTCGAACGCGCGGCCGCCCACCCAAACGGTCGGGTCGGTAAGCGCGAGTTGAAAGCCGGCGATTCCGTTCTCGCGTGGATTCCGAGTCACGACGAGGCGAAATTTCGTTACCCGGGCGTGAAGCGCCACGGGCTCGCGTTTCCGCAAGAATGTCTCGACGACACCCTGGCGACCATCGTCGCCACCCGCCTCGCTGCGGGCGACCAGGCGTCGGGTTTCCTAGTCGGGCTGTATGGTCTGGTTTATCGGGCGTTGTTCAACAACACCTGTTTTCCGGACCAAGGGCGCCAAACGAATGCGCTGGCAAACTCGAAGGCCAAGGAGTTTGCCGAAGCCGAATTTTATCTCGGCACGATCGAAAAATGGTGGACAGGTGATCATTGCGGTGAAGCGCATCTCACCACGGCGTTCAGCGCCGATGGTGGAAAGACCTCGCACAACACCGCCATCGTCCGTCCGCAAGGCTGCTTCGCGCGCCGCCACGAGTTGAAAAACGTCGTGGAGGACGTGCTAAAAGCCGCCGCCGGCAAGGGTCGCTACCCAATGATCATCGGTTTCGATCCGATGGTCGACGGAGCCGACGCGGTTCTTTACGATTGGGGTTTTGCCGTGCCCACGAAAGACCTACGCGTGCCGTGCATGATTCTGGTCGCGACGTTCCTCGCGCAGGAAAATCCAAGCGATTTCCTACGCGCGGTTTACGAGTACATCGCCCAGCCGTTATTTGACGGGGACATCGACCCCGAATACGGCAAAAAGAAGGGCGACAAGACCGGTGGGAATGGGCGCGACGTTCAAATCAACGTTATTGCGCCCACGGCAATCCCGCAACCGGTCTCGGTCTTTGTTGAACCGGAACTGGAACAAGCGTTCGTCCCAGACCCTGGTTTCCAAATCCAGGTCCAGTTCGCTGGCACCGCGCCGACCAAAGCGCCGGAAGCGGTGGCGGAAGTAGATCTCGGGACGATCACTGAACTCGAAGGTCTCCCAGAAGTCTTCGAGGCGCTCGCGGTGAAAACGTTTGGCGAGGTTTACGCGCGAAGCCAAGATCGTGATGTGGCAATCGCGGCAACCCTCGCAACGCTCAAAGAAGAAGGGGTCAAACCGGGCAAAAAAGCCGGCACCTGGACTCTGAGCGCGGCGGCAAAGAAATCAGTGGCGGAGGCAGAGAAGGTGAAGGCGTAAGAGATTGCTTCGTCACTTCGTTCCTCGCAATGACGTACTGCAAGTTATTAATTCATCACTGACGCTCTCTTAATTTATTAAGAGAGCGTTTTTTTACGCTTCGAATGGAATGAGAAGCTCCGAAACAGAAGTTCTCACTGCGCTCGAACGGTAGGTTACAAACGGAGGTTCTCGTCGCGGACTCCTCGAACGGTAACTGTTTACCCTTCGACCCTCCGATTCGGAGGGGAGAAGTTCAGATGTTCTCACTAGCGTTCGAACGGTAGGTTAGTTCTCGTCGGTTTCCTCCTCGAACGGTATAATGTTTTTGTGCTAAATTGGAAGTGGTATGTGTACATTATTGAATGTCGGGACGGAACCTACTACACAGGACTGACTTGGAATATCGCTAAGAGGATGGATCAGCACCGCACCAGGTTAGGAAGTGACTTTACAGCCATTCACGGATTTAAAACCCTTCGCTATCTTGAAGAACACAATGATCTTGCTCAAGCCCGAAAGAGAGAATATCAATTAAAAGACTTTAGTCGAAAGAAGAAGGAAGCCTTGTGGAAGGGTAAGGAAGTTCTCACTACGCCTGCCTGCGCAGGCAGGTTCGAACAGTAGATTACAAACGGAGGTTCTCACTGCGTTCGAACGGTAATTGCTTACCCTTCGAGTGGAACGAGAAGGTCAGACTGAGGTTCTCGCTCCCGCTCGAACGGTACAAGCTATGAAGAAGCTAATTAAATTACCAAAATTTAAAAATCAAAACGTCGAGTTATCCTATTGGTCAAAAATCGACCTAGCCGACTATTTTGAACCTAAAGATTTTAGGAGAGCGTCGTTCCCCAACCTTAAACCGACTTCCCATTCAATTTCTCTCCGCCTGCCCGAGTACTTACTCAACCGACTTAAAGAGCGGGCGAACGAGGCGGATATCCCCTACCAGTCACTGATTAAAAGCTATCTAAATCAGGCGTTGGTAAAAAAATAGAAAATTAATTATAATTATTTATTATCAGCGGGGGGTTTCGCGAGGGTTTCTTTCTTTTCGGTCTTTTCAACTTTCTCGGTCTTCAACATCTTCTTCAATGACAGAGCCAGTCTTTGTTCGTTAGGGTTAACGTCCAAAACCATCGCTTTGACTTTCTCGCCGGCCTTTAGCGGCCCGGTGGTTTCGGAAACGTGAATCAAGCCTTCAATCCCCTTTTCCAGTCGGACAAAAGCCCCGAAGGGGACAATCTTCGTAACTGTTCCCTCAGCCACCGTTCCGATAGGATAGCGCTCAACGACGCCGGCCCATGGATTCGGTTGAGTAGCGCGGATGGAAAGAGACACCCGGCCCAGCGCCGGCTCGACTTCCATTACCTTGGCAGTCACGACGTCGCCGATTTTATAAAGGTCGCTCGCACGGCTGACTTTATCCCAGCTCAGTTCCGACAGATGCACCATTCCTTCAATATTCATCTCGTCCCCACCCAACTGGACAAACAAACCAAAGGGCATTACGCCCGTGACCGCTCCCGTTACGACCTGCTCAGGCAGCAACGCGGTCATATAATCAACCCGCGATTTCTTTTCTTCGTCGGTTAAAACTTCTTTTTCGGATAAAACCAACCGGTTTAAGATTCTATCCATCTCGATAACTTTCACGGTCACGGTCGCGCCGATTAGGAAACGGGTCTTTTCAATCATTTCGCCGTGATTTTTTTGGATTTCCATCACGTGCTTGCGGGAAAGCTGGGACATCGGGACGAAACCGGGAACACCGGCGTCCGCGAGAAAACCACCTTTATTAAACTCGGTCAGCCGAACGGTAAAGGCCGTATCTTTTTCGTAAAGCTCCTCCAGCTCCTTCCACCGCCGCTCGGGGTAGGCCCGGCGCAACGACAGGACGACGTAGCCCTGGTCATTTTCCGCCTGGACGACGAAAGCCGAAATCTTGTCGCCAATTTTAAGTGTTTTCCAAAAACCGGGATTCTCTTCCATCTCGCGGCCGGAAATTATTCCTTCCGACTTCGCGCCGATGTCGAGCAAAATTGCACTGTGGGAAAGAGAGACAACCGTGCCTTCGATTATGTTGCCGTAATTAAAGGACGGGACCTTATAGCCGGTGTTATCCAGTAGTTCCGCCATTGTCTTGGCTGGCTTTGCGACCTGAGTCTTTTTCATAACGGGTTCACTATACCCGTTTTAGGGCGGAAAAGCAAGGGGAAGAAGGAAAGAACCAATTTATAATTTGAAATTTGACCTGCCTGCGCAGGCAGGAATTTTTAATGGGAAAAAAGAAAGGGTGAAGTGTGATCGATGATCGATCAAACACTCACCCTTCCAAGACGTGGTTGCATCATACTTTTAAAAATTTGCGGAAGATCGCGACTGCAGGATCGTACCAATGACAACCCCTGCTCGCTTTCCCGCAATGGTGCCCCTGATCACACCCCGGACAATCGCAACCACAGGTACCACCACTTTTTCCCACCTCATCCTCCTCTTCCAATGACGTCAAATGCATGGCATTAACATCACTGGCAAGAAATCCCTTCACCAAGCCT
>ERZ1292633.6647-Hain-H41-02um-R1-6647-length-10015-cov-7_pt1 | contig 10015 bp, 8 predicted proteins | sample MGYA00564406_ERZ1292633 | MGnify/ENA primary metagenome ERZ1292633 (study PRJEB36523, sample SAMEA6512639) | groundwater metagenome | collected 2019-01-08 | study: AquaDiva: Metagenomics assemblies of 32 groundwater samples
ATACTCAGGGCTCCACCTGCACCAATACGATCGATGTGCAGGCCGAGCCCTGAAAATTGATTAAATGTAAGATTTTTGCTCTCTTTGAATGTTTATACTGCGTTTTCGGGTGAAACAAAATAAAATTGTTTTTTCGATTATTCATGGGAAAACAAAGGGAAAATCGGGAATATTGATAGTAAACGTCGATAACGATGATAATTGCATACATAAATTGAAAAGAATTCGAGTGAGATGATGCACAGAAGAACAAATCTCTCTCGATTCATCGCTTACTTTAATAGATTTTGCGTCTACCACGCAATATTCTTTTCAGGAATTATTCGTGGCAGACGCGACATTGCGCGCGCTACGACGAATCGGCGCAGCAGCGGCGGCACCACGACCGCCACGCGCACCACCACCACCACCACCAACAGCAGCGCCGCCTCGTGCGCCACCTCGACCACCACGACCTCGACCACCACGAGCGCCACGACCACGACCGCCACGCGGCGCCGCTGGCGGCTTCTCGAACGCACTCGGTCGCTCGCCCCGCACGAGCTTGAGCAGCCCAAGTAGCACCATGTTGAGCGACGCGCTGACGTCGCGGTCAAGCAGCACGGGTTGTTCTCCACGACCGACAGCTTCTTGCGCAACGAACAGTCGATTTCGTTGGCGTGTTGGTCGCCCGATGTGATCGGCGGCAGCGAGCTCGATCTGCTGGTGCGTTATCGGCGACTTTTGCGACGTGTAGCGCTCATCGACGGCGAGCATCACGAAGCGACGCGACAGAGCGATGATGATCTGCTTCGACGCAACACCGCCAGACCGAGTCCCCTTTCTCGTTCGTTTCGATCTGTGTTGAACAAGAACGAAAAACAAAAATTCAGATCGTTCGCTTCACGACTAGAGAGGAGAGCAAACGACATTTACTTGTAGTCGCCCATGAACACGACAGGATCGCCGCCCAGTACAGCCAACGACGCGACGGCATCGACGAGATGCGCGTACCAACGCTGACGGTTGCGGAACGAACGATGATGATGCTCGCGCTCGGCGTCGCGCACGGCGTCGCTCGTGTCGCTGCGCACCGTCGTCGCCGCATTTGAGTACGCGCCAAACGTCGCCGCGTCGAACGTGCGATCGCTGTGCGGCGCCATCGCCTCCTGTCGCTCGTCGATCGCCGTCGCGCGCGTGCGACCAGTGCCGCGTGCTGCTTGTGTCGTGCCAAAGCTCACATTGGCCATGTGCCGTTTCGAATTGCTCGTCACCTTACGAACAACGACAACACATAAAAAGAACGTTGAATTAAAAAACAATGCATCGAACGAACGCACTTTGATATAACGATTCCACAATTCGACTTTGCCGGATGCTTTCACGACGCCAATCACACCGACAGCAGCCAACGCAACAACTTCGCCTGTTATCAATGAAAATTCGTTGAAAATAACGACAAAACAAAAACAGAATAAAACGAACAAGACATACCAATGTCGCAGCCAATCAACGTATGTCGGGCAAGGAAGCCAGCGACATCAAGTGGCGGCGACGCGTTGGGCAACGATGGACCGTAGTCGCGGCAGAAACCACTACGACGCAACAGCAAACAGATCGAGCAAAAAAACGAAATTTTGAAATCAAAAACGACGATAAACATTTCGAATGATGTTGTTGTTTCATACCGATGCGAGCGCTCATCTGTCGCACGCCAAGTGATGCCACCGTTCGTCAATCGACGAACAGATGCGCGCAAAATCGAGCTGATGTCGTCGAACGTCGGTCTATGCGAACGAGAAAAAACAAAACAACAAACTGATATCAGACTATTTTTTTTTTTCAACAGTTGGTGTTGTTTAGATTCGATTCGATATTACTTGTGCGTTTTCGATGCAAACCACGACCACGAGCTGCGGTTGTTGCCAGCGGCATCGAGCGACGAGGCGGTCGGCATATTGCGATAGTGGACGAGCAGTTTGACGTGAACGCCATCTGTCGACACCGCGAATGGAAGGTCAGTGAGATCTTGACCAGCCATTCTCTTGTTATCGCGCCAAGTGGTCCAATTAGGCATCAGGCGCTGCCACACTGCGTCGTCGTCTCGAATCGTCGTGGTGCCTTTTTCGTAAAACTTCAAAACAAGACAAGATTAGTCGAAAAATATCATTGAATTCAAATCGAATTACTGAGCCGAGCCCGAGTTTGCTGTACGACGCAGCGAGAATCGACAAAGTCAGCGGCACTTCGAAATCATCTAAAAAAACGAAACACGCGATTGAGAACGATGACGAACAAGAACAAAAGCTCCCATACGAGGCTTTGGCGATGGCGACAACTGCTGCGTCATTTCGCCTCGAAGGTCGTCGGCGGCGACGTTTCGTTGAAGCGACTCTGCGTAGCGCATTCGCCCGACAGGCGATTTGGCGTTGTCGTTCGTGAACCCGTACTGCTCGAGGCGTTGGTCGATCTGGTCACGGAGCCCGCGCATCGAGTTGCGCTGCTCTGCCGACGTCTCGCCGCGCATCGATGTACGCACCTTTTTTTAAAACACATTTTGTTTTTATTCATTTGCACGAATTAACAAGTTCATCTACCTTGTTGTGGTAATCGCTCGCATCGTCCGACGCATCGACCATCGATGCGAGCAGATAGACGACGCGAGTAGAGCACGTGGCGAGCAATTCCTTGAAGTTTTCGAGCTTGAAATTACTGTAGATTTGTACTGCTTCGTCGTCGTCGTCGTCGTCGCCGTCGTCGCCGTTCGCATCTGCTCGTTCTTCTTCGTCAAGCTTGCTGATGTTCTTACGAACCATCGCCGACTGCCTCGCCCGAATCCACCAAGGAAAATGCAAAAAGATCAACGCGCAGTCGCTCGCCGTCAGCACGCCCCATTGTCCACTGAGAAAGTCGATCAACCATTGCGAGGTCATACGCCTCATGCGCGTCGCTACATTAAGCCCGTAGAACTCGATCAAACAAATCCAAAACGTAACAAACAAAACAGAATTACGGACCGCTAAATTGAGATTTAATGTTGCCCCATACGCGTTCAAGTGCCTGTTCAAACACGAACTTTGGCGGTACAGCCAAACTGAACCGATCAAAATGCGCTCTGATAACAACGACAATTCGTTTGAGCAGAACGGATGTTGAATGGTTTTTCGCTCTTACTGCTTGAGTGCATCATCGATGTCTAGACCTGCACAGGTTATCTTGTCAGGTTTAAACTGAGCATCCTAATTATCAAGATTTAATTTGAGAAAAAAAAAAATGCAAACATCAAGTTATTTTCGATTTACTTGTCTCAATTTCACACCAAATCGCTCGCGAATTAGATTTTCCGCTTCGACAAACCAACGATGAATGGTTTTCAAATGATCTTGCATGTCTGAAGGGAAATACTAAAATGATTGCGAAACAAAAACAAACAAATTACAAAGAATCATGAACCTGCTGCAACGAGATTCGTTGGAACCAAAATCGTGGCGCCCAAAAAACTGGCCGTCACACCATGCTACACAAAGGAAGAAACAATGGGTCACACAAACACAGCACAAGCAACAACATCACAACAACAATCGACAAGTCAACCTTTCTCTCATGAGCGGTGGTTCGTTCGGTGACCGGTATTCGATATTCGTACGCTAGTTCGGGCGTGAAAAAGCGTCCGTTTGGCGACAAGCCTTCGCGTCGATGATTCGTTAGCAATGCGAGCACTTGTGTTGTTGTATTGTATGTGTGACCTGAGTCGGTTCCGATAACATATGATTCGTCTAGCTCGATGCGGTTCTGAGTGTCGTGGCACAAATATGATGCTATAATTTTCAAGCAATTTCAATTAAGTACGTTCAACAACAACAACAACACAATCGAATGCACATACTGCCGCCAAAAAAACGGCCGCACGTGAGTTCGATACCCCGTTCAATGAACGGATTGCCGCCTTCGTTGACTTTGAACGCGTAGAACACCGGCATTTGCAAAGTTTGCAGCGGCACGCCCCTTTGCATGCCTTTGATCTGTTTTCAAACGAGAAGAACAGCAGTTGTTGACAAAAAAAAAACACACACACACACACAAACGAAACACAAAACATGTACCTTAAAACAAACGAGATCGTCAACATTCTCTGGCAGCACTGCTTCGTCGTTCGACGCGTGACCGACACTGAACGTCGGCGCGTCGACTGGCGCCACATTTTGTCTTTCGAAACCGAAACAATCAAAAAAAAAAAAACACACACACACATTGGATAGATTGATCGTTCGTTCGTTCACCGATCATAGCGCAAACGATCGCCGATCGAAGCCGAGAATGACTCTCGTTGAAATGGCGGATTGATTGGTGCGTTTGCACGTTGCGGGAACGCTGCGTTGTCGTGACCGCTGACGATGGCGCGCAGTAGGCGCAGGCCTTTGACGACATTCGCATTGTGCAAGCAGCGAGGCGAGTTGTCGATCGATCGAGCCAGCAACTCCAAGCGCGGCACGAATGCAGATGCCTCTGAAGCCAGCATCTGGTATTTCAAATTCATCGGCCACTATTTGATGTATTTAGATCAACAAAGACCAAAACGAACATTCCAACAAAACAATACCGGATAAACATATTTGTCGAACAGCAAAACGAACTGAACTAAATCATCGATGCATGATCGAACTCCATCGAAACCAGCGCTCTTTACAAAGAAAAACTTTGAGAGAAGAAAACAAAAAAAAACTAATATGCGCACGTGGTACCTGAACATGTAGTTGACGAACGGACGCGACGAGACCGACAAGGTACGCGCGTTTGATACGAATCAATGCCAACAATTCTACACGATTTCGTTCTGTGAAACCTCTTCTCATTCTCTCTCATTCTGATTCATACCAGCCAATGCTTCAGTTGAATTTGCCAAAGCGGATGCGAGTCGCCTTGCTGCCTCGTCATCCTGCGTTGGCATACGACAAGTCAACATGATCTCGTTGAGGTTGTCGGCGTGGATCGAAGCCGCACCGATCTCAGCCACGACGCCCACGAAGCAAGCATGCACCGCCAGCTCAGGCCGCTGTATTGCCCACGCCGCCTTTGCCGTTGCGATACGCGCGTCGTGGTCGCGCCCGCGGTCGGCGTCGGCGAGCTTGCGAACGACGTGCGCGCGGATCGAGCCGTCGGCGATGAGTTCTACGGCGCCACGCAACTCGTTCGGCTTCAGCTCGTTGAACGTGTGCAGGTTTGCCGGCGAATCAGGCAGCTTCCTCAGGTGCGATGAGCGATTCTGATTGCCTGTTTGCGTTTCAGTAAAAAATATCGAACGAAAAACCGTGTATCGATCGATCGACTTACCAGATTTGTTGTGATTGTTTGGCGATGCAGCGGCAGCAGGTCGTGCTGGCGGCGGAGCAGGTTTTGTCTGCTTCGCATTGCTGCGTCGAATGTCGTCGGCAGCGCGATGAGCGGCGGCGATTTGAGCTTCAGTCGGCGGAGGCTGTGCTTGGCGATGCGTTTGCGATCGCTTCGCCGCAGACGTCGTCGTTCGTTGTTGCGACGCCAAAGACGCTGCGAACATGACGTACATCAGGCACTTGCTGCCGTGGGTCTGCACCAGCGTGCGCAGCGTGTTCCTCGTCGCGGCCGACGACGGTGGCACGCGGATCGTGAGCTCGTCGTACTTCGCTTGCAGCTCGGCGGCACTCAACACGTCCAATGCCAGCGTTGCGATGTCGGTGGTGGCGTCGATCTCGATGTTGTCATCGATCGCATACAACAGCGATTTCACTAACAGAAATTCGAGCGTGTTTGAGTTTCGAAGAAACAAGAAAAATCGCCCGAAAATCTCCCGTTTGCTTGCTCGTCGCGTACCTTTCGCAGCTGATCCATCATAAACGTGGCACTCGCGTCGCGTCGTGTAGATCAGCGTGTTCTTGAAGCCATTCTTCTCGTTCGCGACCTGACGCGTCAACCAGACCGCCGCCTTGCTGCTCGCCAGCATCACTTCAATCGGAGCGTCGAGCAGCACAATCGTTCGTCGTCCGCCGAGCTGAGCGACGTGATCGCAAGCGCGCATCAGCGCCAATGGCACCGTCTTGCAGTCGGCAACGTGGATACAATCGCCATCATTCTCACGGCGCAACAACTTCGAGACGATAGAGAAGGAACGCATGAAAAAATTTCACGGAAATTCACCCGTTTCCTTCAAGTACCTCGCGCAACTTGGAAAAGATCGCACCGACCATCTCTTGCGGCGCCGGTCCTCGCTGCATCAACAGCTTCTTCGCGATTTCTGCATCCGAACCGCCCGCGTGCGCCTCGTACGCCAGTCGCTGCAGCATCTTGAAGTAATCGAACCACTTCGGCACCATTCGCTCCACGTTTGGCCCGTCGCTTGGTTTCGCCGTTTCGTTGTTGTGAATTCTCTGCACAAAACAGAAAGAACAAGCCAAATAAAGACCAATTAGAATCAGCCGCAACAGACAAACAAATCGCAAACAAAAAACAAAAGAGACCGTGTTCGTGAGCGTCAATTCAGCAAACGTTGCAACGTTGTCGGCGAGCACGACGTAGACTTCGAACGTCTTCGTCTCGTTGTTGCCCGCGCGCTTGCCGCAACAGAACTGTTGCTCCGCGATCGCCAACTGCAGCATCAGGCGCGCCGCCTCGTTCACGTACTCGTTCACGCGCTCGAACGGCACATTCTCGCCGAACAATGCGCTCCATATGGCCTCTGGCATCTTCCTCCTAATTTTTTTGAACAGTTGCCAGAAATCACTCACGATCGAAACAGTATCAATGTTTCGAACACGATCGATCACTTGGCGCACTGTGACAGTTCCGCCCTGCTTCAGTGAGAGGTTCGCAAAACGAGTCATAATATTTGTGCGTTTTTTTTTTTTTTTTTTTTTTTTTTCACGCGCTCACCATCGGGCCATTTTGCAGTTGACAAATTGCATACTATTCAAGTATAATCACGAACTGCTATTCGTAGCAATGTAAATAGTAACGAATTTGACAAATCTCTCTTCAACATATCTGTTGATCGATCAATTACCCAATTCTGTTTCACATTTCGTTTGTTTCAATTGTATTGTCGCATAATTGCGTTGCGATTCGCTCGCTTGTTCGATCGACAATGTTTTGTTTGATCGACAATGCAGAAATACAAACAAATGATTTTGATGTTTTACAATTCTTTTCCTAAAATTCTCTTTCTTTCGTCACATGCAGCAGATAGGGTTTCGATGTTGTAAACAATAAAATTGAAATATCTCGATGTAGAATCAATTTTATTTCATGATTTTCAGTGCAATCGATTCACGAAACGAAACTGATTGAACTACGGCGAAAAATGTTACGTACGCTCGTTTTTCAAAATTGACCTCTGCAAAATCCAAAGTCAAACAAAGGATCTGTTGGATCATGCAGAGGTCTGAATTCCGGTGGCACAACAACGAGAACATTGAATAGAGAATTCGATTTACAAGAGAAATTTGCATTTCTTTTGTATTCTCATTCTCTTTCAATTCAAACATTCCCGCTATTGTGCCACCGGTTAAAACATCTCTCTCGATCTCTCTCTGTCAAACTCTCTTCTTACCTGTTGATTGACTTACCTCTACTTACTTACCTTTACCACCAACCACATTTACGATAATAATTTTCGACATTATCGATCGAAATGTGATTGGTTAGAATGTCCCCGATCTGTTGAACGAGCAACTGCGATGCCAGTTTGTCGTTCAATGTCGACATCTGCTCGTCGATCGATCTCGATTTCAGTTGCTGCTTCAGCTGGCTGTTCACGAGTTCGGTCGGATTCACATTCGGCATGTATGGCGGCTGATAAGCGACATGCAATCGATTCGACACACTTCGCAATGCGTCCGAAACAACTTTTCCTATATTGTGTGAGCGTTCGTTTTTTGCGCAAGCAGATTGATTCAGAAAGATTGATCACCGTTCAAAATTAGAATTACCTTTGTGAATTGATGCGTTGTCCATCATCAGATAGAGCTGTGCGTTGCGAGGCAGGCCGGCACGATCGGCAGCGCGCAGCATCTCTCGACCAACGTCTTTGAGGAACGAACAGAAGTCGGTTCGTCGTGTTGTTCTGTTGGCGCCGACGATGATTCGATGTGCCAATACGCCGCTCGCTGCGCCGATTGCGATGATTGTCGAATGATTGGCGCCACGTGACGTGTTGAATGAGCCATGTCGAACGCGCGCCTCTGTACCTCGCTTCGATCGACCGAACATTCGACGCAACGTGTGTCGACAAACACCTGTTTCATCGATGAAAAAGATTTGTTTATTACTGAATATATTTCGTTGTTGTTGTTGTTGTTGTTGTTTGTTATTTCTCTTCTTCTTTTTGTTAGTGTTTGTTGATGATGATAATTTCAAACGCCAATTTTGTTGGTCATCAAACTCTTGTTTCGTTGCGATCGAGTCGATGTTGAACGAGCCGGCAGTGAACCATTCTTGAATGAAATCTTTGCGCCATGCGATGTTCTTCTCGGTGAACGCTTGTCGAGGAAGAAGACGAACGGTGCGTTTGCGTGTGATGTCGAACTGTGCGATGAACTGGTGCATTGTAGAAACGGCGACCGAGATGTTGAATCGTCGACGAACGGCGTCGCAGTACTCGCTCAGATATCGCGTGCATCGATCGTCGAGCAGCTCGAGAATGTATTTTGCAATATCGCCGTAGTTCGAGCCCAGCTTGCGTCGTCGTGCTCGCACTTCACGATCACCACCTCGAGGTTTGTCGTGCAACATTGTCGCCAATCTTTCGATTTGTTTTTGTTGTTGATTTGTTTTTGTTATTGTTGCTGTTGTTGTTTCTTCGTTTTCCTTTTCCAATAGAAATTGAGTGAGTAATTTATTAATTTTACTTACTGTTGATTGTGCTACGCCGTGGCGTTGTGCGATTGCTATCTGATTCGTTGTCGTTCGTCGTTTGCCATTGTTTGCCATCAGCGTCGCACGTTCTTGTCGTTGTCGAAGTAAATCTTTAACGATATTTTGTTTCGTTTCGATATGCAGCGGCTTTCCTCGATGTCGCTTCAATGTTATCTCCAACGTTTCCAGCACTTGTTGATCAGTCATTGTTGTAACGGTTTTTTGGTTTGGACGTTGCACTTTCAAATCGACGTTTGAAATGATTTTTGTTTTTCGTTTATTGACGAGGCAAAATTCTCTTGAAAGCAACAAAAGAGGTAATATTCAAAATTTAAATTTGATTTTGTGTTTCGTTCGTTCTTATGATTTTTGTTTTTGAATTTTGTTGTTCTTCTGAATCGTTTTTGCAAGTCTTTCGTTCGTGAACGTAATTGTTCTGTGTTTGTCGACATTGAATGTTTTCTGTTTCAATCTATTTACTCGTTTATTTTTCAGGATTGATATTTGCAGCTGCAAAGCATTTTTTTGTTTTTCTATGTTTGAAGTTGTTTGTGATCGAGCAAAACAAATGAACGAGTTGGTTGGTTTTTCTTTGACAACTGCATTGTTTATTGTTATCGGAGTGTTCGTTATCATACGCTTTTGAATTCGTTCGTGTTTTTATTTCTTCTTTTTTCGACCACTTCAAAGTCATTGGTGCTTTCGACTTGAGCAAAACTCTCGTCGGATTCAACAAAACAAAACAAAACAAAATACAGGAAGTCGCGTGTCAACAAAGAAATAACATCTTCAAGTACGTCGTGTATTGTGTTTCATTTCTCATATGAATTGGAACGTTTTCTTTCGTCGTTTTATGTCACAGGATCGTAGATTTTGAAGCCACGTGAACACGAGTGTCGTTGGTCATGATTCGACGAGAATCGATTGCAGATTCGGAATGTACACATTGAAATACGTATTCTGACACAGTTTCATTGATTTTTCTCGATTCTTGACCGATGAACTGAAATTATCGTGATTCACCCGAAAACACGATATCAATAAATCTTTATGTTTTATGTTGCTTCCAAGTCACTCGTTTGATCGACTTCTTGCTGCCATCGCCAACCGTCGGAAGCTTCACCGCATCACCAACCAACTGTACGAGATATTT
>ERZ1292633.6648-Hain-H41-02um-R1-6648-length-10015-cov-7_pt1 | contig 10015 bp, 10 predicted proteins | sample MGYA00564406_ERZ1292633 | MGnify/ENA primary metagenome ERZ1292633 (study PRJEB36523, sample SAMEA6512639) | groundwater metagenome | collected 2019-01-08 | study: AquaDiva: Metagenomics assemblies of 32 groundwater samples
ACTGATTGTAGCCAACGGTCATATCCGGGTGATGGTCTTCCCGATGGGAAACCCAAGCCACGGCATTCACAAACGCCATGGTTTGATAGTAATTCTTGAATGCATAGGTTTTACTGATTTGCTTGCCCAGCAATTGCCACCCTTCAATCTGCTGCAACAAGGCGGACACTTCATCGGAAGATAGCGGTGGCACGCCTCCTTCGCAAGGTTTGCACTGTCTGGATGTCAAATCACATGTCATTTTGTTCATACCTGCCCCTGGTTTTGTAAATGCGCTACGCGGATGGCTGCCGGCGGATGCGAATCGTAAAAGGCTGAATGCAGCGGATCCGGCGTCAGTGTCGCCGCGTTGTCCTGATAGAGTTTAACCAGAGCATGGATCAGATCATCCGCCGAGGAGTTTTGCGCTGCATAGGCATCGGCTTCAAACTCATGTCTGCGTGAATAGATGCTTGATATGGGATGCAGTAAGAAAGTAAACACCGGCATTACCATAAAAAACAGCAGTAATGCCATCGCGGTAGATGGGACGGCTGAGACCGGCACACCCAGACCTTCATAGAACCAGCTTTGCCCCATTAAATAGCCCAACGTCCACAGAAAACACAGACTCATGGCAAACGATATTACAATGCGTTTGATCACATGGCGATGTTTGAAATGCCCCAGTTCATGTGCCAGCACGGCTTCAATCTCGCCCGGATTAAGCCGCGACAACAGGGTATCAAAAAAGACGATCCGCTTGGTTTTGCCAAATCCTGTGAAATACGCATTACCATGATTGCTGCGGCGTGACCCATCCATCACAAACAATCCGCTGGCCTTAAAACCACATTTATCCATGAGCTGCTCAATGCGCGTCTTGAGCGCCTGATCTTCCAGCGGGGTGAATTTGTTAAACAGCGGTGCAATCCAGGTCGGATAAATTGCCAGAATAAACAAGTTGAAAGCTATCCATGCAAACCAGGCATATAGCCACCAACTCTCACCCATTTTTTCCATCAACCACAGAAAACAAAATAATAAGGGTACGCCCAGCAACAGAGTTAATAACGACTGCTTCATCAGATCGGTCAGAAACATGCCCAGCGTCATCTTGTTAAAGCCGTATTGCTCCTCAATCACAAACGTGCGGTAATAGCTCATTGGAATTTCCGCCGCACCCATGATAAAAAAAGCACTGATAATCAACGCGATGCCGTGTATCAATGAGTCATCCAGCCAACCGGCCCAGAAGCTGCTCAAGGCACTCAAACCACCGCCCAAAGTGAACACCAGCAAGAGTACGAGATGCAACACAATGCTGGGATACTCAGCACGGGTCTTGGCGCACGTATAATCGGCAGCTTTCTGATGATCCACCAAATTAATCTGACTGGCAAAATCATCCGGCACCTTATCCTGATGCGCGCGGATATGGCGAATATGGCGCATCGCCAGCCAGATCTGGGTTAATGTCGTTAAAACTAATGCGGCAAGAAAGACAAGTGTAAACGTTTGCATAAATAATTAAGCCCTGAATTTTGGGTTGATTCTGCATCAACCGGTTGATGCAACGATAGTTTCTAACGATTAAACAAATTCATGAATTAACCGGTATTTCTCTGGTTTGTTTTAAAAGTGACGGGCTGATGCCAATATGACACAATTAAACGCATTGCATTCAAAAAATATAAATAATTATGGCACAAGATAACAATAACCTCATCTGGGTAGATATGGAAATGACCGGCCTCAATCCCGATACGGATCGCATCATTGAAGTAGCTCTGGTTATTACCGATTCACAATTAAATGTTGTCGCCGAAGGCCCGGTTCTGGTCGTACATCAACCCAATGAGATTCTGGACGGCATGGACAAATGGAACAAATCCACCCATTCCAAATCCGGTCTGATTGACAAGATCAAGGCCTCAAAACTAACGGAAGCAGAAGTTGAAGCACGCATGATCGAGTTTCTGAAATTACACGTGCCATCCGGTGCTTCCCCGATGTGCGGCAATTCAATCTGCCAGGACCGGCGCTTCATGGTGCGTACCATGCCTCAACTGGAAGCCTATTTTCACTACCGCAATCTGGATGTCAGTACTTTGAAGGAACTGGTAAAACGCTGGAAACCCGGTATTTCATCTGGCCTGACCAAAGAAAGCAAACATGAAGCATTAGCGGATATTTATGATTCCATTAATGAACTCAAATACTACCGTGAGCATTTTATTGTCGCATGATGCCACATTGCAGTTGCTTCCCGAACTTTCCAGTCAGGTTCGTTTCTAACGAACGTTAGAAGGAAAGTTATTTCTTTCATTCACTCATTATTTAGGAGAAACAAGATGTCTCATAAAAGAAATTTGATTTCTATCGCCGCTGGAACTGCCCTTTTATTTGCATTCGGCGCCACATCAGTTTCTGCCGCTGATCCGGCCAAAGAAAGCGGACATCAACACCAGAGCGGACAATCTGGCGGTCATGGCGACATGAAGTCCGGTGATCATCACCAGTGTGAACACAAAATGTCCGATCCTGATCTCGATAAGGATGGCAAGATCAGCAGGGAAGAATTCATGAAGCACCATGAGCAGATGTTTGACAAGAAAGATGCCAATAAAGACGGTTTTCTGGATGAAAAAGAAATGCATCGCATGATAAAGCATATGCACGAAGCCGGAACGGATGCCGATCATTCCCATGGCGAGAAAAAGAAATAATCCTGTATCGAATATTGACTGAACAGCCTATCGTTCTCTCTGACAGTGTTTTGTATTCATCAGCAAGCCGCAAAATACTGTCAGATCTGATTCAATGGCCTTATCCTTGTAACACCACTTCAATGCCTTAACCCACCCCCCGGTTGTTTCACAGGCCGCTTTTGTTCCAATGGCTGCGGATCCAGTACGGCCACTGTCAAACTGTCGTCCTGAAAATATTTCTGCGCGACGTCACGTATCTGTTGAGCAGTTACGGATTGTAATTTTCCCAGTATGGTGTCGATATCGCGATACGATAATCCGATGCTTTCCATTCTCCCAATCTGCATAGCCTGGAAAAACATCGAATCGCGTTGATAGACATGGCCCGCAATGATTTGCGCCCTGACACGGGCAAGCTCTTCTTCTGTTACTCCCTCGCGGACAATTTTATCAATTTCACTTCTAATCGCCTGTTCCAGATCGGCGATCGTCTTGCCTGTACCAGGTATGCCGCTGAGCAGAAACATACCGGGGCCGCGCGAGGCTGAGCTATAGCCTGCACTCACTGAATTGGCCACCTGGCTTTCACGCACCAGCGACTTGTTCAGCCTTGCCGAGGCATGCCCATCCAGCACACCTTCCAGCATTTCCAGTGCATACGGTTCCCAGTCAGCCGCGACGTCCTTGAGTACCGGTACATGGTATCCCATAATGAAATAAGGTAATTCGGCGGGTGCCTTGACGACAATTCGTTTGATGCCCAGTTGTGGTGGCTCAGCCTGCGGTTTGCGCGCGATCATCGGAGGCAGTGGACGTGTCTGGATAGCGCCATAGTTTTTTTGTGTCAGTTCAAATACTTCTTTGGGATCCACATCGCCCACAACGACCAGTATCGCATTGTTAGGCGCATACCAGCGGTCATACCAATCCCTGGCATCTTGCACGCGCATGTTTTCCAGATCATTCATCCAGCCAATAATTGGCTGTTTATACGGGTGCGATTGATAAGCGACGGCCATCATTTTCTCAAACAGTAACGACCGCGCCTGATCATCTGTGCGTAATCTTCTCTCTTCCATCACTACATTGATTTCTTTTGAGAATTCTTCTTCTGTCAGAATCAGGTTGCGCATCCGGTCCGATTCCAGCTCCATTGCCAATGGAAGATGCTGCTTGTGCAATTGCTGAAAATAAGCCGTGTAATCACGACTGGTAAAAGCGTTCTCATTACCTCCTGCCGCAGCGATCCTTTTTGAGAACTCCCCGCCTGGAAATTTTTCTGTGCCTTTAAACATCATATGTTCCAGAACATGCGCCACGCCGGTAACACCGTTCAACTCATCAATGCTGCCCGCCTGGTACCAGATCTGCGTTACCACAACCGGAGAGCGGCGGTCTTGTTTTACAATCAGTTTCAGCCCGTTATCAAGCTTATATTCGAATGGGTTGGCGATTGCAGTTGAAGCAGCCAGCATCATGCCACTGGCTAGTAACCAGGTCGCGGAAACGGTAATACGGACAGCAAGTTTCATTTTTACTAACCCAAGTGAGTGTAAACAGAATAAAATTGAGCTTTGTGAATTCCAATGCATAGTAGAGCCTACCAGAATGTTTAGTATTTTTAAATCCAAAAAGAATCCTGCGGAGCCTTCTGATCCGGCATCAATCCCTGAATCCGAATCCACGCCGGAGTCGATCAGTCTATCAGACAAGATCAGGCTGGGTCTTTCCCGTACCAGAAAAAATCTGGGGCAGCAGCTATCCGGTCTGTTTGGTGGTGGCAAGATTGACGAAGAATTATATGAAGAACTGGAAACCATCCTGCTCACTGCGGATACCGGTGTCAATGCAACCAATCAGTTACTCGAAAACCTGCGCAAAAGAGTAAAGCGTGATGGTTTGACGGATGCCGCTCAATTAAAGCAGGCACTGCAGGAATCATTGATGACATTGCTGGAACCACTTTCCCAACCACTGGATACGACGACAAAAAAGCCATTTATCATCATGATAACCGGCGTAAACGGTGTGGGAAAAACAACTTCGATCGGTAAACTGGCTAAATATTTTCAGTCACAAGGCAAATCCGTTCTGCTGGCAGCCGGCGACACCTTTCGTGCAGCCGCCCGTGAGCAGTTAATCACCTGGGGAGAACGTAATAATGTCACGGTTATTGCACCGGTCAGCGATCCTGATAAAAAAAGTGATCCGGCTGCCGTGATTTTTGATGCCATCAATTCAGCCAAAGCAAAAGGTATTGATATTGTGTTAGCCGACACGGCTGGCCGCTTGACAACCCAGCTTCACTTGATGGAAGAAATCAAGAAGGTGAAACGCGTGATAGCCAAGGCTATTCCTGATGCTCCCCATGAAGTATTGTTGGTACTGGATGCCAACACCGGGCAAAATGCAGTGATGCAGGTCAAGGCATTTGATGAGGCACTGGGTGTGACCGGTCTGATATTGACCAAGCTGGATGGAACTGCCAAAGGTGGCGTCGTCGCTGCGATTGTTGGACAGTATCCACAAGATCCTCCTGCGTTGCGCTTCATTGGCGTCGGGGAAGGAATCGATGATTTAAGGCCCTTTGATGCCAGAGAATTTGTTGAAGCAATGTTTGATTAATTCTTAATGAATCCATGAATACAATATGATTAGCTTCAAGAATATTTCCAAACGTTTTCCGGATGGCTTTGTCGCATTAAACAACATTGATCTCACCATTGAAACTGGTGAAATGGTATTCATTACCGGTCATTCGGGTGCGGGTAAAAGTACATTACTAAAACTGATTGCAGCGATAGAGCGCCCAACCTCCGGCAGCATCACGATCAGCGGACAGAATATTGCGCAACTTAAATACAGCGCTATCCCATTTTTAAGGCGCAAAATCGGTTTTATTTTTCAGGATCACAAACTGCTGTTCGATCGTAACGTTTTCGACAATGTCTTATTGCCTCTGCAAATTGGCAGCTTCGACAACAACATGGTAACCAGCCGGGTACGGGCTGCACTCGATAAAGTCGGCTTGCTGAGAAAAGAAAGGGCCATGCCCGTCACTCTTTCCGGTGGTGAAAGACAGCGACTATGCATTGCACGTGCAGTCGTGCACCGGCCCATTATTTTGATTGCCGATGAACCAACCGGCAATCTGGATATCGAGTATGCCCGGGATATCATGGAAATGTTCAAATCATTCCATCAGGTAGGCGTAACAGTACTGATCGCAACGCATGACGCATCCCTGCTGGAAAATACGCAGCATCGCATCCTGTCACTCAAACAAGGGAAACTGGCGGCATGATCCAGGCATGGCTGGCACAGCACTGGTTTGTGTTTATTCTTACCCTCAAACGGCTTATCTCTGCGCCGATCACCAGTCTGCTGAGTATTATCGTCATCGGTATTGCTTTCAGTCTGCCAACAGGTATCTATACTTTAATGGAAAACCTGCGCGCGCTCTCCGGACAGACAGCCGGATCCCCGCAGATCAGCCTGTTTTTCAAACTGGATGCCGATCAAAAAGATATCGATAAAATCAGACAACGTCTGGAAGAAAATCCGCAGATTCAGCACGTTCAATTTGTCTCCAGGCACACAGCCCTGCAGCAGTTACAGCAAAACAGCGGATTGAATGATCCCATTATCAACCTGGACCGCAACCCGTTGCCGGATGCATTTATTGTACACGTGCAAAGTGGCGTGGAAACTGTCAAACAATTGCATGAAACCATACAGGAATGGCCAGAAATTGAGCATGTGCAATATGATTCCGCCTGGATTGAACGCCTGGATGCGTTGTTAAAATTTGGTCGCTTTACCGTGCTTCTGCTCGCCACATTGCTCAGTATTGCGATCATCGCTGTCATGTTCAACACGATTCGCCTGCAAATTCTGACTAAACAGGATGAAATTGAAATATCTAAATTAATTGGCGCAACGGATAGCTTTATCCGACGCCCTTTTCTATATTTTGGAGCAATGCAGGGATTGCTCGGTGGTCTAACAGCATGGCTTATCGTTACGCTGGTCATACAGCGAATGGCTGAAGAACTGACAGAGCTTGCCCGACTCTATAGTCTTAATCTAAACTTGCAACCCCTCTCGACAGAAGACAGCATCAGTCTCCTGTTATTCTCAACCTGGCTGGGGTGGCTCGGTGCGCGAATCTCTGTTGCAAGCCATCTCTGGCAGATTGAACCAAAATAAGCCAAGGGCATGCAAATGAAACTTTCTAAAAAGTTAGCACTCTTATTGCCAGAGTGCTAAAATAATTTAGTAAGAAATGCAATAATACAGAGCAAGCACAAACCAGTGACGAGGAGATTATTATGACGAATGCTTTAACGCTGCCTTTAGTAGGTGGAAGTCTGGAAAGTTATATTCAGTCAGCTAATTCTTTCCCTATTCTTTCTCAGGAAGAAGAAAGCAATTTAGCAAGAAACTTAAGAGATAATGGTGACATCACCGCTGCACAGCGGTTGATACTGTCCCATCTACGCTTTGTGATTGCTGTTGCTCGTGGCTACAAGGGATATGGCCTCCCTCAGGCAGATTTAATTCAGGAAGGAAATGTTGGTTTAATGAAGGCCGTAAAACGCTTTGATCCGGAGCGCGGTGTTCGCTTGGTATCATTTGCGGTTCATTGGATCAAAGCAGAAATCCATGAATTTATTATGCGTAACTGGCGGCTGGTTAAAATTGCAACGACCAAGCAGCAGCGCAAGTTGTTTTTCAACCTGCGCAGCATGAAACAAGGCCTGGATACCATGAATCCGCAGGAAGTCAATGCAGTGGCTCAGGAGCTTGGCGTCAAGGCTGAAGAAGTCGTCGAAATGGAGAAGCGCTTTAATGGCGCGGACATCTCGCTCGAACCTCTCTCGGATGACGATGATGAGACATATAGCCCAATCGCCTATCTGACCGATGGCGATGAACCTTCACAAACATTGGAAACTGAGCAGATTAATCGCCTACGTGATGAAAGCCTGAAGCAATCTCTGGCAAGCCTTGATGAGCGCAGCCGTCACATTATCGAAGCCCGCTGGCTAAGAGAGAAAGACACCGCCGCCACATTACATGATCTGGCTGACGAATTGGGCGTTTCAGCAGAGCGAATTCGTCAGATTGAAGCCAAAGCCATGCAGAAAATGCGTGGCGCGCTGAACTCGGTTGCTTAAAAACCCCGTCATACGATATCCCGCTTGGTTAAACTATACAAATACCTAATCAAGCGGGTATATAAATTGCTAAAATAGCGTCGCACAAGTTCATACACGGAGAGGTACCGAAGCGGTCACAACGGCGCTGACTCGAAATCAGTTGGTCAGGGTAACCTGGCACATGGGTTCGAATCCCATCCTCTCCGCCAGATATGTTTCAAACGTTACCCAAGAACACCAAATATAACGTTATAAATTAATAGATTCAGGGGATTTATGCTAACGATAGTTAACCTTGGGAAATCTGGGTAACAACTCAAAAAAGAGGGTAACATTACGGGTAACGTTAACAATTCTCTGAAAGTTACCCTCATGAAGCTGACTGACCCAATCATTAAAGCAGCAAAGCCCAAAGAAAAACCTTATAAGCTGTCTGATGGTGACGGCCTTGTTTTGTTGATACAGCCTAACGGTTCCAAATGGTGGCGGTTCAGATATAGATACAACGGCAAGGAAAAGTTACTCTCCTTTGGCGTATATCCAGAAGTTACCCTGAAAGCTGTCCGCACAAAACAAGCAGACGCAAAAGAATTGCTCAAACAAGGCATAGACCCTTCACTACACCGTCAAGAACAAAAACAGCAAGAAGCCATAGCAGCCACAAATAGTTTTGAATCTATAGCACGCAAATGGTGGGCTCATTGGAAAACTGGAAAAACTGAACGACATGCTGGTTATACGATCCGACGACTGGACGCAGATATTTTTCCAGTTATCGGGAGCAAGCCTATTACTGAAATCACCGCACCTATACTGATTATGGTGATCAAGAAGGTTGAATCACGCGGCGCTTTGGATATCGCCAAGCGTGTATTAACCACTTGTGGACAGATCATGCGCCATGCCGTAGCACATGGGATGGCAGAGCGTAATCCAGCCGTAGATATAAAACCTTCCGATGTATTGAAACCTACCAAAAAAACCAACTATGCAAGGTTAGATCAAAAAGAATTACCTGAGCTACTCCACAAGATTGATAAATACGATGGACAACCACTAACCAAGCTGGCATTGCAATTGATGGCGTTAACGTTTGTAAGAACGGGGGAGCTAATTGGTGCAAGATGGAAAGAAATAGAGCTGGATAAAAAACTATGGCGCATACCAGCGGAACGCATGAAGATGAAAACTCCACATATCGTACCGCTATCCGATCAGGCTATTACTGTATTGGAGGAAATCAAGAGCCTCGCAACCGACAAAGTTTTGCTGTTTCCAAGTGAACGCATGGATGACAAGACTATGAGCAACAACACAATCCTGTTTGCACTCTACCGAATGGGGTATCACTCCCGCATGACTGGACACGGATTCAGGGGGATAGCGTCAACTATTCTGCACGAACGGGGCTATAACCATGATCACATTGAATTACAATTGGCACACAGCAAACGTGATGTTGTATCAGCAAGTTATAACCATGCCCTGTATTGGAACCACGGGCACGCATAATGCAGGACTGGGCGGATTTTCTGGATGCGCTTAGAGCTGGTGCAGTTGTTTTACCGTTTAAGGTCACATACAATTAAAAATTACTTGACATTACTAGCCAATGGATGGAAACTTAAACCTGTCAGTGAGGCTGGCATTACTTATTAATTTTGCAACGCTGCGTTGTAATTTTTCATATAAGACACCCACAAAAACTTTAGACACCCAGAAGAACTTTTAATAATAGTTCGCATTAGCTTTTGAACAAAGCGTTGCTCCAACTTTCCAGGAGCAACAAATGATTGAAAAAAAACAGAGTTTCCAACAATTTTATAATGTTGGCGATCGATCCCTGTCTCAAAATCCTGAAGTTTTACCGTTGACTGGCAAATCCCGCTGGTCAAAACTTAGCAAATTCTCGCCTGTATCACGCGAAACATTCCGCAAATTGTCTTTAAATGGCCAAGCCCCTCAGCCAGAGCGCATGGGGGTTCGGTGCACGTTTTACGATAATCAGGAGCTGCACAAATGGCTCGCTGATCCGGCCAAATATCAAGCACAAAAGAAAAAGTAAATTGCTTAAAAATTAAGCATTCCAATGCTACAGATAATTTTTCTTGGGTCTTAGGAAGTTAAAGCGGGTTTAGACGTAATAATTTGAGAATTGCATAG
>ERZ1292633.6649-Hain-H41-02um-R1-6649-length-10014-cov-6_pt1 | contig 10014 bp, 10 predicted proteins | sample MGYA00564406_ERZ1292633 | MGnify/ENA primary metagenome ERZ1292633 (study PRJEB36523, sample SAMEA6512639) | groundwater metagenome | collected 2019-01-08 | study: AquaDiva: Metagenomics assemblies of 32 groundwater samples
CGTTCCCGGGTCCCCACGCGACCGACTGAAGCGCGAAGGCCGCCTCCCGCGGGGCGCGGCGACGCCGTCCGGAGCGGGCGCCACCCCGTGCATCGGCTTCGGCATGAGGGCCGGCCTCCGCATGCGGCGCCAGGGTTGACTGGTGCCGCAATCTCAGCTCTCCAAGCAGCCCTGGAAGATCGGCCGTCAGCGGTCCGCGCCAAAGGCCGCGGGCCGCCAATGCCGCCGATACGCGGAGCCCCAGCGGGAGCGGCAAACTCCGCGCCGCTCGAACCGAATCGCCCTCCAGCGCCCCCGCCTCGCGAAGAAGCCCGCGTTCCAGCAGGTGGAGCCGCTCCCCGTCGAAGGGCGCCTCCGCTTCCTGGTGCGCACGGACAATCGCGAACTTGCCCTTCTCCGCCTCGCGGGCCAGCCGCGTCTCCAGGGCGCGGCGGGAACCCGGGTCGAGATGGGCCAGCGTTTGATCGAGCAGCAAGCAGGAGGGACGGGCCGCGAGCGCCGCGGCCAGAAGCGCGCGGGCCTTCTCCCCGGCGCTCAACGTACGCGGATCGCGCGTCGCGAATGGGGTGAGCCCGAACGACTGGAGCGATTCATCCACCCTTCCGCGAAGGTCGGAAGCGGTGAGCCCGAGTCCCTCCAGCCCGAACGCGATGTCGGCCGTGACAGTCTCTCCAAGAAACTGCGCATCGGGTGTCTCGAATAGCGCCGCCACGTGGGGCCAGAGGGTGGTCCCGTCCATGGCCGCCGGCCGCGCGTGCCTAAGCCACTCCCACGACACTTCACCTGCGCGCTGCGGAACTAGTCCCGCCAGGACTCGCAGCAGTGTCGTCTTCCCTGCTCCGTTCGCGCCAAGGATCAAGTGGCGCTCACCACGCTCGATGGTGAAGTCGATGGGACCCACCGCCGGCTTGGCGCTTCGAGCGGCGCCGCGGGGCGCCGCCTCGACGGCGGTGAGGCGAATCACGCTCCGGCGCGCTCCCCTTCGTGGAGAGCGGCGCGGACCTCGTCCATGATCTCGATCAAAGGCCGTCCGTGCTCCTTCGCCAGGCGGCGAAGATCGTCATACTCCGGAACGCGGCGCTCTTCCCCGTTCGGAAGGATCGCCGTCTTCACGCGGACGCGGCCGAGCGGGGTCTCGACCTCGCTGATCGTGCGCCGCAGCTCCGCGCGACCCTCGCGCCGGATGCGCACGCCGATCGTGGATGACTCGGCGAAGAGCCGCGCCAAAACGGATTCGCTCCGGCGGGGATCGCAGAGCGCCGTGACCAGCACGCCGGGGCGCCCCTTCTTCATTTGCACCGGAGTCAGGAAGACCTCCGCCGCGCCGCTCTCGAAGAGCGAGTCGGTGAGATGCCCGTAAAGCTGCGGATTCATGTCGTCGATCGTCGTCTCCAGCACTTCCACGGAGCCCGCGCCTTCGCCGACCAGTGGATCGCCAAGGATGGCGCGGATCACGTTCGGGCGCTCGGCCAGCTCGCGCTTGCCGGTCGCGACGCCGACGCGCCGGGGCCGGATGCCCACCGGATCGCCGATCGTGTCACAGAGCGATTTCAAGAGTGCGGCCCCGGTAGGCGTCGTCAGCTCGGCTTCGATCTCGGTCATCCGTATCGGGACCCCTTCCAGAATTCGCATGGTCGCCGGCGCGGGGACCGGCAGCACGCCGTGCGCCGCGCGGACGAAGCCGCGTCCCTGCGGAATCGTGGAGGCGTAGCAGCGCTCCACGTCGAGGAGTTCCAGCGCCCACGCGGTGCCGACGATGTCGACGATCGCATCGATGGCGCCGACCTCGTGAAAGTGGACCTTCTCGATCGGGACGCCGTGCGCCGCCGCCTCCGCATGGCCCAGTAGCTCGAACGTGGCCGACGCGCGGCGAAACACCCGCTCGGGCAGACGGCCGCCTTCAAGCATCCGGACGATCTCGGGGTAGTGACGGTGCTTCTTCGTGTCCTCGGCTTCCACGTGCAGCTGAAGCGCCTCGAACCCATGCCGCTCCACCCGCGCCTCCCGCAGCGTGAAACCATCGAGCGGAAGCGAGCGAAGCCGCTTGTCGATCTCGGCGAGAGGCGCGCCGGCGGCGATCAGGGAGCCGAGGATCATGTCGCCGGCGGCGCCGGCCACGCAGTCGAAGTAGACGATGCTCATTTCGATTTCCTCTTCGGCCGCGACTGCCCCGCGATCACCCCCGCGGCGTAGCCCGCACCGAATCCGTTGTCGATATTCACCACCGTCACGCCCGCGGCGCAGGCGTTCAGCATTCCCAATAGCGCCGCCACCCCGCCAAATGAAGCGCCATACCCCACGCTGGTCGGCACGGCGACGACGGGGCGGTCGGTTAGCCCTCCCACGACGCTCGCCAGCGCCCCCTCCATTCCGGCGACCACCACCACCGCGGAGGCTTCCCGAAGTACCGGCAAGTGGCTCAGGAGCCGGTGAATGCCGGCCACGCCCGCGTCACTCACGCGCGTCACCGGAACTCCCATGAACTCGAGCGTCACCACCGCTTCCTCGGCAACGGGTGCGTCGGAGGTCCCGGCGCTCACGACGAGAACCGACCCGCCGCGGCCACGCCCGCCCACTCGCCGCGCGCCGCCGCGAGAAACGCGTCCCCGCGGTCCGCGCGCCTCCAGCACCACCGTCCGCGCCGTTTCGTTCCACAACGCGTCCGCGCCAAACGCCTCCACCAGCGCATGGGCTTGCGGCTCCTTCGCCCGCGTCGCCAGGCAGCGCCCACTCCTCGCCACGATCGCGCGCGCGATCGCGACGCACTGGGCGGTGGTTTTCCCCTCGCAGAGAATGACCTCGGGTAGGTGCTGCCGCAAGCCGCGATGGTGATCCACGGTCGCGTCGCCGACGGTCTCGAAGGGGAGGGTGGTCAGCGCCTCGAACGCTTCGGCGGGAGAGAGGCGGCCGCGGCGGACGTCGCCCAGGAGTCGGCGGAGGCGTGCGCGGTCCATCGTTGGAATCCCTCTCTGTCAGTTCAGGCCGGCCGCGCAGGCGTCGTCGTTGCTGTCGCCTGCCGCGCCGTCTTCGCCGTCGACTGGCGAATCATACGGTACGGGTGCTCGCTCGATCCGGTCGATGTAACGCCGGAGGAGATCCTCCACGTCCGCGTTCGTCTTTGCCTGATTCACTTCGCGGCAAAGCGTCGAGTTGTCGTAGAAGCCGCGAACGTACCACGCGATGTGCTTTCGCATGAGGGTCGCGGCGTAATCGCCTTTCTTCACCGCCACCTCGTGGAGATGGGCGATCGCGGTCTCGATTCGCTCCCGTTGAGTCGGCTCGGGACCGGGATCGAGCCCCGCCAGGAGCCGGTTCGCGCGGCTGAAGAGCCACGGATTTCCAAACGACCCGCGCCCGACCATCACGCCGTCGCAACCGGTTTCGTCCACCATCCGCTTCGCGTCCTCGGGAGTCTTCACGTCGCCATTCCCGATCACCGGAAGGGTCGTCGCCTCCTTCACCGCCTTGATCACTTCCCAATGCGCCGCGCCGGTGAACTTCTCGGTCCGCGTCCGCGCGTGGACCGTGATCCACTTCACCCCAGAGCGCTCCAGCACCTGCGCCACCTGATGCGCGTTTACCGAATTCTTGTCCCAGCCGATCCGGATCTTCGCGGTCACGGGAAGGGAGACGGAGTTCACCACCGCCGCGGTCACCCGCTCCAGCCGGTCGAGGTCGACGAGCATCGCCGCTCCCGCCTCGCGCGCCACCACCTTCCGAACCGGGCAGCCGTAGTTCAGGTCGACCGAGTCGAATCCAAGCGCCTCGCACATGCGCGCCGCGTCGGCCATGACCGTCGCCTCGGAGCCGCAGAGTTGCGCACCGATCGGCCGTTCCTCGGGGAGGTATTCCAGAAGTTCGAATGACTTCGGATTCTTCCGAACCAGGCCGTCCGACGAGGTCATCTCGCAGAAGACCATCGACGCGCCGTGGCGGCGCGCCAAGTTCCGGAAAGGCGAGTCGGTCACGCCGCAGAGCGGCGAAAGAAGCATCTTTCCTTCAAGGCGGAGCGGACCGGCGTGCATGCGTTCGAACTCGAGCGGAACCTAGCGGACCGCCGGCTCCTTCGTCTGCGCCGCCATCGCCTTCGCCTTGCTCTTCTCCGTGGCCAGCGCCAGGAGCCTCGGCAGGGTTGGCGCCTGGTCGAAGAGGGCCATCACCGAACGGACCTGCTCGTCGTCGCTGATCGCGATGCGATAGGCAGCCTCGTCGCCCTCGTACCGGCGCGCCAGCTCGCGGCGCACACCCGTATCGATCCAGCGCTGCACGGCGACCAGGGAGTCCGCGCGGGTTTCCACCTTCTCCGCCTTCAGAAGGTCGCGGAACTCATCGCGAATGGCAGGCGTCAGGGCGTAGTCCTTCGGCGCCTCCTTGTGCTTCACCGCGTACTTCACGGCGAACTTGAAGAAGACCTGCTTCTGCTCCAGATCCTGGACCAGCGGCGGAATCTTCACCTCGTCGAGTTCGATGTCGGGCGCGATGCCGCCGCCGCCGAACACCGTGCGGCCCATCTCCGTCTTGTACTCGGGAAGCGGCTTCTTCACCTTCAGCGAATCGGGGAGCGCCGGCACAGCCTCGTCCGACTCCTCGTCATCCGCCGCCAGCGCGCCGTCCTTCAGCTGCTCGTCCTTCTGGATGCAGCGTCCGCTCGGCGTGTAGTACTTGGCGGTCGTCAGCTTCAGTTTTGGGCCGCGGACACTCCGCGTGAGCGGAATGACGGTTTGCACGAGCCCCTTGCCGAACGTGGTCTGCCCCGCCACCACACCCAGATCGAGATCCTGCACCGCGCCCGAGACGATCTCGCTGGCGCTGGCCGTCCACTGATTCACAAGGACGACGAGCGGATAGCCGAGATGCGGCTGGTCGGCGGTCGAGATGAAATCGCGGTTCTGCGACGGATCGCGGCCGCGCGTGTAGACGATCTTCTTCCCGCGTGGCGCGAACTCCTCGGAGACCTCCACGGCTTGCGACAGGAGCCCGCCCGGGTTGAATCGAAGATCGAGAATCAATCCACGCACCTTCTGCTTCTCGATCTTGGAGAGGGCTTGGTCGATCTCCTCTCGGCTCTTCTCGGAGAACGAAGAGAGCCGGATGTAGCCGACGCCGTTCTCCAGCACTCCCGCGAACGGCACGCTCTTGATCTGGATGATGTCGCGCACGATCTCGAAATCCATCGGCTTGTCGCGCCCTTCGCGGAAGATCGTCAGGACAACCTTCGTCCCCTTCTCCCCGCGCATCCGCTTCATGGCGTCGTCGAGGGAGAAGCCCTCGGTGCTCGCGCCGTCGATGCGGATGATCCGGTCGCCGCCCTGCATTCCAGCGCGCCAAGCCGGCGTCCCCTCGATCGGCGAAACCACCGTGACCCAGCTATCGCGCATGCCGATCGAGATGCCGATGCCGCCGAACGCGCCGTGGGTGGTCGTCTCGAGGCGCTCGGCCTCTTCCTTGTCGAGGTACTGCGAGTAGGGATCGAGCGTCCGCAACATGCCGCGGATCGCGTTATCCATGAGCTTGTCGGTGGTAACCGGCTCGACGTAATGATCGCGGACCTTCGTCAGCACCTGGATGAAGCGCTCGATGTTGGCGTAGGTGTTGTCGCTGGTTTCCTGGACCCGCCCCACGGCCCAGGTGCCCATGACGAGCGCCGTGACGAGGATGAAAACCGCGAAGATCTGTCTGCGATTCATGTTGGGGGTCCCTTCGTGCGGAGCGGTTACCGGCCGGCCAGCATTGATTTTACATCACGCAGGATGATCTCGGCCAGCGCCTCGGCCGGCTTGGTCCCATCCAGGACACGGATCCGTTTCGGTTCGTTATCGGCAATCGAGAGGTAGGCCTCCCTCACTTTTTCTAAGAACACCGGCCCCTCCCGTTCGATCCGGTCGATCCCAAAGTTCCCCTGTCGTTTGCGGGAGCGCGCGATGCCCTCTTGGACGGCAATATCGATCAGAAAGGTTCGATCGGGCTGAAGCCCCCCGGTGGCCCAGTCGTTCATACGGCGCACTTCCGCGATCCCCGCGCTCCGGCCGCCCCCCTGATAGGCTAGCGTGGCGTCGGTAAATCTATCGCATATAACAACTTCCCCGGAATTAAGGGCGGGCGTGATGAGCGTCCGGACATGCTGCGCGCGGGCCGCTAAAAAAAGGAGGAGCTCGGTCTCCGGAAAGACCGGCTCCTCACCCAGATTCAAGACCAGCTTGCGAATTTCCTCGGCGAAAGGGGTTCCCCCCGGTTCCCGAGTCCGGCGGACCGGAATCTTCTCCACGTTCAGAGAGAATTCGAGCAGTCCCGCCTGTGTCGATTTCCCGGACCCCTCGATTCCCTCGAGGGTGATGAAGAGGCCCGGCATATGTTTCGAGCTACGCGCTCTTCCGCGCCGCCTTCTTCAGGCCGCGACGCTTGAGGATCTTGCCGCGCTTCGGCTCGGCCTTGGCCTTCGCCTTCTTGGCGCTCTTCTGGCCGTACTTCAGGATGTACTCCTCGACCATCACGCGCGCCTGGTCGTCCGGAATCTGCACCGGAGGCGACTTCTTGAAATAGGCCGACGGCGCGATCTGGGCGCCGGAGAGACCGTGGTCCAGCGCCAGCTTTGCGCAACGGACGGCGTCGATGATGACGCCGGCCGAATTCGGCGAGTCCCAGACTTCCATCTTCAGCTCGACGTTGAGCGGCACGTCGCCGAAGGTGCGGCCTTCCATACGAATGTAGGCCCACTTGCGATCGTCCAGCCACTCGATGTAGTCGCTGGGACCGATGTGGACGTTCTTCGCGCCAAGGTCGTAATCGAGCATCGACGTGACCGCGTTCGTCTTCGAGATCTTCTTCGACTCCAGCCGCTCGCGTTCCAGCATGTTCAGGAAGGCGGTGTTTCCGCCGACGTTCAACTGGCTTGTCCGCTCCAGCTTCACGCCGCGCTCCCGGAAGAGGCGCGTGAGGACGCGGTGGACGATCGTCGCGCCGACCTGCGACTTGATGTCGTCACCAATTACCGGCAGCTTCTTCTGCTCGAAGCGGCGCTGCCAGTACTTCTCCCGCGCGATGAAGACCGGGATGGCGTTCACGAAGGCGCAGCCGGCCTCGAGGATCTGCTCCACGTACCACTTCGTCGCTTCCTCGCTACCCACCGGCAGATAGTTGATCACGACGTCCGTCTTCGTGTCCTTGAGGAGGCGCACGATGTCTGCCGTCTGACCGGGGCCTTGTGAATGATCTGCGAGAGGTACTTTCCGAGACCGTCGTGCAGCATGCCGCGCGCGACGGGGACGTTCATGCGGGGAACGTCGCAGAACTTGTACGTGTTGTTCGGCCAGGTGTAGATGGCCTCGGAGAGGTCCTTGCCAACCTTGTTGCGGTCGATGTCGATCGCGGCGCTGAATTCAATGTCCTTGATGTGATAGCCGCCGAGATTGACGTGCATGAGGCCGGGCACGAAGTCGGTGTCCTTCGCGTTCCGGTAGTAGTGCACCCCTTGAACCAGCGAAGACGCGCAGTTGCCGACACCGATGATGCCGACGCGTACCTTACCCATGTGTCGTCGTTCCTCCCTTTGCGGATGAATCACCTCGAGTCAACCGGCGGACATGATACACACGCTGCCCCACCGTGACGAGCGTCAAAAGGAAGAGGAGCCCCAGCACCCCGGGCATAAACCGTTGCCCCAAAAGGGCTCCCACTCCCAGAAGGAGAATTCGTTCAGGGCGCTCCATGAGGCCCACCTTGCACTCCAGGCCAAGCCCTTCGGCCCTGGCCCGCGTGTAGGAGACCATGAACGAGAGAATGAGGGTGGAGAGCGCCAGGAAGGCCATTGTCCGGCCCTCGGGATCGCCCCAGCGGGCGCCCGCCTCCAGTTCCCCTTGGATCCAGAGCGCTCCGCCCTGCGCGCGCGAGAAGTAATACGCCGCGAGCCCCGAGAAGAGCGCGCCCTCCCCGATCCGATCGAGCGTGGAGTCGAGGAACGCGCCGAACGTGGTGGAAGTCCCCGTGGCACGGGCCACGTCGCCGTCCATCATGTCGCAGAGACCGGAGAGGCCGAGAAGCAGGGCCGCGCCGAAAAAATCACCGCGCGAAAGAAGCAGCGCCGCCAGGATCGAAAATGCGAGTCCGGCGATCGTCAGGTGGTCGGGTTTCAGTCCGCGCTTCGCCAGAACGCCGGCTAGTGGGCGAAAGATCGATCGTCCCTGGTCCTTCCAACCGCTCACTCGTCCTCCTCCATGGCGCCGGGGTCGCCGCCTTCGCGCTCATCGTCCGGCTCCTCGTCCCGCCCGCGCTTGGTGCGCGGCGCGCCGCCCACGACGATCACGAATTCGCCGCGAGGGGTGCGTTCGTCGGCCCAGGCGATCAGCGCCGAGAGCGGGCCGCGCCGGGTCTCCTCGAACTTCTTCGTCAACTCTCGCGACACCGAGGCCGGCCGGTCGCCCATTCCCTCCAGCAGATCGGCCAGCGTGGCGCGGAGCCGGTAGGGCGACTCGAAGAAGATGAGGGTCCGCGGGTCGCTACGCAACTCCTCGATGCGCGTACGCTTACGCCCCGACTTCTTCGGAAGGAATCCCTCGAACGCGAATCGGTCGGTCGGAAGGCCCGAGACCTCGAGCGCACAGAGCGCACTGGAGGGTCCGGGGATCGCGAGGACGGGAATCCCCGCTTCCACGGCGGCGCGGACGAGCGTGAAGGCGGGATCGGAAATGCCGGGCGAGCCGGCATCGGAGACGATGGCCACGGCGTCGCCCGCGCGGAGCCTCTCGATCAGTTCGGGCGTGCGGCGATCCTTGTTGTGATCGTGGTAGGAGACGAGCGGGCGCGACAGGTCGAAGCGCGCGAGAAGTTGGCCGGAATGCCGCGTGTCTTCGGCGGCAATCACGTCGACGTCGCGCAGCACGCGCTGCCCGCGCGGCGAGAAGTCGTCGAGATTGCCAATCGGCGTCGCCACGAGGTAAAGGGTCCCTGCCACGACGGCGCGCTCCGTCGGCGCGTCACCTTCCGCGTAACTCGTTGTCAGACAATCTCCCTTCGATTGAATCGCCGGAGGGCCGATGATAGTCTCAATGGCAATCGACCTTGGAACGCTTCAGCCCCTCGCGGAGTATAAGCGGAGAGGCCGCTGGGCCCGACCCAAGGAACTCTCAAGGAGGTTCACGCGATGTACGGATTCTTCGATCCGACGATGCTTCTCCTCATCCCGGGCGTGATTCTCGCGTTCTATGCCCAGATGAAGGTGCAGTCGACGTACAAGAAATACAGCGAGGTCGCGGCAGCCAGTGGCCGGACCGGTAAGGACATCGCCGAGCTCATTTTGCGGCGAAACGGCATCGACAACGTGACGGTCGAGGTGGGCGAAGGATTCCTCTCCGACCACTACGATCCGATTCACAAGAAAGTCCGCCTCTCACCGCACAACTACCACGAAGCCTCGATCTCGGGCGTCGCGGTGGCGGCGCACGAGGTGGGACACGCCATGCAGCACGCCGAGGGCTACGCGCCGCTCCAGCTCCGGACGACCATCTTCCCGCTAGCGAACATCGGCTCCAGCCTTTCGTGGATCTTCATCATCGGCGGGCTCATGTTCCTGCCCGGCCTGAAGATCGCCGGCGTGAGCCTGCTCGACGTGGGGATCGTCCTCTTCTCGTTTGGCGTTCTCTTTCAGCTCGTCACGCTTCCGGTCGAGTTCGACGCCAGCAAGCGCGCGCTGGTGCAACTAAACACGTTGGGGCTCGTGGCGCCGCAGGAGCAGGAGGGCGCGAAGAAGGTGCTCGACGCGGCGGCTCTCACCTACGTGGCGGCCGCGACGGCGGCAATCTTGCAGCTGGTCCGCCTGCTGATTCTCCGCGATCGCCGCAACTGAACGCGACGCCGCGCTGAAATGAGAAACGGGACGCTCAACGGCGTCCCGTTTTGCCATCCCCCGTGCTGCATTACACTAAGTGGCGCCGCCACGGGGTCATCAGATCTGGGCGACGATGTCCTTCAGTTCCTTCGAGACCTTGAAGACCGGCACGCGGCGCGGCGGCACGGGAACCG
>ERZ1292633.6650-Hain-H41-02um-R1-6650-length-10014-cov-5_pt1 | contig 10014 bp, 9 predicted proteins | sample MGYA00564406_ERZ1292633 | MGnify/ENA primary metagenome ERZ1292633 (study PRJEB36523, sample SAMEA6512639) | groundwater metagenome | collected 2019-01-08 | study: AquaDiva: Metagenomics assemblies of 32 groundwater samples
ACAATGGTTCCTTTGGCGGTTTTGAGACGAATCGGAAATGGCGAGGGCCAGTCCATCATCCAATGTTGCGGCACACCGCGCCAAAAACCAGGGGGGCAATTATGATTGAGGCACGAGGATTTTGCGGCCATAGCAAGGCCTTCTGGGCGTGCGTCAATAAACGCGGCCCGCTCATAACAAATAAAATATGATAATTTGGCGCGATTGATGCGTGGGTTAGGCGCGATTTTTAGTGCTGACGAATTATTTTGCTCACTCAAACATCACCCATTTGTTATAACATCTTCAGGAAACAGCGTTTTTCTAGCTTCGTCAAGGGGAAAATTATTTTTGGAGCATCGGTTGTGCAGGTGGAATCGAGGATTGCTTGCCGTGCTTGGCTTGCCGTGATAGATTCTCTAGGTCTGTGACATTAGCGCTGCTAATGCGTATTCTTAGCATTATGGTCTGTTCTGCATGAAGGGGTTTGCTTTGGAATGGGCTTAGGGTCAAGTTTGCCCTAAGCCCATTCGCTTATTATCCCTTCGCGCCCTAGGTTTTTGTCAAGTCCTCGCGCAAAGCGCGACCGCGAAGCGGCTGCGGGACTTGACAAAAATCTAGGGCGCACAACAAACTTGATGAATGGTTTTGGCGAGACGAGGTTCGCCATAAACCATTCCAAAGCCCTTAATCCTTCTATCAGAATCCAAACGCAAAAAATCAATTTGGCACGTTCGATTTTACTGAATCAACTGATGATTTAATGCTCATTCAAATCATGCAACATAAAGTCTAATGCGTCGTTGACATCGGCATTAATTGCGCGCCTTAAAGCGGCTTCATCTTTGTCTTTTAGGGCTGCAAGGGCTTCGGCATGGTGGTCTTCAACGCCATTGATGCCAGCAACATCAGGATACACATGGCGCATGAATGGCCCGAACCTTACCCACAAAGCCTCAATCATTGGCACCAAAACGCTTGATCCCGACGCCCGATAGAGTGTGAAATGGAAAGCGTGATTGTGCGCCATATAGCCCGCGACATCGCCTTCTTTCAGCGCCTTATTCATATTGGAATCGGCTAAAGCCATGTCGTCCAACATCGCAGCATCTACATAATTCAATGCCATTGCCGCTGCCTCGGGCTCCAAAAGTGCACGAACTAGCAATAATTCACGGATTTTGTCGTCTGAGAGTTTTGGCACAAAAATGCGCCGAGTGGACGAAATATTAAGTGCCATTTCCGCAGCCAACCGCCAAACCGCGTCCCTGATTGGCGTGACGCTGCCACCAAATTGCGCCGCAAGGCTTCTAAGGCTTAGTGATTGCCCGGGTGCAAACGCACCAATGGATAATTTATTGCGCAATGCTTGATATAATGCTTCGTGCAAAGGGGCGGTGGCTTTTGCTTTTGCTGAATTATCACTCACTTACCCTGCCCCTATTGACAAATTCAACCAAAATGCCAAATTGTTATAACAAATTGCGCACCACAGCTGCGAACGAAAAAGTGAAACCCGTGACCACAGATTTTCAAAAGTCCCATGTTCCAAATGCTGCAAACCTGAACAATGCTTGGTATCATAACAGCTGCCAAAAACTTAACTTGCGCGAAAAAGCACCAAGCGTCAATGCGGCTTATGATGCCCTAATAATTGGCGCTGGTTTCACGGGCGTAAGTGCGGCATTAAAATTGGCAAAATCTGGCGCGTCGGTTGCGATTATCGAGCAACACGCGCTTGGCAATGGCGCTTCTGGCCGCAATGGCGGCTTGGTCTGTTCGGGGTTTCGGCACGATCAAAAATGGTTTGAGGACAAAATCGGGGCTTTGGCAGCGCAAGACGTTTGGCAAGTTGCCGAGGCTGCGAAGGCGCACTTAAGAGCCAATCTGCATGAACATAAAATTGAAGCGGACTTTGAAACTGGCTTGGTGTTTGCGGCTCATTCAAAATCCACGCTTGATTGGGCGCAAAAAGATGCAGAGCATTTAACAAAACAATATGGATATTCTGCACTAACCAATCTTGATAATACCGAATGCGCAAATGCACTCGGCACCGATGTTTATTGGGGCGGCGTAAGAGACGATGGCGCAGGCCGCATTCACCCTTTGAAATATTTGTTTGGCTTGCTGCAAGCGGTGGACAATGCGGGGGCGCATATTTTTGAAAAATGCCAAGCGCAAAAAGTAGTTGAAACATCAACTGGAATTGAAATCACAACCAATATGGGCGTTATCAAGGCCAAGAAATTATTGCTTTGCGGCGACGGCCAGCTTGAGGGCATAAATTCGCAAGTTGAAGCCAAAGTAATGCCAATCGGCAGTTTTATGATTGCCACAAAACCAATTGAAGATGAATTTATGCGAGGCGCGGTTGGTGCGATGGACACCAAATTCGTAGTCAATTATTTCCAACGCACAAGAGACAATCGTTTGCTTTTTGGTGGTGGCGAAAAATATACGCCGCATTGGCCCAAAGATATTGCCAGCTTTGTTCGCAAAAACTTGACCAAAATCTATCCGCAATTTGCTGAAATTGAAATAACTCACGCTTGGGGCGGGATTTTGGGCATAACCCCGACCCGCCTTCCCTTTGTGCGGCAAATTTCAAACAATATATTGGTGTCGGCGGGTTATTCAGGGCAAGGAGTTTTGCTTGCGCCATTTTTTGGTGATATTTTGGCAAAAGTGATTTTGAGCGAAAAATCTCCATTTGCAATGATTGACAAGCTACCCGTCCCCGATTTTCCAGGTGGCAAATTTATGCGCTTTCCGTTACTTACTGCTGCATTATCTTATTACTCTATTTTGGATAAATTACCGTGATACCCAAATTGAACGACCCGACGCTTCTAAAGTCCCAATGCCTTATCGGTGGAGAATGGTGCGGCTTGCCTGAAGCCAATGTCACAAATCCCGCCAATGGCGAAGTCATTGCGACAGTTCCACGGATGGGATCAAAGGAGGCGCAAGAGTGCATTGATGCAGCATTTGCGGCTCAGAAATTATGGGCGAAAAAAACCGCAAAAGAGCGCGCAAACATTCTTCGCAATTGGTTTAATTTAATCATTGCCAATGCCGATGATTTAGCGCTAATTTTGACCCTTGAACAAGGCAAACCGCTTGCCGAAGCCAAAGGCGAAATTCTTTATGCCGCGAGTTTTGTTGAATTTTTCGCCGAAGAAGCCAAGCGCATCAATGGCGAAATTATTGCTTCGCCAAACGCCAATGGCCGTATTTTGGTGCTGCGTGAGCCTTTGGGTGTGGTGGCGGCGATAACTCCATGGAATTTCCCAGCGGCGATGATAACTCGCAAACTAGCGCCGGCTTTGGCTGCTGGCTGTGCTGTGGTTTGCAAGCCCGCAGGCGAAACCCCTTTAAGCGCGTTTGCTTTGGGTGAATTGGCTAATAGAGCCGGGGTTCCAGCAGGGGTTTTGAACATTATCAATGGCAATTCGGCACAAATTGGCGAAGTTTGGTGCGCCTCACCAATTGTGCGTGGCCTATCATTTACTGGCTCTACCGAAATTGGCAAATTATTGATGCGGCAATGCGCCGATACTGTGAAAAAACTCGCGCTTGAATTAGGCGGTAATGCTGCATTTTTAGTGTTTGACGACGCCGATTTAGAAGCTGCCGCGGATGGAGTAATGGCTTCGAAATTCCGCAACACTGGCCAAACTTGCGTTTGTGCAAATCGCATTTTAGTGCAAGCCAAAATTCTTGATGAATTTGTTGCGATTTTGGGCCGAAAAATCTCAGCCCTAAAAGTGGCGGACGGGCTTGAAAGCGGTGCAACCCAAGGCCCGTTAATCGATGCAAAAGCAATAGCCAAAGTAAATGCACATATAGCGGACGCGACTTCAAAAGGCGCGTCTATTGTAATTGGCGGCAAAACCCACGCAAAAGGCGGCAATTTCTTTGAACCAACATTATTGATAGGTGCAACTAATTCAATGGACGTCGCCAAGGAAGAAACTTTTGGCCCATTATGCCCAATTTTCAAATTCGAAACCGAGGAAGACGGCCTCGCGATGGCCAATGACACAGAGTTTGGGCTTGCCAGTTATTTTTATGCGAAGGATTTAGGGCGAGTATTTCGAATTGCCGAAGGGCTTGAAGCAGGAATAGTTGGTGTTAATTCTGGCCTTATTTCTAATGAGGTCGCACCATTTGGCGGCATAAAACAATCGGGATTGGGCCGCGAAGGATCCCACCATGGGATAGATGAATATACCGAAATCAAATATGTTTATCTTGGGGTTGGTTAGAGGATTCTAGCGCGTCGAACCTTCAAGTTGCAGCAAATATCTGCATTTGGTGTTTCGTTTGGGAAAGAAAGAATAAGTGGCTTTGGAATGGTTTATGGAAGACCTTGTTCTTCCAAAACCATTCATCAATTGTGTTATGCGCCCTAGGTTTTTGTCAAGTCCTCGCGCGAAGCGCGACCACAAGCGGCCTTGGGACTTGACAAAAACCTAGGGCGCGAAGGGATAATAACCGAATGAGCTTAAGGCAAACCTGTCCTTAAGACCATTCCAAAGCAAATCCCTGTATGCATCCTTGCGCTCTTTTGCTACCGCGTCGTATTCGCAAACAATCCTACTTCAAGCAAAGCCCGAAACTTAGTTCAAGACACGAATTCGAGCAAAATCGATTCAACTTAAAAGGACACTGCTCTAACGGCCCGCCGTTGGCGCAGGGGTGTGAGTGGTTTCACTTCCTCCCGCCAATTTGTCGGCTGCTTCACCATGCGATTCAATTTGCGGTTCGGCATGGGGTGCGCCGTGAACCGCTTTGGCGGAACTTGGCCTCGCGACATCGGTTGGTGGTTGCGAAAAAGTGACAATAGCCACCAATTGACCAGCAGGCGGATTACGCCAAATGGTTTCGAACTCTTTTTTGCTATGTGCTTTTAGAACGGTAACTCCGGGGTCAGCGAGCCATTTGGCTTTTTGGACACCGCTTGCATCGACCAACACGACGCGAAGATATGGGACAAGTTTGTCAGTGTTGGAAATGGACTTAATTACGCCGCTTACTACTAGTCTTGGTCCTTGCGCATCAATTCCCGAACGAACTTTTACTTGGGTAATTTCAATGCCATAAATATTAGCGGGCACGCCGATAAAAGCGAAGGCACTCGCCGATTTTGGCCATTTAGCGACAATTGAGTTGCGATTGCTTATTGCTGCAAATAGGCCGCCGCCGACCACTGCTATTGCCAAGACCCAACCAATTGCAATGGCTGCGACTCGCGAGAATATCTTTTTATCGTTTGCTGCTTTTCTTATTTTTTCGTGCGGCGCATTTGAGTTTGATTTTTGTGCGGCAAAACCCTTGTTATTGGTCGAATCTTGCGAACCAATATCCCGCACGGCTGTGCTCTGGTTAAGCTCTAAATCATTTTCATCATCAAACGGCAATTGATACCAAAAATGACCACAGGCCGCACAACGGACATTGCGACCCGCTTCCGGGATTGCAGTTTTGGCGATTTGATATTTCGCGCTACAAGCAGGACAATTAAGAAGCATTAGAACCACAATTCACTTAGAGCGCAATCCACTCAAGTGGAATCACTTGAGGGGATAAATTGCGCGACAAAACAATAAATTAGCGCGGTTTTCAAGTTCCACTTAAAAAGCCACCGCGCTAGAATCAAAATAACAGGTCAATTGCATTGACCTACGAACAGAAATAACAATGATGGAATTGCAATTCAAACCTTATTCGGCAAAATAGTCCACTCATGAATGACAAAAGCGCACACACTCGGTCAAATTTCGGCAAAAGAGGCACTGACAACGCCGATTTTCCGAAGGCGCTCGTCCAATTTGAAAATGTCTCTTTGAAATATAATAATTCAATTGCCGAAAAAAATAGGAATTTGGCATTGGATAGAGTTTCATTGCGGCTTGAGCGGGGCGGGTTTTATTTTTTAACTGGCCCGTCGGGCGCTGGTAAATCAACTTTGCTCAAATTGATGTATTTGGCGCTAAGGCCTAGCCAAGGCGATATTGAAATGTTTGGCGTAAATGTCGGTAAGGCGGACCGCGACGAACTGCCCAGTTTGCGGCGACGTATCGGCGTGGTTTTCCAAGATTTCAGACTTTTGCCGCATTTGAGCGTGTTTGATAATTTGGCTTTGCCTTTCCGAGTGCGCGACAAAGCACCCGCCGATTATATCGATGATGTCGAAGAATTATTGAATTGGGTTGGCCTTGGCAAAAGAATGGACGCACTACCCGAAACCCTTTCGGGCGGTGAGCAGCAAAGAGTCGCAATTGCGCGCGCAGTGGTTGGCAAACCAGATTTGCTAATCGCGGACGAGCCAACCGGTAACGTAGATCCACAAATGGGCGCACGGCTTATACGTTTGTTTGTGGAGCTTAATAAGCTTGGAACAACTATTGTCATTGCAACCCACGATCACGAAATGGTGGCAAGGTCGGGTGCGCCAGTTTTAAGGCTTGAACATGGCAAATTGACGCAAATTTCGGCACCGCATCGCGCCACAAATTCAAGGCATTAAACATGAAATTTGGCGATTTTGGTTTCTTAAATTTTGAGTTTTTTCGGCGGTTTTTCGGTGCTGGCGAAACCCCATTATTGCCCGCCGATAGTCGCCAAGTGCGGCCACTAACCATTGTTGTCGCGATTATGTGTGGGCTTGGCTGTCTTGCGGCACTGACGGTTCGATCTGGTTTTCGCGCTGCCGACAATTGGACCAATGATCTTGAAAGCGCTTTGACGGTCTTAGTTTCATCGCCGCGCGATGAACAATCGCTTACACGCGCAGTAGTGATTTCAAGGAGCGTAGAGGGGATTGCAAGCGCCAACTTAATGCCAAGAACAAAAGCCAAAGCATTGTTGCGAACATATGGCGCCAATATTGGCGCTTTGATTGACGAATTGCCGCTCCCGAGTTTGATTGAAGTGGGGTTAGTAAATAAAGATAAAAAAGCCGCAGGCCTACTTGAAGCCGAGTTAAAAAAAGCTGGATATAACGTGGAAATAGACGACCATAGTCGTTATTCGGGCGAGATTTTGCGCACTTCCATGGTTTTGCGCGGTTTTGCGCTCTTGGCATTATTGGCACTTATAATTGCAGCAGTCGCATCAATTGGTTTCGCCGCCAGAGCTGCGTTGGAAACCCGCCGAGACGCAGTCGAAATTCTGCACCTTGTGGGCGCGGAGGACGCATTTGTTGCCCGCGAAGTTCAATCGCGGTTTATGCGCCTTGGATTAATTGCTGGCAGTATTGGGGCATTTGGCGCGGGCTTGATGACAGTTTTGGGCTCCGGACTGATGTTTATCGGCGCAAGCGGTATGACCAAGGGTGCGGATTTGCTTAAATGGTATGATATTTGGATTTTGCTGCTCGCGCCAATTGTCACGGCTGTGGCCAGTGCAATTGCAGCGCGAATAGCGGCTCGCTCAACACTTCGCGAATTGGTGTGACCATGAAGAAATTTAGGCTCGCAAGCATTATTTCGCGTTTTTTCTTTATCCTTGGTTTTGGTGCGGCCATATTTATATTGGCGGGCTTTTTCAAATTTGCCGAAGCTACAATCAATACGGGAAATAATCTGCAAAATATAAGGGCACAGGACGGCATAGTTGCGCTCACGGGCGGCTCAGCTGAACGCCTTAAAGCTGGCGTTAGCTTACTTGAGCGGCACAAAGGCAAGAAGTTGTTGATTTCGGGAGTTTTCAAGTCTGCGACAAAAGAGGAAATTCGTGCAATTGCTGGCGGCAGCCGCGAGCTTTTCGCTTGTTGTGTGAACCTCGGCAAAGACGCGACAGACACAATCAGCAACGCCCAAGAAGTAAAAAAATGGGCGCATGACAATCATTTTGAAAGCCTGATAATTGTGACTGATAATTATCATATTCCAAGGTCAATGTTGGAAATTTCACACGCCGCGCCTGAACTTGAGTTGGTTCCGTTTGCAACTAGGGTCAGCCCATTTATTGACAAATATTGGTGGCAAGACGAAAAAGCGGTAAAAGGATTGGCAACTGAATATTCGAAATATTTGCTCGCTGGCTTACGCTTGAAATTAGGCATTGAACCCCAGCGTGGCAATAAAAGTGTGGATAATAAAAATGACTAAAACAATCAATTTATTGCGCTCAATAATATACGAAATATGGTTTTACCTCACAATTTTATTTGTCGGCGGCATTGGCATGATTTTCACTTTTATCAACCCAAAATTCGCGCTCAATGTTGTCAATATTTGGTCGCGGGTTTCGCTTTTTGGCTTGCGTTGGTTGATGGGCATTGAAATCGAAATTAGGGGCCGCGAAAATCTAATAAATGGCCCAATGCTGGTTGCTGGCAAGCATTTATCAACGCTAGACACACTTGTTCCGTTTACGGTTATGAACACGCCTGCGTTTGTTTTCAAAAATGAATTGTTCAAAATGCCGATTTTTGGTTGGTATCTGAAATCCGCGGGCATGATTGGTATCGACAGAAGCGGCGCAATGGCAGCCCTTAAATCAATGGTGACTATGGCAAAAATTCGCAATGCCGAAGGGCGGCCAATTTTGATATATCCCGAAGGCACGCGCAAAGAATTGGGTGCCGAAACTGACTATAAACCCGGCGTCGCTGCTATTTATGGCTTGCTTGGCGTGCCATGTGTGCCAATGGCACTGAATACTGGCATTCATTGGCCAGCACATGGATTGCGAAAAACCCCAGGTAACGTCGTGTTTGAGTTTTTACCAGCAATTGAAATTGGGCTTAAACGCCAAGATTTTATGGAACGGCTTGAACGCGCCATTGAAACCAAAACCGCTGAACTTATAAAAGAAGGCCAAAATGGCTGAAAATAAGCCGCCAAAAAAGGCCGATACTAAATTGCTCTTGGTCTCGTGGGGCTTGGGATTGGCCTTAGTTGTTTTCTATGTCGGCTATTGGGTTTTTGTTGCACATAAAATTGAAACCCAATTAGAAGCGCGAAAAAATGCCGATTTTTCTTTTGCGAGCGCGAAAATTAGCGGCTTTCCTTATCGTTTTACTTTGACCATCAAAGACTTGCACACAAAAATTGGGCAAGTCACTGTATTAAGATCAGAAGAACTTTCAGCTTCAGCGTCAACTTTTGAGCCGCAATTATGGGTATTGGAAGGGGCCATTCGCCCGTCAATCTGGCTTGATAACCCTGCCTATTCTGACACAGTGGCTTTTCAATTCGAACTAAAACCAGATAATTTCCAAGCATCAGTGCGATTAGACCCAAAATCACGCGAAATTGAACGGCTATCAATCCGATTTAGTGGCATAGCAAGCAGTGGGTCGCAATATCCAGAAATTTTTTCAATGGGGCGTGGTGAAGTTCATTTAATCAAAGATAACACCAATAATAATTATGCGTTTTCAGTTGATCTCAATGCCGTTACTAATTCCCTAAACACTTCATTGCCAAACCGTTTATTGCTTCGTGGCCTACTTAATAACCCGCAAAATCTCAATCGAAACTGGGATTATTGGACAAAGAATGGCGGTATAATAGATATAAAATATGGCATGTTTGGGGAAAAAGCTGGTGTCCAATATGCCGATAATATGCGAGGCAAGCTCAATTTTAATTCAGAAGGGAAATTTTCAGGCAAAATAAATGCGGATATTGGACTACGTTTGGGGCCACACAGGTTTGGGCCGTTTAATGGCTCAGTGTATCTAAAGGATAGCGAGGTTGACGAGCCCGCAACCGCCCAAGAATTGATGGAAATCGAGGCTTTTAGGCAACATGAAGCGCTATTAAATTCAGGGCGGACCTTTTAGTGCATGGCGAATTCACGATGAACAGGGGCCGCGATTATTCAAGTGGAATAGATTTTTTGGTAATCGCACGACTCGCTCAGTTTTGACTTTTGGTTTGGCATTTACTGTTAATAATGCGGTGTATTAGCGATTAATTCAATTTTTGCCTAAAGGTATTTGTCTTGGAATGGTCTCAAGGGCAGGTTTGCCTTAAGCCCATTCGGTTATTATCCCTTCGCGGCCAAAGTTTTTTT
>ERZ1292633.6652-Hain-H41-02um-R1-6652-length-10011-cov-5_pt1 | contig 10011 bp, 4 predicted proteins | sample MGYA00564406_ERZ1292633 | MGnify/ENA primary metagenome ERZ1292633 (study PRJEB36523, sample SAMEA6512639) | groundwater metagenome | collected 2019-01-08 | study: AquaDiva: Metagenomics assemblies of 32 groundwater samples
CCAAATCAATTGGTTTATAAGAATTTGCAAGATCATCATCAAAAAGCATGTAATCTATGCGCTCACTGCAAGCTAATTTTAAATTTTTATCCTGTAAAATTTCCTTGATGTTTTTTTCTCTTGGGAGATAGTCTATGCCTTGTGTCCAAAGCCAGCCCGTATAGCCCAAATAAAGCTGGCGTCCCGCAAGCATAGCTGGCTGAGTCGTCGGAGAAGTGCCGACTAAAAACACCGAGTTGGGCGCGGTATTACCTTTGATCCACTCTGCTAATTTAAATTGCGCATCATTATAATATCCAAAATGATTCTTTTTAAAATTAAATATACGCGCCTGTACATCCAAAATTCCCGCAAATGTCCCTAAAAATATAGCCACCACAGCAAATGCCACGGCAAAATATTTTAATCTTATTTTTGTTAAAGCGACCACCAAATAATATAAAAGTCCCACTGACACAAAAGACGCCAGGATCCACCAGTTAAAAAATACCTTGTTGTTGTCAAATTCCCAAGGCTGAAAGATGAAGAGATTGGACAACGCAAAAATCAAAAATGACGGCACCAAAATCCATTCCAAAAAATCATAAAGATTTTCATTGAGATGGCGCAGAAGCTTTCTTCCACCGAATATTGATAAAATCAAAAACAGAGACCAGAGCCAAAAATTCATCCCGAAGTTTTTACTCCAAAAAATAAAAGCATTAGTGTCAGTGCCAATTTTAGGCAAACACCCAAACCAGGAGCCCGGCGCATGTTCACATGTCATCCACCCAAATTGCGGCTTGAAAAACATCCCTCCGGTGTTTTGACCGATAAAATGCATTCCTTGATTTAAAAATAATAAAGAGGGGACTGCCACCAAGGCTGAAACTACTCCGAATAAAATCCATCCTTTCCAATTTTTATTTTTAAATACTGCCCAAAAAAACCATGCCAACCCCGCTATTGCCAGAGACAAAAATGTATGACCATGCACCAAAGGTACCAAGCCCGCCAAAAAACCCATTCTCCAAATTGAAAAATCATCCCTATAAAGCCATAAAAGTAAAATCAGCACCGCCAGCATAGCAAAGCCCCACACAAATGATCGTTGATGGGATAAAAAGGATATGGCCGGCACTATCCAAACTATATTTTGAGTAGAATCAAACGATGACGGCTTGCCTCCTGTGCGATTATCTAAATGAGTATAGTCGTGCGGAGGATTCAAAAGAGTTTCGGTAATCGGATAAGAAGATGTGGCGCTCGCTGTTTTGATATCTTGAAAAAACTGCCAAAATCCCAATCCAGAACCGAAAATAATAATAAGCAAAACGGCAAAAGCCCACCAAGGAGATTTAAAAAATCTTAAAGCAAAAAAGAAAAAAAGCATTATGCCGCTCAGTCCTAAAATCACCAGGGGCGCATAAAAAGCAAATAGAATTCCACTATTAAATTTGAGCAGTATCGCGCTCGCAAAATTTATTAAAAATGGATAAGTGAGAGGGGAGTTTGAAAAAATTGGCTGAGTTACTTCAAAGGGACTGGCAACAGACAAGCGTTCTATCATGCTTAGGTGATACGCGCCGTCCCCCCAACCGATGAGGATTCCTTTTATTTGGGAGTCATTTTGATCGTAAATCAAAACACCAAAAACCACCGCCAACCAAACAACAATTACCAAAAATACCAAACAAGCTCCCACAATAAAATTTCTGGACTTTTGCCGATTAAAATTTCTATTTTTAACAGCATAATACGCGGCAAGAAAAACATCTCTGATAAATTTGTTTTTCCAAAATATAAACGCTAACTCTAAGACCGAAGAAATGATAATGCCGAGCCATAAATCTTTAGCCAACAAAGAAAAAACTAGCGTCAGCAAATATCCGGAAATTTCCCCCACAATAAGCGCTACTAAAATTTTTTCAAACAAAAAAAGACGATTTTTTTTATCAAAAAAATCAATTAGCGCAAGACCAAATAAAAATTGTGTTACTAAAAAAACTAAGGCGAGATACAGCATAATATCCTTCGCGCTACAAAATTAGTTTATCAAAACAAATCGCCATCAAACCAGCGGATTTTGTTCTTTTGTAAATTTTTCCATCACCTTCTTCAGTTTCAAGACCTCTGTTTCTCTTTTTCCACGATGCCTCAAGGCTACTGATTTTTGTTTCATCTCTTTATCGCCGACTACTATCGTGTAGGGGATTTTTTGGGTTTCGGAATAAAAGATTTTTTTACCCACAGTATCATCGCCATCTAAAATTTCTACTCTAAAATTATTTTCCTGCAGTTCTTTTGCAACCGCAGAGGCATATTTTTGGTTTTGTTTACCAACAGTTGCCACAGCTATTTGAGTTTTGGCCATCCAAAAAGGAAAAGCCCCGCTATAGTGCTCTATTAATACTCCGAGCATTCTTTCAGGAGAACCCACCAAAGCGCTATGTATCATAATCGGCGTGCAATTTTTTCCAGTTTGATCTGTGTACTCAAGCCCAAATCTTTGGGGCATATTTAAATCAAGCTGTACAGTAGAAAGTTGCCAACTCCTTCCCAAAGAATCGCATGCCAATAAATCCATTTTAGGCCCATAAAACGCCGCCTCTCCTTCAGCCACCAAAAAATTTATCTTTTTTTGCACCAATAATTTTTTAAGCATTTTTTGGGATTTTTCCCACGTTTTATCGTCTCCTAAATAATTTTTTTTCTTTTTTGGATCTCGCAAAGATAATCTTATGGAATATTCCATACCATAAGTCTTCATGACTTGCGCAATAGCATCCAAAAGCTTGTTGAATTCTTCTTCCAATTGATCTTCTCGGCAAAAACAATGGCTGTCATCCTGGGAAAAAGATCTAAGGCGAGTCAATCCGCTCAGCTCTCCAGGTTTTTCATCTCGATAAAGCATTGAAAAATCAGCAATTCTGATAGGTAAATCTTTATAGCTTCTTTTTTCTGAACCAAAAATCTGCGTGTGTTGCGGACAATTCATGGGCTTTAAAAAATATTCTTCATTGCTATAGTGCGAGGTAACATTAAACATGTCATTTTTATATTTATCGTAGTGGCCCGAAATTTTAAAAAGTTCGGCCTTATTAATTTGAGGAGTTTGTACCTCCTGATAACCCATTTCTTTGCGCAACTTATTTGAATATTCTTTAATTTTTCTAAGCACGAAAGCACCCTTAAAAGTATAGAGGGGAAGTCCCGGGCCCACTAAATCTGAAAAAACAAAAAAACCCAGTTCTTTACCAAGCTTTCGATGGTCTCTTTTTTTAGCCTCTTCCTGCTGGGCTAGATATTTTTTTAATTCTTCTTCAGTATCAAAAGCTACTCCATAAATTCTCTGGAGCATAGGATTTTTTTCATCTCCTCGCCAATATGCGCCTGCTATTTTGGTCAATTTAAATGCTTTAGAATTCAAGAGCGAGGTGTTTTTTACATGAGGCCCCCGACACAAATCTATAAATTCACCGGTCTTATAAATAGTAACAAAATTCACCTTGTGTTTTTTTGCTTCCGAAGAAGATGCTTCCTGAATCTCATCATATTTTGTGGTGCCATGACTCTCTACATCATTAATAAGCTCCGATTTATATGGTTCGCCTAAATCCGTAAAAATTTTCTTTGCCTCTATCAAATTTAATTTTCTTCGGACAAATGGAGTTTTTCTTGAAATAATATCCCTCATTCTTTTTTCAATCAGAACCAATTCTTCAATTTTAAGTTGATGAGGAAGTTCAACGTCATAATAAAATCCATTTTCTAGCGCGGGCCCCACACCAAAACGCGCTTTAGGAAAAAGCTCCTTTATGGCGGCCGCCATCACGTGTGCGAATGAATGGCGTTTCATTTCTACGGATAAATTATTTTCGTCTGATTTTTTCATACTTTTTAAAATTTAGTCGGTAACTCTATTTTATGATTTTTAAAACAATTTGCAAGCAGAGGGGGGTAATATTGATTTTTTGAATTAAGTGTTATAATTAAATAAAGGTTAAAATTATTTGAAAGTTTAAAAGGTCGAAAAATTTAAATAAAATAATAAGAAATAAAATATGGAAAAACAAAAATTACTTATTGTAGGAGCATTAATTTTCGCGGTTGGCTTGGGAGCGGGCTATTTGGTTAGCCGATATGCTTTTAACGCCCAGCTTAGTGAAAGTGGAGCAGCAACAAAGAACTGCATCGGAACACCCTCAGATTCAGAGCTTGCAGGTGTTACTAGTTGTGGAGATCAGACCACTCAGGCTCGTTGTGGAAACTTAGCGGGTTGCACGTGGGTTGGCGCGACTGCAACCAGACCATCTCCTTCCCCTTCTATTATTATACAGAAAACCACTGCACCAAAAGGTACGCCGCAACTATAAAACTTGATATTGCGTATAAGATTAACCCCCGCACCAAAATTTGGTGCGGGGGTTTGTTATAGAAAACAATCTTTGATTTTTAGAGCTTGCCACTAAAAATGGGGAGGGGTTATTTTATCTCCTGCACCCTATCGCAAATAACTTTTGGTTCAGCGTCTCTTAAGGAAACTTTTCCTGAAACTAAAATTATTTTTTCTTCCTGCCAAATATCTTGATTGTTTTGAAGCGTTGAAGGAAACACCACGATTTCTATTTTTCCCGTAAAATCTTCCAGTTTTACAAAAAGCATCGGCTGACCCGCCTTGGTCGTTATTTTGTGAATACTCGATATTATGCCGCCCAAAGAAACAAATGACCCTTCTTTGAGCTGAGCCAAATCTTTTATCTGATTTTTGGCCAATTTTTTTATTTTATCCGTAAAAGCGGAGAGTGGATTGGAACTCACATAAAGCCCTAAAAGCTCTTTTTCCCATGAAAGCTTTTCATTGGGTAAGGCTGGGGTAGTGGGCTTTAAATTTAAAACCGGCTTAATGTTTAAACTTCCGAAAAGATCGCTCTGCGGATTAAGTTTTGACTTGGCATTAGTATGCGAGTATTCCAAAATTTGTTCTATATTATCCAAAAATTGTTTACGCTCGCCCATCTCGTCCATCGCGCCGCACTTTATGAGCGATTCCAAAGATTTCTTATTTAGGTCTTTATTGGTTACCCGTAAAAGCAAATCCGCCATATTTTTATATGGCCCGTTTTTTTGACGCTCTTCAATTAAAGCGGTAGCGATGCCCAATCCTACATTTTTTACGGCTCCCAGGCCAAATCTAACAAACTCTTTGCTATCTTTTTTCACTACAGAAAAATTCAATTGGCTTTCGTTGACATCCGGCGGCAAAACATCTATGCCCAAAGACTTACATTCGTCTATCAAAGTAGCTATGCGCTCAACCTCAACGCCTTCATTTGTCATCAAGGCGGCCATAAATTCAGAAGTAAAATTTGCCTTTAAATAAGCTGTCTGGTATCCGATGAGTGAATAGCACACAGCATGCGAACGGTTAAATCCGTAGCGAGCAAACGGTTCTATAAATTCCCATATTTCCTCGGCAGTATTTTTTGAAATTTCATTTTTTACCATTCCGTTTATCATTTTTTCTCTCTGTTCGTCTAAAAGCTTCTTAATCTTTTTGCCCACCGCCTTGCGCAAAGTATCCGCCTCGCTGATAGAAAATCCAGCCAGCTCTCTGGCTATTTGCATTACTTGTTCCTGATAGACAATAATGCCATATGTTTTTTTAAGAATAACCTCCAGTCGAGGATGTAAGTAAGTTACAGATTTTTTGCCGTGTTTTCTTAAAATATATTCCTCCACCATACCAGCATCCAAGGGTCCGGGACGATAAAGCGAAACCATAACGGTTAAGTCCTCTAATTCAGTTGGCTTAAGCTCCTTAAGATATTTCTTCATTCCCGAAGACTCCAGCTGAAAAACACCTGTAGTTTTTGCTGCTTGTAAAAGTTTGTAGGTTTTTTTGTCTTCTAAAGGAATCTTATCAATATCAATTTCAATATTTTTTCCGGCTTTAATTAAATTTATTGTATCCTCAATAATAGTTAAATTGCGCAATCCCAAAAAATCCATTTTCAAAAGTCCCAGGTCTTCAATGGCATGCATCTCATATTGGGTTACGATGTTTTTTTGTTGCTCGCCATTTTTAGTCGATCCAGTTTTTGCAACATATTGTAATGGCACAATTTCGTTTAACGGATTAGCGCTAATCACCACGCCGCAGGCATGTGTAGAGGCATGGCGCGCCACACCTTCAAGACGCTGAGCTATATCCAAAAGGCGTTTAGCGTCAGGATTGGAATCATACAAATCCTTCAACTCTTTTACTTCCTTTATCGCTTTGGGAATGGTCGTTTTGCTTTCGCCCAACATAGGCGGAATCATTTTGGAAATTGCATCACAAAAAATATATGGATATCCCAAGGCGCGCCCAGCATCACGCACAGCGGCGCGCGCCGCCATGGTCCCAAATGTAATGATTTGTGCCACCCGGTCACGGCCATATTTTTGGCTAACATAATCCAAAACTTCATCGCGCCTGGTATCGGCAAAATCTAAGTCGATATCTGGCATTGAAATACGTTCCGGATTTAAAAATCTTTCAAAAAGAAGGTTGTATTTTATCGGATCAACGTTGGTAATATTTAAAAGATACGACACGATGGAACCGGCCGCCGAACCTCTGCCTGGGCCGACTACGATGCCCTGATTTTTAGCCCAATTTACAAAATCCTGCACTATCAAGAAATAATCGGCAAATCCGGTTTTTTTAATCACATCCATTTCATAATTTAAACGATCAACTATTTTTTGCTGATTTTCATTTTCAATTTCAAACGCATCAAAACCGTATCTTGATTTTATTCCCTCCATACAAAACTTTTTAAGGCAGGAGTCTGCTGTTTCGCCAACGGGAAGATGGAATTTAGGCAGTTTTATCTTGCCAATTTCAAGTTCGACATTGCACGCTTCTGCGATTTTTAAAGTGTTTTCTAAAGCTTCCGGAACGTGTTTAAATTTTTCGCCCATTTCTTCCGGCGAAGTCAGAGAAAAATCTTCATCTTTCATCGTGAGGCGTTCATTTTCATCAACTTTTTCGCCGGTTTGAATTGCCATCAAAATATCTTGTATGGGGGCATCTTCTTTTTTTAAGTAGTGAACATCTTGTGTTGCCACCAATGGAATATTTAATTTATGCGCCAAAGCTATGAGATCTTGCTGGATCGCTTCGTGAGATGGAATATTTGGATGATGGCTAATTTCAATATAAAAATTTCCTTTGCCTAAAATTTCTTCATATTCCCGTGCAATTTTTTCCGCCTCCTCGTGTTTGTTTTTTAAAAGCGCTTGATCTATTTCGCCCTGCAGGCAAGCAGACAGTCCGATTAAATTTCCACTTTTTTCTTTCAACAACTTTTTATCTATGCGCGGTTTATAATAAAATCCTTCCAGGTTCGCCTTGGTTACGAGCTCAACCAGGTCTTTGTAGCCCTGATTGTTTTTTGCCAGCAAAATTAAATGGAATCTTTTGTCATCAATACCTGTTTGTTTGTCTGTTAAATTTCTGGGGGCCACATATATTTCACATCCGATTATAGGTTTGATACCGTTTTTCTTGGCTATTTGGTAAAATTCAATCACGCCATACATAGAGCCATGATCAGTTAAGGCAACAGAGCTCATTCCCAATTCTTTTACGTACTTTACCAACGCGTCAATTTTTGGTAAACCGTCCAGTAGGGAATAGTGAGAGTGAACATGAAGGTGTGTAAAGTTTAAAGATTTTTTATTTTGTGTTTCGGCTAAATTTTCTTCCATAAGAATTTCTAATGCTTGCATTATAGCAAGATAAAAAAATGTTAGCAAAAAATTTTAGGAAAATTATTTTTCCATGATTTTATTCGAAAAGACTCTCGTTTTTCCCTGCGAGAAAAACTCGCTTCGCTTCTTCCCTCGCTCCCCCCTCCCTTTTGGCAGAAGTGAAACATTTATTTACTAAGCAATTTATTTAAATTAAAACATTTAAATGCGCCCGACAATGATTTATTGCCAAAAGGGAGGGGGACCATGCTCGTTCGGTCGAAGAGACTTTTCTTAATAAGATCATTCCAAAATATAGTCCACAATCTTGATGTGGGTAATTTAATAGAAATTTTTTATTGTTTATTTTGCTTATTCTTTTAAACGATTTTTATCGAACATTTGCGCGGCGAGGATATAATTTAATGATAAATTTGAGCGGTCCGCCCAAGGCGGATAAGTCCGCCCAAGGCGGATAAGTCCGCCCAGGGCGGATTGGTTCAAGTTGTTTGAAGCCAGCCCCTTTGGATTATCCAAAGGGGCTGGCTGAGTTTTGAATCAAAGCGAAAATGAATCTTAAATTATCTGAGCAAGCATCTGAGAGATAAAAAGCGTTTAAAGAAATTGTTTGATGGATATAATGATAAACCAATGTTAAAATTATTTTATGAAACCCATTAAAAATAAAGAATTTGCCCGCCATGAGCAGTTTGACCCTGAGCTCACTGCCGAAGGGCCAGGTCGAAGGGTCGTATTGCTTCACAATATCCGCAGTCGTTTTAATGTCGGGTCTATTTTTCGCACCGCCGATGGGGCAGGAGTGAATAAAATTTATTTGTGTGGAATTACTCCCGCGCCTCCACATCCCAATATCGAAAAAGTTTCTTTGGGAGCCGAAAAAAATATTCCTTTTGAAAAAATCCGCAACACAATACCTTTGATCAAAAAATTGCGCGCCGAAGGATTCCAGATCGTAGCACTTGAACAAAATAAAAAAAGTATTCTTTATAATAAATTTAAGCCCAAAAACAAAGTGGCTTTAATTTTGGGCACAGAAGTTTCGGGACTGCCTCCAAAAATTTTAAAACTGGCGGATAAAATTATAGAAATACCGATGCTTGGCAAAAAGGAGTCATTGAATGTCTCTGTAGCTTTTGGAATTGCGACGTATCAAATTAGAAAGTAGTAAATAGTAAGTAGAAAATAGAAGTTAAAAATTTTCAATAGTAGAAGTTTTTCTGGTTTTTGTATTTATAAATTTTGAAATTGAAAATTGATTGAAAATTGAAAATTAGAAATTGAAAATTTAAAACGCTAGATTCTAAATTATAGATTCTCGCTCTTATTTCTGTTATAATACCGTTACATTTAATTTTTAATGACTATGCGTGTCGTTTTAACAGGCGGGGGGAGTGGGGGACACCTATTTCCTCTTCTTGCTGTCGCTGAAAAATTAAAACAAAAGTTGTCTGTGGGATCACCCACGGAGCTTTCAACACAGGCAGAAATTTATTATATCGGACCAGAGATAGAAAATCAGGATATTTTAAATGAATTTCAGCAAAGCGGAATCATTTGCCGATTTGTTTTGGCCGGAAAGGTCCGCCGTTATTTCTCCTGGCAAAATTTTACGGACCCCTTTAAAACGCTGGCTGGATTTTTTCAGACGCTTTGGATAATGTTTCTTCTTATGCCAGATGCCGTATTTTCTAAAGGCGGATTTGGCGCGATTTCTGTCTGCCTTATTTCAAAAATATTTTTCATTTCGCTTATAATACACGAGTCAGATAGCGTGCCCGGATTAAGCAATAGAGTGTGTAAATTTTTCGCCACGAAAATAGGCGTAGCCTTCCCTCAAGCGCTTCAATATTTTCCCGTCAAAAAAACCGCGGTAGTGGGAAGCCCGGTACGTGAAAAAATATTAATGGGAAACAAAGAAAACGCTGGTCGCCTTTTTAATTTTGCCGTAGCCACAAATCCTGTTATTCTCGTTCTGGGTGGTAGCCAGGGCGCAGAATCCATAAACGATTTAATTTTTGCCGGCCTTCCAGATTTATTAAAAAAATATGAATTGATACATCAAACCGGTCCCCGCCAATTTGACGAACTGAAGAGGGAACTGAGTGCAGAAATTTCTCAAGAACTCGGAGCGTCCTACCATATGTTTCCTTTTTTAAATTTAGAACAAATTTCCAGCGCTTATGCCTCTTGTTCTATGATAGTAAGCCGGGCTGGAGCAGGAAGCATATTTGAAATCGCCGCTTTGGGCAAACCTTCTATTATTATTCCTTT
>ERZ1292633.6653-Hain-H41-02um-R1-6653-length-10011-cov-4_pt1 | contig 10011 bp, 14 predicted proteins | sample MGYA00564406_ERZ1292633 | MGnify/ENA primary metagenome ERZ1292633 (study PRJEB36523, sample SAMEA6512639) | groundwater metagenome | collected 2019-01-08 | study: AquaDiva: Metagenomics assemblies of 32 groundwater samples
AAGCAATGAAGATAATCGTTGAAGATAGTTCATTTGTAATATCACTTTTCCATAAAGGAGAGCCTTTTCATAAACACTCCGGCAGTTTAATGACAGAGGTTTTGGCAAGAAAAAATAAAGCACGCATCATTATTCCTTCCATAGTTTTTTTTGAAACTATTTTTAAGTTAGTGCAGATAGGTATTCCTCAAAGAGAAATAGAAGAAAAATTATGGAAATTTCTATATCTTGATCAAATTTTCAACGTAGGAATTATGGAAACGAGTGGGTTTAGGTTACTAAAGAAATTCCCTAGAGAACATTTAAAGGGCTTTAAAACATCCGACTTTCTCATCTTGAGTACTGCCTTGGCTTTTGATGCTGCTTTACTCACTTATGATAAGAAATTGAGAAGAAATGCCGGTCAAGTTTATCCAAAAATATATTATTGCGATCCTCAAGATAAAGAATTTGGGCAATACTCAGATAATTTTCTCCGAGAACTAAAGACCTGCTAAATCTAAAGAGAATTTCTATATCAAGACTTTGATACCCGCGAACCACGTTCGGATCGCGACCAACATGGGGAGCCATTAATTCAACTATGGGTCTTGAGGAATGGTGTGTAGCGGGGTAGGGTAACTCAAACTGTTGCACTGCTATTGTTCGGTGATAGAAAAGCTCTATCATCCTGCACTATTCCGTTTCGCACTTCGTTCCAGAAGGAGCTCCAATACACACGAGCGAAGCGAGTGGGATCAAAGTTTTGGCGTACAGGTACGTACAGGTTAAATTATGATATAATCAAATGCTATATGGTATTTTCTTCACTTCATAAAGTGTATGTTACAATAGTCTAGTAAAAGTAGTTTTATGAACGATACAAAGCAAAAATTCTTAAAGATTTATGCCGATTTACCTCTCGGTGTCAGGAAGGAAATTGTACTCACTTTAGATGATAAACCGATGACGTGGGATGTAGTTTTTATAGAGGTAAATAATGATACAGCACTTAGCAAGATTATTTTGGGAAAATTAGAGAAACTTGGTATCATCTGAAAAAATATATGACGGAACAAAAAAACTTACTAAATGATGAAGAAATTCGGAAGTTGATTACAGCGCGATTATCGGTGTTATCTGCTGATATAGCCAAACCAATATAATTTGGCATATAGTTTAATTGGTGATAGAGTGGAGTCATGACATACTCACTTGATTTTCGTAAACGGGTATTTGCGGTTAAAGAAAAGGAGCAGCTAACCTTTGTCGAGACCGGCAAGCGTTTTCATGTGACAATGCGCACACTCTTTCGTTGGATGCAGTGCCTTGAACCTAAAACGAAACGGAACAAACCGGCAACAAAAATTGATATGGCAGCGCTAAAGAAAGATGTGAAACAGCATCCTGACCTATATCAGTATGAACGGGCAAAATATTTTGGTGTGACTCAGGGTGCAATCTGGTTTGCATTGCAACGATTAGGAATCAGCTATAAAAAAAACTCTGCTTCATCCAAAGGCTGACATCATACGAAGAATACAGTTTCAGACAAGAATACGATGGCATGAAGAAATTGAAGCGCGTTCTATCATTTATCTTGATGAGAGCGGTTTTGCCGTGGATACTCCACGGACACATGGATACTCGCACATGGGGACGAGGTGCTATGGACAGAAAGACTGGCATGCAAGAGGACGCTTGAATGCCATCGGAGCAGTGCTGGCATTTAAGTTAATTGCAATTCAACTATGGAATTGCAACATTGATTCTAATGTTTTCTTTGAATGGGTGAAGATAGCATTACTTCCTGTTGCGCCGGTTCAATCAGTGATTGTTTTAGATGGAGCATCCTTTCACAAACGACTTGATATTCTTCAGACTATTCAACAAAAGGGGCATGATATTGAGTTTTTACCCCCATATAGCCCAGACCTGAATCCCATCGAAAAAAAATGGGCGCAAGTCAAAGCCATACGACGACAGAAACGTTGTTCCCCACATGAACTTTTTTTATGCCAAAATCTATGACATTTTATATTAATTCAGCTATACAATGATTTTCGTTGGTTCTGATGGTAGTTTTTCTAGAGATGAATTGATTGAAAGAGTGGAAGCTAGAGACAAAGTTGGAAATAAAATAGCTCAAATAGAGATGGAATGGTTAAGATCTTTTAAGCAGGGATGAACTTATGAGTTTCTTAATAACACGACCAGATTATGATCCAGTTACTAAATATCTCTCATATTGGAGTGAGAGTATTGTTGAGGTTGCTAAAAATAAGGGAAGAAAAACAGTTGACCTGAAAGGTCAGAAAGTTACAAAAGACGAATTAACGGGAAGAATAGCTAAACTTAATCCTTCTTTAGTAGTTTTAAATGGACATGGTAGTGAAAATTCAATTGTAGGACAAAATGATGAAACTTTAATTGAAGTTGGTGATAATGAGCATATTTTACATTCACGGATTACATATGCAGTTTCGTGTAGATGCGGTAAAAATTTAGGTCCCAAAAGTGTTGAAGCCGGAAACTCTACATTCATCGGATACGATGATGATTTTGTTTTTATGTCAGATCGGAAATACCTATCGAGACCACCGAAGGACAAGATGGCACAACCTTTTATGGAAGCCTCTAATAGAGTTCCTATCTCTCTATTAAAAGGGCATAAAGCATCAGATGCTTCTAGGCAATCTAAAGAAATGTTTGAAAAAAGTTATAAAACATTATCATCAAGTAGTTCTGATCCTAATTCTCTACAAGCTACTCATTTTTTATGGTGGGATATGATGCACCAAGTTTGTCTTGGAAATGGTAACGCTACAATATAGTGATCCACCTTGTTCATTGATAGAAAAGCTCTATCACCCTGCACGATTCCGGTTCACACTTCGTTCCATAGGGAGCTCCAGAAAAAAGTCTGATACAATGGTTAGGTAGTCTTAACCCCAACAATATGAAAAAAATTCTCTCGACCTTACTGCTCGTTATTTCTTTGATTGTACCTATTAATCTTTTTGCTCAAACGACAAAGTTGCAATGCACTTCTCCTCTTGTGCCATATCAAGGAGCGTGCGTCGATCCCATTCCTGCATGCAAAAACCCTCCTGCACATCACATGCCCAGTTCGTGCATAGATAAAATAGAAAATGGAGTTTACATTGAACGTTTTAATTTCAGCTGCATGCCCGGATACGATCCGGTTGGCAAAGAGTGCGTACGAAACGATGACCCGATTGATGGAGAAGGTGCCGACGATATCGATGTCCAAGATCTAACAATCGATCTTACCATTGGCATTCAACGCATACAGCTCATGAAGTCAAAATCGACCATGCAAAAACGTTTCAAAGTGTCACTCGTTATTTCAAACGGCGGCAGTGATGATGCAGTTGGAAATATTAGAGTTGGCGCTTCTAAAGAAGGGACTGTGGCGAGCGGAGATAAATTGATCACCCGTCGTGGCATAAGGGCCGGTAAAAAACTTTATACAGCAATGTATGTAGACTATGAGAATAATAATACTAAGTTCGTATTCGCAGTTGACCCAAGAAATGAGATAGATGAGTCTAATGAAGAGAATAATACAGTAACAGGTCTTGTTGCGTTGAAGCTGAAAAAATAAACTATTGCGCGGACATTTATATTATTAATTTGTAGCTTATGGAACAAGACAGATCTGAAGCTCGTAGAATTTACAAGGAAGCTGTCGCTACGGGTCTTGCTATGGGAGTTTTAAAAGCTGACGGACTTATTGTTGCAAATGATGATGGAATTACGGGTGAAGAAGCTATGGCTAAGGGTGGTTTGCGTCGTGAAATTGGCGAGCTTGCACTGACCACCCATGATGGGCTGATTAGGGACGGTGAACTGAATCCAAGCGAATCTGTTCGATCTCATATATTGAGAATTATTAGTGAAGCGACTTAAACCCTACTAAAGTCATCTCTATAAATTACAGTTTCAACACCAGCTTGGTTCAACATTTGAATAACAGCTTTTAAACGGGAATCGCTTAAACGGTCTGTGGGATGGACGGAGATTTTTTTAACTTTATTATTTTTCAAAATTCGTAATGCTTCTTCGTCGCTATAAGGGAAAGTTAAGACAAACACCGCTTTTTTAGCATTATTAATTTTATCATCAGAATTTTCTTCATCAAATACAAGCACATCTTTAAACACTGTAATTTTCTTCAAGTTAAGTTTTGGATTCGCAAATCGCAGAGCGGACGCAACGGAAGGATTAGTGTCATTTATAACCAAAACCTTTTTGCCATATTTTTCCAGAATAGGCCTCATAAATTCATCCGCCCATGATGGGGTTAGAACCGATACTCCTTGAAAGTCTAATGTTATTCTTTCATTTTCATTTAACGATTTTAGCGTTGGTGAAAAGGCTAATAGAGCTTCTTTTCCCGCTTCTCTTGAGGTTAAAATGTCGCCAAATTTTTTTAATTCAATAATCATAATATTATTTGGTTAAAATTTTAATACAGCAAAACAACCGTGGAAAGTTTCGCATTTAGAAATGTTTATATCCTGATCTCCTTTTTTTAGGTACAGCCCCGCATCGCCTGTTCTAAAAGTCAGCTTCACATCGCTCGCCAAAATATTTTGAGCGACTGACTTTAGCCCGTTTCCTCTTCGTTCAGGGAATCTTCCGGATATGATTTCCGTAAAAGCAACTTTTAAAGCTTCTTTATGAGATTCAAGTCCCGGTCGGACATATTTTAAAGTTTTTAATATTCCTCGCCCTCTGTCAGCCAGTACGATTACTCTTTTATTCAAATCATAGGCGAAAAAAATTCCTAAAATATCAGGCCAATTGCCTAAATTATGAGCATAGGAATTATCGCCAATTTCACCAACCATGGAGGTTAATAGGGAATGATGTATTCCCAAGTCATCAACTTTTTGCAAATCCCGTTCTAATCTCGTAAGTCTTGCCGTAAAAACATCACTGGTCGGACAATAAAATTCTTTTACAGGCTCGGATGGAGACCGGCTCGCCCATTTCCATCCTACTGCGGGTAAATCATTCAAAAAAACTTTTACATCTTGTTCTTTGTAAAATCTTTTGCCCAAATCACCAGCTCTGAAGGATTTTAAAATTCCTTTATTGTCCCAGCGCCTAAGGGTTTGTATGGAAACACCTAATAATTTGGCAGTTTCCCCTATTGGTAATAACTTATCATTTTCCATATAATCTATACAAATCTATACACATTATAGCAAAACCCATACAAAAAAACAAGGGAAAAGACACGAAAAACTTCTGGCAGGCGCTGTGAAAATACCATCCGCATTCGGAGTAGATATGTTGCTGGATATGCTGATGGGTCACGAAACGGATGACATGCTCCCATTTTCCTCTCAACCCGTCACAAAAAGGTAACCATAATTGCTGCAATCCTAATAGAAGGAGACGATTTTCTATGCTTCGCATGTTCTTCTTTACTCCGTGCCGCCCGAAAGGGAGCGGGTGGCGCGAAATGGGCTTTATGCAAAATCCGGATTTGAAAAGGTACCTTTTTCGGGATGGTTAAAAATATTTTTCAGCCAACTCTGCGTGAGTTTTCTAATGATGAAGAGCTGGAAATAGATTTTTCCGGCGTATTAACATTATCACCCTCATGGGCTGATGAATTCTTAAGCCCACTGCTTAATCCAATTGGATGAGAATTCTTCAAGAGGCTAACAAGCGGCCATTTAAAATTAGACCGTAATAATTTCATTATTACGATTTTTCCAGAAACCGCTCCGCGGCTTGCTTAAAGGCGGCAGGATAATCTTTCACCCACTTTTCTTCGCCGGAATCTTCCAAAAACCTATTTACGTCTTTAAAAATATCTTTAACATCAACAGCTTTAATTCTCCCACCAAGTTTGTCCACCACCTCGCTTTTATCTTTGAATTGCTGTTTTAACCCCGCTTGAATAAAGGCCTTATTCAAATAGCGAAAATTGATTTTCGTCCTTCTATTCAAATACCACATTATATCGTAAAAATCTCTGCCTTTTGTATACACGCGATTAAGAGCTGCGCAAATTTTTCCTGAAAAAAGCGTATCGTCAGTATGTTTTAAAATAGGGAAATTTTCATCAAATTTGGTCACAAAAAATGTTTCAATTTCTTTGTCTGTCACATGCACAGGATTGGTATCAATCTCCAGTTTTACATGCAGTTTTTGGCTTTTTAGCGGACTTAAACCGAAGAAATGCAGAATCTTACTGATGCGAATAAAAGATTTTTGAACCACCGTTTCCTCTTGAACGTGCAGATCAACTTCAAAGTCAGTATGTTTCAAAAAACCTGCGATAATTTCATTTAATTCTGCAAATGAATACTTAGGCATTTTTCTATCCAATGCGAAATCAAGGTCTTCCGAATATCTTTTTAAGTTATAACAAATTCTTAAACATGTTCCGCCAACAAAAGACAATTTTTTGCCATATTTGGATTGATATATCGCTTTTAAAATAAGAACCTGCAGATATTCTCGAATAATATTGAGCAATTGCTGGTCTGTAAAATTTCTGGCTTTTGCTTCACTGATAAGTTTGGTGAGATTTTGCATACAGAGAAAAATTATGAAGTAAAGTTTCCAGTTTTTTAGAATTGAATAATTTTGCGTAGCGGAAAACTTTCTTAAAATTTACTTTGGTTGCGCCCGCTTCAAGACGGGATTCTTCCCAAAATGAATCTGAAGTTTTAAAATCTTTGCCATAAAAATAAAAATAATCAACAAGGGCTTTTTCTTTTTCCGCCATCAAGGTTTTTGCGTCAAATCCGGTAAATGCTTCTCTCTTTATTTTACGGTACGAAAAATTGCCAACGGGAGTTTTAAAATGGCGGGTTGCTTTTGTCGTTACGAGCGTATGGGTAAAAGTAGCTTCCGGGATAATTCCATAGAAACTTAACGCTTGCTGAAGGCTAAAATAACACGGGCAGTAGAGACTGCGTGCAATTTCGGCTTCATGTCCGCTGGCGGAATAATCGGAAAACATAAAAAGCCCCCGTTTTAATGCGATAATGTCATTATTTTTCTTCCATTGGTGCAACTGGAGATTTACGATTGCAGGATTTTCCGGAAAAGCGACAAGCTGCGCCTCCGCTGTGGAAAAAATACCTTTTCCCATCTTTTTACGAAAATCTTTAAGTTTCATCTGATTATAGTTTTTTATAATTATCTGAAACCATTATACCTGCCGGACAGGTCGCTGTCAAATTGAAATAAACATTTGACTGCAAAGCGATGTAGAGTAATATTGTCTCCATATATGCAAATTACTCTGGATAAAATAAGTTCGGTTACAAAAAACGCGAATCTTGCCCACGAAGTTGAGATTTCAAAAAATATAATTGCCGAGGAAGGCGCGGTTATTGCCGTAAAAGTTCTTGAAGATAAAAAAATATACAATCAGCTTGAGCTCGTAACCGGCAGAATGTCTACTTTGAAAAAAGGCGATACTCTAGCGGTCGCGCTGGGCAACAGAAAAGCATTAAAAGGATTTGTCGGAGAAGTGCCTCAATTTCTTAAGGCGGGCGACATAATCCATGTTTTAAATCTCGGCGGAGTTGCCGGAATTTGCACAAGCGCGAATTTAAAAGAAGTCGGCCGTCCTTTACAAGCAAAAGTGATCGGCGCAATTCTAAATAAAGACGCGAAACCGATTAACATCAAACAATATAAACTTTTTGAACCGCGCAAAAATCTGGAATCCTCTTCCCCGCTCATAATCGTAAGCGGAACATGCATGAATGTCGGAAAAACCTCGGTGGCGTGCGAAATTATAAAACACATGTCGCGTGCGGGACTCAAAATATCCGCCGCAAAACTTGCCGGCGTAGCCGCCATGAAAGACACCGAAAACATGAAAGACTATGGCGCGAAACAAGCGGTAACATTCGTTGACGCAGGCTATACATCAACCGTGAAAAATAACGGAACAGCTGTTTTTACCGCAAAAGGAGCCATTGATTACTTGTCGGCAGAGCAACCAAATTATATTGTAATTGAATTCGGCGACGGCATTTTCGGAGAATATGGAGTAATGGATATTTTGAAAGACAAAGAAATCCAAAAAAATACCGCTGTTCATATCGGCTGTGCGCATGATCCCGTTGGAGCATGGAAACTTTTTGATGTATGCAAAGAAATCGGCGCGCCATTGGACATTATTTCAGGCCCCGTAACCGACAATTCGGTTGGAGCCGATTTTATAGCAAAAAATTTAAACATTCCTGCGTTTAATGCGCTGGTAAACGGCGAAGAATTATTTAACTGCGTTTTAAAATATGCCGCACAAAATAAAGGTAGCAATTATAGGCCCGACAGGTTACACGGGAATAGAACTCGTGCGAATCCTCTCAAATCACCCGTACGTTGAGATAAAATATTTGATTTCGCTCAGCAATGCCGGTAAACGCATAAGCGAGGTTTATCCGCATTTAAAAGGCGTATGCGATCTGCTCATGACAGACACGCCGTTGAAAACGGTTGCGGAGAAAAGCGATGTGGTGTTTTTAGCTGTGCCTCATACGGAATCTTTAACAATTGTGCCGCAGATAATGGATCAAACTAAAATTATTGATCTCTCCGGCGATTTCAGACTTCAAAATACCGCTTTATATGAGAAATATTATAATCATAAACATTCCTTTCCCGAAGCGGTTAATAAATTTATTTACGGATTTCCGGAAATAAACAAAACGAAAATTGCAAACGCGCATTACGTTGCGAATCCGGGCTGTTTTGCTTTGCTCTCCCAATTTGCTCTTCTGCCATTTAAAAATTTTATCCGTAACGCAAATATATTAGCAGTAACAGGCTCAAGCGGCAGTGGGAAGCTACCTTCGCTTGGCACACACCATCCCGTCAGACACCATAATGTAAAAAGCTATAAAATAAATATTCATCAGCATATTCCCGAAATTATTCAGACAATCGGCATCAGCGAAACACAGCTTAATTTTGTGCCGACAAGCGGTCCTTTTACGCGCGGTATACATTTAACGGCATTTTTAGATCTGAAAAAAGAGTTTTCACAGGAAGCGCTTGAAAATCTTCTCAAAAAAACTTATAAAAACCAGCCGTTTATACGAATAAAGCCGGAGGTTGAACTCGCCGCGGTGGCGGGCTCTAATTTCTGCGATCTTGCGGTTTATAAAATTAAGGGCGGAGCGCTTGTACAAGGCGTTTTTGACAATTTAATAAAAGGCGCTAGCGGAAACGCAGTGCAGAATTTCAATATCATGTTCGGCAGAGACGAAACAGAATCTTTAAAATCACTGACTCCTCTATATGTCTGATTACCTAATAAATACTTACGCGCGGTATCCTGTTAAGCTTGTGAAAGGTCAAGGCAGTTATGTGTACGACGACAAGGGCAAAAAATATTTGGATTTTTATGGAGGACATGCCGTCTGCCTTCTTGGACATTGCAATCCGAAAATCGTGAAAGCGATAAATGACCAAAGCAAAAAACTGATTTTCTATTCAAATATTTTTGAAACGGAACCGGCGGCGCAACTCGCCGAAAAACTCGCAAAAACTCTTTTGCCGAAAAAATATAAGGTTTATTTTGCCAATTCAGGCTCCGAAGCGAACGAAACCGCAATCAAAATTGCGCGTAAACATACGGGAAAACACCGCATCGTTTCTTTTAGAGATTCTTTTCACGGTCGCAGTGCAATTTGCACTTCAGCAACAGGAATTGATTCGTACCACCAGTTTGAACCTAATCTTGATTCATATACTTCCTTCGCGGTTTTGGGAGATATGAAAAGCGTTAAAAAGGCGGCGAAGAATAATACAGCCGCTGTAATTTGCGAGCCGATTCAAAGTATCGGCGGCATAAACTTGGCTGACGCGTCTTTTTACAAACAGCTTGCCGAGTTTTGCAAACGCAAAGTCATTCTTTTGATTTTTGATGAAATACAAACAGGGCTCGGGCGAACTGGAAATTTTTGGTTTTCAAAATCAATGGGCATTTATCCGGACATTATAACAACCGCAAAGGGCATT
>ERZ1292633.6657-Hain-H41-02um-R1-6657-length-10009-cov-3_pt1 | contig 10009 bp, 11 predicted proteins | sample MGYA00564406_ERZ1292633 | MGnify/ENA primary metagenome ERZ1292633 (study PRJEB36523, sample SAMEA6512639) | groundwater metagenome | collected 2019-01-08 | study: AquaDiva: Metagenomics assemblies of 32 groundwater samples
CAGGAGTAGGCATTGCCGCTGCATTTCCAAGGAAAACTATTCTAAGCATATTGAAACCACAAGTTTGAAAGTAATTTGGGATTTTCCAATTATAAAAGGATGCATTTGGAAGGTTTGAATGAATAGGCGAAATACAACGCGCTTGACATTTTGGAATGGACTTTTGGAAAAATGGGATTTGTTGCTAATCCGCCATTTAATCAGGATTTATGCAATCCCGATTATGAGGTCAAAACATTTGTGCCGGTTGGGCCGGTAATTATGGAGCAATTCCTAATTTTTTGGAAAAACGAATAGGAATCATTATTGTTCAAATATTCGTTAATGGATAACTTTTTCCCGATTGCAAGTGTTTTTGTTTGGGGATCAACAATTGCGCCGGCAGCCTGCGATACGCCATCCACTCCATCGGTTCCAACCGATAGCAAAGTTCCCTTCCGAATATGCATTGCAGCGCTTAATGCAAATTCCTGGTTCCGGCCCCCTAATCCATCACCCCTGACATGGACTGTTGTTTCGCCGCCCGCAACAAAACTTTCGCCTTTGTTTAAAAGATACGCAAATTTTTTTCCCATGGTTTTTGCATCCCCCGATATATTTTGGTAGGTTTTAACAAAAATGCCCCTGGATTTGAGGAAATCGGCTGCAAATTTTACTGCAAGCGAATTATCGCCCAAAATGAAATTGCTAATTATCGATCTTGTTTTCTTGAAATTCAAAGGAAGTTTTCCAACCATGATTCCACGCTCAATGATTTTGCAATAAGGGGTTTCAAGGTCCCAAAAGCCGTATTTTTCCAAAACTTCTTTGGCATCAAAGTAGGTGTATTCGCCAGGAACGGTTGGGCCGGAAGCTATTGTTTCAAGGGGATTTCCAAGGACGTCGGATAAGACGAGGTTGATTATTTTGGCTTTTTTGAAATGCATTGCAAGCTTTCCTCCCTTTATTGCCGAAAGCGACTTGCGGACATTATTCAGTTCGGTAATATCAGCACCTGCTTTCATCACCTTCTTGACAATTGAAATTTTTTCATCAAGGGTTAGTCCTTCTTCAGGAAGGGAAAGAAGTGACGATCCTCCGCCGGAAATTAGGCAAATGACTATGTCTTTTTCGGTTACTTCCGATGAGAGGGCAATCATTTTTTTGGCGGCAAGCACGGATCCTTCATCGGGAAATGGGTGGGAGGCATCGATTAATTCGATTTTTTTGCAGGAATATGATTTGGCGGATCCTTTTGGGACGCTTACAACGCCTTTTTCAATCGGGAGGATTTTTTCGATGGTTTGGGCCATGTTCCCGGATGCCTTGCCGGTTCCAATGACAAATATTTTGCCTAAAACCTTGAATCTACGGTTCATCACCTGAAGGGTGTTTTTTTCAAAACGGATCTTGTTTAGCAAAAGCGCATCCGGAAGTACGGAATTCATGGCAAACTCGCAAGCATCCAGCATTAGATGCCTATTTTGGGGATTTTCCCCATCAAGTGCTAGGCTTTCTTTTTCAATTATTGCAACCATACAGGACTCATACAAGCGCTTTGCATTTAAATTTGTTGCCGTTTTAGAATGCGTAGGAGTGTAAAAAAATGGAAGAATTAGATAGGATTGGAAGGAAAATTTCAAATTTTGCATATGCGGATGCGATAATTTGCAAATCGGAATATACCGGCATTACGATCAAGGATGGATGCGCCGAATCGATTAGGGAAGGGAAAAAGGAATCAATCACGATAAGGATTCTTCAAAACGGGGCTTTTGGCTTTTCAAGCTCAAATAAGATTTCTGATTTGGATAAGGTGATTTTGGAGGCGAAAAAACTATCAAGGATTGGCGAAGGAAAAATCAAAATGGAAAAACCGCAGGTTAATTGCGCAAAAACAATTGCCAAAGTGAAAAAAAACCCGTTGGATGCATCAACCAAGGAAAAGATTTCAAAAATGCTGGAATTTGAAAAAATTGCACAGGGGAGCAGCATCAAAAGCACTACCGCGAATTATTTTGATTCAAAAACCAATTATGGATTCTCTAATTCGCAAGGCGCCCAAATAGAGGAATTGGAAATTCGGTGCGGGGCGGGCATTTTTGTTTATGCTGCAAAGAATGGAAAAATCGAAAGCTCATTTGAACAAGTCAAGGAAAAAGCCGGAATGGAGGTATTGGATGGATTTCCAAAAAAAGTCGAAAAAGCAAAAAGCGAATCCATTGCCCTATTGGATGCAACGCATGGGCCAAAGGGAAGGATGGAAGCTATTTTGGATCCGGAGCTTGCAGGGGTTTTTTCACACGAAGCAATCGGGCATGCCTGCGAAGCTGATGGAATAATGAATGATAGCTCGATTCTTAGGGGAAAAATTGGCGAAAGAATTGGAAACGAGGTTGTAAGCATAATGGATTCGCCAATCATAAATGAGGGGCTTTGGGGGGCGTATAAATTCGATGATGAGGGAACCTTGGCTAGCGGGACTTGCCTTGTAAGGAATGGGATTTTACAATCGTATTTGACATCGCTTGAATCCTCAATTGAATTGAATGGCCTCTTAACGGGGAACGCTAGGGGAGATGGCCATATGCGCCAAATTGTCCGGATGAGCAATACGTATTTTGAAAAAGGAAACAGCAAAACGGAAGAATTGTTTGATGAGATGCGAAACGGGATTTACCTGGTTGGATGCAAGGAAGGGCAAGTTCTTCCAAAAACCGGCAATTTTACATTTGCTGCAAAATACGGCTACATCATAAAAAATGGCGAAAGGACCAAATTGGTTCGGGATTGCAGCATCAATGGCAATATTTTGGAATCGCTCCATGGGATAGACATGGTTGCAAAGGATTTGGAATTTTTGCCGGGAACTTGCGGAAAGGACGGGCAAAGCGCATCGGTTACAACGGGATCTCCGCATTTGAAAATCAGGAAAATATTGGTTGGTTGAAATTAGTTCCAAAATAAAGCCATTTTTCAAAGACTAACCATTATACGCCTCATCGTGATGGCCAAACTTTACCAAATATACTATCCGATCCGCTAAACTGGCCTCAAAAATCAGAACAAATGATTTTAGGATATGGACTCTGAATTTATTTTGCAGGGGAGGGCGCAGCGGCTTGAAACGGAAGGGATTTTCAAGAATTTGTGCAATTTTCATACGCAAAGCTTCTTCCAACGGCTTGTTCTTGCGGGTTGCTTTTACTATTTCCTCGCTGCAAGACGGATTGTATTTCAGTACGTAAGGCTTATTTTCCAAATAGCTCATCCAAACTTTTTGCCTCCACGTAACGACTTTTACTATTTCTTTTTAGTACCTGGGAAATAAATTCCTTTCGGAAGGCCTTTTCGTCTGCTGGATGCCAGTCAAATTTATCCATCCATTCCTCCTCGGATTTTGTGAAGGGGATTTTGCCAGATAGCTTTTGTGTAAGCATCATCTTGGCGTATACCTCCTCCCGCTCTTTTTCCTCCTTTTCAAACTCCAGGGCCAGTTTTTCAATTGCCTGGGATTTTCCCGCAAGATGGAATTTGGCCTTGACAACATTCAGCACATTATTGGCTTTCTCGGAAATATCTATAATCGCTTGAACCATATTAATTCACTATTAATATCATATTAATATCAGATTAATAAGCATTACCATTAGATTGTAAATTTGGAAATTAGTAATAAATTGCTTTTTTCATTTCATGTGAAGCTCGACAATATCCCCATCCTTAAGGATAAAACTTCCGGAAACTTGCTGCCCTGAAAATTTGCCGGAGCCCCAAACTTTTGCATACTTAAGATTTGTGTAAAGGTCCTTGTGGATTTGCCGTGCAATATCCAAGACATTAGAGCCAAAAAGCATTACAAATGGCTTTTCCCTATCAATTTCCCCCCTTGGGCTTTTTGTGTAGACCCTAATCAGGTTAAGGTTGCTTTTTATTGCTTTTTTTATGAATTCCAAATCCTCATCTGAAAAGGCATCGAATTGGGGATCGGCATATTCCACTTGAAGAATCGCTTTTTTGGAAATCAGGAACATTTTTTTGGCCTGCAAATCCTCAAAGAATTTTTTTTGAGAATATAGGTCCTGAAGCGGGTCTAGGACTATTATGCAAAGATCCGACATCCGTGCAACTGCAAAATATTTTGACTTGTTTTGGGCAGTAATGCTTGGAAGGTCAAGGAATTGGAATTGTATTTTCTCATAGTCCATCATGCCCGGCACTGCTTCCCTAGTTTCAAATTGCACTTCCGAAGAGGGGGTTTTGAGGCCGCATAGGCGGTTGAATAGGGCGGATTTGCCCGAATTTACAATCCCAATTATGGAAATTTGGGCGGCTCCCTGTTTTTTTATGAAATCTCCCGAACCCTTTTTCCCGGCTTTTTTTTTCTTTTCTATTTTTTCCTCGTCTTTTATGGCGGAAATTTTCTTTTTGATTTCCATCAGGATGGACTGGGAGCCCTTGTGCTTGGGGGCGAATTTTAGCATGTCTTTTAGGGCAAGGAGCTTATCTTCCCTATTTTTTGCGGATTGATACCTGCCTTCGGCGGAATAATATTCGGGGCCTGCGTTCAAGGATGCCATAATTTTTCACGGATAGGAAATCATGATTATGCCAATTAAAATGGCAATAATTGATACGAATTGGTAATTTTTCAACTTTTCCCTAAGGAAGTAGCCGGCAAATGCCAAGGTAAATATCGGGTAAATTGACGAAACAGGAGCTAGAAGGGTCGTGTAGAAGAAAGCTGCTGCCGAATAGTAAAAGATTAGCCCAATCGAATCAACACTTGCAAGGATTGCCGGAATGAAATTTTTCCTATTTTTTGGAAAAAGTTGCTTGCCTGAAATCAAAACAAAAATTGTAACGAAAATAAAGGAAAATAGGACGTGGGAAAATACCGCAATTTGGGGAGGGTACGCTTTTGCAAATGGGGCAAGCAGCACGAGGGCAATCCCCCAGCAAAGGGAAGCAATTAATGCCAGCATTGCATTTGAATCAAATTTCATTTTTTTGATATTTAGGGATGCTAGGGATAGGAAAAAAGTGGAAACCATTGCAAGCAATGCGCCCGCCATTTGCAGAATGCTCGGGTATTCGTTTAGAAGAGGAATTCCAAGAAGAAAAGCAGGCAGGCCATAAGACGCCCCAATTGCGCTTTGGATTGATACCAGCCCTTTTTGCAATGAATGGTAAAACAGCCACCAGCCAAGCGACATTAGAAAACCAACTGGCAATAGGCCATATACAATTGTTAGCGGAGGGAAATTTGCAGGAGGAAACAAAAAGTTGTAAACCATCAGTATAATTATTCCGCAAAAACCCGTAATGTGCGCCGGAAGGAAGTTTTTTTCCCTTGTAACGGCAACTTTTGCAAACAAATCCGAAAGCCCCCAGCAAAGAGCCGCCCCAAGTCCTAGCAAAATTCCAAGTTCAAGCATCGGTTATTCCTCCAAGAGCAAATATATCGGCAAACAACTTTTATTAACGGGCTGTTTTTTAGGAAATTAAGATTAACGATAAACTTTGAGAACGCGAAGTTTTTCAAAAAAGAAGCTTTGCAAGGAAAGGACCTCGAATTTGAAGCCTAGGGAGGAGAGTTTTTTTTCGGTTTTGATCGAATCCGAAAGCGAGCTGTCAAGGAAAAGCAAAATTCCCTTTTGCGAAAGGTGCTGCTGGAACTTCAATAGGAATTTGGCAATTGTTTGCCTGCCATTCTTGCCTCCGTCAAATGCACGGTTGATGTTGCCCCCAAGCTGCTCTTCATTGGTTGTTGGAAGGTAGGGAGGGTTGAATAGGATTGTATCGAATTTGACGTTTTCCAATTTCTGGAACAGGTTGGATTTGATGAAGAAGGCATTTGGTTTTGAACTGCTATTTGATTTTGGGTTGCCGTTTGGTTTTGGAAGGCGATTTGGCTTTGGATTGCTTTTTATTGCTTGGTTGCCTTTTGGCATTCCAATTGATTGCGCTATTATTCGCTCGTTTTTTTCATAATTTTGCCTTGCATTTGCAAGAGCGGAATCTGATATGTCAGCAAAGGTAATTTCGGTGACTTTTTTGTTTTGAATAGCTAGTAGCCCGCCTATGCCTGATCCGCAGCCAAGATCCAGGACTTTTCCAAATGATAGCTCTTTTGCAGCTTTAGCTAGCATGAATGAGTCTTCATGGGGATCGTAAACATCCGGAAAAATTGATAAGTGCAAATTTTCAAATGCAACCGATTCGGGTTTTCCCCTAGGTCCGCTTGGAGTTTTGCTAGGCTTTTGTTTTTCTTGGGAGATCATAGTAATACCAAATTGCGTAGTAAGTTACGATAATTATTACAAGGAATATTCGGAAGAGCAGATCATGGAATATTGCGCTCCATTCGATATTTCGGGAATCGAAAAAGTATATTATTGTTGAAATGCGAAGCGCATTGAATAGGATTAGAAGAAGGCCTCCGATAATAAAGCCTTTGATTTTGTAATCCATTTTTTTTTCAAAGCTTGCAAAAATGATCCCGAACAATATTGCAAGTTCAAGCTTTCCCGAGCAAAGGTCAACTATTATTGCGGTAAGGTTTGGGGTTTGGATTATTGGAAAATCCAAATTTTGAAGGATATTTGCATCAATGCCAAATAGGCCGTTTAGGAATAATTTTGAGGAGTAGGCGGCTATTAAATTCGGTATTTGCGTAAGAGAGATGGCAAAATTAAAGGCAAGGGTTAGGATAAAGAATAAGGAAATGAATTTAAACGCCAAATACCACGAATTATCCTTCTTATTTGCTTTGGGGGATTGCTTTTGCTTCATTGCAAAATAAACTATTGATTGGCTAATAAAACAGACGTAGGGATGAGAAAATGAAAAAAAACGACAAGAATTCAAAAAAATTAGGCAAACAGGAAACCGCGGGAAAAATTGAAAAAGCGGATAAAGCAGGATCTAAAGAAATGGTCAAGCAGAAAATCCTAACAACAAATGATAAACTAGCCCTCGCGGTTGTTGTACTGGTTGCAATCACAGCTTTCTTTTATTTGGCAACATCAACTTATAGCAATTACATAAAAGTCCCGGCGATTTTGGCCCTTCTTGTTGGATCAGGAAAAGTGATTGCAAAACTTGGGGGATATGAGGAATACTACGGAATAATCATCTTTAGGGGAAAACGGGGATTTTCCGCAATGAGGTATTTTGCCAAATACCCAAGGATAATGAGGGCAATAGCTGATTTTGGGCTAAGCCTTGGATTTGGGATGCTTTATTCGGTTTACATTTACAAGGGGAATTGGAAAAAAATCCTTTCGCATCTGGTTTTGATTGGCACTTTTTATTATCTATTCATAATCTTTGGGAATCCGACAATTTACACAGATAAAATGCCATATTACCTATCTGCAATTGGAGTAGCCGGAGGGCTTTTGTTTTTTGGGATCGCATCCCTTGCAATTCAGGCATTTACGATATTAACAGTCCCTGGAAGCACTGCGGGGGCAACGCTTGTTGTGCCAGGCATTACAATCCCATTTTGGGAAGGGCTTATTGCAATCATAATTGCAGCCGGAGTGCATGAGATTTCGCATGGGATTTTGGCGCTGGTTGAAAAATTGGAGGTCAAGAATTCGGGAGCTATTTTGTTTGGGATTTTGCCAATTGGCGCTTTTGTCGAGCCAAATGAGGAAAAGCTTGCGACTCTTGATATACAAAAGAAGAGGAGAATTTTGATTGCAGGTACAACTTCGAATTTCATATTATTCATGATATTTACTTTAATTGGGCTGGCAGTTGGGCCGCTTGTTTTAGGAATGGCAAATGGCGTGAGTGTTGCTGCAATTTCAAAGGAGGGCACTGCAAATGGCATTTTGGCCGAAAATGAGGTAATTTATTCCGTTGATGGGACTGCGGTTAGGAATTACCCTGAATTTGCCGCAATCATGAAAAATAAGAAGGAAGGAGAAATTGTAATGCTTGCAACGGATCTTGGGGCAAAAAAAATCATTCTTGGAAAGAGCGGAAAAATGGGAATTGGGCCTGCAAATAGCTATCCTAAAGGAGATTTGCCGGTTTCAGTTGTATTATTCCTATACGGGACACTTGCCCTGATTGTTTTGATAAATTTTGCGCTTGCAGTGATCAACCTTGTTCCAATTTTCCTAACGGATGGCTACAGGCTGGTATTTGAAGAGGCAAAGGAAGCATTTCCAAGCAAGGACCACACTTTTGCCAAAAAAGTTGCAATTGCTGCCGGAATTGCTTCGGTTCTTTTGCTTTTGATCAACTTTTTGCCGAATTTTAAGTGAGGGGAATTTGGAAGGAAGATAAGAACTAATTGCCCTGCACCGGATATTCAAGTGATTGCAAAATGAAAATCAAATTGATTGAAAAGGGGATTTCAAAGGAATTGAAGATTGATGCAAAGGCAAGGGTAGATACATTGATTTCTGATTTGAAATTGAATGATGAGACTTTCCTAATCAAGCTGAATGGGAAAATTGCGCACGAGCAAACCGCCCTTAAGGATGGGGATGAACTTGAATTTTTGGATGTGATTTACGGCGGATGAATTGAAATTGAATTTTGCTTGAATTGCTGATTTGATTTTTTGCCCAAAACTAATGTTTCGGCAAGTATTTTGCATTGTTTGCCATTTAAACTCGAAAATCGGCTAAAACATCAAACTTTTATAGGGGGTTTGCGTTATTTGTTTGAGGGTGAGTGCTATGTTTGAATGGTTAAACACGTTTTCTGTTTTCTTAGCCGCAGTTGTTGCAATGGTTGCCGGCTATTTGTGGTATTCGCCGGTTCTTTTTGGGAATAAATGGATGAAGCTCTCGGGCTGGAGCGAAAAGGAGATGAAAAAGAACAAGGCAGGCATGGGAAGGATGTATTTCCTTTCATTTGTCGCAGCGCTTATCACAAGTTTTGTTTTGGGCTTCGTATTTGTTTGGGAAGGGGTCAAAACCGCTTATTCGGCAGTGTCAATTTCCATAATCCTATGGATTGGATTTGTCATGACAACTAGCTTTACACAGGAAATTTTCTCAAGGCATCAGAACTGGGAACTATTTGCCCTGGATTCGGGCCATCGTTTGGTAGCATTGGTTGCAACGGGCCTTGCGCTGTTTTATTTGGGATACTAAAAAGGAAGCAGATTTGGGAAGCTAAAAAAAGCTTCCCCAAATTTTTTTATTCAACTAGCTAATATTGTAATAACAGCTTTTGCTTTTTGGGCTTTAAATTTCCAAGCGGCTGGGCATCGTATCCACGCTTTGTTAATTCTCTTGCAAATTCCTTTTCATAGCCGTGCGTTGTTATGATCCGCTCAGGGGCAACTTGCTCGACAAATTCCATCAGATCCGGGAAATCGCAATGATCCGAGATGCAAAATGCCTTATCAACCGCATATCTTGCGCCAAGAGCCCAGCCTGTTGCAACAGCAGATCTGACAGGCATTCCGTAGAATTCGGATAACCTTCCAGCATAGCCATAGTTTGCAAAATGATGTGGAACAACTGCTACAAATTGCTTTTTGAGAATTTGCTTTGCTTCATCGGAAGTTTCATTGATGAATTTCAGGTTGATTCCGTGCTTTAGGTAAACATTTGAAATTTTGAATATTTCAGAGCTAACAATTGGGGTGACATCACAATAATCATTTAGGATTTTGATTACTTCCTGCGCTTTTCCAAGGGCGTAGCCACCAATTATTATGGATGAGCCCTCCTTTAATTGCAAATCGACCCATTTTTCCATTTCGGCATATACATCGGTTGGATCCGGGAATTTGTAGTAGGGAAGGCCGTATGTGCACTCCATTAGAAGGGTGTCGGCTTGCCTGATTTCTGCTCCTTTATTTGTCAATGAGTCCTTGGTTTTGAAATCGCCAGTATAAGTGAATGAAAAACCATTTGAGATGTGAAGCTGTTTTGAACCTAGGACGTGGCCGGCATCCAATAGCTCATAGTTGAAATCCGCAGTTGAAACTAGTTTTTTTTGCATCGCCTGCGAATCGGCACGCTGGATAGCTTTTTCATGAAACTGGCGGGAA
>ERZ1292633.6658-Hain-H41-02um-R1-6658-length-10008-cov-6_pt1 | contig 10008 bp, 4 predicted proteins | sample MGYA00564406_ERZ1292633 | MGnify/ENA primary metagenome ERZ1292633 (study PRJEB36523, sample SAMEA6512639) | groundwater metagenome | collected 2019-01-08 | study: AquaDiva: Metagenomics assemblies of 32 groundwater samples
GGCGGCACCTGCGCGAGGACGGCGGAGACCAGCATCGCGGCCACCAGAAGTGGCGTCAAACGGGTCATTTTTAGCTTGGGCGATAGACGGATGTATAGCTTCTTTGCAGAACGGAATCCGACCACCGGTGCGACTGGAGTGTGCGATAGCGAGAGAGGCTGCGTTTAGGGCAAAAAAGAAGCGAAAACTTCGTCGCTGTGTCTTGAGAGGTGTGGTCCCCGTGTTCTATTGTGAGTGCGACGACGAGCTGCGACATGACTGGAAGGAACGGCCCCGAACACACTCCGGAAAAACACACGCACTGTTGACGCTGGTGAACTACTTGCGCGTCATCGAGCCGACACTCGTACTCAGCTCCGCTAGAAGAGCAGCACTACGATGGCGAGCATGCCGCGCTTGAACGGCCGCGCTGTCTATGCGCTGAACTTATGTACCAAATGTCACGTTCCCATCCACGGCGACGAGGACCTATCTGCGGCCGCACACAGATGACTATTTTGTGGCGCCCATCCACGGCTGCGGACCACCGAAGTGCTCAAACAACACCGAATCGATGGGTGTAGCAAAAAGGTCACGTAACGCCACTGATCCGGCCAGCCGAGGCTTGTCGATGAACGGCCGTATGGGAAGGCTCCCCGTACCGTGCCGCTTGATACCCATCGCCGCCGTGTCCCCAGATCGCCGTCCCATGCTTTCCGTCGAGGCATTTGCGCGACCGTCAGGTTGGCGTCTCGTCGTCGCTCGCGAAGTGGCCGACGGCCATAGAAGGTGAACCAACCAGTTGGCCGGCAGCTGTTCAAGCGCGGGCCGGAGCAGCACCGACGGGAGGGAGTTTTGCATCATGTCGATCGACGTTCCCACTTGGTCAGGAATTTTCCTGATTTTGGCCAGCGGTGCCTCTGTGTCGGGTGCCGTATCGTCGGCCGCTCTCGCCGCGTCCCTCCTCCTCGGCGTCGATACTTCCGTCTGACTTGGTTGAAAATCGTCAAAAATTCCATCGTCTGAAAGGGGTTTCGTGGCGTCAGCGCCGTCCGCATCTGCGCGGTGTGCGACGGGAGGGGTCGCGTCGTGCTGGTCGTTGCGAACCGTGACGTTCTCGGCGTTTGTGGATAAATTCTGCGAGTTGGCACTGTGCGATCGAGCAATCCCAGCTTGATGCACACTTCCGGGTGCGTTGCCCTTGAAAATGTTTGGGGCCGTTCCGGACCTTGTTGTCACGTCATTCAGCAATTTCAGGGGCCCGGCGCCGTCGAAAGCCTCAAAGTCGGCGTCGCCAACGACGGCCCCCTCGGCAGGCAAAGATGTGGCGCCCTCGGGAGGCTGGGCTGCGATCCCGGCAACAGTGTCCGACGAGGCTGTGCATTGGTCGCCCGATGCGCCCAACGGCTGGGCTCCGATCCCGGCAACAGCCTCCGACATGGTAGTGCGCTGAACGCCCAAAGGCTGGGCCGAAGGGACCGCTTGAAAGTCATCGAATCGGCCTTCACCATCGTCGACCTGGGGAGCGACTGACAACCGTTGGGGCTCAAAGGGGCCAAAGTCGGTCGCGCTGGACGAATCACGATTTGACATGGAGTCGCGCGACGCTGCGACAAAGTCAGCAAATGGATCGAATGACATGGTCCTCGGAAAATATCAACGCCGCGGGCTATTGGGAACAAACACACAAGGTCCAACGCTAAATATGTCACGTTGTGACACAACCCGGAAATGAAATGAGTTTAGAGATACTTTTGTTGGCCTTATCAAGGACGACAATAGGAAGGTGGGAGGAGTCGACTATCGACGGCGGAGTTTACTAACTTTTTTCCCTACAATGCAACTGAATACAAACACTGTAAATCGTGTTGACCTTCGTGAAGGACGTTGGCGACACGTCGCAAATCTTCATCACCCGAGTCGTCCCGTTGTTCGGTATCGTCGTTCTTCTCAGTGGTCGGGGCTTGATCGCCCATGAGCGCGAGATGCCGCTGCATGGACCAGGTCTCGTTGGCCGACGCCTGCATGGCGTTGAAAGATTCGTTGAACGCGGCCTGCAACGTGATGCAATGCCGAGCAAAGCCATCGCGTTCCTTCTTCAGCTGTGCGATGCATTTGTCGCGATCGCGCAATTGCGTGTGAAGGTCGCTGTTTTCCTTGAGAATCGCGGTTCGAAGCGTCATCGTCGACGACGTAGCGGACTCTTCCGCGGTCCGCCGCTCGCAAGCGGCCACTGTGTCTCGGTGACACAACTCATTTTCGAGCACAGCTAGGCGCCTCAACGTTTCAGATCGTTCCGAATCCACGACGTCGAGGCGGTGGGATTTCAAAACCCGGGTTCGCGATGCCCTCGTGTCCGACCTTACGGGCCCGCTAGCTGTGGCGAAATCAAAGAATAGCTCGCGGTCCAATACCGTAAAAGCATCTCGCAGGGCTAGCGCGGCGTCAGGCATCGTCGTCATGAGAACCTCAGCGACAGCCGAAACGACGGCAAGTGCATCTTCAGGTCTCCGCCCTCGTTCGCAGAGGACCGCGTGCGCCTCGTGCAACAACATCGCGGCGCTCATCGGTCTTGAATCCAACCTCGCCGAACGCTCAGCGTTGAACGCATTGGGGGGATGTGGTCGAAGAGTTGACGGCACATTTGACGAGCGTGGCGCCGGTGTCGGGAGGATGCCACGACGTCGTTCGCTGAGTGGCACATCGTCACGCACGGCAGCGATTTGTTGTAAAGCGGTCAAGAAATGATCCTTGGCGACGCGCACCTCCCGCTGCGAGTTCAGCTCCCGTCTGAGTTGGATTCTTCGCGCGGTTCGCGCCGCGACAAGTTCGTCTCGCATGTGGCAAGAAGGCTGAAGGACTGGTTTGTGTTCAAAACACACCAACACATCCCTCATGTTACGAGAAACGCAAAAGCGTTTACGTGTGAAAGCGGCGGCACCGTGAAGGGGACTCCCAAAGGGAGGATCATCGAAAACACCACGACAAAAAATGTGATGACCTTTCACGCGTCGGTCACACGAACAACACCCGATCGGCGCCCCATCGTGCGACGCAACGGTTCACCAAGCGATGAAGCGCGTCCAGTCGGTGTTGAGCGCTCGCAAGCGAGTCGGCTCCAATGGCCTCCGTGACGATGCGAGAGACAGGAATGCCAAGCTGTCGTTGAACAGCATCCGGGGACGATGCCGATGATGGTATAGCGACGACGGCGTCGAGCAACTCGAAGTGCTGCTTCAACGACGCCGAAAACGTCGACGTTGATGCCTCCTCCTCCTCCTCGGTGCGATCGTTGTCTGGCGTCTTCAAGCGGGAAAGAGCCTCTGACAGCCCTCGCGGAAACAGACAGCCCGTACCATTGTACGAGGAGGTGGCGAGGACGGCCGGAGAGAAGAAATTTCCCTCCGGAAATTCCGTGGTCATGAACGCGTGGCCTTGATCCAGGAACACAAGCGCGCCGAGGGACGCCAGGGAGGCCTCCATGCCATCGTCCACCTGGCGGCGCCATCGCGCAGGAAGAAAGTGCACGCCGAAGGCCGGAAATGAAATGACATGCGATCGGTCACGTGGACTTCGATGACAGAGGGCGGCACAGCCGCCCCCAACGTAGGAGTTTCGCGCCGCGCTGCGATCATCATTGCCGGTCACGAAATCGAACGCGGCCATCGACACAACTTGCGTTCGAAGCCACGCGACCACTTGCACCGCGTTCGCATCGCTTGTGACGTCGGTGACGGGATCAAACAGGCCACCACCCGATAGCATGGCGGCTCCTTGGCGATTCGGTGCCGCCGTCGGGTGCCGTTGCGCCGTGGACAAGCGGGATGGCGCCGTGAGCACATCCAAGCCAGATCCCAGCGTGAGCAAGCTGGACCACCCATCGGGACTTGCGGGACTCGCGTCGGCTGCACCCCCCTGTGAACGATCTCCGCCGCCTTCGTTCGTGCCGGCTCGGATGGAGAGCCGCATGAGCGCGTCCGGCCAGCGTGAATCGGCGAGCGAGTGAATGTCGTCGAGTAGCAGCTGCACCGATGCCAAAATCCACGAAGCACTCGTCGAATCTGTCGTTCTCGGTAGTCCGTGTCGCTCGAGAAGATGTTCCAACTCTTTAACCGGATCTTGAGAATCCTCGATGGATCCAAGGTGAGGAGCATTCAGGGTCACGGGGATGCTGGACACGTTTTGAAAGATGTCCTTCACGTTCAGCACGGGCACCAAGACCAGGCCGGTCGGTGGAACTCGGTAGGTTCCAAGCAGGCGGTCCGTGGCATAGCTCGCCAGCTCGTTATACGGTTCATTTGGAAACAAGCGCTGTGGGAACTTCATCAATGCCTTGGTCGCGCCGTCGCGATAAATCGCGATTGCCTTCAACGTCCGTCCGACACGGCCGGTCAATGAGGGCACGATCGCCACGAGGAAATCGATGTTTGCCCAGTCCGACAAATATGCAACACAACTGTGATCCGCCTCTTTGGACAGGAAGGGCACCCTTCCATCACAAGGCGTGCTCAAAGAGGCGGCTAGACCGATGGTGTGGGCAGCATGATGAGACATCGGCGGGCTACGGTCGTCGGTGAGGTCCTCCTTGCGCAGGTCCTCGTCGCTCACAAAAGGCCGCCACGGTTCAGTGTCAAACGGCACCGACGATGCGAATCGCTGCCAAAGCGGCGCGCACGCACACAGTCGTCGAACGCCCGGCAGCGACGCGTTGCATAATGGCCGACGCGACACGTGAACCAACGCATTTCGCCGGCATGTGGCCTGCTCGGCGTCGGGTTGCGTCGCCCGATGAACAGCGGAAAATTTCTCGCACACAGCACACCGGAAGACAGACTTCAAGAAGGTACAATTGTTCAATGAGGAGAAGCGCAGCATGTCGTCGCGGCATAACTGCCCCTTCGCCCCACATACCGACTCACAGGACTCGCCCGGCTTCGAACGTTCCACTGACGTTCCGAGGACGGTGCGATTTTCGGCGTTTCGCTGCCCCGAAATCGTCCATTGCATGTATGACTTGTGTTTGTGCGATCCGCGCATCAACCACACGTGTTGGTAGGGATCGTAGTACTTCGGGTACGCCCAAAGACCTTCCACAACGATACCGGTCGAAAACAACTCCGACCGAGCCTTTTGCTTGCCGGCCGCGTCGTCGTCACCGTGCCTTCCCATGTACTCTACGTCCATGGGCAGCAGTCGTGCCAAGTGCAGCTCGTCATAGTGCTCCCACCAAAGATTGTATGCCGGACCTGCTTCTATTTCCAACTTGCTGCCAGCATGACCGTACTGCGTGGATTTTGGATCTGGCGGTCGTTCCCGGTTAAACCAAGGCTTCCAATCACCCCGAAAGTGGAAACCCACGACGCCATCGAGGGATTCCTCGGGCTTCAGATGCATGCTCAAGCTGTCGTCTAGATTGGTGTATCGACCCTGATAGTATTTGCGAAAAATGGTTCCGTCGCGGCCGTTGAGCTCTCCGTACTCTTGCCGTAACCGTGTTTCGAACTCGTTCATCATCCATGCGAAGGCGTCGGCGGAGGGAATCAGTAGCATCATGCCGGTCTGAAAATACGGCTTCTTGTTGTGATGCTGCGGACCCCAGGAATTACCCAGCGCTCCGATGCAAGTCTCATTGGGCAGATGCGTTTCAAAGATGAAGTCTGGATTCTGCAGCATGAGCATGTCGACGTCAAAAAATGCCACACGGGCGTACTGCGTCAAATTCAACAGATAAAGCTTGTTGAACGTCCCGGCCCAGTGCGAACGTCTCGCACGCTTGGTCAAATCGGGAACGCGAATCACGTGGTGCCAACCCACTCGTTTGAGCATTGCCACGGAGGACTCGCTCACCGCGTCATCGTCATCAGGCACGATGACGATCAGCTCCGCTAGCTGACCGCTCACCATTTTCGACTGCTTGAACAAACTCCAACCCAACACGAGGGCCCCATCCAAATACTCTTCGTTGGACACAACAATCGCGAATGCGGAAAGCTTAGACGCCAGCCCCGCCGGCGGGCGCAGGTTGTTCCCCATTGCTCCAGTTCGAGCAACGTCAATCAAAAACTTGTTGCTGGCCCCCTTTTCGCCCCCCTTCGCCGCATCGGCTGGGCGATGGGGTCCGTGACGGTGGCCGTGTTCAGGATGCCGGTGGTGCGCCGCGGACAACGGCGCCGCTTCGGTGGTATTGCGACCCGATGGTACCCCTCCGCCAACCGCCGAGTGGTGATGATGGCGTGGGGGAGCCCCGTGGTGCTGGTGATGGTGCTGGTGCCGCGCATTGCCCCCTCCCTGCGGCTCCTTGTCGGCCGCATCGTCGTATGGCATGTGGGTCGCTGGCGGCGACGAGTCGCGAACGGGTGACGGGGACCGTTTGCTCGCTGCATCCGCGGGAATGCCCAACCGCGGTGGCTTCACAAGGGGGCGTTTCGAGGGCATCGCACCCTTCCCGGTTCTCACGAGGCGGTCGTCGTCACGTTCACGCAGCGGGAGGCGCCGCCCACGTCGACCCGCGTCGTCTTCGTCTGCTGGCGGTGATATGGGGGGATTCGGCGCGGCGGCGGCGGACTCATGGTCCACCTTCGTCTTGATGACGAAGAGAACGACACCCTCGCTCAGCACGAAAAACAGCACAATGGCAATGAGCGTGGTCCTGGAAATCCAGTATCCGTGAGCGGTTCCCGCGGACCCCATCGCACTGGGGGCATGTGGGATCGAACGAAACCCACCGGCCGCTGGATGCGCCGGGATTACCCACGCTTGCGTTCCAGCGTGACGCCCGCCACGACTGGCGTGATGATACCGATCACCCTGAGAAACGTGGATATCCGCTTCGGGGTCAGAGTCTTGAGTCCCTCCGACCGCGCCGGCAACGTCCTCGGCATCGGCGACACGAGAAACGTTGCGTTGTGGACCAAGGCGCCGGTGCACCGGGGGCGGAGCATAGCCATCGACGTCCATCATTGCACGACAGCACGCACCGCGCGGGTTGGTCGTGGTTGGACTGACAAAGTTCACAGGGAAACCTATTATTGGTTTAGGTGAAGTATAGGCTATACTTCACAACAAGTATTCGTGCATTTGTGAGGCAGGGTGGCAGCCACCCGGTGGCTAATGCAAGGTGAACTTCACTGAAGCTACCTAATGGCGACTTCGCGGGTGGTCCAATACAGCGTACGAAAAATTTACGGCAGCAGCCACCAGACGCTTGTACTATACTGGCACCAGTGCTGCGAAACACCACGAAAAAATCGGGCTACAGAAATTCACAACCATACGTCAGAAATGCTGAAGAAACCAACCCACGTGAGAAAAAAATGTCAGTCACCCGGAGCTGATGTCGTTCGCGGACGGCAGACGTTACGTCACAATCTAGCCCCATTGGGAGTCGCACTGGCGGTACATGGTTTGCCGCTGCGATAGCTATTGAGGGGCAAGAGGGAGTGTGGTCCGCACCCTCAAAATGGTGAGCGGTCAGGTGTTTTACAATGTAGGTATTTCTTTCATCGGCAGCGGCCTCCAACGGTGTTCTTAGTTTGTGCAAGACATCATGAAATGAGCAGTGGACCGCTGCGAGTTATAGAGGGTTAACCGTATTGCCTGATGAACGATCAGTGGTAACTTCAGATTTGTTCGTCAAACGCCACCCTGAGGCGACGTCGGGATATTACTCAGCAAGTGTAAAGTTCATCACAGACAAAAAAGGTGCGTTTTCGACCCGTTTTGGGTTTGGCCGGTGAGCCGCTGTAATTTTGAGGGATCGGCAAATGTGGCGACAACGAAGGCTACGTAGTGTGGTGAGCTCCTCGGTGGCGGCAGCTAAGTGCAAGCCATCACGAGATGAGCGGCGAACGGCTGCGAGTTCTAGCGGCTGCCGGTGCGATAGCTATTTGGGGGGGCGGGACGAATGTTGCGAGCAGTCAGGCGTTTTTTACAATTGTGTTCCTTTCATCGGCGGCGGCCTCCAACGGTGTTCTTAGTTTGTGCAAGACATCACGTTGTGACACGAGATGAGCAGTGTACCGTCGGTGTCGGCGAAGGTTGCCATTGATGGCTTGATGTGAAACGCGCGTTCGCAACAGTTTACTTCGTGCGCGTGGCAGAAAGCGACGATAATCATTTACGGATCATCGGTCTAAACGTCGCGCGGCGAGTGAGGAGAGATGGAAGATCGACGGAGCGAAGGGTGGGATATACGACTACTTTCTTCGCCGGTATACATAACTGTGATCAAGGTTTGAGTCATGCTCGACATCGGCAGCGCCCCAGCAAGGACACCTCCGCAGCCTGTTTGGGTTTTCTTCTCTCAAGTACATCGGCTCCGGGCTCATCGGTTGTCCGCGCGATATCCCCGTTGACGAGCCTCGTCCATGCGCAGCCGTCGCTCTTCCTGCTCGGCCTCGCATTGCAATGCGATGAGTTGCGCAATGCGCAATTCCTCGATGAGATCCGTCACCGCCGCGTCTTTGGCCGCGAGCCGCAAGGCGGTGTCACGTTGACATTGTGACATGCGGTCTCGCTGCTTCCGCACGGCGACGCCCCCGTCTATGATGGCGAGGGCTCGATCGAGTCCAGGCATATGGCGTCGCAGCTCTTTGGGTACGGCTGCTAGAAGACGCTGCTTCTCAGCTTCGACTCCCTGTTGATCGCTCAGGTCACTTGACGTCGATCGCGGTTCTGCTTTCATCGCCTGCGCTAGTGTCACCGGCCTCAACCTTCGTTGCAGCCTTTTCGATTCGAAAGCTTCCTTCGCGAGGTGCCGCGCCGCGCGGAACGCACGTTCGGAAACAACCGGAGGCGGCTTGCGAAGAAGGGTGTCTCCATCAGAGTCGAGGACGTTGGACGCTACCGGCGCCGACGCTTGACTCGAAATGTGAGTGGAGCACGCCGTGTCGACGCTCCGTTCGCGCTGACGGATCATCCGTGCTACGAGCAGAGCGGATTCGCGTACGGGAGGCAAATGCGCCCTTGACTTCATTTCACGCCGATGCCGCACGTAGCCTTCGATGACGTCCACTTTCACGTTGAGTTCAGCCAGCGACTCTGCGGACGGTTCATCCAGTGGTGGACCTAGTGGTGGCGATAGCAGCGGAGCCGCGGGAACCTCGACGCTCACACCGCCGTCAAAGTCGGACACACCTTGGTCCCGATTGCCGACCAGGCTGGGAAGATTTCTGGAACGCACAAAGGTCGTGGGATGCTCCGTGGCATGTCGCAAATCACGTACGTGCGCAGACACCGCTTCGACCGGAATGCCGAGCAATGGAGCCAACGCTTCGCGCCCGATGAGAGCGGTGCTCGTGCGACAAGGTGACGCGACGAGTACGTCGCCGACAACATGATGGGAGACCGCGCCAGTCAGCAGCGCGGAGGGCACGGCGATGGTGGGGTCCGCGACGTCCACCCGGTCCATGGACTGCCGCATCAACGTTTTGGGGCCGGGGCCCATCGCCACATTCCAATCTCCAGCACGGAATGAGAGATCGCGGCGCCGAGATTTCCAGTCCGACGTGGGGAGAAATCGATCACAATGTGTCATCGGGTCGCTGTTGCGACCAGGTGGCCTTGCCGACGGCACCATCGCATCAACAGGATCAGAGGCGACGAACTCGACGACGGAATACGGTGGAACTGCATCGGTGGCCGTCGCATGGTGCGGGAACGGGGCCTCGGACGGTGCGGCTTCGGCCGGTAGGTCCCCTTCACGAATTGGACGTCGTGCTTCCGCCGATGCGACAATGCCGGCGACGGGCTCGGCCGGCGCGGGAGGATCGGCCGCCGGGGTGACCACTGGAGGCCCTTCCCCGGATGCGACGGCGCCGCCGGCGGGCTGGGCCTGCGCGGGAGGATCGTTCGCGACGGCGACCACTGGTTGGGGTTCTGCCGCTGCGACTGTGCCGGGTGCGGGCTGGGCCTGCGCAGCGGCGAGCACTGATTGCGCGTCCGCCGATGCGACGGCGCCGGCCTGGGCCTGCGCAGGAGGATCGTTCGCGACGGCGACCACTGGTTGGGCTTCCGCCGATGCGACGGTGC
>ERZ1292633.6661-Hain-H41-02um-R1-6661-length-10008-cov-4_pt1 | contig 10008 bp, 18 predicted proteins | sample MGYA00564406_ERZ1292633 | MGnify/ENA primary metagenome ERZ1292633 (study PRJEB36523, sample SAMEA6512639) | groundwater metagenome | collected 2019-01-08 | study: AquaDiva: Metagenomics assemblies of 32 groundwater samples
CGGACGGCGTCTACCCGCGAGTCTATCTGGACCAGGTAAGTTTTTTCTGAAAACTGCTTTAGGATTACCCCGGTAGTAAGCGCGGCGCCACCCAAAGCGGCCAGAACGACGCTGGCCTTATTTGAAACAAGACCAGGGTCGAGGGGTTGGTCAGTAGTTAATACGCGGCACCGATGCTTCCAGAAGAACTTGCGCCGGCAGTCGGCATCTTTGAGTTGAGAATGAGAATATCGAAATTTTGTTGGGGCTGCTAAGAACTCCATCATCCCTCCTTAAATTCTAAACAATCGATTTTGGTATCGGTTACCACCAGCGGGCCGGCGTGGTCCCGGTCGAATTTCTTGAAAATAGTGCATCCTTGCTGCGGGAGGTTCTTGGCGCACCGGGCGCATGACTCAGTGGCCAAGGACCTTTTCCGCATGTCTAACAGCGAGACTTCCTTCGTCTCTTCCGTTGGCATCGTTATTTCCCCGGACCAAACCTTGGTTTGAGGGATACCCCCCCGCCAGGTCGCGTAGACGTCTCGGAAGTAGCCCCGGGAATCGATGCAGCGGTGATGGCTCGGTTGGCGTTGACCTGGGCGTCCGAAACCGTGACATGGTCGGAGTCATCGGTTTCTCCGGCCTCCGCACTAGAATAGTCAGCCGATATTAACTGGAGGTCGCCGCGGCGGCGGGGCCTTACGATGCCGAGGCGGTTGGCTACGTCGTGACGAGCAGACATCTTTTGCAGGATATCCATAGCAATCGCCTCCTCTTGGGCTCGCGGCAAAAACCGACGCAACCTAGCCACCGGCGTCGGGGCGCGGTAGATGTCTGGAACGTCTATGATCTCCAGCATCAGCGGGATCCCGTGGACGACCCCGTAGTCGTTCACCAAAGACCATGCGACATCCGTAAAAGACTGGATGGTGTTGTAGGACCCGCGAAAGAAAGCAAAGGGCCCGAGGTGTTCGGCTCCGTCGATGTAAAGCCGCGACTCCAGCTTCAGTTTGCATTTGGACGCGTTTTCCCGTTCTCCCTGGCCGATGATCCCCTGTACCGCAAAGGGACACTTCGACGGGGCGCAGTGGACTAAAACGGATCCGTTGAAATTGTCACAGATCGCCTTTCCGTCTGGTCCGGCTACTGGATGGATCCCGGGGTCTGTCACGTCTTTCGCCTTGGCCATATACGTCTTTGCGTTGGCCTCCAGCAAACCCCGCTTTTCGATATCACCCAAACACATCCAGGCATATCCGGGGCGTTCCGAGGAGCAGAGCTGGGTCAGCTCCCGTCCGGGGCCCTTTTTCTTCCATATACCCAGATTCCTGGATACCTGGATGTTTAGAGACATATCGTCGACGTAGGGCGACGCGAACTTGACCACGAGCTGGTCTATCCGGAGCATGGGCTCGTCCGGCAATAACACCCCGGTAGTTTTATCTGCGGCATAGGTCAGGCGACCTTGGGGATCAAGGGTCAGTAGGTTATTCCCGCGGTCTCCGGGGGCTTCGGGACGGCCCAGACCCCAGTGCGCCTGGGCGAGCAGCAGTTCTTTCTCGAGTTCTGGGATACGGATTTTGTCCATGCCTTTGCGCATGGGGTCGTTGAAAGCAATCCAGAAGGATTCCCCGCGGTCCTTCCACTTCCCCTTTTTGACGATATAGGCATTTCCGGAGAACAGCTGACGGGCCCCCATTTCCCCGAAATAGGTGGTGTCTCGTTCCTGGTTTACGACTGACGTTCCGGAGGATAAAGCATTTTGGTTTTCCATGTTAACTCCTTTGCTTCCTTATACCCGTAAAAAAAGGGGGGGGGCTGGAAGCCCCCGAAGCGTTTCAGGACCGGACTGGGGCCAAAGAGTCAATTTGCGAAAAGATCCCTCCAGAGGCCAGGAACGTGACTGCAACCCGGGGGTCCAGGCCGTGCCCTACGTCATAAATCACTTCGCGGATCCCCGCGTTGATCAGCGGTTTGATGCAGGCAAAGCACGGCGCATGGGTCACGTAGAGAGCCGCCCCATCAACCCGGAGCCCATAGCGCGCGGCCTGGGCGAGCACGTTGAGCTCGGCGTGCACGTCTCTGGTGCAACACCCGTCTGCTGCCAGAAGGTGTCCAGCGACATCGCAATGAGGAAGCCCTCGGGGCGCCCCGTTGTATCCGGTGGTGATCATCGAGTTCCCGAGGACCAGAACCGCTCCAACCGGGCGGATGTCGCAAGTCGATCTCGTGGCCACGTGATGCGCCATCTCAATGAAATATCGGTGCCAAGACCTTTGAGTGTTATTCATCCGTCTCTATTGTAGCCCCCTTTCGCATGTTTTGCAAGAAACCATTAGCCATCGCCACGGCGTGCGGCCACCCGAAATAAACCAGGGCCGACACCCGTAAAGCATCCGACAGCGCATCGTGCAGTTTAAGGTCACCGAGGCCGCGGGCCCGTGCCCGCACGTAGTCCATCATGGACTCCAGAGAATACTGCCGAAGCATGGTTCCGTTGCGGGATTCCGCGCCACACAACCCGATAAACATGGACCCTACGTCCAAGAGCCGATAGTCTACCGGCAGGTTAAGGTCTCCCCACCATTTGTTTTGGCCTAAGAACCCCAGGTCAAACGCCGGGTTCTTACCCGCTACCATCCACTTTTCCCAAGGGGTCAATACCATCCGTTCGTTTGACAACCCCACGCGGCTATCCGGCGGGACGCAATAGTGGTCTACGCGGATCCCGTTGGCTTCGGCGAAAGATATCGCGTCTATAACCGGATCCAGGCCGGTGTGTTCCTGATAATCCCGGCATATCCGCCCCTGGTGCATCTTTTGCGCGACAGAGTCCCAAATGACTGACTCGGTCGGATAGAAAAACCGGACGCTGATGATCCGTTCTGGAAACATCGACCCCGTGTCGCAAAAAGCCATGGCGACCTCGAGTAGTTGGTGCTTCGCCGGGTCGAGCCCGGTTGTTTCAGTGTCCAAGGCTATGTAGCGCATCCGGTCACCCCCATGCCCGTCGGTGGCGGTCCCGCAAAGGCCGCAGCCGGCGCGTACGCCGCGCACGTTTCGGAAACGCGATTCCATAATGGATAGACCCTTTCTTCAATCGCCTCTTTGTTTAGAAACCTTGCGCAAGACTCTTTCTGAGGACACCCGTCCCCCGTGCAGCCTGCTTTTTTCATGAAACCTCCTTTAAGACATATCGCTTTAGTTTTACATCAAAATAAAAGCCTTCGACCTCGTCGGCCTCGGTCAGGTCGCCTACGTCCGGACCGAAGTCGGCCAGGATTTTCTGTTGTTCGGCTTGGTCCGCCACGACCCGATCCAACCAGGCGTGCGCGATTACACTTTCTCTTGCCATACCCCACCCCGCCACACGTATTCTTCCCCGAAATATCCGCCGACTAGATCTTCTTTGAGCCTGGCGTGGACGACCCGTCCGTCGTCCAGGTCTTTGCCAACGGTCGGCGCCACGTCTTTTAAAAAAGACTCGATGGCGACCTGGCCCTGCAGGAGCACGGTCATCGTCACGAACCGGCGCTGACCAACAGGCCGGAAAGTGACGTGGCCGAAACGATGCTGCGTTACCCTAATCAGCATCCCCATCCTCCTTCGCCTTAAGGTGTGCGATCCGCCGCCGGCGCATGGCACACACCTTACCGGCTTGTTTTGACTCTGGATGCAGGATGATCATCTCGACCCACCCGTTCGCCCAGTGGCCGGATTTGACTATTTCCAGGACCCCGGGGGCCTCACCGCCCAAGGCTTTCAGCGCTGCGGCGAACCGGGATCGCTCTTTCGCTGGGATATCCCGACCATTGGCCACGAAATCGACTACGAGCCAGTCCTCTCTGGAAGACCCGTAATAGATAAAAGAATCTTGTCGGCGGCGCCAGGCACCAAAGGACTCCAATCGATCACTGGTGGCGTCTACCATCTTGCACCTCCTCAAAATAAAAGGGCCCCTCTCGGAGGGGCCGTAAGTCCGAACCCACGGGATTGAACCGCGATACCCGCCGCCAGGGCGCAGCGTCGCTCTACCTATTGAGCTAGGTCCGGAACCAGCCAGTTTTCGGCCATCCTACTGGTTAAGGATGGGCGTCGCTCCGCAGCCAAGGAGGTTGGAAACTGGGGCCGACGGCCTTTCGAATTGCTCTTGGGCCCTTATCTTGAGGCAGGCCACTTTGCCTATTCTTGGATCCGTGAAGGCTAGCACGCGGACCCATCGCAAAACTCCTTGATCGTCAAAAACGTCGACTACATGGTCCCGGCGCGTGACGGATAACCGCTTCCCGAACAACGTTCCAGAATCCTCATAATCCGTGTCTTTGAATGACCCGAATATGTGGACGGAATCCCCTTGCGCAAACAACCGTAACGCGTTTTGAGACATCAGCACGAATAGGACCTCATATCGTTCGTCGGTAAGCACACGAAACAAGTCCAGGATGTCCTGCGGGCCAAGGGCCTGGGTTTCTTTGATGATCACCGATGCGTCCGTGTCGTAAATGTCGTCTTCGTCAGTGCGTAAAACCAGGGAGGTCTTTTCGCTCAGAGACAGGATATCGCTCATGGTTTTGCCGCAGCCGGGTTATCCGCCCCCACCGCACCCCCGTCCTCGACCACCCATCCCGCGTCGATAGCCCCAGACGTCCGGAGCTGAGACGTGGCGCACGAAACCGAAGACACTGATTTGGCGATACCCTGGGCATCAGCGTTGTAGGGGCAACACATCAGCCCGCCGATACCATAAGCACCAGCTACAGCCTGAACCGCGTCTTGCAGCCCAGCGCCAAGGAACAAAAATTTCCATGAATACTTCGTTTCCTGGTGCAGGATTTTCTCTTTGATCTTGGCCACGGTATAGTCCTTCGAGTCGTTCTCGGCGCCGTCCGTCAAGATGGCTACCAACACGTGGGCCGGTCGTTCGGATTCGGGGGTTTGCTCCAGGCGCGCCCCGGTTTCATTGATTGTTTTCCCGATGGCGTCGGAGAGCGCCGTCATCCCGTCTGGCACGTAATCGACGGCGGTGAGCGGGTTAACCCGGCGGATGTCAGCCCCGGAGTAACGGGTCTCGTATTTCCCGGACGACGAGAAAAAGACCAGGGTAAGCATAGCGCGCCCTGGTTCCCGCTGCTGGTCTTCCAGGAATTTGTTGAAAGCGGCGATCGTTTGTTCGCGGATCGGCTCCATGGAAGTACTTTTATCGATGATGAAAATAATCTCGGTTAAGTTTGATGGCATTTAAAGACCTCGTTTTTTATTCGGTTGATAGACTCGGCATAAGACGTTGCATCTTTCTCGATTAACACGGTCCGTGGCACCCTGGCCTTAAGCGCCGCTACGCCGGTAGTCCCGGATCCTGCAAAAGGGTCCAAGACTATCGTCTTTTCACTTATACCCGAAAAGCGGATACACAAATCCGCCAAACCCACCGGAAAGATCGCGCGGTGTGGGGTCTTGCGCACCACGGTGGCATAGGGCACGAACCAGACATTCCCGCGGCAACGCCAGCCTTTACCGAAACGGGCTGCGTTGCGAGGATCCTGGTGCGGTACGCCAATGGCCTTGCGATCCATCTTGGGGCGCAGCACGTTAGAAAAATGAAAGACATATTCCCATGACTGGTTCAAGAACGTATCCCATTGTAGCGGAGTAAAGTGGCCGCGGGCGCCGTCGGGTGTAACGATGGAATGCACCCAGGAAATCACGTTGACGAGGTGCAACCCAAGGCGCCCGGCACGGATAGCCTCTATCGCACGGGCTGCAACCATAATCGGGGTCTCGGGAGCGGCCGGCTTGAACCCAATATTCAGAAAGATCGACCCACCCGGCGCTAAAACCTTGGAGCACCGGTCCAGGAATTTAAGCAGCCATGAGACATATGCGGTCTCGGACAACCGGTCCTCCAGGGATCCCGCCCCGGCCCGCATCCGTTTGCCGATGTTGTAGGGCGGTGACGTGACCACGCACGTTACGGGACCCGGCAAAGACAACGGTGACAACGCATCCTCCCATGTTGCGTTTATGACGGTGCAGGCCCCGCCGGAGGGATACGGGATTACTCCGCTTGGGTGGTGCGGCACTGCAAAATCTGTCTGGCGATTTCCGCTGGAACCCCACTCGCCTTCATCTTTTCCAAATACTCCAGGTCGTGCAAAGCCAGCATTTCTCCGGCCAGTGAAGCCTGTTTTTTCATTTCGTCAGTGGTTGACCCGGAGAGTCTGATTTCGGTAAGCACTCCGGCAAGTTGAGATGTCATAAAATTACTCCTTTAATTCACGGTTCTGTTACAAAATAGCTCATCCCCGGCAACCAAGAACCTCCACTCGAGGTCCGGGTTTAGTTTTAATCGCTCAAAGGTTTTGGTGATGTCCCTGGAATCAATCGAGCACATCTTCTGCGTTGCAGACATTCCAACCAAACACGCGGACCCATGCTTCCAATCCTGGGGGCGCGGTCGGTTATACGGATGGTCTACCAGCGCAAACGTGGCGGGTTCCCCTTTATGGTCCGCCACGGTGTTGTACAGGCACCCGACTCGGGCCGATATCTTGATCAGCCCTACCCGACCCCCTCTAAGACCGATCAGCGGTACGACCTCGTTGGCGTCTTCGGAAACCACGGCATCGGTTACCTGGCCGCGACGGTGGTCGATGATAACCACCCGCATCCCGCGAACGGCGTATGACGGATCAGATATATCCATGGCGCGCCATCCAGACTACGGACCAGGCCGTTTTAAGCTCCAGAGCGATTAAGAGTGTCTTTACTGGAGCCCCACGGATGGTTCTGAGCGATTGGGCGAAGAACTTAGCCGGGTCCGTGACCAGTGAACACTGGTTCAGCCAGAAAGGCCCCCGCGGGACAGCCGCGACGACGGCGTATTCGGCGACCAACGCCGCGTCGTCCTGGGTAAACGGCTCTTTCTGGGCTTCGTTAGCCCATCTCGCCCACGCTTCAGCGCAGGACGGGCGCCCGTCGAAAGGACATCGATCCTGCGGCGCCACGTAGGGCCGGGGGGCCGTAGGCGCGAAATTAAATCGCGGAGCCGTCCCCCGTGGTTCCGGATTCGGTCGGTTTCCCGTCGGTTGCTGCTGCATCCTCGTCCCCCCTAATATCTTTCCCCGGGGTAGGCCCCGCCACCTGGACTGCTGCGTCATCTTTTGCCTCCTGCGGGGCCCTGGCGGCCTCGCTTACCTTTGCTCGCCGCTCGAGTAGAGCCGAAATAAATTTGACTTCATCGGAAGCCTTTATAGCCAGGCCCGATTTATTGATTCGATCAACCAGCGATGACGCCGCACCGAGAAGCATCCCGAGCTCCTGGAGGATTAACCGGCGGTCTTCGCACGCCACGCAATAATAGGTTCCGGATTGGTCTTTCACTAGGTTCGCGTTAAAGTGGCCGCATTCGGGCAATGGCTTCATGAGCGATCTTGCGGATTGGCCGAATTCCCCGTAAAGATAGGAGATCAACTGGTCGCAAATGGTTTGCGTATCAGGGATCCCAGACGGCTTGATTGGCGTGATCACCAAGTTCCCTAGGGCGAGCTCCTGATTCATCCGAAAGATGGTCGAGCGGCCCGGTTTGTCTGGCGCCGCGATGACTTCCATGCCACGGGCCCGGAGCTTGTCCTCCATCGAATCACTGGAGCTCGCTTTTCGTATGCCCAGGACTGGATAGAAGGCGCCATGGAAAGCGGCGCGGATCAGTGGCTCCCATTCGATCGGCTTGGGTCGGGGTTCGGCCTGGATTTCTTTGGTGACTGACGGCGCCGGTGGGTTGGCGGCCACTGGGGTTTCTGCGGCCTCGGCCACCGGCAATAATTCTTCTGGTTTCCCGTCTTTATCGGCTTTCACACAGTCACAAGTATGGTCGGCGCGTACCGCAACGTCGAACCAGTGGCAATTTCCAGTGACGTGGTGGTTACAATGCACACACAGTGTTTCTTCCCCAGACGCGGCCCGGTAACCATAGGAATATTGTGGCCCGGTCATCGGACCGTCTGCGTTGTCATCAGTATAAGTTTTTTCTTTGCTATCGTTCACTTGGAGACTCCTTGATTGTTTTCTTCTTCGATGCCAAACCTGCACTCGATCCAGCCCTCGGTTCCTGGATGCAATTTCATTTTTGACCGATTCTTTTTATACCATGCGCGTGTTTCGTGGAAAGGGTCTTCTGGCGGACTAAAGAACCCCTGCGCCTTGCCAGCCCCTACCCAGTCGCAAACCATTTCCTGGCGATCCGTGTCGGACATCTCTAAAACCTTGGTAACCCCGGAATCTTCTTCCAGCACATACCATTGCCAGTGATGGGTATTCCGGTGTTGGTGCTTGAGCCAGGCGAGATCGAAGGCTGCGTCACCTGTGAGCGCTTCGCGGGACGACGCCGTCTTGCTGGTATCGCCGCACAGTGTATGGGGCCTTTGGCCATAAAAATACTCCGCATAAGGCAGGAACTCATCCGGATAAAACTTGCTGAAGTCATGCCACACCCCGCGCCACGGAATCCCGGCACTGCAGCATTCCAGGAACACATACCATTTGTGTCGCAACAGGTAAGAAAGATATTTGAAATATTTCACGGGACGGAATCCTCCTGATCGTCTTCGGGCAAAAACCCGCTTTTGTTTTGGTGGGACACGACGGGCTTGACGTAGGCCTCGGCCTTTTTCTTGTTCTCTTTTTTGGGGTCTAGCGGCGGCGGCAGCCCGCGTACCACGCCCCCGAAACATCTCGGACACAACCCCCTTACCACACCTTGCTCGGTGTCCCACCGTGGCACGAATACCGGGATCGGATCCACTAAGGGTAGGTCGGCCGCACACGAGCACCGATTGAAATAGATGTCTTTGAATGGAACCAACGCCCCCCCAACGGAATCCACTCGGGTCAAACCTTCTTTCGGGTGGACGACCAGATGCGGTACCATAACCTGCATCACCGAATGCCGAACGTATCGCTCGTAACACCCAGCACACAGCACCGGGAAGGTCCCGTAGGCCGGTTCGAAGAGCGGGACCACGTAGGCCGTAGCCAGTCCATCGCTGCCGGCAGGGCAAACGACGCGGCAAGAACCGCAGGACAAAGGTTTTGGGGTGGTAGGAGGGGTCACTTCTGTTTAGTCCCTGGAGCCGGGGGTTGGCTTACGCGCACCGACCATAATCTCGATGACCTGGTCGTCACTGAGCTTCGGGCATTTTTCTTTGATTTCGAGAAACATGGCAGCCTTGGTCCGGCCGGCGAGCCGCCCAAAGAATTCCCCTACCTGGTGGATATCCCCAAGGACCGAGAAGTCAGCCGCCCGAATTCCCTGCAGCAAGTCGTTCATACTTAAACTCCCTCTAAAATGGTAAGTCTTCTTCGTATTTGGGCGCGGTAGGAACCTCCACCGGAACCGGCGCGAAGGATCGGGCCTGTGTGGACAACGTAATTTTGTGTGTCCACCGCCGTCCCATGGAAACCTGATACATCACTTGCTCAATGGTGTTCTGGGCTACCAGCCGGTAATAAGTCGTCGGCTTGGTTTGACCAAGCCTATGGATCCGGTCCTGGACTTGCTTGGTAACTAAATAAGACCAGGACGGTTCATATGAGATTACCACGGTTGCCGCCGTCAACGTAAGCCCTTCCCCCATGGACTTTGGATGGCCGATCAACATCCTGCACGTCGGGTCGTTTTGAAACCGAAAAACCGCTTCGTCTTGCTGCTTATCCGAGCACGTCCCGTCGAGCTTGACTGGCATCGGCGGGGTCCGGCCGGCAAAGAATTCCGGGGACGAAAAGTATTCGAACAAAACAGCAATCGTTTCCTGGAACTCGCATGCGATGACGATCTTTTCTTCGGGGTGGCACTTGAGCAGCGCCAGGAGCTGGTCGAACTTCGATCGCCCAAACCACTGGGGCTGGGACATTGGGTCATAAGCAAACCCGGAACACATCTGCCGGAGCTTGATCATCGAGGAAAGTTCCGCGATCTTTTCCATGGACTCGGGCATGGTAGCCTCGGTTCCGGATTGTAAAAACGCCGCGA
>ERZ1292633.6662-Hain-H41-02um-R1-6662-length-10005-cov-4_pt1 | contig 10005 bp, 13 predicted proteins | sample MGYA00564406_ERZ1292633 | MGnify/ENA primary metagenome ERZ1292633 (study PRJEB36523, sample SAMEA6512639) | groundwater metagenome | collected 2019-01-08 | study: AquaDiva: Metagenomics assemblies of 32 groundwater samples
AACGGACTCCTTGTGAGGGAACGGATCGCGCTTGAGGCGGCACGAAACATCGACGTCGTACTCTTCGATAAGACAGGAACGTTAACGAAGGGTGAGCATGGTGTAACCGACATCTTCGCCATAGAACGGGATGGCCAGGCCGAGGTATTGAAATTGGCGGCATCAGCCGAGTCGGAGTCCGAACACATGATTGCCCGTGGGCTCGTAACCCGGGCCAAACAGGATAGTGTCACACTGGCACCAGTGACGCAGTTTCGGGCACTGCCGGGTCGGGGTGTCCAAGGTGTGGTTGGTGGCGCCGTTATAGCTGTTGGTGGCCCAAACCTTCTTACCGAGCGAGGAATCTCTGTGCCCGATTCGTTACACCAAGCAGTCGAACAAGCCGGTGTCGAAGGGAAAACGGTCATTTATGTCTTCAAGGACGACCAGCTCGTGGGTGCCATTGCACTGGCCGACCTTGTCCGTGACGAGTCGCGTCAGGCGATTGAACGGCTCCGGGCAATGGGTGTCCGGGTCGCGATGCTCACGGGAGATTCGGACGATGTTGCCAAGTGGGTAGCGAGCGAGCTTGGTATTACCGAGTACTTCGCGCAGGTGTTGCCGGCGAAGAAAGCCGAGACCGTCAAGCGGCTCCAAGCAGATGGGAGTCGGGTGGCCATGGTTGGTGATGGCGTCAATGATGCACCGGCTCTGACTCAAGCGGACGTTGGCATTGCGATCGGTGCTGGTACCGACGTGGCGATCGAGTCGGCAGGCATCATTTTGGTCCGAAATGACCCACGGGATGTGGCGAGCATTATCACGCTCTCGCGGGCGACGTACCAGAAGATGATCCAGAACCTCTTCTGGGCAACAGGCTACAACGTGGTTGCTATCCCGCTCGCGGCTGGCATCCTGGCCAATCAGGGCATCCTCCTGCCGCCAGCGGTAGCTGCCGTCTTGATGTCGCTCTCAACGGTTGTCGTAGCCGCCAATGCGGTGCTGCTACGGAAGGTCGAACCGCAGTTGAGATCATCGGATCGTTCCCTTGAAAGGAGTGCAAATGAATAATCAAGCTATAATGTACGCGGCCGGCGGCCTTGTGGTTGGTGTGCTGCTGACGGTCTTTGTGAGTAGTACGGCGGTTAATAACAACCAAACGGGCATGATGCGGATGATGGGGATGGATGCCGACCGTATCCGCATGAACATGGCTGGTGGTGGTATGATGTATGGGAGTAACATGGGGATGGATGAGATGGTCACGGAACTCGAAGGGAAGACCGGCGAGGCGTTCGATGCCTCGTTCCTTGAGCTTATGATCGAACACCACCGAGGCGCTATTGATATGGCGCGCTTAATCCCGACACGGGCGACTCACGACGAGATCAAGCAGCTTGGCGAGGCCATCATCACCGCCCAAACGAAAGAAATTGGCGATATGCGTGACTGGCAGCAGGCGTGGGGATATTGAGTAACCTATTCATGAGCGGAGGAAGTATGACAACAATACCACTACAGGAATTGCTATCACTGAAAGGCAAAACGGCAATTGTGACAGGTGGAGCGATGGGGATTGGCGAGGGCATTGCCTCACGATTAGCCGAGGCTGGTGCGAATGTGGTGATTGCTGATCTGGATGAGGCGGCTGCAACGGCAACCGCGCAAGGGTACACAGGCAAGGGTTGGCAGGCCAAGGCGGTTCATGTTGATGTTGCCGATGAGTCGTCGGTCGCTGCAATGGTCGCTGTAACAGTCGAGGCGTATCGGAGCGTCGATATCCTCGTCAATAATGCTGGCATCTATCCGGCCAAGCCACTGACCCAAATGGAACTGAGTGATTTTGAGCAAGTGATCAATGTCAATTTGAAGAGCGTCTATCTCTGCACGAAAGCGGTCTCGGAACAAATGATTGCCCAGGGTCATGGCGGTCGGATTATCAACGTCACCTCAATTGATGCACTCCACCCGTCAATGATTGGTTTGGCACACTACGACGCTAGTAAGCATGGCGTGTGGGGCTTCACGAAGAACACCGCGCTTGAACTAGCCGAACAGAAGATTTGGGTCAACGCGATTGCGCCAGGCGGCATTAGTACGCCGGGTGTTGCCAAGATGCAAGGCACAGCAGTCAACGAGGATGCCATCAAGGCCTTCATGGAAAAGATTCCGATGCATCGCTTTGGTGAGTCAGACGATATTGGGAAGGTCGCACTCTTTCTTGCATCTGATATGAGCTCCTACATGACCGGCGCCCAAATTGTTGTCGACGGCGGAGTGCTGCTCCGGTAGTAGATTTGCTCTCTGGCAAATAAATACCCTCGATTGAAGTCGAGGGTATTAATGATATGTATCTAAAACGGGGATAGGTACGACTTTGTTTTATGCACTTCCAGCTCAATCAGTCTGACTAGCTCTGTAAGGCAGCAGGTTGATTCGGATTCTTGCGGCCATGGAACATAGCCAATTGTTCGGTGTATTTTTTCCGCCGCGCCAGCGAAGCGTGTTGTGGCTGTGCAGTGGAGGCGCAACATGTGGTAGTAGCTCGAATACAGATGTATGTGTTGCCACTTTTGTTTTCTGGCGAAAGCAGCGAGTTCCGTGCACTGCTGGCCAGTGTGTGTTTCTCGCAGTGGCAGCTCGCCAAGATTGATAATTTCATCCGGATCACACCCCGCTGCTCTCGCTACCTGCTTTGCCTCGTCGTGACCTTCGGTGACGCCAAGTAGAACAAGTTTAGGAGCGCGCTGAGCGTTACCGATCGAACGCAACTCCCGGACCGCCCCATTTATTCTGGCAACGTGTTCTGGTGTCATGCCAGGGTATCGGCTTTCTTGACAAACACGATCGTGGCTGAAGACTACGATCGCATCGGCGGTTGCCGATAATGACTCCGGTTGATCGAGGCAGTCGAGAAAGTGCTGGTAAAATGCCCAGAAAAATTTGTCTCGACTCTTGAGTAGCTCAGCTCGGATCTGTTCCTTGAATGTTGAAGACCAGGCAAGCGCCACATGAAGCTCTTTTCTGTGACGATGTCACTTGGTGTCACGATTACCTGAGAGATCCCAGTTGGAAACGTGCGAGAGCACTATACCAGCTTTCTTGTATCTTGAAATGGCGTTGTGTTGTTGGCTCCAATGCTGCAGTATGGTCATATGCTTGCTGTGCCACTTGTTCAACAACCTCACAAGTCCACGGAATGCGGTGTTGCTTCGGTGGCCATGGTATTGTCGTACTATAAGATCCCATACGACTACGAGGTACTGCGAACCGAGATCGTAGCGAAGGAGTGGGGTACGGCCATGCCGCAATTGGGACTGTACCTGCTAGACAAAGGCTTTTCGGTTGAGATAGTGACCGTTCACCCAAGCCTGTTTGCCGTTGGTAGCCATTTTTCGGATTCACAGGCACTGATAGATCATTTTCGGCTGCTTGAGCCAACGTTGCTTGAGCCGCACAATTCGATCACACTGCAGTACTTCATCCAGTTTGTCGAACACGGGGGCAGAGTGACGCCCCGAGTGCCAGTCAAGCAAGATATCGTGGATGAGATTGCTGCCAACCGGCCATTGATTGCGCCGTTAAGCCACTGTTTCTTATTTGAAACTGGGAAAATGCCTCGTTTCTGTGGCCACTACAACGTTATTACCGGTATCGATCACGAGTACGTCTACGTCAACGACCCAGACTGGGAGACGCCATTTGGCGGTCAGCATACACATCGAATCGAGGACTACATCTATGCTATGTACGCGGGTGCCTCTCGGGCGATCGATAATGCTAGTCTCATGAAAATTACCAGATAGGCTTAGGCATGGATATTTGGTCAACAGTTCTGGTTATCATTGGTCTAGGATTATTTGAGACTGTTTCAAGCATTGATAATGCGATTATTAATGCCGAGGTCTTAGCGACGATGCAGGCACGGGCGCGCCGCTGGTTTCTGGTGTGGGGCATGTTCATCGCCGTATTTTTGGTTCGTGGATTGTTGCCATGGTTGATCGTCTGGCTGGCGACGCCTGGTATCGGTCCAGTTGAAGCGTTGACAGCAACCTTCTCGAACGATCCACGGGTGCTCGAGGCGATTGAGGCTGCTGCACCAGTGCTGCTTATTGGCGGTGGTACCTTCCTGGTCTCACTCTTCTTCCACTGGCTGTTCTTAGAGGACAAACGCTTTGGCTTGCCACATGAGCCGGTATTCATGAAGGCTGGCATCTGGTTCTACGCCGTGATTTCAGTATTTTTGTCGGCGCTCGTCTGGTTTGCGTTGAAAGCTGATCCCTTGCTTGCTTTTGGCGCCACAGTTGGCTCGACAGCTTTCTTTATCACCCATGGCTTTAAGGCCCAGGCATCAAGGAGTGAGCAGCAACTCCTTCATGATAAGGGTGCTATGTCTGACATCTCGAAGATCTTCTATCTCGAAGCCATAGATGCGACCTTCTCGATTGATGGTGTGCTCGGTGCCTTCGCTTTTACCTTTTCGGTGCCACTGATTCTTCTTGGAAATGGGATAGGTGCATTGGTTGTTCGTCAGCTGACGATTGGCAATGTGGAGCGGATTAAGAAGTACGCCTATCTCAAGAACGGGGCGATGTACTCGGTTCTTGTGCTTGGGGCGATCATGCTTGCCGAAGCCTTTGGTGCCCATGTGCCGCACTGGGCATCACCACTTGCCACTGTGATTGTGATTGCTTACTTCTTCTGGCGGTCGGTGCGCGATCAAGATCGAACGCCAGCTATACTGTAAGATAGTTGAAACGAAAGGGGCGATGAAGAGTACAACTGCGCTGAAAATAATAGCCTCACCTTTACTAGTGCTGATCATTAGCGACATTGCCGTGAGGATGAATTTGTATGAACGGTACGAGCTGTTTGATGTAGGGATGCACACGCTCGGCGGCGTTTCGATTGCAGTTTCCTGGATGGTATTTGAACAAGCATTATTTCCCAAAAGTGACCGACCATGGTGGTATGGTTTGATTGTTACCCTTGGTATCGTTGCCCTTGCTGCGACAGTTTGGGAGTTTTATGAGTTTATTTTAGACCAGCGTGAAATGGTTGCGTGGCGCCAGCTGTCACTTGCCGATACGATGGGTGACTATGCAGCAGGCTTGATTGGCGGGCTCTTTGTTGTTGGTTGGTCCTGCGTCAAACGCGAATATTCTCACGAAAAAGCTCGATCTCGTCCATAGGCACTTCTCTTGCTTACGATCTGGTCTGGCGTATGATTGTCTAATATGAATATTGGCATGTTCACCGACGTCTACCGGCCGTCGATCAACGGTGTCACTCGCTCGATCGACGCTGCTCGCGAGGCGCTAGAGGCGCTAGGTCACAAGGTTTACGTGATTGCGCCGCATGCCCGTCGAGTCGATCCCGACCAGTTTGTCATTCGCCTACCCTCGATTAAGCGGCTTTCTCCGCCAACCATTCCGATTGCCGTGGCATTCGCACCCTTTGTGATAGAAGCCGTTCGGCCTCTCAGCCTTGATATTGTTCATAGCCACCTGCCCTTCACGGTCGGCTCGATTGGCCACAGTATTGCCCGTGAGCTGAAGCTACCAATCATTCATACCTACCACACGCACCTCACCGAGTATGCCCACTACGCTCCGCCATTTCCCGGTTTGCGACGATCGGTCCGGTTTGGCCTTCGCCGACTTTCCCGACAATTTTGCAACAGCGCCGACCAAGTCATTGCGCCGTCCACTGCTATTAAGGAGTTATTGGTTAGCTACGGCGTCACGAAGCCGATAACGGTGCTACCAAGTGGTATTCGGACGCAGGATTTCCGTCGACTTTCAAGGGCAGAAAGATTCATTACGCTGAAGCAGTACAACATTCCGGACAATCAAAAAATCATTCTGTTTGGTGGTCGGCTGGCACGCGAGAAAAATTTACCGTTTCTCCTAAAGGCCTATCAGCAGATAGTTTCGAGGCGGCACGACATTCATCTGGTCTTGGCGGGCGGTGGGCCAGCCGAGCGATCGATTGAGCGGAGAATTAGAGCGCTGCAACTCGATACCCGAGTGACGATGACAGGTATGATCTCGAAAGAGGAGATAGCCAAGCTTTTTGGTAGTGCTGACGTCTTCGCCTTTCCCTCGGTGACCGAAACGCAAGGGATTGTGATTGCTGAGGCACTGGCAGCCGGTTGCCCAGTTGTCGCGATTGATGCGATGGGATCGAAAGACAGTATTGTCGACGGCGTGAATGGTTATTTGGTGCCACTTTCCACGATTTCCTTTGCCGAGAGACTGGAGGAAGTAGTCTCCGATCAGCAGTATTGGCAACAACTCTCATCTGCCGCCATGCAGTCCGCTGAATCATTCTCAATTGAGCACGTCACTGATCGATTGGTTAATCTTTACGAGGCATCTCACCGCGACATAGTAACGTAGCATTTGCAACGTATTCGTGAGACACTCGCGGTAAGATTTGACGAATCAATTTGGTTTGTCGGAAGTACTTAAAAGGAGGGTGAGGTTTTGGATGCAGAAATAGAGGCTTTGACGGTGGAGAAACCAGAGCCGTTTTTCCGTTTAAGGCGGAAGCGGGCGGGAAATCAATTAGTACTAGAGGGTTTGGATCGAATAGTAATCCTCATGTGCAACAAACGAGAGTACGCGGCATCCGATTACGTTTTTATCGCAAACTATCACGAAGAATCTATCGAGATGTGCTACGCTGTTCGGGCGAAGATAGATCTTGGATCCGGAGAGCGCGAGTATCAGTTCACTATGAAGTGTAAGCCTCCACATGGTTTCTTGGTTTGTGAGATATGGCAATACGATATCGAAGAAAGGGCAATGGTCCGAATTCCGTCAGAACAGTTCAAGCTAGGCCTGATTTTAGGTGATCGTTTGTTTCAGGTACTCTGTTCGCCGGTTGGACGTAAGTTTTTTATTGAGGATCGTGCTCGGCACACACCTGAATATTTGTACGAGTCGTGGAAAGCAAATGCCTACCTTCAGCTTTCGCTCTGTGATTAGGTCAACTACAAGCCCCTTGACAGGAGAAAACAAAGAGTAAACACTGACTAAGGGGAAAAGGATTATGAAGAACATTCTACCCGTGCTGTCCCTGATGGGTCAGCTCGGTTTTATTATCGCCCTGCCAGCGGTTGCCTTTGGTTTTGGTGGCGCTTACCTAGATCGTGCACTTGGCACGAGCCCACTGCTTGTATTAGTGGGATTGGGTGTTGCAATCATGAGTTCTAGCCTTTGGATCCACCGCTTCATTCAACGGATGAGCAAGTAATATGGAAGAAATCCATCTCGCGTCACAGACCCTCTTTCAGATCGGCCCCTTGCCGGTCACAAACACGTTACTCGCAACGTGGATTGGCATGGGATTACTGTTTGTTATGGCAGTTTCTGTGCGAAACACCAAGCTTGTTCCAACAGGGGTCCAAAATGTATTTGAGAGCATACTTGAATTTTTACTAGGAATGATTGAGAAGGTTACGCAAGATCGCCGCCGAGCTGAACAGTTCTTGCCACTACTCGCAACATTCTTTCTCTTTATTTTAGTCTTGAACTGGTTAGAGCTTATTCCTGGTTTTGGAACGATCCACGTTCATACGATGACTGGCGAGGCACCACTTTTACGTGGGGGGACAACCGATCTGAATACGCCGTTAGCATTGGCACTGATTTCGGTGGTAGCGGCACATGTCTTTGCTATTGCCGCCCTGGGTTTGCGTACTCATCTTGGACACTACTTCGCATTTAAACCAACCGTGGCGGGTATGATTGATGGGTTTGTTGGTCTACTTCACCTTGTGAGTGAGGTTGCCAAGGTATTCTCTTTCAGTTTTCGACTCTTTGGCAATATTTTCGCTGGCCAGGTGTTGCTGATCGTGATTGCCTTTTTGGTCCCCTACATTTTGCCGGTTCCATTCTACTTATTGGAGATTTTCGTTGGCTTTATCCAGGCGCTCGTCTTTACTATGTTGTCGCTGGTCTTTTTGACGATTGCTACAACCCCGCATCACGAAACAGCCCACTCGGGTTGATACTTCGTCCGTGGTGATACATACTCTCGGTATCATCAGGTACGAATCATCAACAATTACTACGAAAGGAAGATATGACACCAGAAACAGCAAAAACACTAGCAGAGGCATTTGCGATGGGTATTGGTGGATTTGCCCCGGCGCTCGCCATTGGCTTTATTGGTGCTAAAGCTATGGAGGCGATCGGTCGAAATCCAGAAGCAGCACCGGCTATTCAAACGTCGATGACGCTGGCTTTGGCGTTCGCTGAGGCGATCGCAATCTACGCACTGGTTGTTACCTTGATCATTAAATTTGTCTAGTTGATCGAATCCATGGCACAAACGACTGCGCCACAAGCGCACATTGAAACTACCACGGCTACTGCTCATGAGGCAGTGCCAGAATCAGCAGGGATTGGTGCACTTGGCGTGAACGGGCCTCTCTTGGCTGCGCAAATCGTCAACTTTTTGATCGTACTGGCTGTGCTACGGGCGGTTGCCTATAAGCCAGCGTTAGCCATGTTGGCCAAGCGTCGGAGAATGATTGAAGAGAGCGTGGCTCAGGCGGAGCAGACCAAGGCAGAGGCAGCATCGTCGCAGCAGGCCGTCTCGCAGCAGCTAGCTGCTGCCCGGCACGAAGCACGAGAGTTGCTTGATCAAGCTCGCGCCAGTGCCGAAAAAATTGCGACTGAGATTACCTCGAACGCCGAAGATCAATCAAAGCGATTGCTTGATCAGGCAAGAGTTCAGATTGACCAAGAGCGGGCTGCGATGAAGGCATCGCTCGAAGGTGAACTCGGTGGGTTAGTGGTAGCAGCAACAGAACGAGTGCTGAACGGGAAGCAAATTCCTATTGCGTCAACAGATATTGAACAAGCTTTAGGCCAAGAATTGAGGCAGCATGGAGCGTAGCTCGAGCTGGAGCAAGGTCTTGGCTCTTCATGCTAGTCAAGTGCCAACGACTGACTATTTAGCAACGCTACTTGCATTGCGGCCAGCATCGGTTCGATTATCGCTTGCCCGAATTGTGCAACATGAGCGCCAGGACGCACTGCAGCAGCTAGAATCGCTTGGTATACCAAGTCCAGTTGCTGGCGTCTTGATTGCCTTAAGCGCGTCAGATCCCTCATTTGCTAGCCTTTCACCGATCCTTGACGCCGCGATCGATGACGCCGCTCGATCAAAGCTTGGTACGGCGGTTCGAATTGAGACGGCAGAACCACTCACAAGTAGTACAAAAGCAGCAATTCTGGGTAGCCTCCACTCCCGATTTCCTGAGCCAATGGTTATCGACACTTCTGTGAATCCGCTACTGCTCGGCGGCGGTCGGGTTCAAGTTGGGTCGGCCCGAATCGATCTATCGACAAAAACACAGCTGACACGGTTGCGCCAAGTAGTGCAGTCGTAAGGAGTTCTATGTCTGACACATCACCTATTATTGAAAATCTTCGGCGGAAAATTGCTGGGTATCAGCCAAGTGAGAGCACGACAAAGTCTGGCGTGGTGCTTGAGGTTGGCGACGGCATTGCTCGCATTGGTGGACTGGATGATGTTCAGGCTTCAGAGATGCTTGAGTTTCAGTCTGCGAGCGGAACGGTCGTTAATGGCTTAGCGTTGAATCTTGAGGAAACGGTTGTTGGCGCTGTTATTTTTGGCGAAACCAGCTTGATCGCTGAAGGAGATACAGTCCGAGCAGCTGGCCGATTGCTCGAGGTGCCAGTTGGTGAAGGGTTAATCGGTCGGGTCGTCAATCCACTTGGTGAACCGATCGATGGCAAGGGTCCACTGACCACTACTGAACGGAGTCCAGTAGAAAAGATCGCTCCAGGTGTCATTGCACGGCAGTCAGTTGATTCGCCGGTCCAGACTGGCATTAAGGCAATTGATGGCTTGATTCCGGTTGGACGTGGCCAGCGAGAGCTGATTATTGGGGATCGTGGTACGGGCAAGACAGCTGTAGCGATCGATACCATTCTGAATCAAAAAGATTCGGGTATTACCTGCATTTACGTTGCAATCGGTCAGAAA
>ERZ1292633.6663-Hain-H41-02um-R1-6663-length-10004-cov-179_pt1 | contig 10004 bp, 12 predicted proteins | sample MGYA00564406_ERZ1292633 | MGnify/ENA primary metagenome ERZ1292633 (study PRJEB36523, sample SAMEA6512639) | groundwater metagenome | collected 2019-01-08 | study: AquaDiva: Metagenomics assemblies of 32 groundwater samples
CTACTAGTCGAGAGCAGTAGCGGTGTGAGGATGCGGCCCGGAATTCCCATCAGGGGATTCCGGGCCATGTTTTTTCTGCCTTAGGGCTGTGACTTCCGTATACCCTACTAATCTGTAGGGTCCCCTTGCACCGAAAGTTCTTCCTGCCTAAAATATTATAGTACGATTCAAAGTGTCCGTTGCTTGACAGTAATCTGTAAAAGCCTGGCATTCCAAATAGTTGTTCATGTGAGTCTCGGGACGGTTGAGGCTGCGCTGGGATAGAGTTTGGCTCTTGTTCTGTTGTTAGGCGCGCTATTGGGAGTGCTTACTTAGAAAGGAGGAATTCTATGTCTGTTGAACGTACCTGTCCAACTTGCATGACTGATAAGGCACAACGCATCTGTGACATTCTGGAGCAATCGCCAGCTGCAAAAGCGTTGACTGGTCTTCCAACGTCGTATCTCCCGCCAAAGGTCCCCTGGGCCTATCTTCAGGGATTTCTGCTTGGGGTCCCTGTGTATGTTGGCATCCTGCTGACCATCGGGTCCCCTCAAGGTTCAGAAGCAGAGATGTCGGTTGCAGAGATCACCTCGTCTGCAGGATTATTGGGGGTATGGGTTGGATACGGAAGGTTGAAAACTAAGACCTATACTGAGAAGCTGGCTGAATGGAAGGCTACTATTGCGTCGAAGTTCTTGTGCCGGAAATGCAGTCATGCGTTTGAAGGATAGGCTCCTCACGGGAGTAGTAGTCGGTATCTGGTTTACTTGTGATGGAGTCAGTCTCGTATCTGCTGGTGAGACGAGATGGGTACCAATTGAGGATGCGTATCAAATACCCAGTCTATATACGGTGTATGTTGATCCTGACTTCATAGGTCTGGGTGGAAGCGTTGTCGTGTTAAGGCAATTGACGGACTATCTGTGGATGCAAGGGAATGCGGGGTTTGGACGCTTTGGACCGGGGCCTCATCGGTTTTTCTCGACCGTGACTCGCAAAGAATTTCATTGTGCAGACAAACGTGTGCGATTGCTCGCCTTCACTGAGTTTTCACACCACATGGGAACTGGTCGACCGGCAGAGGGCTCCGTGGACCAGAGTCAGTGGCTCCCTATTGAACCAGCCAGCATGAATGAAGGTCTGTGGAAGATGGCCTGCAGTCAACGCTAGCCGGGCTCCAAAGCTTACTTTCCAGTTAGCCGCCTCCCAGTAGGCCCGCGAGAGACAAGCAAGACGATAGCTGGTGATTATTTGGAATAGTGTTGGTGTCCCCAATCGGAATGTGAACCTTTCAATGTTGTATCGGGCACACCTTGTCATCCGGTTTTCTGGAGAACTTCCGGCCCGCGCCGCGTAATGCCCCTTGTAGAGCAGAGGTCTGGGCCGGAGATCCTTTGGCGTCTGGATCAGTGCGAGCCGTTTACCAGCGATCGCGCTTTCCACCACGGTCACCGCCGCCACCACCGAATCCACCACCGCCGCCGCCAGAACGCTCCATCGGTTTCGCTTCATTGACCGTCAATTTGCGGCCACCCATATCCGTGTCATTGAGCGCCGTGATCGCGGCTTTCGCCTCGGCATCCGAGGACATCTCCACGAAGCCAAAGCCACGCGACTGTCCCGTGAACTTGTCTGAGATGATCTTCGCAGAGGCCACCGTGCCATGCGCCCCAAACGTTTCGGTCAACTGCTGCTCGGTCGCCGAATACGGCAACCCACCGACGTAAAGCTTCGAACCCATCTTGGGGTCCTCCTGTGATGATGACATTGTCCATGACGCGAGAGGGTTTCGCAAAAAGGAAGACGCGACCTAAGGATGGTACGGCGTAATGGGGCTGAGGCTAAACTTCCAATCACGGTCTCGGCAGGAACAACATCGGTAATAGGCCGTCTTGCGCTCGTTTCATGCGAGGCCTGACGCGATGAAACAGTCTGAGTGTATCAAGATGCATCAACAATAGAAAGTGTTCCTTACGGCCAGAGGTCTGTAGCCAACACGTATGAGGGAACCACTGCCGCTCAGATTGAGAGGGGTACGCACGGGGCCACGCGTCGCTAACGAAGGCCTCCGGTCAGGCCTTACCATACGAAAGGCTCGCTCCATCCAGGGTGGGCCCTTTTTATTTTGGGGCTCGTTTTGAGACTGTTACTGATTCTTTTCCTTGGCAGAAAAGCGGTTCAGTAAATTTTCCCCATATAAGGAGTGCTGCCGTAACCCGTACCGAGATCCTGCTCAGCGTAAACGCTCGTGAGGGTGCCGTTGAAGAATATGAACCTGTAAGGTTTGTAGCCAATGTAGGCGCCATAGCTATTCTTGCCGTTGATGTTCGCATTCAGAATATAGCCAAACTGTAAGCTGCCGCCATGAACAGGGGCTTCTCTCCACCACCCCGGGGAAACCGGGGACCAGTCAATTTTTGCTGAATCTGGATCTTTCAACACTCGTTTAAGGAATTCTAAAGCTCGCTCTTGGGCATCTGCTTGCAAGATGGGGGTCCCGTAATCTGCCTTTGCAAGCTCTTCCTGGCTGGGCGGACCACCAGCGCACCCGCTGATAACAACAAGGGCAAATGTTATAAGTGGAACGGTTAAAAAAGACAGAAAAGGTTTTGAGTTGGTAGGCATAACTGTCTCCTCCTGGGGCAAAGCCGAGCCATATTGCCAAAACGTAAGTTCATAGTCCAATCCCCTCTTCGGAGGGATGGATGTGTGTTCGAATGGAAGAATCTTGAAGGGCACGGCAGGCGAAGCTACCGCGTCACACGTTCCCCAGGACAAGCAGTGGAGTTAAATAAGATTCTGAAGGAGGCGCCCCATGGACGAACTCAAATCGAATAAAGCCGACTATGCCGTCTTGATTGCCAAAGGAGCAGTTGGTGCAATTCCCTATCTTGGCGGTATAGCGGCAGAAATCATCGGGACCCTAATCCCTAATCAACGGATAGATCGCATCGTACGGTTGCTTGAAAAGCTAGATGTGCGGCTTGACGATCTTGAATCTGAGCGAGTTCGGGATAAATTGCGTCAGCCTGACGTGATAGACCTCATCGAGGATTCTTTCCATCAGGCTGCGCGTGCCCTGAGCGATGAACGCTTGGCTTACTTAGCAGCTCTGCTCGCAGGAGGTATCACGGATGACGCGATTTCCTACGAGGAAACCAAGCGGTTACTTGGAATTCTCGGGGAGATCAACGATGTGGAAGTCATCATCCTAGCCTCACACCACACGAGCCGACATCCTCAAAGGGACCCGGCTTTCTGGCAGCGACATGAGGCAGCCCTTGCACCTCGTGCTCCTCATTCGGGGTCTTCAGAAAAAGAGATGGACGAGGCCGCAATCCATAACAGCTATAAACAGCACCTTGTTCAACTTCAATTGTTAACGCCGTCATTCCCTTCTGTTCGCCGTGGGGAGGTGCCTGAGTTTGATCATGCAACTGGGATGATGAAAGCATCCAGCTATGGCCTAACGTGGTTGGGACGACTGTTACTCAGAAGAATTGCTATGGCTCCCGCTGATTAAGAGTTCCCGACGAAGACCTACCACAAGCCACTCGGCAAGAGGCCTCATATGTACATCCCCCCTGGCCCCAGCATACGATGACCCTTACGTCGCGCATCTGACGTGGAAGACCCACGCGCGAAGTTGATCGCTTCGCGTGACGCCGCTGGTTCTTCTCCGGCGGCGGGTCTTCTTAATTTCCCTACACGATTTGCGGAGGACAGATCAGATATGGCAAATTCTCTAGAAGCTGTTGGCGAGCCGGATTTTGGCCTGGAGTGAGAGCCGAGAGGGGGAGCGGGTCTATCGGTTCGAAGGGGAGGCCGATGTGGGTAAGCTTTTCAATGGGTTAGTCAACATTGAAAGGTCTGGTGTCCCCAACGGGATTTGAACCCGTGTTACTGCCTTGAAAGGGCAATGTCCTAGGCCAGGCTAGACGATGGGGACGTGCCACTATAGATAAGCGAACAGTGGCACTCATACCACACTCGTCACGGCCCTGTCACTAGCACTGCTCTGCAGATTCCGTGAAGGGAGGAGTCGCAAACGCTCATGACGCCGTGTGAAGATCAAAGGGGTGGTGAGTGGCGATTAGCTAGGGACTAGGCGTATAGACCGGTAACTCCGGATCCATTTCTTTGATGGTACGGTAGGCTTGGTCTTTCGGTGAGAGGATAGGCTCACTGATTGGCCAGCGAATCCCCAACGCCGGATCATTCCACGAAATACCTCGCTCATCCCTCGGCGAATAATAAGCGGTGCACTTATAGAGAAACGTGGCCGTCTCGCTCGTGACACAAAAACCATGAGCGCATCCCGGGGGAATGTACAGCTGATGAAGGTTCTTACCAGACAGCTCGACACCATACCATTTTCCGAACGTCGGCGATCCCTTTCGAATATCGACGACGACGTCGTAGACAGTCCCCTCCAGGGCCATGACGAGTTTCCCTTGACCATGCGGCTCCTGAAAATGCAGGCCACGCATCGTGTTTCGAATTGATCGTGAACAGTTATCTTGCACGAACTGCTCAGTGATGCCTGCGTCGCGGTAGCGCTGTTCGTGATACGTTTCTAAGAAACACCCTCGATGATCGGAGATGACGGACGGTTCGAGCAAGAGTACGCCATGAATATCAATTGGTGTCACACGCACGGCATCCCCTAGTTCATGGTGTCGGATTGGATTTGTGAGGTGGATGACTAGGAGGATCGACGACCGTAGGACGGTCAGGATACAATTGTCCCAATCGATCGATCAAGGGAGTGGCTTCAGGTGTGCTGTTCATGCGAGGCTCGCTCACCGGATGGTCCCACACCAAGGTCGTAATATTTGCCTCGTGGAAGAGGGATCGGATCGTCGCAGCGCAGGCGTCGAGCGTGAGTTCTGTTCCTCCTCGGAGGTCCAGCACGCGTTCTTGAGGGGTCGTCGGTGGTGGTTCGGTATGAATGAGGGTCCAGCAGCGATCAAAGATCGTGTGCCGAAGTTCTTCTGAGACATTGATCGTCGCCAGATCTGCCGTGCAGAGTGCCGACACGAACAAGACGAACTGGAGATCGGGCATGCCCGGATTTTGAACATCGAGAGAAGGCATACTCTTCTATTATCAGGAGAGATGGTGGGCGAGTCAACTCCCGTCTAGTTGGAGAGAGTAAGAGTTTGTGTATGGATGAGGAAGGACAGACATGGTGACGATCGTACTGACCGGACAATTACAAACTGTGGATGGGGAGTGTGATCTGGCATGCGACATCGATCGATCGATGTCCGTTCGCCAATTGATCCAGCGACAAGGAGTGCAGCTTCGTCCTCTGCTGCAGCTCCTACGGGAAAAGAAAGTCCTCGTGACTATCAATAAGAAGATCGCCAGTGAGGATTCGCTTGTTCAGGATGGGGATGCGATTCGTCTAATCGGACACGATGGGATGGGAGGCAGTGGACTCGGTCCGTCACACCACTAGTCTGTCGGAAAGAAAAGCCGGGGGTCGAGATCGGTTCGGTCTCGACCCCCATGTGTGCCTGAGAGGCAGGGGATGGACCCCAACTCAGTAGATCTGGCGCTGTAGCAAAACTGGGACAGGAATTCTCTTTATTTCTTGCCGAGAATTGCGTCCTTGGCGGCCTTGGCTACACGGAACTTGACTACGCGCTTTGCCGGAATCTTAATTTCCGCACCGGTCTGAGGATTGCGACCGATGCGCGCCTTGCGGTTCGCCAGCTTGAGCTTGCCGATACCGGGTACCGTGAAGACATTCTTGGCTTCGCGATAGGCCAGTGCTGCAAAATCATCAAGAATCTGCACGGCCCCTTTTTTTGTGATGCCAGCTTTCCCGGCGATGTAATCTGCAATCTGCGATTTCGTCATTGATTTTGCCATTCGTGGACCTCCTTGAGGGTAAGGGATAAAGTAAGTCGATGTCTCGCCTGACGCGCCTCCTGAAAACACATCCTGGCTCGTTTTGAGTCGCCGGTGTGCATGCTCGTGATCACATCATCAAAACCCGCGAGAGTGTAGCCAAGAGTCGGAAGAGTGTCAACGAGAAAAACGCACGTCTGGCGTGGAGAAATGCATACACTACCCCTTGCGGTTGAGGCAAATGGAAGGGTAGAGTAGAGCTGGATGGACTTCGCGGCCCAGCATAAACGGCTCTTGACCATGGTGAAGGTGCGTGGGTAAAGACCTGCCTATATTACCCTTAGGTGCAGACAGTCAAGCATCCGACCAGCCGGAAAGCATTCTTTATACTCGGGTTTTCTGTCAGAAGGAAAATTCCCCTCCACTGCAACTTTTGATCGACTTTCTGAAGTCTCGCGGACAAGCTCCCATCGCTCCGGTCGATCTCCAGGAAGGAGCTCTCGAAGAATGGGCCTGGGTGCAGGTGACCTTGGGCTACCATCGTGAACGGAAACCGATTCACCTCTTTTGCGTCCGTGATCGTGGCAGCTATCGAGATGTCTTCGACCAGGAAAAAAAAGTCTTCCTGGATCTCCTCACCGCGCATTCTGATATCGAAGCGCAACTTGCGATTGAATATGTGACTCGCTGTCGGTTTATCTTAACGACGCGCATAATAGAGAACGATGTGACCGACGAGGGCTATGATTTCAATGGATGGATCCTTGAGTTCTATCAGGAGCAGTGTAATGGGATCGTTCAAATCGACAAGCAAGGTTTCTATTCGCCCCAAGGCAATCTCATTGTGGACATGTCGACGGCCGCTGAAGGCTAAGCGAAGAGGGCAATCACTTGTGTCCGGCTCCGCTGTTTGAAAAGACTGCTCGGTGGTTTCATCGCGCGAACGCCGCCCTTCTCGGCAATCTCCCCTGTACCCAAGGCTGCACCCACTGTTGCATCGGCCTGTTTTCCGTGACGATTCTCGACAGACAAGAGATTCAGCGAGGTCTCCGAACGCTACCAGATGAGCAGCGGAAGAGGATCGAACGGACCGCAGCGGAACAAATCACAGTGCTTATCGCCGCCGCGCCACCACTGAACACGAATCGTTTCATCGACCAGTGGCCTGAGGATAAGAGTGAACAATTCATTGGACAGTTCGATACTTGGCCTTGTCCGGCCTTGGAGCAGGACGGAAGGTGTGGCCTCTATGAGTTTCGCCCGCTGGTCTGTCGTTCCATGGGTGTGCCTCCAGATGACGGGGACTCTGTCAGTGGTGCCTGTGCCGTTCAAACGGCCGTTCCACTGATTCGGCTCTCAAAAACCATTCGAGAGGAAGAGAATCATCTCGCTGGGATAGAAGCGGAGGCAATCGAAGCGCTGCGCCACCATGCAGGTGCCGAGGGGGAAGAGCTGTTCCTGCCCTATGCGTTCGTACCTGATAGCGGGGCGCGGTGAAGCACAAACACGAGCTAGACAGCATATTTCTCGCTGTGCTAAGGTGACTGTCCTTGGTTGCGGGAGCGCCTGTAGCTCAGCTGGATAGAGCATCAGCCTCCGGAGCTGAGGGCCACAGGTTCAAATCCTGTCAGGCGCACCAAACCGCCTTTGGCAGTCGGCAGTGATAATTCAATACCCGGTGGGGCCGTTAGCTCAGTTGGTAGAGCAGCTGACTCTTAATCAGCGGGCCGTAGGTTCGACCCCTACACGGCCCACCAAATTCAACAACTTGCCGCTTCTGCCGCCGTACCAACCAAGCCGACTGTGATAATTTGTGATGTCGGCTTGATTCGGTCAAGGATTTCGACCCCATCCCGTAAGCTTTCGGGATAGTGATGGGCATAGCGCTGGGTCATCATCGGCGACTTATGCCCCAAGAGCCGCTGTACCTTGTATAGCTCGACTCCTGCCTGAACCAGCCTTGTCGCGAAGGTGTGCCGCAGATCGTGGAAATGAAAATCTTCGATCCCGGATTTCTTCAGCGCTAGCCGAAACGAGCGGCGGAGATGTCCGCTTTCAATCGGCGTCTCGGTTTTGCTCTTGAACACGAGATCGTAAGGACTCTCTGTGTTCAACTTAACCAAGTTGCCAGTGGGCTGTTTGATTAGGTGCGCCTCTTCCTTCTTGGCCCTAATTAGGCTGAGCATGGTTTGATTCAAGGGTATCGTGCGCCGCTCACCGTTCTTGGAGTGAAACAGCATCACGGTCCGCCTTGTTAGATCTACCCCTCGCCAGGACAACGAGAGAATCTCACCCATCCTCATGCCAGTTCCTAAGGCGAACTGCACAATGTCACGAAGCCAGGGCCTACAGGCTGCAAGCAATCGGTGCTCTTCTTCCACCGTGAGCCATCGATCCCGCCCGTTATTTTCCCGCTCCATTGACACTGAGAGCACCGGATTACGCTGGCACCATTCCCACTCTCGCACGGCTAGATTGAATGCTTTCTTGAGTGTGGCAAGATGCCGGTTCACCGAGGCTGGAGCCAGGTCATCCGCGAAGAGCTGATTCTTGTATTCGGCAATCAGCCGTGGCGTGATGTCGGTCAATGGCGTCGTGTCACCAAAGAACCCCCGCAACCGCTTGGTATAGCCGACGTAGGAGCGTTGGCTGGCTTTCTTGATCACATGTTCCCTCAAAAACCGATCCATAAGCTCCCCAAACGTCCGGTTACGCTCTTCCAGCGTGATCCGGTAACCGCCGTCCCGTAGTTGCCGCCTCGTATCCCCTAGGATTAATTCAGCGGCTCGCCGGTCGGTCTGTCCGGTCGAAGCCCGGACTTGCTGCCCCTGATAACTAAAATTCATCCACCAGACTTTTCCTCGTCTATACAACCCCATCCGCTGCCTCCTTCCCGATAGGGCTTGATCTGAGTCTGGTTTCCCCGTGGCGGGCATTATAGGCGGCCCGTTTGGCACGGGCAATCACTCGGTCGATGTCAAAGGCTTTGGGCTGCACTCGTGGAGATTCAGCCGCTTTCGGTCGCTCTCGAAAACCTTCTACCCACTGGTCAATTTCCTCCTTCTGAAAGCGCACAAGGCCATGAATTTTGATGCAGGGAATACGCCCCTGTGATGCCCACGCATACAGGGTTGCCGGTTTGATCTGGAGACTCAGCGCAACTTCTTTGATAGTCAGAAACATCTAACACCAAGACTTCTGTACGATTTAAACGACGAAAGGTCCAGGCCGTGCCTTATATCGTTTCGGTCGTACTATTGGCATACCATCGAGTCGCGGGCCTTCCGCCCGTTATTTCTTCTTCTTGTCTTGCTAGTCCCGCACTAATCAGTAAATCCAAGCCTCGCTCGATATCTTGGCCCGCTTTGTTGTTCCCGAAGAGTCTATTAATTGCGGTTCGGGTCATGCCTTCTGGATGTTGTCGCAAGGTAGCTAGAATTCGATCGGCCACTTGATCGCCAAGAGTACTGCGAAAGATGTAGCGGCATGAATTAAGACCGTATCTCCACACTTCAGCCCCTGCCTTGAGATGCTCCACCCGAATGTGAGTTGATTGGTCTAGGAGCGCATACAGACAACTCAGCCGGATAACCAATGGGTCCGCACGGGAGGTCACATTGCCAAGTAAACCAGGGTGTCCAGTGGACAGTTTTGGATAGAGTTTGTGCCAGAGCTCCCTCGCTTCCTCATCCAGGCTGATCTGTCCTGTTAATCGTCCGAATTGAATGGCCGCCTTCAATCGATATACTAACGGCTCCAAGTCCTCTTCGCGGAGGTGGCCACCTTCTGGTAAGCACTTGGACCGACGAACACAGATCCACAAGAAACGATTCGCAAATCCGTTCGCTGTTTCGGTGTCGTCCAGGTATCTGCGTAGCTCATCTTGAGTGATGTGGCCGATGATGGAAATATGGGCTCCGGTGGCCGTCACAGGATTGTTTTTCGTCAGCACCCGGAGGTCTCCATGATCCCAGGCTTGGCGGACCACAGCTGAGAGGGTGTTGCCGTCGCGCTGTAAAATTCTTAGGACTAAGGCTAATTCGCTTTCAAGAATTAGAAGGCGTTTGTCTTCGACACCGGGATCAACACGAACAGACTGATAGCCAACAACTATCCTGCTCCCCTTGAAATTGAGACCACCTCTACGACATGGTCCTGAGTGG
>ERZ1292633.6664-Hain-H41-02um-R1-6664-length-10003-cov-6_pt1 | contig 10003 bp, 3 predicted proteins | sample MGYA00564406_ERZ1292633 | MGnify/ENA primary metagenome ERZ1292633 (study PRJEB36523, sample SAMEA6512639) | groundwater metagenome | collected 2019-01-08 | study: AquaDiva: Metagenomics assemblies of 32 groundwater samples
GCCCAAGGCGGCAAACCGCGTTGTGCGAGAGACGTTCAAACAATTGACGGACAACGAGAAGGCGATGCACCGTCGGTCGCTGCACAGGGGGCTTGGGTCGTTGGTCGCGGGGCTCGCGCTCTTTGCCGCAACGGTTGCGTACTCGGTGATCATCGGATTGTTTGTCACCAGTAGCTTTGATGCCTTCGTGGCCGTCTTTCTCGTATTCATGCTGCTTCCATTCGTCGTCGTGCCGCTGTTTCGCAATTGTTGCGAGAATGCTCGCCAAAAAACCGCGTGCCTGCGTTTGCTGCCTGCCGCCGCGACGCTGCTGCCCGCAATCTTGTTTGGCACGCTCACCGCACTGCTCACCGGTCATCACGAGGGCAGCCGGCTGCTTGCATACGACAACGCCGAGCTCAACGTGTGCGGGATCGTATCGCCCGAAATGGCTCATCCCGCGCTGATCGACGCGATCCTATCCCGTTTGGCGTCGTCCACGGCCGATAGTCCCCCATTTTTGGTGGTCAATACGTCGACGCTTTCGTTTCTGAACGAAAGCGACAGTTATGAGACGTGTCCAGCCGTGCAACGCGCGATCGCCGATGCTCTCTGGGGTACAGAGGTCAATATCACCGACAGCTCCGGCCTGAATGCCACGGCGCAGCCGCCACTGCCGCCGAGATCCTACGCGTTAGCGGCCACCGTGGCAGTCGTCGCCCCCACGCCAGACGCCGTAGGCACTGGTGCGGTCGCGATGAAGACGTTGCTGCCGCTTCCTCGCGACGTCGAGCTGCGCCGCGGTTGGCCGACGATTGGAGGAGCCGCCTCGATGTGGACGGAAGCGGAAGCTCTCCGATGGTCTGCTGCCGCCAAGCGGGAACCGCCTGGGGGCGCACCGCCATTCTCGTGGGTGTCGCCGACGCCGGAGTTATCGCCGTGCGCCTCGGTGACGGCTGGCGGCACCGTAGTGTCCACCACGCTGAACGATTCCCAGAGCGCAATCAGTGAAGACGTCTTTCGTCTGTCACGGAGAACGGCGGCCACCTACCATGCGGTGCGCACCCTCGCCCTCGACCACCCGTGCTTCTGCCGCGTCGTCCTCCGCGACAGTGCCGCTTCGCCGTCGAGGTTTCTTCTCAACCGTTTCTATCAGTGCGTTCCCCTGGGTTTGGTCAACGACGGCAGCAGCGGCAGCGTCGCCCCCATTGCCTCAACGTCCGCACTCTCACCGAACACACAACTGCCGCTGGACACGGACACGACGCCGTGCAATGTGTCTCTCTGGCCGTGCCGTCGATCTGACGTGTTTGTACGTGATTTCGGATTGGTGTGCAGCACATGGCAAGCGAATGTGATGACAGAATACATGCCGCCGTCCTCCACGGTCAACGCGGCGCCGTTTGTCGTCCCAAAGCCCGTGGCCAACAGTGCGACGCTACCAACCGAATCTATTTCCGTGGCGAACGACGCGCTGCTTCCAACCGACCGGGGTGACACCGATTTTTGGCGTTCAGTGGGCATTCTCATTGAACTGGACAGTTCGGAGGTATCTCGTCGAGCGTCCGCTCCTCATCCCAGCAGTGGCAAGACGGTCCGAAGCGTTCGTTTTCCGAAGGGCACCTTGTTTGAGTTGTCGTGCCCGGCGACAGTGCTGCGCGGGTCCACGTGCGACGCCGATGTTAAATCGCCGACGATTGCGAGTTGCACCTACCCCTTATTGCGCTACACGGCTCTTATTCCCTCGAAAGCCTGCACTGCGGAAGTTGATGCGAAGGTAGTGCGGGGCACGGCTCATCGATCAAACACAACGGCCGCTGGAAGCACCGCCACAACGACCAGCAGCACTATTTACTACGCAGTGCCAGTAATGATCGCTTCGGCAGCGGCCCCTTTTTGGGAACGGCATTCCACTTATACGTTTTCCCCGGCGGTGATTGCTCCATTAGAGTCGTTCCGGCGTGCAGGCACGCGTGCGCCTCGCACGCTCGACGCGGATTGGACCTCGTCCTATGCCCAGTGGCTGTACGGCGCCACCCGTTCCAATCCACATGACAAATTCTCGAAGCTTGCCGTCGAGCGGCTGGATTGCGCCAGCAACCTCGGACCGGGCTTGACCATGGCGCAAGTGGTCAGCGACGACGGGCTCCTGCTCCAAACGGCGTTTCGCATGCCCGTGTTTGGGAGCGTGCGTGACACGGCAATTCATGCCGCCATTGTAAGCTTGCACGCGCGCGACACCAGCGGCGAGGGATTCGTCTTGGTCGCTGAGGGTCTGCACCACGAAGGGCCGTACCCCATGGTGAGCAGCGTGGCGATGCGGTATTTGCGGGAATCCGTCTACGCCCCTGCCTTGTCCGTGACCTTGGTGTGTTGGGTGCTCGTTTCGCTTCCGTCCATCGTGGTGTTTCCGCTCGTTCGCACCCGTGTCGCTGCCGAAAGGTGCTTGCGATTTTGGCTTTTTATTGTTTTCGGCCCGCTGAACGGCGCGATCGGCATCGGAATCGGCGCCTATTGCGTCACGTTTTCCGGCACAACCGATGAGACCGCGACGCAGCAGCCGCTCATGTGCTTGTCGACGAATCTTTCGATGGTTCTCGTACTGATCGCGTCCTCATTTTCTGTGCTATTCCAAATTTCTTTGATGCTTGGCTGCTTGAGTGCCCGCTGACACGCTTTCACCATTCCCTGGTTCGTCCCTCCACACATGAGGGGACGTGACGCACGCCTCCTTCCTTCTTTCCCTCCCCTCCCTTTCCGTTTCCCTCCTCCTTGTGATCTCTTTATTCATCGTTACTTTTTCGGCCCCCACCAGCCGCCTAAGCATAGGTTTTACCCCAGGGTCGTGTTTTCCTCATCGATTTAATGTCCGCTTCGCTGCGGGGTCTGTTTCAGCCACTTCAAGTTGGCCGGATGGCTTGCCCCAACCGCGTCTTCATGGCCCCGCTGACGCGCAGCCGAGCCACGATGCCTGGCCAGTTGCCAAACGCGACCATGGCGGAAATGTACGGGCAACGAGCCACCGGCGGATTGTTGATCGCCGAAGCGACGAGCGTCGTTGGGAACAATATTGCGTTTCGCGCCGAGCCAGGCTGCTTCTCCGACGCCCAGGTGGCAGGATGGAAGCTGACCACGGACGCTGTCCACGCCAAAGGTGGCCGTATTTTTGTGCAGCTGTTTCATGCCGGTCGCGCTGCCCATCCGGATAACAACGCGGGAAATGCGCCGGTGGCTCCTTCCGCGATAAAAATTTCGACGAATGTGCCTGGGCACTTCACCGCAGCGGGAAAGGAACTTCCCAGTGCGGTGCCGCGCGCCCTTGCGGACGATGAAATTCCCACCATTGTTGCTCAATTCCGCCACGCCGCGCGACGTGCGATGGCGGCGGGTTTTGATGGCGTCGAAGTCCATGGCGCGAACGGTTACTTGCTCTCGTCATTTCTGTCCGAGGCGGCGAACGTTCGCACGAGCGGACCCTACGCAGGCAATACGGTCGAAACTCGCGCCAAGCTGCTGCTCGACACCACCGAAGCCGTGGCGGGAGCCATTGGCGCGGATCGTGTCGGAGTACGCCTCTCGCCGCTGAACCGCTACAATGACAGCGGCATGTTGGACCCTGTGGGCACCGTTAAGTACCTTGGGGCGAAGTTCACGGAGCAGCGGTTGAGCTACTTACACGTGATGCGACGCGACTTTTATGGCCCCACCGACGTCGATGTGATGACGCCGGCTCGGACCGCGTTTAAAGGGGTCCTCATTGGTAACATGGGTTACACTGCCGAGGAAGCCAATGCCGCGATCGAGTCGCACCAATTGGACGCCGTCGCTTTCGGCATGCCGTTCCTGACCAACCCCGACCTCCCCGAGCGCTTCCAAGCGGGCGCTCCCCTCAATGGGCCCAACATGGCGACCTTGTACGGCAACACGGCCGTGGGATACACCGACTATCCCAAGATGGCGACCAAGTAGCGTTTGTACCGTTACTTACCTCCACGTACCACACCGTAATCTATATGGCTGAGATTTCCCGTTTTCCTTTCACGTTTGGTTTCGGTGTTTTTTTGCGTGTGACCCGTGCGAAATGCTACCATCGCCTTTTTTTTGGTTTTGAAAAATGGAAAAAAGGGACCACCAAAAGGGGCACAACTCCCCCCCTCCTCCACCAGTTCCCCCCTTCTCTATTTCCTTCGGTCGCGTCGCGCGCATGGCAAAGGGAACTGACGACTATAAGCCGAGCCGCTGTCGTTCGGCGATCATCATGTGCCCCACCACGAGATTTGTTCTAGGCGCAAGCAGTTCGCTATTGATGCTCGTCGTCGCCGTCGCCGTCGTCGCGGCGGTTCCCCCTCCTCCTGGCCCGCCCCCTGAGTTCCCATGGGTGCCCTTCTCCGGCACCTTGTGCACGGCGCTGAGTCGCACGACGGTGCTGCAATCACCGACGGCCGCGGTCGTGGTTGGCGGTTGCTCCCAATCGTCGCCCTGGCCCGATGCTGGTGGCTATGACGTCTGTCCGCCTCACCAACAACTGTCACAGATTTGTTTGGTGGACGTCGCTTCCTCATCGTCGAAGGTGGTGCCACTGGAATCCCCGTCAGGCGGTATCGCCGGGCCGCAAAGCGCCGTGCTGCTAACTGAGAGTGTCTTGATGATCGTTCGCGGCTGCGGTGATTGGTCGGTGCCGGTAAACGTCACGCACATGACGAACGAGGAACTACGCGCGTGGCTCGCCCCGTTAACTCTGGCGCAAGCCTACGACCTCGCGACTGGGACGTTTCTCGCCCAGTTCAACCGCTCCCAGCTTCTTATTCCGCCGCATGAGGCCGATAACGCAACGTCTCACGTGTATTCGCACCGCGTGAACGCTAGCTGTGTCGGTAACGGCACGACCTTCTACGTGGTCGGAGGCAGTGTCGTGGCGGTCGACGAGCGTCTCGGCCCTGACGACCGAATGACCATCACCCCCACGACCGCCGTGGACGTCTGGAGCTTCGACGACGTCACCGTTCGGGGCCCCGTAGAAGGAGAGAGGAGTCACCACGGTGCCGCCGGTGTCGTCGTGAGTGACGCCACCGCACTACCACCCACCACGAAGAACGACGATGACGAGGACTCTCACGTCCCCGCACGGTCGCAATTGCCGCACTCCCCGCTCATTCTTCCAAGCGCTTTCTGCATGTCCGATAGCGTCGCACCGCACAGCGAAGAACGACAGGGCAAAGGGGTGTCATTTAGCTGCCCCGCGACGCAGTCGATGACGATCGCCAACAACACGCGCGTCCTGTTGACCAACCGCTTGCAAGCCACGATGGTCAGTAATTTCCTGTTGGTGCTCCAAGTTGGCGCCCCGCCGCCGCTCGAAGGTAGTCGGCTCCCGAACGAAGACGTTGACGCACCGCTTCCTCAACAACTGGCATCCCGCGTCACGTTGTTTGACACGAGAGGGGCGAATCCGAAGGATCGATCCTCGTGGCCGACGACCAATCGCACTGTGGTCAAACAAGGCCCTAACTTTGCGATGACAGACCCGCGGCTCCTTCGTCGTGGCGCCGCGCTAAACAATGAGACTCTGACCGCGGCAGGCACACCTGAGATTCTACTCGCCGTAGCCGGTGGCCTACTTTACGCCGCCGTGAGTCCATTTTCGCATGTGTGGTTCGTGGAGGCCAAGTCGCTTCTTTCGTCGAGTGCGCCACTGGTCGACTGGAGAATCTTCCTCGGGGTGGGAAATTCCGTGAGCTATGGCGGAGCCCCCTTCCTGGTGACGTCCATCACGAGCTCGGTCGGGTCCAACACGGCCCAACCCTACTTGATGCTCTTCGGCGGAATCGAAATATTTTCGAGTGGATCGTCGTCAGGGGGGTCCAGTGGCAGTAGCGGAGCGAACGAAACGATCGTCACGGAGGTGACGGCACGCATTCAATATAACTACCTTCACGCACGGCTGCCGACCTTGTCGGTCCCCGCCGGCGGCGTGGTCGCGATTGGAGCTCCCTTGAAGCTCGTCCCGTTCATCACGGCGTCGTCCAGCGATGCGTATTGGAGGTTGTCGTGCACGCCGCACTGCAACGGGCACGTGGCGATCGCCGACGTCCAGTGGACCGTGTCCGATGCCGTTGTCTTCGTGCCGTCGACGGCATGCGATAACGTGTTCATATGCTATAGTGAAGAGAGCTTCATCGCGGACATCGTCGGAAGGTCGTTACTTGTGAGGCTATTTACCGTCGTCACGCCTTGGACTGCGTTCAAGACTCTGGGCGGCAACGGCACCTTTGCTCCTTCGACGCTTGCCCCGACGCCGACGGCCACCGCGACGCATACCGCTCCGCCGGGGTCATCCACGGCGCCTTCTTCAGGTAGCTCCACGACCACGACGCGGCTACCCAACACGACGGCCCCGCCGACCACGACGCCCGACGCGTCCGAAGGCGACGTGTCACACGACGTCCTTTTTTGGCTTCTTGTTGGCGTCGCCGGGTCGCTCGCGGCGGTGACTTCCGCCCTGGTTACCTTGTGGCTGTGCGTGCGGTGCCGAAGCCGCCGCGCCGTGCGCATTCAACGGTCGCTTCAGCGGTGGTATGGCGAACGGTGTTGTTGTTGGCGCAGAGGCAAAGGGTTCGTCGTTCCCGATTCATTCTGCCGCCAGACTCAACAAAGCATGAAAACCGTCCAAGGCGATGGGATAGACGACGTTGCCGCTGGGACGGTGCCGCTCGGGAGCGGCCGATCCGCCGGTGGCCTCAACAGTTCGTCGGGCATGGCGGATTCCGCTCAGCGGCGGAGGCGGCATCTGCAAGGGCTGCCAAAGCATCACCGTAAAATTAACTTTGATGCCGCATCGCTCCATTCACTCGACTATCGTGGAAACAGGGGGCCGCTTTCGGGCAGCTTTTCCTTTGTCCGCTCCGCCACGTCGTGCTGCCACAGTGTGTTTCGTATTCTTTGGAGGGCCATTGCGCTTGCAGCCTACTACGTATGCTGCCTCTGTTTCTGCTGCCGCAAGCGCCGCTTTCTGTCCAAACTTGGAGCGTCGCATCACTGGCTGGGTCACGGCGACGAAGACCTCCCTGGCGCATCGAGCGCCGAAGGCAGCGCTACGAGCGACGAGGATCACGACGAGATCCTCATCATTAACGGCAAATCCTACGATGTGGTGGACTACTTCTCAAACGAGACGACGTCGGTGTTTCTGGACGCCGCTACGAATGAACCCATTGCGCCATTCGTGGAAGCGTCGACCGCCCTGTGCGAATTGGTGTCGAACCGCCGGGATCGATGCGTCGTGAAGCGCGTCAAAGGCGACCGAGTGACGGTGCAGTCGTTGCTAGCGAACCTTCAAGGCGTTCGCAGTAACGCAGGGCTTGGCCCACAAGGCCCATTTTCATATGGGGACGCGGATACCATGTTCGTCGCCCTGGACCCGTTTAATTTCTCGTCCTTCAACGGCGCGGGCGTGGCCGCGGTGCTTAGCGTCGCGCGACATCCAGTGCTGGCGGAGATCTTCGACATCATGGCGATGGATGTCATGCACGTCGACGGTGGCCATGCCCGCGGAGGAGGCGAAGGAGGCAGCGGCAGCGCGGCACCACCGCGACTCATTCCCCGCAGCGCCGGATCCGACCTCAGTCGCAATACCGAGGACGAGCGCCACCGCCTTGTTGCGGATCCTGCCTACGCGTTTCTTTCTCACCGAAACCTTGCGACGAACCGCAGATTTGGTCTTCAACATCGCCCGAGCGGTGCGGCCGTGACGCAGTCTTTGAATGTGGCCGGTGCACCGAACGGCACCCGACCGACGCACCACGGCAGTGCGCAGCAGCAGAGCCGGCCCTCCATCATTCCGTCGTTTGAAACGGCCCCCGGCGCCGCTGCGATGGATGGCGCGGCGATCGCTGCTGCGAAACGGCCCACCGGACACCACCCCACGTCGAGCGGAGGCATCCACAACGCCGAGCACACCACGACCGGCGGTGACAGTGGCTTCCTTAGCCAGGTCAGTTTGCATGCCGCAGATGAAGACGCGGGCAGTGGCGGCGATGGGGCGCTGCCGCTGTTGTCTGCCTCGGCGCCACGAGCCCCGGCGGAGCTGCTCGCCTCCCACGCCGACGTCACGTCCACGGGTGATTTGCGTGGGTCGTTTTCGGCGCCCGCCACGTCGAGTCGCATCGCCACCGCATTCTTTAATCAACCATCTCTCCCGCCTCCAGCCGCCCGACGGGCAACGAACGACCACCCACGGACGTCGTCGATTCGTCCTGCCACGGACTCCCAGGGTCCCACCGGCGCCAACAGCGGTGTCACGGGTTCCCGGGGCCTGACGGGCGGCGGTGGCACAGGGGGTCTCACGCAACGAGGCGCAACGCAAGTCGTACGCTGCGTGTGTGTCCGCCAGCGCTACTACGACAACGGCAACATCTTGGACTGGCTGACCCACCGCTACCCGGTCGGAGAACCACTCGTGTGGCCCCCGTCCCGCACACACCACGAAGCGGCGGACGCCGCGATCCGAGAGCGCCACGGTTCCGCGGTCGGCGGTCGCCGCGGCAGCCATTCGTCCAGAAATGGTGATGGGAACGGCGCGCGCGAAGAAGGACATCATAGCGACGGCTCCAGCTCTGACTCTGACTCCACCTCCAGCGCCTTGATGGAGAGGAACCGACCGAGTGAGAGCCTTCTTTGCTCGGTGATCATGCAAGTGGCGTCGTTCCTGACGTCGCTGAATCAGCAAGGCCTGTCGCATGGCAACCTGAAGCCGGAGAACATCCTCATCACGGACACCCTGTCCGATTGGTTTTGGCCGCCCGCGTTCAGCCGCAAGCCGTCACGCGGCCCACCATCAGGACCGTCCAAACGGCTCGGCCCCCCGGCGCTCCCAACGGCCGCCGCGGTCGCCGGCGATGACCGTTGGACCCGGAAACTGATGGCCACGGTGTGGAAGAAAGGGGGCCGCGGCGGCGGCGGCGCTCCCAGCGGCAACGTCGATGGCGTGACCCATTCGTCCACGTCCATTCAGCAACCTAGCTCGGCGGGGGACGGAGGCGTCGACGGCTTCAAGGTGCACCTCAATGGGGGCGCTCCATCTCTGGCGGCGAATGCGTCTGGAGGCCGTAGCGCCCTGGTGGCGAGCGGCCCCATTGGCTCCGCATCGTCCCTCGCGCGACTTCAGGGCCAACTTCAGCGAATTCTATTCAAGACCGTGCTGCCGGTCGTCGTGAGCGACCTGTGGTTGTGTTCGCAGATGGTCACCTATCGATGCGATCTCAATGCGATGGCTGCCGATGCGACCGTGCTAACGGCGCTGTTCCCCGCAGCGCAGCAGCAACGAACGTTTGCTGGTGCGAACGCGCCGCATGTCGGGGGGGCGAGAACGCCTTCCTTGAGATCCGCGACGAGCCTACCTGACGTGGCGCTGGCTGGTTCCGTTCCCCATGTGCTGCCAAAATCTCAACTGCCGTTTGCACCGACAGCGGACCTGCCACCTTTGCATGCCGGTGTTGCACCGCCTCCACTTCCTCACCTGGGCGGAGTGTCGGTTCCCGGATTGTCTTCGTCCCTCAACAACCTGCCGTGGGCAGCCCCAGAGTCGATGGAACCACAAATTCTCGAGATTGACAACGACGGGGCGTCTTCGAGAAGACATGGCAACTATTTTGCTTCGCCTCGTTCGCCCAAGGCGGACGTCTGGGCCCTCGGTTGTTGCATCTTCGCGCTTGCCACGCGCCGCGTGGACGATTTACGCACGCATTTTCTGTTCGAGCGGGCCCTTGAAGTGTGGGCGCCGGGAGGCCAGGATGACTTCTCCCCATGGGTCATCGACACCCTCGTCGCCGCTGGTTATTCGCGAAGGTTTAGTCAGCTTATGGCGACGCTGCTCGCGCCGGATGTGGACGTGAGGCTCACCCCGGTGGAGTGCTGGATGTCCATTTCGGTCAACGACGAGGGGGTGTATGCCGTGCGCTAATGAGACAGTGACAAAATAAAAAGGGTAGAGAGAGGAGCCGTGAATATGGGAAAGGCTCCTAAAAGT
>ERZ1292633.6665-Hain-H41-02um-R1-6665-length-10000-cov-5_pt1 | contig 10000 bp, 2 predicted proteins | sample MGYA00564406_ERZ1292633 | MGnify/ENA primary metagenome ERZ1292633 (study PRJEB36523, sample SAMEA6512639) | groundwater metagenome | collected 2019-01-08 | study: AquaDiva: Metagenomics assemblies of 32 groundwater samples
CGGACGAATCACCCGTTACAACTTCTATGACTACTGGCTGCATCGCGACGTCACCACTGCCAAGTCGCGCGGGCGACGAAGGCCACGACGGGCAACGTGCACCCGCAGCCATGCATCCACTGGTGACCCTTGTCGAACCTTTGGCGATCGCGGAAACGGCCGCTCGTGCTGGGGAACCCCCGTCTTGCTGCATCACCAACTTAGTCCCGCTGTCGGTGGCGTGGGGGTGCGAGTCGGCCGTGGCGGCGCTGGGCCTATCACGCGGCACTCTCGCCGTCGCGACGATACCACCGTGGACGTGCGATGACGACACCACCGTATCCACGACAGCATCAACAGAACAGATGATGCAGAAGAGGAAGCTCCGCCATGTGTTAATCCGGGTGCCAACGGCAGCGCGAGAGGAGCCCAAGTCGACGGATACGCTGGAACGAGAGCTCGCGGCCATCGAAAGCCTCTTGGTGGGGTCGTCATCGACGTCAACCCGAGGTGGGAGCGGGGGAGCTACGCCTGCCGTCGTGCCGTCGTCGTCTTCTTCATCATGGGTGCAAAGTGAGTCGCTCTTCGCGGACATGTGTCGCTTCAAGTACGTCAATAGTGACGAATCGCTGCGTCGTCCACAAGTCGGTGCCGCATCGGACGACGCCGCGTCAGGTTCGGTGGATGTCACCTTTGCCGATTTCATTCGGTGGCATTCTCCTCGCGACTTTGTCTTATCTGGAATGAGCATTAATCGTTCGGGGGGGATCCAGCGTGACTTGAGTAGTAGTGGCACGACGACGGCGGTACCTCCCCTTCGTCACTGGAATCGAGTCACGGATCCTTTGGGACTGATGTTTCTGTCGCCTCGCATGCAGGCGAATTCTCTCGCATCTGGTTCGCCTCGTCCGGACGGCACCGAGGACAACAACCTGTGGATCACTCTTTGGCGCCGAGCCACCCCAACGAATTTGCCTGCGCGACGATACAACATTGCACTCGTCGCATCCCGCGCGCTGCAGGAGCTATCGGACCTGTTGCCCCCGAGTTCTGCAATCTCCAACGCCGCGGTTCTGCAAGATGCGGCGTCGAACCGACAGCCGTCAGAGTCGGCGGCAACGTCCTCAAGAAGTGCAAGGTGGAGGAGGGCAACGTTCGCCATCGCCATTTTCCAGTACAATCTGAGTTCGCTTGCATACCGCATGTTGCACTGCACACCCGTCTTGCTCTTGCAGCGTGGCTGCTTGAGCGACCGAGATCATCGGAGGGGGGTGAATCCTGCAGGTGCGTCAGCAAATAGCGCGCACAGGATTTCCTCCGCCGTGGGCTTGCTGCTCCAACAGTGTCGACACCTTGACCAGGTCGCTCACAAACTCATCCCGAGACAGTGGGGAGAGGCATGGCACCATGATGAATTCTCGGTCGCCGCCCCCTCCGCCGCGGCCCCCGCTGCTGCTCAGTCGTCGTCGTCGTTGTTTGCCTCCGCATGCCGCGCGGCATTAGGTCACGTGCAAGAAATGGAATGGATTGTGTCGGTGGCCTGTGGACTGCAAGAGACCCTTTTGTGCGAGAGAAGCGGCAGTCGCGAGAGCGCTCATGGGGCACGCAGCCCCACCGAGTCAGCTGACGCGCACGCGAAGCCGCAGTCCATCTCGGCGGGTTGGGCCTCTGCTCCGTCGTGGAAGGGTGAAGAAGCGTTGGCAGTTCGTTGCCGTCTGCTCGATCGCATCCTCTCCGCGCTAGCCGCGGCCGCCGCACACCGCCGTGTGTGGAACGCATCGTGGGCTCAAGACAGCAACGACGAGGTTGGTGCCGAAGGGGGTGCCCCGTTCTTGTTCACGACTGTCCAAGCATCGGGACATCCGGAACGTGACTCGGACATTTCTCGGAGACGACGATTTGCCGACGCGGCTGTACTGGCCGACCGACATGACCGCTGTCCGACTCCTGCCGGAAATAGAATGTTAGGTGACTTGTCGCAGGCGTCGACCAAAAGAAACGCTTCCTTCAGTGCGGCGTCTATCGCCGCCGCGGCTGGTGAGCGTGCCTCGCCGTGGTTGGCGTCGAAAATTGCCGATGACCTACCGGACGATGTGGCTCGTGAGTGTCAAGACCGACTCGGAGGCCGTGATCGCGATGCCAACTACGGCGCGATGCTGCTCCCGGAGGCGCTGCGCGACGAAGTCGCCCGGATCCATCGCGTCCTCGGACATCGGAGGACCGTGAACACTTCGGCGGCGGGGAACCTTCGTGGGGTCAACGAAGCAGAAGAAGCTTCTGATGACAACGATATCAATGGTCGCGACGACGGAGGCGATGATGAGCTCCGCGTGGCGATCGATGGAGCATGGGCTGAGGCCGCCGTCGACACGTCCTTGTGCCTCACACTGGAAATCCCTCGCAATGAAATCGCCATCTGGTGGAGCTTTTTTCGTGGAGACCATCTCCATTATTCGGCATGCGCCCTCTTCGACAGTAGCACCACCAAAGAGGACGGCCGCGTCAGCCAGGCGCCAGCACGGACGCCTTCCGCCACGGGGGCCGTCGTCTGTTCTCCGATGAGACCTCGACATCTGTTGATCTCCTCGTCGGTGTACCGAACCGCAGCCGATGTCGCGCTGTTTGATGTTCGCCAGGTGAGACGGCGCTACGTGCTTCAAGGTTGGTTTGAGCGCCCCGTTTCGTGCTCCCCTGCTGTACCCCAGCGGCTGACGTCGGTCGTACTAGCGTCCAATTTGAAACCAAGAATCATTGTCCACGACGACACCCTCCACGACGCCGCGGCCATCGGCAGCAACCTCCTCGTTGGCCTGGCCCCTTCGCTGGCTGCGGCCCTTCAGGGCGGTTGCCGCGTCGTGCCACCGCGCGGCGTCCGCTGCCTCACGACGGTTCCCAAGGCTCGACGTGCTGCGGCGTATGGGAGGGACGCGGCAAGAGTTGAGAGTGCCGCGGCGCATGATGCCGTATCGGCGTCGAGCCGCCTCCCGGCCTCACTGATGGGCACCGATTTGCCGGAGTTCAACGACGGCCGGTGGGCGGAGCTCGCCTTGATGACCACCGAGCTGAGGCATCCCGTACTGATCGTTTCTTGAGGACTTTCCCTTCTTTCTCTCCCCTTGTTTAGGAGGTAGAGTCATCGTTGGTTGCAGGGTCGTCATGCGCAGCAAGTCCCACGTGTCTGGGCCAAAGTAGCACCCTGTGCCCCTGGTAGCGCACCTACAGTATGCTGTGAACACCGCCGGTTCACTCGCTTCGCGAAAACTGTGGAAGTCTCACTTTTGTCATGCGTTTTCGCTTTGCCCGTTTCTTCCCATTTTCGAATAACACGCAGCAGCACCTTTTAACCTGAAGAAAGGTCGCTCCTAGACACTTTTAACTGCAACGGTCCATTCGCGCAGCCATTTACTTATTTTTTCCTTTGGTTCCCTGATTGCCGAGAAACCCACAAAACGAGGACATGGCGGACGTGTTGCTGGAGAGCGTCCGCGGCTCTCCCAATAGCGAGATGCATGACGCCGCGAACGGCCGGGACCAAGAGGTGGTCGACCATCTGCTACTGGGTGACTCACCACCGGCGCCGAACGGCGCCCTCAGCCGAGCGAAGGCCGCCGGTGCCGCCCCCTTGCTGACGCAACAAGCGACGGCGCCATCCTCAGCGCACCATTCAACCCGAAGGGCGAGCGGTGGGGCAGCGTACGGTAACCACCCACACGTCGTCGCGAACATCGCGCCTCCTCCCCCACCTGCACCGCATGCCGGTGGTCTCAGCATCGTGACGTCAGCGATGCCGCCACTTCACCATAGCGGAGCGGGCGGCAGGGATGTCAGTCACCCACCTCACCAGGACGACGACGACGAGCATTTTCTCACGTCGCCGGGCGCCGAGCTGTTGGCGCACTTATCCGACTCTCCCGTCAAGGGAGCTCATCAACAACACGAAGGAGCCTCTGGTGCGACGGCAAGCACCGAGGCGCCGTCACAACGCCCGCCACAGTCCTCATCGGCAACGACCGCCGCCCTCCGCCCGACCGCTCAACGTGTCATGGCCTGGAGTGGGGGCCTCAACGCGACGCCGCCAGCCGTTGAGGGTCCTGGCCGTGTGGTGACCACCAGCACGTTAGTGCCCTTCGATGCCGTCACGCCGAAGTCATCCCAACCGCCCGCTCACCGCCGCCGCCACAACGACGACGACTGGGAGTCCGTTGTCGAAATCGACAACGAGGACGTAGTCCGGCGCCTGTTGGGTCGATATGCAACCGCGGGCCCTGCTGGTGAGATCCTGTCCTCGTCGGTAACTAGCGGGAGCCAGCCGCCGGGGGCGGGAGGAACAAAGAGAGGGGTTTTACGATCAGGGGGGCCCTTGAAAGCTAGCACCATTAATGCGTCCCTTTGGGTGGCTGCCCCGAGGATCGTCCGGGTCCTCTTCGCGGCATGGATCGCGGTGATTGTGCTCGCGCTCATCCTGACACTAGTGAGCGCGCAGCATTCATACGGCGGGGTTCTATTTTCGAACGGCGGCACCAACGGCGGTCTGCCCACGGCGGCAGATCTCGTCGCCCGCCGCGGTGTGGAGGTCCTGGCGCTCATGGGTCTGATGGGACCCATTATCGGCATCGTGGGTGCGGCCATGCTGTATCGGCAGCTGCGTCTCCGCATCCTGCGAACGCAAAGCAACCTCCTTCTCGCAGAGGTGCCGTCCCCGCTGTCGGTCGCGCAGCAGCAAAACTGTATGCAATTAGCCGCGCTGAGCAACGAACTGCTGCGAGGCGTTGCCGGGAAAGCGACGACGACTGCCGCCGACAACGGCAGCGAGGCGCCCCGGCCCCTGTTAGATCGCATCATTCTCTTCACGGCCGCGCCCACGACCATGGAAGGGGCCGGCAGCATGGCGGCAACGGCGACCTCACGTACGTCGAGCAGCACCACGGTGAAAGCAACACCTAACGCCTCGGGCAAGATCGAGTCGACAGATGAGCTCGCCGCCGCGGCGCCGTGTCAAAAGGCCGGGGCAATTATCCGTACGATGGCGGGCCTCGCCCCTTCGGACGCGTCGTCATCTTCGTCAGGGCATCCTGGTCCCGTCGAGCACATCGCGGCGCTTCTCCACGTCGCCTTTCTCAGCCTCGTTCAACGCGAGAGCGATGTGGCCGGCCTCCATCCACATCGAACGGCAGGTGAGGAGTCGGCTTTCGTTCAGGAGGGAGCCACGGGCGGGTCGACTCTCCCCGCTTGGGAAAGCCTTTCTCCGGCCGCTCAAATAGGAACTGGCAAGGTGGCGACTCCTGCAGGAGATATGGCCTTCCAGACGCCACCGCGCACGGTCCCGGAGACGGCGGCGCTGCCTCCGGGGTTGGCAACCGCCCTCGTCCACCAACTTTCTCGCGATGTGGTTTTCGTCCAGCGGCGAGGAACCTACACGATCGTTGGAGATGGAGGAGAGGCCGTCACCGCCGGCGTGCCAATCATTCCAAGTGATCGTCGCCTTGGCTCAAAGGGAAGCCCTGAAAAAACAGCGGCGACGAAAACCTTCCCTGCCGCCACGTTGGGCCATCTTCTGGCTCACAGCTTTGAAGACGCCACCGTCGTGCAAGGTAGTAGCAGCAGCCAAGCGAGCAGCGCAGGAGGTCCTGACGGCGGAAGCTTTGGTCGAGCGCCTGTCAATGCAGCGACGACGACGATCGTTCCCCGTATCGCCGGGGGCGGCAACCCTCTTCACGTGGATCACCTGGATGGCGGCGAGCATATGATCCTTCAAAGCATCGGCGCCGAGATCGCGTCCGACCGCGCCGCGCCGGCCCATCATCATGCCAGTGACGACGAACGACGTGGTGGTGGCCAGCATCCCCACCATCACCACCACAGCCGCTCCAATGACACCAGCCTGTCGTCCATCAGCACCAGTGCGAGCAACAGCCTACGCAGCACGCCGACGCGGCCGCCCTCATCCAACGGGGGCAGTCATTTCTACGCTTCCGCTTTTTCACAAGGCGGCGGAGGGGTGGCGGCGCAATCCGAAGAGGGAGGCCATTTTCCACCTCTATCGCATTCGAATTTTCGGGGCACTCCGGTCGGTATCAATGGAGGAGGGACTTCCGGCGCTCCCCCGTCCGCCACCACCGCGTTGGGTCGCAACGGCAGCCGCAATGTGTTCGCGGCCTCTGCATTAGGCGCGTCCTCTTCGCTGCTCCTCAGTCCTACCGAAGCAGCAGCAGCAGGCGGGGGAGGGGGGGGCGCAACGAATAATGGCCCTGCCGCCGCGGCGCGGTTCATTATCAACGACCTCATGACCCTGGACGCCGTCGTCGTAGTGTTCACGTTGAAGCCACGCATTGCTCATTTCCATCACCAACACCACCAGCCCAAGCCACCGCCGTCGGTCAAGCACGTCGGCGGCGGCGGCGGCGGCGGAACCCCCGTCACACCTCCCACGATATTGCCTCCATCGATGATGGTCGTCATCCCTGGCTCGTCACAGGCGGCACCGGTAGCCGAAGCGGCCGCCATCACGCCCCCAGCCGGCGGATCCGGATCGTCACGGTCCTCCATAGCCAGCAGCTCGAACGACGCCGCCGGAGGTGCCGCTGGCGGCAATCCCTCGACACCCACCGCGGCGTCCTCCGCGGCATCTTCCGCGAGCGGCGCGGCTCCCATGGCCACCGATCCCGCCCCAGAGTTCCTGCGCATCGCGATGATGGCGTCGCAAGCCGCTGGGGGCACCATCGTGCACATCGCGCCCCGCTCGGTGACCACCCTCTGGCCGTGCTATGTCAGCAACAGCAGCAACAGCGGCTCCTCGACGCTGGCGGCCGCTAAGGTGGCGGTCCACGCCGCTTTTCAGTTCGTCCACGCGGTCGCGCTTCGCCGTCGAGAACTGGCCGACGCGTTCTGGTGCAGCGTGGGCTGTGGTATCGCCATTGGTGAGGTCAGCCGTGGCAGCTTTGGTGCCGGCACGGCCCGAAATAGCCTGTGTGAAGGAGCGGCGGTGTCCGTCGCCACGTCGCTCGCCGACCTATCGCTCACGTTGCACGCACACGTGTTGGTAGCTGATTCGTTTTTCGCCGCGCTCGGAATCGACAGCAGCCAACCGTTCACCGTCTCGGTGGCATCCCAAGGGCATTTCGTGCTGAACGCGGCGCGGTCCTCCGCCGCCTCATCGTCTCCTCAGGCCATGCTTGCCGCGGCCAACAACAACAGCATGGCAGAGGCCGCGGGGAAGGCGGGAAGTGTCACCCCACCCCCTCAAGGTGGGCAGCATGCGGCCACGCCGCCGCCGCTGCCCGCACTCGCCGCGCTACGCCGCCCCGTTGACATGATTCAACTCCCACGGTACTTAGTTCCCGTCCTCGCGGGAGGGAGCGGTGTCGTCAACTATACGATGGTCGCCGGGGCCTCCGGTGGGAACGTCGCCGCCCATGGCGGCGGCCGCGGAGGGGGCGACCGGTACGGATCAAAGGTCCTGTTGGTAAACCACCACACCTCCTTGAAGCGCACCACGTCGGATCAACGGCTGCATCAGCGCCGAGCCGCAAGCGGCCTAACGGCTGGAAATCAAACTCAGCCGACTGGGGGCAATGTGTCGCCCCATCCGGCGCCGATCACGTCGCCCACGCTCCCTTCTGAAAAGGGCCTCGCACCACCGCCATCGTCCTCGAACCATGCTCCGCGAGGCAGTGTTCGCCTGCGGCATCCGACTTTCGTCGCCGAAACGGTCTACGAGCTGCTGCCATCCTGCGTGGAGTGGGCCGCAATGCTGGACCGACAACGTAACGACAAAAAGATCGTGGTGGCCCCTTCGAGCCGCAAACTCCTCAATCAGCCGACGGCGCCGACAGCGGTTAACGGAAAGGAAGGTGGAGGGAGCACAGGCGGACCCAAGACCCTGATGACCGACGACCACCACATTGCGATCCCGTTCATGCCTTTCGAGACTCTGGCCACCACCGGCTTGGCACATACTAGCTTGTTGGGCTCCGGCGCGCAACATGGTGGAGTTGGCGCAGCTGGTGACAAGTCACGAGGAGGTACATCGACTGGGGGCGGCGGCGGAGAGGATAACGAGTGGATGTACCACCTACAACGCTTCGAACAAGTCATTTACGGAATGATCTTTGACTGCACGAAGGCGTTCGAATGCTGGCGGATTGGAAACGTCATCGAAGCTCGGTTTTGGTACGTGCGTAGCTTCGATCGGTTGAAAGGGGGTCGTGGCGGGACCGCCGCGGCGGACGGCATCACGGACCCCTTCGTCAGCAACCGCCTCCGAGTACTGCTGAGCGGCCATCCGTCGAGCGGGTTACTCGGCTGGTGTACGAACAATTCGCCCAATCCGGTTGCTCTGCAAGCAGCGTTGACGGGAGCTACTTGGTCGCAGATCACGGGAAGCGAAGACACTGGCGCAGGGGGCTGTAAGTCTCCACGGAGTGTCTCCCGCGCGTTGATGTTCATTCCCGAGTCCGTACGGCTGCTAGCTAGCGGCGGTGGCGGCGGCGGGTCGTTGCACTCCGCCGACGGGCGAGGCGTAGGATCATCGCAAGAGCTCGACGACTACTCCGCGATGACTCCCTCTCCGAGGCATCTCCACCACAGTGGCTCGAGTTCGTTAGTGGGCGCGCGAGTCCAAGCCGCGAAAGCCCTTTTTAAGTTTGCAGAGGAGCACATTATGTTGCAGCTAGCCAGTTGGTCGCAGAACCCAAATCAACTGGAATATCGCTCCACAGATTCGAGCCCCAGCCCATCTCGACCCGCTTCGTCTCTTGGACGGTCCATGAAGTCGATCGTCTCCGCGTCGGCCACCGCCACGGCACAGAGTATCGTCGACCTGTTGGAAACCGACGACGCTCCTCCAGGATCAGGAAACGTCGTCGCGGCCACCGGGGTTGGACCTGCTGCCGTCGCGGCGGTCGGGACCGGCTGCGCACCCACGTCGACGACGCGGGAGTCACCCATGACCCATCATCCGCATCGATACGGGGGGACACCGATTTCCTGCGCCCCGCCGCCGCCGCCCTCGGTATGGTATCACCGGCAGATGACCCAAGGTGGAGGTGTCGAGATGCTACCTTGGGATGGGGCGAAGCAATACTAGCGAGACCCCCCGACACGCGACAACGCCGACAGGGCGAAGCGGTTTCGGTCTGTGAGGGGCGTAGAAGAAAAAAAAGGGTCAAAGGGAGTCGCGCCGCTGCCTACGGATGTAATGGTTGACGGGCGACCCATTGCCCAGCCACTTCCCTCCCTTCCTTCCCCCACAAGGCTCCCTTTCCTTCCTTCCGTTTTTGTTTTCCTCCACTCGCTCCCTCTTTTGCAACCTTCCTCGTTCACGCGCAGACCGGGACTACGCCACCACACGTCGAACTACCGAAGTCACTGTGCTGTTTTTCCGCTTGTTGTTCCCCCCCGCCACAGTTTCGTTTGAGATCTTTCCCATTCCGCTTTCGCTTTTCCGTTCCTTCCCTCGACGTACCACCCTTGAGCGGCACACAACTCGGTCTTGCTTCCTGCTTCGGCCAAGGAGAACAAGGAACACCCCAACTGTTGCTTCCCTTTCAACACCTCAGAGGGGAGGTATGGCCTTGTCTCCCCACCCAGGTTGTGTTAGAAGTCACCTCGAGCCTTGATTAGGTTTGCTCAGCAAGGGGGGAGGGAAGGAAGGATGGGACGTTTGCCCACACACCCGGTTGATGATGATGCTGCTGACGTGGTGGGGGGGGGGGGGGGGGGCGCCCCCCCCCCCCCCCCCCATATGCGTTTGGTGGTGAGCGTTGCGGTTTGGCGGCACGAGTTCCATTTGCTCTCTCGCTTTTTTACTGGGGCTCTCTCTCTCTCTCGTTCTCCCTCCGTAAGTGGTCAGAATGAGACCTGTGGTGTGTGCACAGTCCCCCGAATGCTTTTTTGTCCCCTCAGTAGTGCCGAATATCTTCGCTTCTGACCTGCAGGGGAGCGAGAGGGTTAAATCACAGATTTGAGTATTGGGGGATGGTTTCGTTGGTGGATTGAATCGGGGGGGGGGGGGGGGACCAAA
>ERZ1292633.6666-Hain-H41-02um-R1-6666-length-9999-cov-6_pt1 | contig 9999 bp, 5 predicted proteins | sample MGYA00564406_ERZ1292633 | MGnify/ENA primary metagenome ERZ1292633 (study PRJEB36523, sample SAMEA6512639) | groundwater metagenome | collected 2019-01-08 | study: AquaDiva: Metagenomics assemblies of 32 groundwater samples
ATCAACGATTCAATCTCGAAAAAAACGTAGATTTTTCCAAACTGGCCAACTTGGGCTAATACTACAACGCCAGGGTTTTGGTTCTTCAGGCAAAGGGTTGAGAGGATTATCGTTGGTCGTGATCGGATCTCATCGCATCAGACAGCTTCAGCGGTCTTTCCCCGGCGAAGCCGGGGCGAAAGGCCAGCCCTTTGAGGGCTGGTCATCGCGCGTCTGAATCATTGCATTTTTCAGCCCGTTTCAACGGGCTGAATGATAGAGAGTCGATGATCCGCGTCTGACCGGCCCTACAAGGGCCGGCCTAAAATCCGCCTCCGGCGGAGCAAGGCCGCTCAAGCGGCCTCGGATCGCGCCCGGCGCGCAGGGAGAAACCCGTGCCACACCTTCGTCAACGAGCAGCTTACGGAACGAGGTTGAACGCCCCGAATATGAAGTTGGCGAGCACGTTTTGGACGATGGCCGTTGCCAGGTTCGTCGCAAGCGCGTTCGTATCCAATGTGCAAGTCCCGGCCTGCAACAACATGCCGGCGCCCATGATCGCGGCCCATCGCCGCCCGAAGAAATGCAAACGCTTTGTCATTCGATGATCCTTGCGAAAGCAGTCGATACTGTCCTCAATTCAGTCGTTGCGGTATTCTAATTTCCGGTTTCCGTCGCGCCGGGCGCCGCGGGCGGCTCCAAGAGGACAAGTTCGCTGGTGACATAAATCGGCACCGGGTCCACACCGCCGCTCTGGACGCGCCGCTCCAGCGCCCGAACTCCGACGTACCGACCCAGAAAGTCCCCGGCTTTGATCGGCGAATCGGGCGGAATCTCGACGTACCCGATCGTCCTCCCCCCCGCCACGGACGGATCGATGAGGCGATAGCGCTGCGGCGTCGATCCCGGCGGAAACAGTGCGCTGACCCGAAGCTCGCCCTTGGCCTCGATGCCGCTGGGAAAAGTCGGCGTCGCCTCCGGAATCCCGGCCCGCGACGATCGGAACTCGCGGCGCCTGGTTTCCGCGATGTCGTCAAGTTTTTTCAATTGATGGTAGGCGGTCGCGGCTTCAACGGCTGTACTGATTTCCTCGATCCGTCGCTGGGCGTACTGTCGAACCAGCTCGTTGTTCGCCTGCTCGGAGGCCTCACGATACTTCGCGATAAACTGATCGAGATGTCGCTCCACGACCGGCTTTTCAAGCTCCTTGTTGGTCGCAAAATCGAGTTCGTCAAGTTTTTTCTGCCAGGCACCGACATCGCCGGAACTCGCCGCCTTGGAAGCGTTCGACGTGCCCGGCGTCGGCGTCCCGATCGTACGCGGACCTGTCGTCGGTCCATCGGCCGATGCGGACGTGGAGGCAGGCGATGTCGCCGGTGCGGCGCCGGTTGAATCGGAAGGCGTCGCCGTGTCGCCGCCCTGCGCCGATGTCGGTCGGCTGTCGGAGCGCAGTTGGGCGAAGGCGCGGCTCACCCATACGGTCGCGCCCTGCGGCGGTTTGATCCGCAGGAAGCCGTCGGGGTTGCGCCCCAGAATCGTCACCTCGACCCCCTTGGAAAGAAGCGCCTGCACCGTGTACTTGTTTTCGTTGAGGAGCGAGCCGGCGCGGACCCGGACGTTGTTTCCGTTCACGACGCCCTTCTGGTTGTCGGTTGTGTCAACGTAGTCGCCGGAAAGGAGCGAAAACGTCCCCTCGGGCGGCAGAATCTCGTACCACTCGCCGCGCTCGCCGACCACCGTCACGCGGTCACCGGCTTTGAGCTTGCAGATGGTATAGTGGTTCAAGCTGTCCCCACTGCGAACGTACACATCGTTGGCGGTGATCTCGGCATCGCCGATGATCCCGGCGCGCCGGGACTCGGCGGACGCCGTCTGAGCCTGCGCGTGCGGAGCGTCCGCCGCGCCGAAAACGACCCATGCAGCCAGGCACGAAACCCGCACCACCCATCGCCTCACACATCCTTGTTGGAATCGCATAAGAGTCATCCTGAAAAATCCCGCACGTTGATGTTTTCTTGGCCGCGCTTGAATGATTCGGAAACTACCCCGTTGGATGCGTCGTGTCAACATGGGAAACCCCGTGACGGAGCCGATTCCGCGGTTATACTTCCCCGACCATGATGGACACCTTTGCGTCCGCCCGTGCGATCGTCCAGCCGGTCGAGGCGTCTGCCCCACCCGAATCCGTACTCGTTCTGACGGCGGCGGGCCGCGATCCCGCCGTCCTTGAAACGGTTCGGCCGTCGACGGTTTGCGGGCGGTTCTCGATATTCGCCCGCGACCCGGTTGAGACCTTTACGGTTTCCGACGATTCCGACGATCAGGCGGGTACGCCGATTCGCCGCCTCGTCCGGAGGGTCGCCGGATTCCCCGCCCTCGACGCCCCCCCGGAATCCGTTCCGTTTGCGGGGGGTTGGATCGGCTACCTCGCCTACGAAGCCGGGCTGGTCGGACAGCGCGTCCCGCCGCGGCCCCCGGCTGCTTCGACGATCCCGCTGGTTCGATTCGGACTGTACGATCATGTGCTCGTGTTCGATCACACCGACGAGCGATGGTACGCCTGTGCGATCGACTGGCCGGAGGCGTGGCGATTGGAGCGGCCGCCGGTCGAGCACCGCCTCGACACCCTCCGCAAGCGGCTTTACGCGGCGGAGGCCTCGCGTCTTGCCCCGCCGCCGGAACCGGAAACCGCAATTCCCGTCGCCAACATTTCCCGCGAGGCGTATCGAATAAAGGTAGCTCGGGCCATCGACTACATCAGAGCCGGCGACATCTATCAGGTCAATCTCACCCAGCGCTTTTCGGCCCGGACGGATGCTTCGCCGCTGGAATTGTATCGGCGTCTGCGGCGGTTCAACCCCTCGCCGCAGGCGGCGTTTCTTCAGTGGGACGAAGGGGCGATCGTTTCCGCGTCGCCCGAATTGTTCCTCGATGTTTGCGATCGTCGCGTCGTGACGCGACCCATCAAGGGGACGCGCCCGCGCGTCGGCGACGAAATTATCGATGCGACGCGCCGCCGCGAGCTTGACGAGAGCGAAAAGGAACGCGCCGAACTGACCATGATCGTCGATTTGTTGCGAAACGACCTGGGCCGAGTATGCGAGTACGGTTCGATCCGCGTCACCGATCCCGGCGCGATCGAGGAACACCCGACGGTATTGCATCGCGTGGCGACCATCGAGGGCCGACTTTCGCCCGATCGCGGCTGGGCCGACCTTCTCGAAGCCGCGCTGCCCGGCGGATCAGTCACCGGCGCGCCCAAAATTCGCGCGATGCAGATCATTCGCGAGCTTGAACCGACGCCCCGCAGCGTCTATTGCGGTTCGATCGGATGGATCGGGCTCGACGGCAACCTGTCGCTGAACATTGCCATTCGGACGATGGTTCAACGCGGGTCGACCGTCCATGTCCACGCGGGCGGCGCGATCGTCGCCGAGAGCGATCCGCAGCGGGAATACGAGGAAATCCAAGCCAAGGCGGCGGGCATGTTCGCGGCCTTGAAGGTTGGGCAGGCGCCTCGGCGCGTCCGGTCGCGACGCCGGAAGGAAGTGTCAGCAGCGTGACACCGATCGTCTACCTGAACGGGCGATTTGTGCCCGAACCCGACGCTCACGTCAGCGTTTACGACGGCGCTTTTCTGCACGGCGCGGGCCTCTTTGAAACCATGCGCGCCGAAAACGCCCGCGTCTTCCGCCTCGAGGCCCACCTTGAACGCCTGATCCGATCGGCCGCTCGACTCCTCGTGCCGATCCAGCGCGAAGCGCTTCCCGGCGCCGAGACGTTTCGGGAACTTCTCGACCGCAATCAACTCCAGGCGGCCCGAATCCGCCTCACGGTCTCCGCCGGCTCCATGCGCGAGGGTACCCGCGACCAAGGCGGGAGCGGGCACACTGCCGCGGCTCCGACCCTCACGGTTTGCGCCACGGCCGCGCCCGCCGCCGGTTATGCCCAATCTCACTACGAAAGCGGCGTCAGCGTTGCCGTCTGCGGATTTCGTCTTTCGCCGACCGATCCGCTCGCCGGTCACAAGACTACCTCCTATCTTCCGCGGCTTCTGGGCCTGCGCGAGGCTATGCAGGCCCGGTGCATGGAAGCGATCTGGTTCACGACGAATCATCAATTGGCCGAAGGCTCGATCAGCAACGTTTTCATCGTCCGCAATCGCGTCGTGAAGACGCCGCCGCTGGACACGCCCGTACTTCCCGGCATTGCCCGGGGCGTTGTGCTGGAGATCGCTCCTCGCTGCGGCTTCTCGGTCGAAGAGACTCCACTGACGATCGACGACCTGCTCGACGCCGACGAGGTCTTCCTGACGAATTCGATCATGCAGGTGATGCCGGTCGTTCGCGTCGAAAAACACGATATCACGGGCAGTCGCGTCGGCGATGTCACGCGGCGATTGCTCGATGAGTATCGTGAACTGGTACGCAAGGAGTGCGGCGAACCATGAACAAGCGATCTGTACGAAAGTTTCGCCCCACCATCTCCGATTTCTGCTCCGCCATGGAAACGATCGCCCCGATTGCCCTTGCCCAATCGTGGGACAACGTCGGACTCCTCGCCGGCGACGCAACCGCGCCGCTGCGACGGGTGCTGCTTGCGATCGACCTGACCCGCGCCGTCCTCGAAGAGGCCGTCCGTTTCCGCGCCGACTTGCTGCTCGCTTATCATCCGCCGATCTTCAAGCCCATCTCGTCGCTCCGCACGCCCGGTGACGGCATGGACGCGCTAGTTTTCGATTGCATCCGCAACGGCATCGCGATCTATTCCACTCACACCGCGCTCGACGCAGCCGACGGCGGCACCAACGATGTGCTCGCATCGCTTTGCGGCGCAGCCAAGACTGAACCGCTTGAATACGTCGACAAGCCCGGTGCGAGCGAGTGCAAGCTTGTCGTGTTTGTACCGAACGATCACGTTGAGAGAATGGCGGGGGCAATGTTCGCCGCCGGCGCCGGCGGAATCGGCGACTACGCTTGCTGTAGCTTTCGCGCTCATGGCATGGGCACTTTCTTCGGACGCGAATCGACCAACCCCGCCGTCGGAAAGAAAGGTCGCCTCGAATCGGTTCCCGAAATCCGCCTCGAAACGATCGTTCCGGCCAAGCGCCTTCCCGATGTTGTCGCCGCCCTGCGCGCCACGCACCCCTACGAGGAACCGGCCTTCGACATTTATCCGCTCCAACCACCGCCCGTTCGCGGCATCGGTCGCACCGGCACGCTGGACAGACCCACCACACTTGCAGCGCTCGCCCGAAAACTACGCACCGCAACAAGTGCCGCAAACGTCCAACTCGTCGGCGAATCGAGGCGGAGAGTCGAACGCGTGATCGTTGTAGCCGGCGCCGCGGGCAGCCTCCCGTTCCGAATCCCCCTTTCACCAAGCGATGCGATCATCACCGGCGAAATCCGCCACCACGACGCACTCGCCATCCGCCGCATCGGCTGCTCCGCCGTCGCCCTCGGCCACTGGGCCAGCGAACGCCCGGTACTGACACCCCTTGCCGAGCGCCTTTCGACAATCATTCCGACGCTCGACCTTCGCCTCAGCCGCGCCGACACGGATCCGTTCCGTCATAATCGAAGTGTTCGTTAAAACAAGCATCCACCCGCTTCCAAGATCGCAGGTCGAATCATCGGCCCGACAAATCGTCGCCGTTCTCTTACGATCTGCGTTCATCTGCGCAATCTGCGGATAACTTTCGTGCCCGGCCCCTCGCGGCCTCGCGCCTTTTCCGCAGCCCCAGCGCTGCCATTCCGCGACGCGTATTACCTAAATTAACCTCCGTCGGTGCCGTCAAAGCGTCAAAACGTTGGATTATTAAAATTTATTAAACTCTTGACAAAGTGCGAGCGACGCGGTAGGCATACACTGCGTTTCACGTGGGGGGGCGGGTCAGTCCAAATCATGTAGGAGCCATTTCGATGATTCGACGAAGCTTTTCTTGTCTGTTGGGCGCCGTTTTTTGCATCTTGGGTGCTTCTGTTCTCTTTTCTGACCGAGGCGCTGGAGGAGAACTCGCTCTCGCGGGTGACGCGCGAGGCGCTTCGAGTCTTGGCGCAAAGGGTCACGATCGGACTAAGAAAGCGTCCGACGCCGTTCGTGTCGTGACCGGTCCCAGCGCCCATATTAATGCAGCGATCGCGCAAGGCGCGACGGCAACGATTACGTTGCAGCCGGTCGCCCCGAAGACGGTGCCGGCGTCAAGCTACAACGGCAGCATCACCGGCAACAGGCTGACGCTGAATGCCGTGCCGGCGAGGGTGTGGTTCGAGGTTCGGGCGACCGGTTGGGCGCCGCAGGGTCTGAAGACCGCGCAGATCAGGATCGATTCGACGGGGTACATGGGATCCAACGCGATCTGTGCCGGTGCCCCGGCAAACGGCGGCGATCTGTTCCCGGCCACGCAGTCGTGCGCAGCCAACGCGGACTGCCGTTCGACAATCAGCGGCCTGGCTTCCGCTTGCGGCTCGGGTGAGCCGTCAAATTGCGTAGCGCGTCCAGCCTACTATCCGGCCGGCGGCAACATCTGCGCGCCTGGCTTTCAGGACAGGTGCGACACGGAGTGGATTCTCTTCGGCGTTTCGGGTGTTGCCGCCGTTGACACCGCGACGCTGAACTATCGGTGGGGCAGCACGACGGAGCCACCGGAGGTTTCGCCGGATTTCGCGCCGAGCTACCTCGGTACGTTGGTTTTGGATGTTCCGGCCAATGCAAAGGGTCTCTACACGATCGGGTATGTCGCCAATGAGACGTACATGACGGACGACACCGTTCCGGTCGGGCAGCCCATTGTGGCGGCCCTGATTCCGGGGGAGGTCGAGATTCCGTGCGGTAGCTGCTGCGTTGCGCAACCGAACGTGCACTGCATCGACGGCATGAGCAGGGCCGAGTGCGATGCCATGGGGCTGCCGAACACGTTTAGGCCCGGTGCGAGTTGCACCGGGGACCCTGTCGTCGACTGTCATGGCATCCCACCAGGCGTTGACTGCTACCGGGTGGAGTGCGGGTTGACCGAGCTCAGCTTCGGCGCGGAGCCGATCCCCGGCGAGTTCTTTGGCCCCGGTTGCGAACCGTTCGATGGCGCTATCTTCGCCACCGGGCGTACCGGCGGTGGCGACCTCAAAATACGTCGGCTGAATTCGCTGCTCCTGGTTCTTGGAGGACCGTCGCAAGGGACCGATATCGAGTTGGAGTCGCTGGATCTGGTCAGTTGCGAGCCGATCGTTGTGCAATGTCTCGGGGTGCCTACGGAGTGGCAGGCGAACATTGGGCGGTCTCTCCCCCCCGCCCCTCAGGGGCGGCTTGTGGCGACCAAAACACACGCCAACGGCGGGACCTTCACGATGGAGTACTTGGTGTTGCCAAGATTGACGTTCTTTCGCGCGGACAACCCGAGCGACGTGCGGATCCTTGACTTTGCGGAGGTAGGAAGAGCGCCGATCGTCTTTGATGCCGTCGGCGCAGCCCACTGGGTTCATGAGGCCACCATCCCGATGGCGCCCCCCTGCGGGGAGAACTTCGTGCCCGGAGTCGAGGAGGAGCAACCGCCGAGCGCGGGGATGGTCGCCGCCAACGCTCCGCAGGACCAATGTTGCAGGAAAGTTGCCGCCGCAGCGCCGGAGAACACGGGCGCAGGCGGGCCGCCGGGCTGCGCCGAGTGCAAGGGTGCCTGTTGTCTTTCCGACGGAACCTGCGAGGTTGTCGCGCCGGTGGGAAATCTCACTGCCCGCCAACGTTGCACGCGTGCAACAGATAACGGGGGACGGGGCGGAACCTATATTGAGGACAACACCAATTGCGACGACACGGACGGGGACGGAATCCCGGACGTCTTTGAAACCAACAACAAAGGACACTGCCGCCGGGGCGAAGCCTGCAAGCGAGGAACCCACCCGGATGACCCCGACACCGATGGCGATGGTTGTCCGGACGGACAGGACTCGGCTCCGTGCGATCCCTGCGCCCCGGCGGGCGGCTGCACGGGTTTTGCGGACTGCGACGGGAACGGCATTGCTGATTCTTGCGAGCTGGCGGGCAACGATTGCAACGGCGACGGCGTACTGGATCGATGCCCACCCGGTCCCACGGGTGCCTGCTGCAACACGCAATCGGGATGCGCGGAACTGACCAAAACCGCCTGTGACTCATTGCCCGGTTGGGTCTTTCAAGGTTTTTGCACTCGGTGTCCCACTCAAAACGTGGGCACAGCCGTGCATGATGGTGTCGCCGTGGTCCACTACCCATCTCCCGTGCCCGAATGCTCGATCACTGGCGCGGTCGCTGCGGCCGCAGCCGAGGATTGCGCTTTGCGGCAGTGTCTATACGATACGTGGGTCACGGATCCGAACGAACCAACCTGTCACAACTTTGCCGGAATAGGGGAAGCCCCGGCGATTCCGGCCGACTTCTTCGGTCCCGGTTCCGACCCGTTCGTAGGTCAGGTGTGCTTTGAGGGACTTCCGCTCGGGCCCACGCCCTTCGGCTACTACGGCGATGCGGACACGATCATCTGCCGCTCCGCCGATCCGTTCCTCCGGTGTGCTCTTCCTTCTGTGACCGAGTTCACGGTTCCAATACAGATCGTAGCGTTGAGTCTTGTCGGCCGTCACGATCCAATCAGCGGCAAGCCAATACCAATCGTCGTGACCTACAATGGCGGCCAGAACCCGGAATTTTGGAATGTCGCCGTCGGTCTGTCGGTGGTTCAATCCCCACCCGGTACGCTTACGGCGGTCAAGACTCATTGTAACGGCGGTACATATACGTCGCTCTTGCCGGTGCGACCGAAATTCACATTTACCAAAGCAACGCCCCCGAACACCCAGCAGGTGTTGGATACAGGCGTTCTCGGCGGCTGGCCCGTCTTCACGCTCGTGCAGGACCCGGCGCCGCCGACGGCAGATCCGCCGTGGATTCACGATCCGCAGGCGGCACTCCGCGTGGTCATGGATCCCTGCACGAACTTCCATCCCGGGGTCGAAGACGTGAACCCGGTGTACGTTTGCGATTGCAACGCCAACAACGTACGCGACGCGTGCGATCTTGAGTCTCTCCCTAGGTCCGATTGCAATAACACGGGGATTCCCGACGAATGTGAGCTGAGCGGGAATGATTGCAACTCCAACGGTGTACCCGACGATTGCGAACCGGATTGCAACGGCAACGGGGTGGTCGACGGATGTGACGTCCCGCCACCGTTAGGCGTCTGCGAGACCAACTGCTCGACCGATTGCAACGCCAACGGTATGCCGGATGAGTGCGAACCGGACTGCAATGGCAACGGGTTTGCCGATGCTTGCGACATTATCGCCGGACGCAGTTTCGACTGCGAGTTCAACGGCAGGCCCGATGAATGCGACACGGCCAGTCGCGCTGCGCCGGATTGCAATTTAAACGCCGTTCCCGACACCTGCGATCTGGCTTTTGGTCCGAGCGCGGACTGCAACACGAACAGCATCCCCGACGAGTGCGAAGGCATTCCTCCCAGTTCACTGCAAATTGATCCGACGGGCTTTTCGAAAAGCCGCTTCATCTCGTTCGTTCCGGGAAATCCGGGTCAAGAGACGGCGATACGGGTAACGTTGAGCATGTTGCACCACGTGGACCCGCCGTACACAGCCGGCGTGTCGGTCCCGTTCACGGCCTTCGAGGGTCAAAGCCGCTGGGTCGGCCCGCCGGTACAGTATGTAGAGTCGGATAGCAGCGGTACTCCGTTCTTGGCGTCGCAGTTGCGGTGCACGCCGCACTACCAGGATTGGAGCACGATTTCCTTGCTGCACGTAACGGGCAGCGATATCGTACCGAGTTCGCTGTACGATGTTGCGGTGATCGCCGCCGCGTGCGACACATCAATCGGAGCGAATTATTCCAACTCTCTGAGTGTCATCACCGCGCGCTGGGGCGACGTGGAGACGCCGTTTGCGCCGAACGGAGCGCAGCCGGACTTCACGGACATCGGCTCCCTGGTCAACAAGTTCAAGAGCGCTCTCGGCGCTCCGATCAAGGCCCGGGCGATGC
>ERZ1292633.6667-Hain-H41-02um-R1-6667-length-9999-cov-5_pt1 | contig 9999 bp, 12 predicted proteins | sample MGYA00564406_ERZ1292633 | MGnify/ENA primary metagenome ERZ1292633 (study PRJEB36523, sample SAMEA6512639) | groundwater metagenome | collected 2019-01-08 | study: AquaDiva: Metagenomics assemblies of 32 groundwater samples
TAATAGGGTGTATTTTCCTATACAACTTTCTTTCCCATATGGGAAAGAAAAAATGAAATTTGTGCAGTGGATATAATTTATTTTAGCGCGATGAATTATTACAAATACTGGCTGTTAAAAAACGTTAACATAGGTGAAACCCTAATAAAAGATATTATAACTCGTATCGTTCCATTGTTATTAATCAAAAAGATTTCGGCCTTAACTAAAAGGTGTTTAAGTTCTATTAAATGTGAAGATAATGAAGTTAATTGTATTTTTGAATATATAAATTGTGAAGGTGTTAAATTTCAACTTGATCCAATGATGATAAGAAATTTTTCCAACTACGAACACGAATATACATTATTATCGACGACTATTAGACTTAAAAATAAAAAGCTTTACCAAATAATCTACGAATATGACGGGTATAAAAATCCGTATTATATACGAGTTAAATTAGACGAATATAATATTCACCAGAGTTTGGTTAGACGCGCAGATAACAATGAAAACTATCATATCGATTATGACGGCGATTACGAATATGTGATATACGAAGATGTTGTAATTACGATCGTATGATTATGATTAGAGTATTTCTTATCGGTATGACCGATAAGAAATAAATAATTAGCAAATTAGCCCCACTTCCATTTAAATCCCCCGCTAGTTTGTCTTTTATTATTACAAACCAAAGCAATGGTCGTCGCAGAAGAATTAGTAAGTTCTGAGGCTCTCTTTATTGTTTTAAATGTTTTTATATATGTTCCATCAATTTCATATTGCATTACAGTCTTACCTTTGGGTTTAGGAATTTTGCCCAAGTTTACTGCATGTTTTACGCTTTGTACTTGGGTGCACCACATTAAATTTTCCACGCTATTGTCATATTTATTTCCATTTATATGGCTTACATTTGGAAGATTGTCTGGGTTAGGAATATACGCCTCAGCCACTAACCTGTGAATTTTGCGTATATGATATTCTCCCCAAAAAGTTAATTTTATACTTAAAGACCCGCCGTGATCGTGGCTGACAGCGATAGTTTTAAATTCTTTGGAGTATATTTTTCCATTTCGCGAAATTTTATAAGAGGGAAACTCGTCAATAGTTTCCCAATCTTTTACATCGTGAATTTCCGGATTAAGATGTTTATCGTCTGTATATTTCCATTTATAACCACATGATGTTATAGCAGTTCCTTTACACGCTTTTGCTATACCACTGTAAGATAGTCCTGTTACAGAAGCTGCTTCTGTAAGGGACGAAAAAACCTGGATTAATTCGTCATTCAATGAATATTGGCCGCATGGTTTTTCTGAGCCGTTCGTTATATTTTTAGCACTAGCGTGCAGCGAATTCATGCTGTAGTTACACCATTCTAAGTTTTCATAATAATTATCGGACCTATCACTATTTTTATGATTCACTATAGTCCATGTATTTGGATTAAGATTCTCAACAAATGCTTCTGCAACGAGCTTATGTATTAATACTCCTTTTCGTACTGATTTACCATCAACATGTTTATATAATTTAACATCTTCGTACCCGTCAATTCTTTTATATGGAGTAAGTGTACCATTAGGCCCTATTACCGATCCGTGGTTGCTAATTTTATATTTAGGGTATTCGATAATTTCTTTAAAAATTTCAGTCATCTTTATTGCGACCAAACTAAATTATCTCTAATAATTATTCTCAATTTTTCTTGTATTTGACAAGAAAAAATAGTACAAATAATTAATCATCGCTATCGCTATCATAACTATCTTCGTAGTAATGTATTATTGATGAAGAAATGCGAGTCAGTGTATTAAATCGTATATTTGTATTATATAACACTTTGATTGATTTTAATCTGATTAAATACGACAATCCTAGTTCTGTTATAGTGGTGTTATACTTAATATTGATGTGTTTTAAATTTGTTAACACTTTTAAGGCGTCGTCAGTAATACTGTCATTCATCTCTAAATTTATTGATTTTAAGCTAGTTAATTTAATTAACCCTTCGTCGGTTACGAGAGGTTGACATGATAAATTAATATGTGTCAGATTAGTTAAACATTTTAGTCCTTCGTTTGTTACAAAATAATTTGAATCTAAATTTAAGTGCGTTAATCGATATAACGATTTTATAGCATAGTCACCGATTGAACAATTTGTTAGATCTAATGTATGCAAATTTGTCAATAAATTTACGCCGTCATTTTGAATCAACGTGGTGCTATGTAAACACAATATTTGTAAATTTGTTAATCCCGATATACCTTCACTCGTAATATTAATATTTCCGGCCAAATCGAGTTCTGTTAATTGGTTTAAGTTGATTACACCTTTGTTTGTAACTTTATGTGTTGCGCTTAAATTTAGTTTTGTTAGATTCGTTAGTTTTCTTATACTTATATTTGTTATACATCTATTACCTGTTAAATTTAATGTATTTAAGCGAGACATACCCGATAAACATTTATCAGTCACCAAATACGTATCACCAATTAAATCTAATTCTGTTAAATTAGTCAATAACGAGACAGACTTATCAGTAATTGTTTCAACGTTAAATAATCCCAATTTGGTTAAATTCGTCAAATACATTACGCCCGTATCTGATATACTACTAAAATGATTTGAATATAATCCTTTTATATGACCAAAATTTATTAATGATGAATCGTTCATAGTAGGATGTATATGTGTGAGAATTGTGTCATATCTTTCTTTGTAAATTTTAGATGTTATAATATTAGTCAAAAATTTATTGACTAAAAACAAATTTAATTCTAGTTTAGGGACATTTAATATGATATGCCAAAGTTCTGGTAAAAGCGTAGGATCAACAGGTTTGCACCATTGTAGATTTGAAGCGATATTATTTTGCGTTCGACCATCTTTGTGAAATATGTGGTTAAAATTGTCAGGATTGTCTATAAATGTTTTTGCCACTAATGTATCAACAAACATGTGGGTACATTTTTTCTCGCCATTTAGGCGAATTTTGACGTATTTACGGTTGTTTAATGTGTATTGATTTAACACTTTATTAGTCGGACCGATAATTTTTCCGGTTTCGCTAACGAAATACGTCGGTGCTTCTTTTATAGGGTCAAAAAAATCTGTCATCGATCAATTTTATATATTTTAATAGCGAGTTACAAATTTCATTTTTTCTTTCCCATATGGGAAAGAAAGTTGTATAGGAAAAATACACCCTATTAAAATTAACGAAAAAACGCGATCAAAGTGTTGGGTGCCCAATCGACCCATTAGCAGCCCTCGCAATATTCCAATTTTGTGCGATAAATATACTCGTTAATTTAAGCGGAATACCAAGCCCCGTTAACGGGTGATTCATCCAGTATCGAGCAAGATTACTAATATCGTGAGTCATTGTCGCATTAGCCAATTTAGAGAAATTGGTAGAACCAGCCGGGGAGAGAGCTTCCCACGGTTTAATAGAATAGGTCCACATATGGTAACCAGGTTCATCTGGGACAGCTTCTGAATAAAGATAAGGATGTACTTTTGAGAAAAAGTCAGAGTTTTGATCAAGACGAGCAGTATTTTCATAACTCAATCGCGTGTTAGCGATAGGATCGTGAAATCTTTCATTTCCGACACCCCCTTGAGCGACTGGTGCAGAAGGACCAAAAACAACTCCTTGGTCAAAATTAGTAGTATAATTGGACCATTCAGCAGGTTGTGATTTGTTTCTCATTGCAAAGAATAATGAAACAACTGAATGAGATATTCTTAAATCTACGGAAAGAGTGGTAGCTGAAACTGGGACTTCTGTATCAGCGACGGTTTGAATTTGTCTAATAAGCATATCACGAGGCGAATCGCCCATTTTGGTTCTTTCATCGTTATGAATAACTGCATAATGAGCAAAGGTATTAGCATTTCTAAAATTCGGAGCGCCGTCTGGAAAAATAACAGACGCGCTAGGTAATCCGGTTGTCGCGTCGGCACCAGGTTGAAGAGACGCTAAATTTGCGATTGTCTGAGTTCCTCTAAGAACCAATAAATCAGTCGCATTTCTAAATTCGTAGTTAATTTTAATATCATTGAAAGGTAAAGCAGCGACTGGTAAAGCAACACCAGAATCTTCTCCAAACCAGAAAGGTAAAACAACACTAAAATACCCTCCATAGATACCTCTCGTAAGTCCGCCAGAGACAGTCGCTACAGTACCAGTAGGATCGAACGATGTCGTCATTGTTTGAACATCTCCAATCATTTGTTTGTATCCAACTCTTTTACTGGCAGGTATTCTAAACATGTAATTAAAGTCCAACCAGTAATTGTCAAATTCTTGTACAATTAATTCGTTGAAAGAAATTGTACACCGTTTGATGATATTATGCATCAAGTTTCTAGTCCATCTGCATGTATCAGCAGCTAATTTAGCAACAACCGGTGCGAGGGTCGGGAATTCGCATCTAAACCATAAATTTAAAACGTAATCGCCAGACCTATTAAGAGACGACGAAACACCTTCTTGACCTAAACTGAAAATACCATTGTTACGAAGAGCAATTGGAATGATCGAAAACCAATTAGCCTTTTGAACTCCAGCTACGAAAAAACTAATAGCTAAAGGACCTCCATACAAAAAACTTTCGAGTTCAGAAAAAGTTGCCAAATCGATAAAACAATTGGCTACCGATACACTTGAAGTTGCCGCCATTTTTATAAGGAATTAGTTATTTTATATCAACATAAAAAGAATCGTAAAAAATAAGTTATGAAGAGCGAATTTTTGGGTTGGATTATGTATGCATCTGCATACATACTTTTTGATCATTTATTTTCAGTCGTTATAACGACTGAAAATAACCCGAATCAACTATTCTAGTTAAAGTTACACTATATTATAAGTTTTTAACCATAATTCAAAATCCAACATTGTAATGGGGTAATTCGTAGGATAATCTTTAAAAAACCCTCCATAAGGATCTATGGTTGTTAACACTTTTACTATTACTGTGATATTGTCAACGTCAATTGATGCGAATTCGTTTTTTAAACTTGTATATGCTTTTATTAACATAGATATGCTACCTCCACGCGAACACGTATAAATGGTAGACGGTTTATAAAAATCGTCGTCGTCTGAATCGTCTGGATGATACATAATTTCTATCCCGCATACAAATCCGCAATCAAAATAATTTCTTAAATTTCTTACATCCATTTTATTTAATTTGTATATACAAATTAAATAAAATGGATAAATTAACACGGAATTTAACAGATTATCACTGGTTTTTTGTTTGAAAGTATAAGCTTTATTGTGAAAACGAATCCTCGTCAAAATTTTCGTCTACTACTGTTAGTGTAATATCTAAATCGCCTTCTATATCATGCTGTTCATTCGACGAAAACAATCCGTTCCAATAAGATAATCTATCGGGGCCGCTTGGCATTTTGAACAATTTAATAATATCTGTATCGTATGTATTCCATTCAACAATTCTGGTTTTATATAACGACGAACACGTTTCAATGACCTTTTTTCTAGTTATAACTAAAGTAGTCTTTCCGTAAGATTCCATTCTATAACAATCTCCCGCTATTAAAAATAATGCAAAGACATGCGCTAACGTCGCGTCGTCGCCTGACGAGTTGCGGATAGCCATAGTGATATATCCATATTTTTGCAAAAATTCGTCGATTTTATTAATCGTATATTCTAAATAAGAGCTTAGCGATCCGCTGGTTTCATATTCTTCGATTAAAAAGATATCAACGACTGAATTATTTAACTTGTCATTAATTAATTGTGTCGTTAAATTACAAAATCCCACATCGCGCAATTCGTCCCTTAAATTATACAAATCTTCTATTGATTCCATCTTTTAATAATAAAAACGGAATATTTAAATCTTAAAAAAATCAGTATTGTTTTTCTCCATATCCTAGTGTTCCTTCTCTCAGCCATCATTTTCTTTGCTGATAACATTAAACTATTATCAGCTTTTTTTAGCGGCAGCGCCTGTCGTGAACCCTTCTATTGAACAGACGGAGACGATGGCATTGGAGCATCAATTGTCACTTTTTTTTACATATCTTTTACTTGCACAGTTCTTGCAACATTTTGGCTCCATTCGTTATCTAGCTTGAAAAGAGTTTCTAGAGTATCTTCATTTAAATCGTTTTCAGCTAAAATATCCGATTCATCTTCTAAAATATCGGATGAAATATCTTCGGATATTTGGCATAAAATATGATTAAAAATAGTATTAAAAATAACACCCTCTGGCGGCCTAGGTGAATTTCGTGGTACTTTTACTACAATATTTACGGGTATGTATCTTAAGGGTATACCTTGATCTCGTAGATGTTGTAAAGCCGCTATAACTTCTAATTGTAAAGGAGGCTCGGACGGTACTATTTGCGGTGGAAGAGAGCGAATAGCGTTCTGAAGAGCTCTTCGATCGTCTAACTCTATTTCATCTCTCCTCTCTCGCTCGTTTTTAACGATGGAATCATGTATATTCTTAGGGAAATTATTTATTTTAGCTCTACATAAAGGGCATTCAAAGGATGTCAAATGTATAGCGCATTCCAAATGGAGCCTATGCATACACGGCATCATATGCATGGGAGATGGTTCGGTATCATCTGAAAAGCAAATAGGGCATTCGGTATTAAAATGAGAATCGTCGGTTAATATAACCGACTGTATATTATCGGAGTGACTCATTTAGCTATTTAATATTTTACTATTGTATAGTGTATTATATAATAGCGAACCATCCTTATAACTATTTTTTCGAAATGTCTGAAGACGAAGATGATTACTACGAGGATGTTAATTACGATGATTTCGAATATCCGCCTGTGGAAGTAGCTGTAGGAGGGGTTACTCGAGATTCAGAAACAGAATTTGGCGAAACGGGCAAAAAATCCCCGCAAATATACGATAAAGAATGGGGTAGAGGCGACCAATCTACTAGTACAACAGGGCCAGAATCAAGTGGCCGTTATACAGATCCAGAAGTAATAGCCGAACGCGAATTCGGAGCTAATTTTAGAGAAACTTGTAAAAAAGAAGGAGAATTCGAAAGGGCTATTCAAATTATCAGAAAATTAGATAATTTAATCACTTTAAATATGCAGCTTTTATCTTTGGCTGCGTGTTTTCATGCAACCTATGGTAAAACAAAATCGCCTGATATGGGAGTCAATCGTGATAATATAGCGAAATTTGTAAGGGAGCGAGTACACGAGAAAACAGAAGAAGCCAAAAATAATGCAATTTTAGATATTATTCGATATATTAGATTGTACACTTCAGTCGTTAAATTAAGCTAAAAAATGAAATATATTTTTGGGATTTAAAATAAATTTATTGAAACATGGCGAATAAATACGAAATTACACACTTGAATGATACCCTCTGGGTTGTAAGATCTACGAAATTTGATTACGATCGTACTTATGTTGCGATCTACAAAGGTTATCCTTTTAAAACGGCAGCCGAAAAGAAAGTCTTAAAACTTATTGGCCAAGAGTATTGCGATGTCGAAGGTTATCTATGTCATGACGAAACAGACACAAGGTTCGACAGTGTTAGCGAGTTATGTCATATTAGATGGAGCGATATTAAACCTATTTTTGCCAAAGAGATTAAAAGCGGATCATGTAAAGGTCTAATGAACGAGGTGTACGAAATTGTTAAAATTAAAGTTTAGTTTCATGCGATTGTTCAGTGTCAATTTTGGATATTTTTATTACGATATACAGTAATAAAAATGGAATATATTTTTGAGGTTCAGATAAAATTAGCGAACACACGATATGATTTTTACGATTTTGTTATTTACAATTTTCGCAAGATGCGAAATTACAGGAGTGCCAGATAAAATGATGCTAAGCCTTGTACCCAGCAATATGGCAAAGTGCCTCGATGGGTCTCCTCCTGGGTTTTATTTTTATCCCGGTACTGGATCAGGTACAACCAAATGGATGATATTTCACGAAGGAGGAGGGTGGTGTACATCCATAAACGACTGCTTATCAAGATCCACCACTATATTTGGAAGCACAAAATATCGTCCATTAGAAGTATCAATATACTCTATGGACGCGCAGTTTTCAACTGATCCAAGTGTTAATATGTTAATGTATAATTGGAATAAAGTATTTTTAGTATACTGCGACGGAGGTTCTTTTTCAGGAAATAACAACACGCGAACGTTAGCCAGTCAAGGGGATGAACTCTTTTTTAGAGGCAGACAAAATTTAATAGCTCTTAAGGGAGCTATCGATTTTCTTGGTATGGGTAAAAAATCGACTACTGACGTTGTTATTAGTGGATGCAGTGCTGGAGGATTAGCGACCTATTTACATTTAGATTGGTGGAGAGATAACATACCTAAATCCGTTAAAGTTGTTGGGCTGCCCGTCGATGGGATATTTCTCGACGAGTCTGTAGTTGGAAATTCAGTATTTTATGATTCCATGAATTGGTTATCGATACAAATGAATTCATCGACTAATGAAAAGTGTATGAAGGATAACACATATAAACCTGGAAAGTGTATGTTTGCAGAGTATATTTCAAAGTACGTGTCGACGCCATTTTTTGCGTATAATTCTAAATACGATGAATACGACGTAGGTCAAAGCAAACTTACCATAAATGGATTTGGTACACTTTTTCTCCAAATATTTAGGGCGACTATCATGAATACGGCTTTTTATCGAGGATCTTTTATAAATTCATGCTTGCAGCACTGTTCGAAGACGACTTTTATTATCGGTCATTTAAACTCAACTAATGCATTTAGTTTATTTTACGATGGATATTTAGACGCTAAAGTGTCTCATTTCATAATTGAAGACAAAGCTTATCCATGCTGGGAGTGTTGTGGATATCCAATAACATTTGCAGGATTTTTAATATTGTTATCTTTTACAGCCTTTCTTATAGTTTTATGCGTCTTATATTGTGTATATCATCACAGAAGGTCTCATCATTAAATTATAATACTATTTTTGTCACATATAAAATGTGACAAAGCGGCCTTAAAAAATATGGGACCAGAGGTAAAATACGAATTATCTCTGATCCCAGAGATAATTCGATTATTTCGCTCGCGAAATAATTATCTGGTATTGGGATGAGCCTCTCCGTCTTTTAACAATTTCACACTTGAGCTATTCATTTTTGCCCAGTATACAATAAAATTAATATGATTACACGCAGAATTCCATTCGTTATAGTCAGTTATGACATAGGTTGAAGAACCATCCGGTTTAGTATCTTCAATCGTGATAGTGATTTTTAATGTTCGCTGAGTAGACATAAAAGTTAGATAATCGATAATTTTAATAAGAATGCTAAAAATTATTTTCAATTTTTACACATGTAAATGTGTAATGGATTATTTATCAAAGAGATAGAAACTAATAATTACGAGAATTATAGTATGATGATCGGGTATACAAGAGGTTTAAGAGTAGTAAAAATAAAATTTGATAGACGAACCGGATTATGGATCTCAGAATCGGCAGTACTTCATTTTATTGAGAAGCAGATTCAAGATGAATATGACACATTCAGGAAATGTGTGTTATTTTTAGAATTCCGTGATATCTACACTAAACTTCGATATCTTGTCAACAATGGTGTAATAATTGAAGATGTATTTACCAACATTTCTAATATGTTTTGCAAAAATACAGACTTGTCTTGTAAATTAATATGATATCTTTTTTTTAACCATTCTTAACAGTCAAAGACTTTTACAAACCCAAAATCTTCGAGTAAACCTAATTGATAGTCCTTTTCATTTTTCTCGACTCCTAAAAGTCGAGAAAAATGAAAAATTAAATTAATATTACGGTAAATATTATCGAGTTATCTAATTCATATACTTTTTTACAAAATGGGCGCAACAAAATCTGTAGAAACGGAAGAACCAAAATTGATAGAACATCCCAAGAAATTTCAGATACTTGATAAATATATACCCAACGAATCACCAAAAACGTCCATTG
>ERZ1292633.6669-Hain-H41-02um-R1-6669-length-9998-cov-6_pt1 | contig 9998 bp, 2 predicted proteins | sample MGYA00564406_ERZ1292633 | MGnify/ENA primary metagenome ERZ1292633 (study PRJEB36523, sample SAMEA6512639) | groundwater metagenome | collected 2019-01-08 | study: AquaDiva: Metagenomics assemblies of 32 groundwater samples
CCCTTCCGTGCTTTTGTGGATTCGGTTCTCCTCCCATGGTCTCTCCTGCTCTTTTATTTTGGTTGGTGTATGTTGTTTCGCTCCATCCTACGACCGAGATTTGGATGTTGCCGCTTTTTCGAGCAAGGTATTTGGAAGTCTCTCATTTCCCAACGTTACGTTCCTTGGTCCGCGATGGATTCTTGCTTGCCCACAGCGCGGCGTTTACCATGCTCGTCTTCACTTCCTTCCTTCCCCCGTCGCACACACGAGCGAGAGACGAGAGGGGACGTTTAGGAGGACACTCGTGGGCCCTCCTTCTTTCTTCGTTCGACCGATGTTGTCTCCGTCGGGGGGCGAAAGCGGCGGTCCCAATTCATTTATCGTGTTGCCGCCGCCGCCGTCGGATCCTCTTATGTTTCCAGACGAACGGTCGTCTCGCAGCCGCTACTTGAACGCCGCGGCGGGAGGCGTCGACGCCTTCGTGGACGACCCCCTCGCCCCCGGAGGCGGCTGCCACAGCGCTCGCACCGTGGCGTATATCTCGCGGCTACTCGGGGGGTCAGCGCCAGCAGCTGGCGGGGCGGCCGCGGTGCTCGCGGACGCCGCCAAGGCGGGCTTCCTCCCCGGCGAGCTCCTCCACGAAGCCCATCGAGTCGCGATGGGTCCGCGGCTGGAGAAGCAAAGCAACCTCGACATTGACGGCCGAGTCGCCGATCGCGTCACGCGCGTGGTCGGCAGGTTGCCGCCCACGCCCGCCGCCATCCTGTCGGGCGCAACAGGGGACTCGATCGGCCACATCCCCCCCTCGTCGTTGTCCCCTTACACGTTGGCGAGTGGAGGCGGCAGTCATGGTGCCGTGATGGCCGCGGCGGCAGCGCCGATGAAACTGACCGCCGTTGATTCCTGGAACGACAGCGACGTCCGTCGAAGGTACGAACACCACGCCCACGCCGTGGAGCCACACGCCACCGTGTCTTTCACGGAGCAGCTGCAGCCGGGAGCTGCCTCACAATCACGCCACCTTGCCGTGTCCGCACTGGTTCCTGACGCGCTACTGCTCTCCCGTGACGTCGCCTACGTGGCCCCACCGCCGGAACGTAGCTCCCGCTTTGACAGTTTCCTCACCGCGCCGCGCTTCGTGCCGCCGGTGTCGAAACGGTTCTTTAGTGTGAAGGATGTGAGTTGGACGCCACCCGTCGAGCCGCCGCAGAGGGCGGTCTTCCTCTCCACGTGCGACCTCGTCGAGGCGCCGTTGCCGCCGACCCGGCAGTTCGGGGCCGCCCGGGAGGGGTATCAGGGAGAGGACGCGGACGAGCCCCCCCCTCCGCCTCCGCCGCCCGCGCCACTCATCAGCCCGCCCGTTGAAAAAGGCAGCCGAAGGCCGCGTGGCGTCTCCGCGGTCGCCGGCCCTGCGAACGGCAGCTTCGCACCCACCAGCTTCCAGGCAGCCGCAACAGCCACCGCCGATAGCATCCCACCGGCGACGGGAAAGGACGGACGACCGAAAGGGCAGCGCTTCCTCGACCTCGGCAGCCGCGAAACGGACATCGTCGCCTACGACGACGAGGACCCGTTCCGGTTCCCACTGCGCGTCATCGGGCCGCCTGCCCACTTCTGTGATTATCCTTCTGTGCGCTCCCCGAGCGGACTGGTCGACCGCGACGCCGTCGGGCGTGTCGCGGCCTTCTTCGCGGCGCCGGGTACGACCGTGCTCGTGCTACGTCGCAGCATTTTGCTTGTCGACCGGCAGCGACAGACGGCGTGCATTCTGTCCAGGCGGGCGGTAAGGACCACAGGCTGGTGCTTTGTCCATCTGATGGCGACGACGGCGCGGACATCCGTGGAAGCGGACGCTGCCGGGCATCTGCCGACGTCCTCCTCCTCCTCCTCCTCGATCAGCAACGACATGCCGTCCGCGGATTCCCCCCTCGTCGCATGTGGCCCAGACGAACAATTCTTGGTGGCCGTTACCACGTCGTGCGTGTACTGGCTGGACTTGGGCTCGATCCTGCACCGCATTGACGACGCGGCGCTGCACGATGTGGCCACCACCGACCACAACCAGCCGGGAGGAGGCAGCAGCAATAGTACGGCTGCTGCCGCGGAGGCTGCCGACGATCCGCCTTCGCTCTCGAAGTCGGCGACGTCCGACGATCGGTCCAATACGAAGCGCCCTTCCGTTCCTGTGTTCCCATGGACTCGGCAGCTGGTCGACTATGGGAAAGTCCAACCCCAAGGACCCATCCCAACCTTCGCGCATGCCGTGGACGCGAATTGGCAGGCCTCCGCGGCCAGCGCAGGCGCACCGCCGCCATTTTCCGCGTCGAGCCATCCCTTCTTGTTCGTCTACTGGACGGACATCGCGCGGCGGACTCATGGGCTCTTTCGGCTGCGCTGCCGAAAAGTGGATCTGATGCGGAGCGGCGGCGACGAGGCGGCTAGTCGGACCGACGAGGCGCCAACCACCACCGGCGGCCGCAAATCAGCCGTGACGCCACCGCCAACCCCTATCTCCAGCACCAAAGGCTCGGCGGCCGCCGGCCCCATCCACGTCGCTGCCGTCGGCACCATTCTGCGCCCTCACACGTTTGCCATCGATGATGTCAGTGGCAGGTTGCTGTCGCGGGAGCCCACCGAAGATCACATCGTGCCGATACCCTCGGCCCCCGGGTTGGCATTGAGCGAGCCCCTGGGAGTCGACGGCCAGGGCGGAATCGACGACAACGACCGAACCTCCAAGTCGATCGCGTCGTCGTCATCGTCGCAAGGACGGAAAGGGGTGCAGCCGCACACCTGGGTGTACAAGTTCCATCCGCTGTGCCACAAGTTCTTGCCCCACGCCCGGGTCGACGCGGCCCCGATCATGACGTCGTATATTGACCCCATCGTGGCGGGGGCGCCTGGCCGCCTCGTGTTCTTCCACGAGTGCACGCTCGATCAATGCGGCCGGACCGTCGTCGGTGCGGCTGCAAAGTTGGCACGCCAGCAGCTAAGCCCTCGGGGAGGAGGAGGGGCCCTACCGCCGCGGGCGGCCCGTGGGCCGCACAGTCGACTCGGCAGCGCCGAATGCTTCGTCAAGGCCTGCGCCGTGGTCTGCGCGTCCACCGGCGACGCCCTTCATGGGGACGAGGCCACCCGAAGCGATTTGATCATCCGTCGGCCTCTCAGCGCCATCCAGTTCACCCTGTCGATTTCGACGGGTGGCGGTACCTCCGTGGCGTGCAGCATCGACAATCCATGTTTGTACGTTGCCGTGGAAATCACGAGGCGCGATAAGCACCGTCAGTTGTGCTGACTGAGCGCTGAACATCAACACGGCACCCTCGTTGTGCCCCTTGTGACATTCCACACGTTGGTTCAAGTTAGACAGATCTTCCTTCCTTCCTTCCGATCCCCCTTCTTGCGTTTCGGGTCTCTGTTATCAGAGTGCTCCCCGGGGGCCTCGACACAACAGGATCATCGTTCTTTTGGAACCCGTGCCCGGAAACACGTGAGAGCGATAAAGACACACACCGCCAGCCATCTTGCCTCCCCGGAGGGATTTTTTTCCGCTAAACTATCCTAATTCGTGTCCTTCCCCCGTTCCAGGTAAAAGTATCCGATGCGCTGGCTGCGACGCGGCGGAATGCCCACCGCGGACATGCCGCACACGTCAGCCTCCTCCTCCGCCTCCTCCGTAGTATTGCGCTCCCCAGCGCCGGAATCCCAGTTGCTGCCTCTCCCCAACAGCGGCAGCACCACCTCGACGGCTCATCGGACTCCGTCACGTCGCACGGCCATCGTGATCACGTTCATCCTGTGCGCCGCCATGCTGCTCTATGTGAATCGCTACTGGCACGAGCACCACCTGCGAGGGAGAGGTGGGGGACGTTTCCATCACGGACTCCCTGGAACTCACTTCTCGCGATTGGATGGTCTGCGGGATTGGCCGATGACAAATCGCGCAGGAGGAGGGGCAGAGGGCTCCTCGCGCCAACGCGTGACGGTCGCGGTGGTGATCGACCTGTTCACCTACTACCAACCCGCGGCGAGGCGAGCCTACGACGCCGCACGCTCATCGTCTCCCCTAGGTAGCACTAACGCAGGAGCCAACGCCGGCGGCGGCGGTGGCGTCCGAGACGAATCCGATCGTTGGGGCCGCTTGTATCCGCTTCCCGCCTGGCAGGATCAGGGCGTGGCGCTTCCTCCCGGCGAATTTGACCATCACCATCTTGGCCACATGTTGGAACATGCGGCGTCTGCGACGAACCGGCGGGTGGGTCGAATTATCGATGCCTGGGCCAAGGGCCGGGCCCGCTCCCCCCCTGCACTCGATGTCGCATCTCGTTTGACGCCGCTGCGACGCGACCACGGCACCGGCAGAGAGGAGTGCCTAGGCGAATGCACTGCTGCCGATACCGCCGTCGCGACGGCCCCGCCGCAGCTGCTCGACGTGATGCTGCAGGAGGACTCGACGGCGCTTCTGCCATGGCCGCGCGGAGATGCAGCAGTGGGGGCAGCAGAGGAAGGAGGCAAAAGGGCGCAGAGGGACGAGCGAGCGGCCGCGAAAGAAGGCGGCGGCCCATCTCGGCAGCAGTCGACGACGATGCGTTGGAGCAGCCGCGACGTGCTCTGGACCGTTCTCAACGGCCTGCCACCTTCCGTCACCAACCGCCGCCCACGCGACGCGGCTGCGAACTCGAGCAGTGTGACATCTGGCCGAATGAGGGACCACGGCCGATCGAGCAGTGTGGCAAGAGTTGCACCCCCAAGGAGCGGCGCCCCTGATCCCGTGGTGTTCCGACAGCTTGACTTCTTGTGCCGCCTTCCTTCACTCCTCGTACCTCCCCGACGGCGAGGCCTCCTGAGTGCAAACACATCGTCAAGAAAGCGGTGGGGGTCCGGGGACAGGAGTGACATATTGTCAGAAGGTCGCTTACTGCCCCGTACCCGCAGTAGCACCACAACGGCCGAGGCGGACGCGGCAGCCAAGACGGCAGAGGAGATCAACGAATTCACTGAGCCGTCGCAGGGCGAGGCGAGTTACGAGGCCGAAACGGAGCTGGCCGCCGCGGAGGCGTTGGTCGGCATTCCGTTCGTGTATCTCACTGCGCGCACGGGACCGCCTTGCAAGCTGCTCCACCGGGACCTGCGAAACTACTTCAGAAGGTTGCCTTCGGGCGGCCGGATTGGCGGCTCCGCAACCACACGGTTGACTGGTCCGAACCGTACCGTCGCGGACGTATCTCGCCCCCCGCCGTTATCTCGGTGCTGCTACGCGGGCGACAGCAGCCGCCGCGAACAAATATGGGGAGACAGGGAGCCGCGATCGTCGACGTGCCGCACGACGGTGCAGCTCATCTGCCAGACGACGGCCAAGCCGCCGCTGTCTGCTGAGGTCAGCGCGGCATGGCTTCATGAGCGTATTGCACCTGCGGACCCGTCGCTCCCCCGTCGAGCCGACGGGGCGGGACGCGGCGATAGCACGGCGGCGGAGAGTGCGGGGGGAGCGTTCGATCGCTTCGAGGTCGCGATGGACAGCGGCATGGCCGCGGCCTCCCTGCCTCGCGACGTTAGCACAAGGAGTCTGATCCCCACGACCACGACGACGCACGTGCTATTTCTATCGCCTCTGCACGTGCCACTGGCACCCTCGGCGCCGCTCTTCATTGGCGGGTTGATCCGCGACATGGTGGAGGCAGACGCGCAGGCGGCCACGTGCGCGAGCTCCATCGCCCACGGCAGCGACCGCGCCGGCGCCCGCGTGCTCATCGACCGCGGCTATGAAAACTTAGACGGCGAGCACCGTCACGTTCCGTCGACTTTTTTCACTCGTCGGTACGCTCAGCTGCCCATCAGCGACCGGCGTGCGGCAAGCATCGACGTCGTTCCGGCTCTCAATGGTCAGTGCATGCTCGTGGCCGCGCACGATGCCCGCGAGGCGTTACCGAAAATGCGTTGGTCCGCGGCTGCGGTGCACGAGCAGTGTCGACGTGGGTTGACCAACACGCTTCGGCTGCTGCATGCCCTCGTCGAGCTGCCCGCCTTTCGCACATGGTATACTGAAGGAGCGGGGGCGGCCTCGTCGGCGGCGAGAGGTGGGACCACGGCCAGTCCTCCTCCTCTGACCACACCCGCGATGAAGCATCAAACGCGCCGCGACTGGATCTACGAGGCGGCGGAGGACGCCCGGCGGCAACTGTGGCTCGTCGCGCCTCCGCTGCATCGCCTGCGGCGGCCGGCCTCACAGGCTCCTTCGCCGCAACGCGATGACGCAGAGTTTCAGTCGTGTCTGGCTATCGACGAACGCGCAGTTGGTGACGACGACGACGGGGGGGCTGACTCCATCGATGCCGGAGTGGCAGAGAACAGCGGCGAAAGCTCATTGACGGACGACGACCACTGGGCTTGGATAACGGCCGACGACGATGCAGCCCAAGGTGGTGGCCATCGTCGCGCCGCAACGGCAAGCATTGCGGACCGTTTGTACCGCCAGCCGCTTCATAGGATGCCGTGGCCCCCCCGCGACGATGGGAGGCGAGGAGGGCGGCGGCCGGCATCCACCCCACAACATCAACAGAAGCCGCGACGCTTCACGTGGCAGCGGTACCTGCGGTCCGTCAACGGGCCGCTTTCGTGGTTGCAATCGAAATGGTCCGCCGCGGTCGACGCCAACCAAATCGCCGCCTCTTCGCGAATCGTCGGAGCGGGCGACAAGCTCTTGCGGTGGCTTGGACGACACGACTGGAAAAGCCCACCCGGCCTTGATTTCTGGAAGTCATTCCCGTTGTCGACGCTGCAATTAGATGGGGGCTTCTCGTCGAGAGGGGGAGGCGGCCTGTCCGCGCTCCTCCAAGACAATGGACCGTCGCCGCTGGGGACCGCCGCCGCTCGGGTCACCACCCCGCTACCCGAGGCGGTCGTCACGTTGGTGTCGGTCCTCCACGCACTCAATGCGACCGACTTGGACGACGAAGCGCCCACGTCGCGACCGCTGCTGGCGGAAGTGCTCCGCGGAGGTTCGGACGAGGACCATCCGTGGCGGGAGGACGACCTCATCTCGAAAAACATCGCGGCGATCGCATTAAACGTGTCCACGCCGCCAAAACGAGAGTCCCGTGACCTGTGGCCACCGCCGCCGGTGGGCGCCAAGACAGACGACAACCTTCCAGTGGGTTTAGCGGCCGAGCAGCTGCTACAGTGGCTGCGGACGCTGCTCTTGGCACCGGTCCCGCCGGCTACCCCGCCGCTCGCCCATCCTCCCGATGGTGCCGCGTCGTCGTCGCCCCCGTTGCACCCTGCCGACGAATTAAGCCGCACCGCCGTGCAGCGCGCTCTACGCGCGTTGTTCGGCACGCGCGTCGACGCCTTGTCCGCGCGAGTGCCTCAACCATTCATAGATGACGCGATCGAAGGCCTCGCGACGGCTCTTTCGATGGCGCATCGGCACTGCACCCTTGTGACGCACCACCGGGCCGACGATTTGACGCTCTTCGGCTGGGAGCTGTCGCTCTACCTGCGGAAGTCGCGTGGGCGGCGTCTTGTCGCATCGGCCGAACTCGTCGACGTCGATGTGACCGACGCGTACATTCACGAGATGCGCGAGGTGGTGGGCCGGCTCGCCACCCGACGGCTACTCTCCGAGAGGGGCGGCCATCCCCAGCAGCCACTCGCCGCGCCGTCACTCGATCACGAGGAAGACGGCCAGCGACGAGGCGTGGCGCCACGTGGAGATCCGTGCCACGGCCCCATCAGCGAGACAGCCGCCGCCGCAGGAAACGAAGGGCCTGTGGCGGAGGACTCCTCCACCTCCTCTCCGCCGCACGCGATGCGTCGATGGCTCAACCTGGCGCTGGTGACCTCGTTTCAAGATTACCTCCGCGCGGTGCATCGGTTCACCCATCCGCGCGCGGCGCCGGCTGGCTACGCGATTGACGAGAATCGCATGTATGGTGGCTACAACGTCCTGCCCGAAGGGTTTTGGGCCACCCCGAGGCAGCTGAAGCGCTTCGTGCTGTCGGAGGACCTCTATGGGGACATGCCGGCGGCGATGGTGGCAGGGTCCGACGTCGCTCCACTAACCGCGGCCCCCACCGGCTCCGCGACGGCGCCCATGCTCGTCATCTGGGATGGGCACTGTTGCCGCTGCTGCGGATTCGCCAGTGAGATCATGGGCTTCATCGCCCCGTTGTCGCGCCGCCTCAGCGTCCGCAGCACGATGGGAGAGGACTGCTACTGCGGAGGGTACTACGCCTTCGAGCGGTTCTCGTTGCAGCGTCTGGCCACATCGGACGCCGCGTTGCTCTCCTTGCCGTCGGCCAAGTCCGACGTGCAAGTGGTTTGGGTATCGCACCGGCCAGCGGATGCGTACGTGCAAAATACCCTGCGACTGCGCACGCCCAATTATTTCATCGGCCGGTCCATGTACGAGTTCACGCGGCTGCCGCTGGGTTGGTCGCCCGCCTTCGCCATGATCAACGAGGTGTGGGTGCCAGGCGGCTGGGTGGGCGAGGTGTTCGAGGCCCACGGCTTGCCACGATCGCAGCTGTTCGAAGTGCCCGAGGCGGTCAATGTGTTCGAATACGACCCGGAGACGGCGCGGCCGCTGAGGCTGCCCGATGACATCCTGTCACTGCGCCACTACTGCACAAGGCGACCCGCGGCGTCTGCTTCCGCCTCAGAGCACTACGATGACGTCGCAGCGGCGGCGGCGAATACCAGCGGCAGCAGCAACGCACGTCGACGCAGCGCCGGCGAGGTGGGGAAGCGACCGCCGTACACGTTCCTCTCGCACTTCAAGTGGGAACCTCGAAAGGGGTGGCCGTTTTTGCTGGATGCCTTCTTCAACGCGTTCACACTGCGGAACAAAAACCAATCGCCACTGCATCAGCATCCAGGAGACGGCAGCGGTGACACCACCTTCCCAACGGAGTCCAGCGCCAACGCGGCCACGCGGAAAAGCGGCCTACTTCAGGGGCGTCGCCATGTGGACGATGGAAACACCACCACGGCAGCGCCATCAGGTCACCCCCCCTTGCCGTCCCCGCGGGGTGCAGAAACGGCAAAGATGGGCGGCCCAACCGCATTCGAGGACGCCGAAGACGCCGGAGACGTCGCGGTGCTGTACATCCTGACCTCTTTCTTCTACCCTGCCCCAAGCGACCCTTCCAACGCCAGCTTCGCGCGCGACATGATCCTCACCCACTTCGCCGCAAGGGGCATCACCGAGGCAGAGCTGCTTTCGGCGTCCTCTCCGCCCATATGCGTCGTGACCAGCAACATGGCGGAGCAGTCCATGGTTGGACTCTACATGGCCAGCGACGCGTTCGTCCTGCCGACGCGGGGCGAAGGCTGGGGTCTGCCTATCATCCAGGCCATGGCCCTCGGCAAACCCACCCTCGCGACCGCCTTCAGCGGCCAAACCGCCTTCATGACGCCGGACACGGCCTTCCTGATTCAACTTGACGCCGTGGAAGAGCCAAGTGCCTACGACTCGGTGCCCTACCAGTACGCCGAAGGCAAAAAGTGGGCGACTCCATCGACGAAGCACCTGGCCGAGCTGATGACCCTCGTCGTCACGGAACCGGCGTATGCTGCGGAGGTGGGCCGACGGGCGAAGCTTGACATTCACGCGCGATTCAACGAACTGGCCGTGACCAACACGGTCGAAGCCCGCCTCCGAGCAGTGCACCACTGGCTGGTGACCCGTCCATAGACTTGACAGAAGAAAGAGAAATTGAAGAAAGAGATAAATTGAGGCACGCGAGGGGGGCGACCCACACACGTTATTACCTCGTTATTTTATCCTCGGTGACAGACTATTCTATCCTCGAGTTCCCCCCCCCCCCTAGTTGTGTTAAGTCCATAGTCCGGACAGTGTGTCACACCTGGTCGGTAGCAACATCGGTAGATTCCCTTCACGGCGATCTTTAGGCGTGTAGATAGCGACGCAGTAATCCCTCCACGACAACGCCTCCTTGGATTCTATCTCGACCACCCACCGATATCCAACAACAATTTGAGATTGCGTTGCTCAT
>ERZ1292633.6670-Hain-H41-02um-R1-6670-length-9998-cov-5_pt1 | contig 9998 bp, 10 predicted proteins | sample MGYA00564406_ERZ1292633 | MGnify/ENA primary metagenome ERZ1292633 (study PRJEB36523, sample SAMEA6512639) | groundwater metagenome | collected 2019-01-08 | study: AquaDiva: Metagenomics assemblies of 32 groundwater samples
TGGCGCGAGGGGGAAAGGCGACGGTGGAGGGGATGCGGCTCCGGTGTCGCACCCATAATCAATACGAGGCGGAGCAAGCGTTCGGGGCCGGGTTCATGAGGCGCAAGCGACGGGAGGCGCGGCTCGTGGCGGCCGAAGCACGAGCGCGGGCTGCGGCAAAGGAACAGACGTTGGACGTGCTCGCCGGCCTACGCGGCCTCGGATGTCAGATCGACCAAGCACGTCGTGCCGCTGAGTTCTCGGAGGCCCTTCTCGGCGCCACGCTGGAGGAGCGGATGCGCGCGTCCCTGAAGTTTCTCTCCCGGAGGGTGGCCCGAGGCGCCTAGCCGGGGTGCGCCGGCCCCGCCTCCGCGTCGAGCGCCTCATTCGCCAAGGCGTCGGCGCGGGCATTGTCGGCGCGGCGGACATGCTTGAAGGAGTGCTTCGGCACCGCGTTCAGAAGCATCGTGACGCGTGCGTAGAGGCTTTGCATCCGCGGTTCCTTCACGCGGTAGACGCCGTTCAGCTGCTTCACGACCAATTCGCTATCGAGGAAGAAGTCGGCTTCGGAGATCCTCGATTCCATCAGGTACTCGAGCGCCGCGATCAGGGCGAGGTATTCCGCCTCGTTGTTCGTCTTCGTCCCCAGCGACCGGCTCGCCTCGTAGATGATGTGTCCCGCATCGTCCTGAACCACAATGCCGATCGCCGCGGGCCCGGGATTCCCGCGGGCGGCTCCGTCCGTGTGAACTCGATAGCGCATGGCCGCAGAGTACGCGGCCGCGCCGTGGTTTGACAACGCTTCATCCCCCGGCCACAATCGTCGCCGAACCGACCACCCATCCACGGAGGGACCCGCCATGTCGAAACCGACCGCCGCCGACGCCGAACTCGTGCTCCGCCTCTACGAAATCCGCCGCGATCCCGAACTGCGGAAGGCGCGCCAGTGGCTCATCTCCGAATTCAAGGCGACGACGTGGGAGGAGGTCGAGGCTCAGTACCTGACCGGCAGCGAACCCGATCGCTTCTTTCGCATGGTGACCTCGTACTGGGAGATGCTCGCCGCCATGGTGAATCGCGGCGTGCTGAACGAGGATATCTACTTCGACACGACCGGCGAGCACGTCGTCGTCTGGAACAAAATCAAGGCGATCGTCCCCGGCGCCCGCGCGAAGATCCGGCCGACCTATCTCTGGAATCTGGAGCAGATGGTGCGCCGCCATCTGGCGTGGCGCGAGAGCACTTACCCGACCGCGGAAGCGGTGATCGAGGCGGGGTCGCAACTCTCGAGGAAAGGGCCGAAACCGCCGAAGCCGCTGAAGATCAAGAAAGCGAAGAAGCGTTCCCGATGAGCAGCATCTTCGGGAAGCTCCTCACGCTCACGACCTTTGGCGAGAGCCACGGTCCCGCCGTCGGCGTCGTGGTGGACGGTTGCCCGCCCGGTCTTTCGCTCGACCAGGCGATGGTGCAGCGCGACCTCGATCGCCGCCGTCCGGGCCAGAGCGCGGTGACGACGCAGCGGCGAGAACCCGACACGGTCGAGATCGTCTCCGGCCTCTTCGAAGGCGTCACCACCGGCGCCTCCATCGCGATGATCGTCCGGAGCGTCGATGCGCGATCGGCCGATTACTCCAACTTGAAGGACCTCTTCCGCCCCGGCCACGCCGACTACACGTACGTGGCGAAGTACGGCGTGCGCGACTATCGCGGCAGCGGCCGCTCCTCCGGGCGGGAGACGGTCGCGCGCGTGGCGGCCGGCGCGGTGGCGCGTGCCCTGCTGGCGCGGTCGGGAGTCGTGGTCCGCGCGGGAACCGTGCAGGTCGGCGCCGCCATCGCGAACGAGCGCGACTGGGACGTCGCGGAGTCGAACGCCGTCCGCTGCCCCGACGCGGCCGCGGCGGCCGAGATGGAGCGGGCGATCGTCGAGGCGCGTGACCGCGGCGACTCACTCGGCGGCGTGGTCGAAATCGTCGCAACCGGGGTCCCCGCCGGATGGGGCGATCCTGTCTTCGACAAGCTAGACGCGACCCTCGCCCACGGCCTCCTCTCGATCGGCGCGGTGAAGGGCTTCGAGATCGGCGCGGGATTCGGGTCGGCGATGCTCCGCGGCTCGGAGATGAACGATCGGATGACGCCGCGCGGCTTCGAGTCGAACCACGCAGGCGGCATCCTGGGCGGCATCTCGACTGGCGAGCCGATCGTGGCGCGAATCGCGGTGAAACCTCCGTCGTCGATCGCGGTTCCGCAGAAGACGGTCGACCGCGATGGCGCTGCGCGCGACTTCGCCATCACGGGACGTCACGATCCCTGCCTCTGCCCTCGCGTGGTGCCGGTGGCCGAGGCGATGACGTGCCTTGTGCTCGCCGACCATTGGCTCAGACAGTGCGCGGTGAAGGCCACGCGTCCCGATCCGGGATTGATGTGGCCGCCAGCCACCGGACCCGGCGGCGCTTCCGCCAAGGGTCGCGCGTGACACTCGCGCCGGGGACGATCCGCACGCGCGTCACCGACATCCTCAAGATTCGCTACCCCATCCTCCAGGCGGGAATGGTCTGGGCGTCGGGACACCGTCTGGCCGCCGCCTGCGCCAACGCCGGCATCCTCGGCTGCATCGGCTCCGGCTCTATGAAGCAGGAGATGCTGCGCGAGCAGATCCCCCAGGCGCGCGCCGCGACGAAGGGGCGGCTCGCCGTGAACATTCCACTTCTTCGCGGCGACGCGAGCGAGCTCCTCGAGATCACCCTCGGCGAAGGGATCGACGTCGTCATCACCAGCGCCGGGAATCCCGCTCTCGTCGCCGAGCGGATCAAACGCGCCGGCGCGACATGGATCCACGTCGTTCCGAGCGTGAAGCATGGCAAGAAGGCGGCGGCCACCGGCGTCGACATCGTGATCGGCGAAGGTTTCGAAGCCGGTGGCCACAACAGCCCCGACGAGATCACCACCCTCGCCCTCATCCCCCAACTCGCGGACGCGGTCGAGATCCCGGTCGTGGCGGCGGGCGGGATCGCCGACGGCCGCGGGTTCCTCGCGGCGATGGCGCTCGGCGCCGAGGGGATCTCCGTCGGAACCCGCTTCGCCGCCACGCTGGAATCGAGCGCGCACGAAAACTACAAGCGCGCCGTGGTCGAAGCGGGCGATGCCGCGACGATCCTCTTCGCGAAGCCGCTCGGCCCGGTGCGGGCGATCCGCAATCCGTGGGTCGAACGCGTGCGCGAGGCCGAGTCGCGGGGCGCCACGCGCGAGGAACTGGCGGCGGTCTACGGCCAGAAGCACGCGCGCCTCGGCATTCTGGAGGGCGACGTCGCCGAGGGCGAGCTGGAGGCGGGTCAGTCGAGCGGCCTCGTCCACGACGTGATTTCCGCCGCGGAGGTGGTGCGGCGCTTCGTGGAGGAGTATGAAGCGCGGCTGCGACGGATCCCCACCCGGGAAGAAGCCCCCCCGCCCTAGCCTCCCCTTTCACCCTGTCGCGGTGCAGCCCGCGTACGGGCTCGGTCACTTTGCGGCGCGTTGCATCTTCGAATCCGATTCGCTAACTGCGACACCCGCTCCCGCAAGCGTTTACGCCGGCCGTGTGCCGGACGGGCCACTCCGACAGCACCCCCTTCCAGGCCCCGATCTTGCTCCCCCATCTCTCCTCGACCCCTCACCCAAGGAGCGCACATCATGCAAGGTGACAAGATCGAAGCGGTGCTGGCCCTCGCGCAGGAGAGCACGAAGGAGTGGGACGAGGCCATGACGCGGGGTCGCGTCCTGGTCGACGAGGCGACGCGAGCGGAAGCACCCGACCGGTACGCGGAGAGGCTCCGCCTCGCCGTTCCCCAGTTCCAGTCGGCGATTCGAATCAATCCAGCCAGGGACGAGGGCTACGGTTGGCTGGCCCGCACGCTGCGGCTGCTTGGCCAGTCGATTCGGCCGCGGTATCCCGAGAACTCCTCCCAGTGCCTTCGCTATGCGTGCGCGGTGGTCTGGGAAGGCCGCTTGAAGACACCCGCGGCGGCGCTCTCGGTCTTCACGAAGCAGGAGTCGAAAGCGCTTCTGGCGTGGGTGCGCTTGACGAGACGGCTCGACCCCGCCTCCGGGGAGGCTGAAATGGAGGCGCTGCGCGTCGAGTTCTTGACGACGGCGCTCCGCCCCGACACCATGGCCTCCGTCCTGGGGGGCTGATCTTCGACGCCGCAGATTCGAAATCGAAACTGCGGAAAACGTGTCGCGCCCCAATCCGTACTCGCCCCCAGTGCCGCGATCCGCTCATGGGTCCCGGAAGCGGAACCGCTTTTGCTCGGGCCACGCCTGCCGAAGTGGCCTCAGCGGCTGGCGGCAGATATGAATCGTGAGATCTCGCTCCGCGCTCACCGCCAGGGGGTGGGTCACTTCGGCAACCGCGGTCACTTCCGCGAAGAGGTCACGCAACACCTTGCGCTTCATGCCGATCGCAATGACGACGGTTGGATCTGCGTGGCCCGGGCCCCACAAATAGTACGTCATGTGCCCACTTATCGCCCGCGGTAGCCCCTCGGTGGGGTTGCCGAAAAAGTTAATCGCCGATGCCTGTGCGTAGGTGTGCGCCATTACCACGCACGAGGCGCGCTCATCCGGGCTGAGCGAGCGGTAGGCACCCTCGATCCCGGCAACCTGCTCCCGCCAGCCGTACTCGTGATGAAACTCAAACGTCAAGTCGGAGCTGGCCACTCCCGAAATCCCGACGAGCCGCGAGATCCAGAGGTCGGTCGCCTCGAGGGAGAGGACTGGGAGGGAAAGTGGCGCCAGCACGAGCGCGCCGAGGGCCAGAGTAACGAGTGTGATGAGGCGGCACGTGACCCTGGCCCTCGCTTCGAGTCGGCCGCTCCACTCCGCGATCTGAGCAGCGCCCGCGGCGATTAGCGGTGGATAGGCTGGAGCCAAGTAGTACGGCTTCGCGTGCGTGGCGAGGAAGGCGAGGAGAACAGTCACGAACGTGATGGCAAGGATCTTGTATGCCTTGCCTGCGCCGAAGAGCAAGCGCCAGAGTCCCGCGATCCAGATGGGCAACGCGACCGGATGCAGGTACAGCACCTGTCCGAGGAGAAAGAGCGATCGTGGAATCCCCTCCAGCTGATCTCTTCCAATGTTTCGGAGAAATTCGAGACTCGGCCAGCCGTAGCGGGCCTGCCAGGCAATGTTCGGCGCTATCAGAGTTGCCGCGAGCGCGGCTCCGAGCCAAAGAGATCGGGAACCGAAGTGCCCCCGAAGCGAGGTGAGCATCAGGCCGACGCCGGTACCGAGGCCCCAAAGCACCATGGAGTACTTCGTGAGCAGCCCTAACCCGACGGCGCCTCCGACCCCAACCCACCACGCACCGCATCCGTCCTTCACCAAGCGGACCGTGCAGTAGGTAGCCAGGGTCCAGAAGAAGGTCTCGACGACGGGAACGCAGAGAATGGTGCCCATGCGTAGATAGACGGGAGCAGCCAACATGGACAGCCCCGCGAGGCCGAGCGCGAACGACCCGCCGCCGAGGTTCCGGGTGATCGCCAGGGTCAGCGCCATCGTTCCGGCGCCGGCTAGGGCTCCCGGGAGGCGCAGCGCGTGAAGTTCGCTCCCGAAGAGGAGATCCGTCAGCCTCGCGAGCCATGGAACTAGGGGAGGGTGATCGACGTAGCCGAAATCGGCACGGGCGCCGCAGGCGATGAAGTAGAGTTCATCTCCGTTGTAGTCGTATCGCTCGCCTAGGATGCCGTACAACAGCACCTTCACCGCGACGAAGAAGGCGGTCGGCCAATGGGCGCCCGCCCATTCGCGGAACCTCATCGTGGGATCGGGGAGGGTCCACTTTCCTGTGTAAACGGCCGATCATTCGGGGAGCGCATCATACGAGGGCAACTCGGAGTGTTACAGAGACTTTGACTTTTCGGACACCACGGGATATGGGGACGATAGAAGTAGGAAAGCGAAATGGGCTAGCAGGCACTTGTATAGCATCCATCTGCAATCCTCTGATTCGGTACCGACTGTACGTCGGCGAAGCGGCGCGCGGCCGCCAGTGAGCCATTGCCGTTCCCAGCGGCGACGTCGAGCACGAAGCGCGGACCTGGCGCGATGGTGAGGCGGTAGGAGCGCTACTCCTCGCCCCTAAGCACTCGCCTCACCCCGTGCCTCAACGCGGAAAACTGCCGCCTGCAGCGCGTGCAGGCGGGGCAGATCGCCAGGTGCTCCTCGACTTCGCGCCGCTCGCCCGGCGTCAGCTCGCGGTCCAGCGCCTCCGACAGGAGCCGCGACGACCTCCGGCAGTTCATGTCGTGGCTCCTTCCTCTGCGACCCAGTGGAGATCGAGGCAGCGCCGCAGTGACATCCGAGCGCGGTAGAGCAAGACGTTCAGGTGGTTTCGGGTCACCGAGACCAAACTGCAGACTTCCTCGGCTTCCAACTCGAAAACCTCCCGGAGCACGAAGGCCTGGGCGGCCACGCCCGGCAACTTCTCGAGGCACCTCTCCAGAACGCGATCGAAATCGCGTTGCCGCGTGCCGTGGGTCGGATCCTCCCACTCGCGCGGCTTCTCGCGCCAGGTTCCAGTCTCGTCGAAGAGGGCATCGACATCGGTCGTCCCCCGCTCCGCTTCCAGGTCGGTCATCGTCCTCGGCGAACGCGCCCTGGAGCGGAGCGCGTCCAGCACCTTGAACTTCAGGATCCCCACGAGCCACGTCTTCAGTTTGGCTCGTCCCTCGTACGTCTCGGCGGACTGCAACGCGGCGAGGAGGGCCTCCTGTACCACGTCCTCGGCCAAGTGGGGGTCACGCAATTGAATCGTGGCGATGCGAAGGAGATCGGCTCGGTGCCGCACGATCTCCGTTCGCAGCTCAGACGAATCCACTGTCGCCTCCATGCCGGCGCGTGCCGGGCCTGGTGCCCCCTGCCACGCCCTCCCCACGCGCTATCGATCCAGCTTGGGCCAGTTCCGGGCGGCCTTGGCGATGAACGCGGCCGCGTCGTTGGCGAAGACCCCATTCAGCTCGGCGTTGAAGTTGAGGTAGAGCTTGCCGTCGCGGATCGTCCAGCCGTTCTCGGGATCGACGTCGAAGAGTTTTCCGCCCGCGACGCCCCAGCTGCAGAAGCCTCCGTACTGCGCGGCGTACTTGGCCGGGGACTTCACGAACAGGTCGCGATGCTCCTTCGAGACGAACCGCCACGTGACGCCTCCATAGGCGTGCGTGAAGTCCTGGGAACCCACCGCCGCCTTGTCGTCGGTGAAGTAGGAAACCACGTCGTAGCCCTTCGCTCCAAGACCCGCATGGAGGGTATTGTACTCGCGCCCCGTCGTCTTCACGGCCCAGGCTTGAGTGCTGATTCCCGCCACGGCAATTGCAGCCACCGCGGTTGCTGCTGCGATCCGGCTTCCGATCTTGACCCGCATCTCCATGACCTCGCTCGTTGGGCGCCCGTGGGCGCCGGCCTCGAACCGCCGCGGCATCTCCGCGGCTCTAGTCATGAGTCGAGGTCGACGGGTGGCAAATTACAGAATTCCGGGGCGGGGCCGGGTGCCATGATCAGTTATGCCAATGCTATCCGAGACCGGGGTACCGTCCGAAATAGATCAGGACGAACGCGACGGAGTTCGATACCCCATGCGCCACGATCGGAACGGCCAGCGTTCGCTTGGTCGCCAGGAAGAGCATTCCCAGTAGCAGCCCACTCAAGCCTTCTTGAACCCATCCCGATACACCTTGCTCGGTATGCCCCCATCCAAACAGCACGCTGGACGACAGCAAACTTGCCACCCAGGCCCATCGACCCTCGCCGAAGACCTGCGCCACGCGCTTCATCAGGAACCCTCGGAAGCAGACTTCCTCGCCGAATGCCGCGAGCGTCCAGTTCAGTCCCAGGAAGACGAACAGCAACCTCAGATTGCCTTGGATTCCCTTGAGGTGTGAATAATTAGGTTCGACGCCAAAGAACCCGCTGATGCGTGGCGTGGCCACGTATACGGCGGAAAGTTCCATGAGCACGCCGGCGATCGCGCCCACGGCGATCGATCGCCAAATATCGTTCGGGCAAATGAACCCGATCGTCGACCAGCGCTCGTTTCCAAGACGGAGCACTACCCAGATCAGTGGCACTAAGAACAGCGTCTGTGTAAATGGCACCAGGCCCGCTGCGTCCGCAACGACGATCGCGACGAAGGCGCTGACTTCGATCGAGTGTCGGACAACGCCTGCCCTGAGTCGCTCAACCACGAAATGGCCTCCAGGGGGCACTACGCCCAGCGCCGGGTGCGCAACGCAATCAGTAGTAACTCTTCAGCGTCAGCCCGCGCCTCTCGCCTCCGGACAAGGTAAGCGTGGTGCGCGTTCCCGCCTTGGCGTGACGCCAGCGCCAGCCCTCCCCCGTCGAGTAATCGGAGCCGACGGGTTCGCCATCGATGGCAACGATCTTCTCACCCACCTTCCATCCTGCCTTCTCCGCTGGGCCTCCCGGCGCGACAAACACCACTACGAGCGTTTTTCCCTCCTGCTCGACGACTAGCCCGGAGCGATCCTTGCGAAATGGCGTTCGAACGACGCGGGGGTCCGGTTCGAGATAGAGCGCGTCATGCGAATAGTCGACGACCATGCGGAACCGCTTGAAGATCTCGGTTCCTACGTTGCCCTGCTCGCTCCGGGTCTCCGTCGAGCCCGTCGGGTTGAGAACGAAGATCGTGGGTACGTTCGTGAATGTCGATCCGCCGAACGTGACAGCGTTCAGCGTCCCAATCAGGTCCTCGCGCGCACCACCGATGCCGCCGCCTCGCTGCTTCGAGAGCGGTGCGCGGCCTTCAAGCAGCATTTCTTTCTCGACATAATACTCGTACAGCGCGAGCGCACCGCCCTGCCCGAGATCGAAGCCAGCGGTGATCGGCGCATGCCCTTCCACGGATACCGACACTTTCCGCAATCCACGATCCTTCGTGAGTTGGACTCGGGACCCGGTCCCGCGATAGGACCAGTTCGCGGGGTCGTGAAAGGCGATTCGCCGGTTCGGGTAATCGATCTCGAGGATCATCTCGTTGAAGAGTTCCTTGCCAAGGATGACCGGCAGATTCACGCCTACTTGCTTCGCGAGAGCGCTCAGGTCGAGGACGGCGACTGTCAAATCGCTCAGCTCGAGGGCCCCGAGGCGAATGTCTACGCCTTTGGCCACCGATAGCTGGGCATCACCCCCGGACCCCCGCGCCACGAATGTTCCGGTGCCCCCGATTCCAGCTTCTCCGGCAAGCGCGGCGTCTAGAGCGCTGAACTCCGCGCCGGAATCGAGAATCGCCTTGGTCGGAACCCCGTTGACGGTGATCGGTAGGAAAATTCGCTGGTCTTGAAAGAATTCGAAGTTCATCCAACCCGTGCTCTTCGCTCCGCCGTCAATGCGCGCAACGCTCCGCCCCACCGGGCGGGCGAATCGATCGGTGGAAAGTTCCGTGTTGAGTGAGGACTCCCGCCACACGTTCGAATTGTTCTCATCCGGGTTGGGGAAGATCTGCTCCTCGGAGTACGGCAGGCGCACGCCGCCGACGACGCGCCAGTCTCCATAGCGGATCCAGACAACGTCGGCATCGCGCGAGTAGCGCGCCCACGTCATGGCCCCGCTCTTAGGGTGGAGAAAGCAATCATAGAAGCCGCCGTCGGCGAAGGCGGCCCGTACCACCTGCCAAGACTCTCCTTCCCGCTCTTCGACCCCAAGTAGAACCCGTGGGGCGAATTGGTCCGATAGCAATAGCAGGCCGAGATCGTGCGCAAGCGCCCGCCGGGCGTCCCGCGTGAGGCTCTCCCCGAGATCCTCGATCTGGCCGCTTCCGCTGGTCGTCCATCCGTCCGAAGGAGTGACCGTCTCGGTACCCTCGATCGCGCCCAGATCGAAATCGATGCGCCGATAGCCGTCCCGGCGCTCCAGCAGGGAGATCGAGCCCCTGAGGCCGGCGGTGGTGATCTGCCCGGTTCGCTCGATCGATCGAAGGGCCTCCAAGGCGGCACCGCCACGCCACGCGACATGCCTGGAGATCGCGTCGTCGGCTT
>ERZ1292633.6671-Hain-H41-02um-R1-6671-length-9996-cov-5_pt1 | contig 9996 bp, 4 predicted proteins | sample MGYA00564406_ERZ1292633 | MGnify/ENA primary metagenome ERZ1292633 (study PRJEB36523, sample SAMEA6512639) | groundwater metagenome | collected 2019-01-08 | study: AquaDiva: Metagenomics assemblies of 32 groundwater samples
CATGCCCCGCGACGTGCAGCTGGCCCGCCGCCTCCGTGGCGAGCGCTTCTAAGCGAGCGTCATACACAACTCATACATAGATCGTTTTATCGATGGCGTACTCTGTTCACAGCATGCGTCAACGCCGTGGCCACCACGTCACCATATTTTTTTGTTAAGCGGAGCAACGAGGTTTAGAAAGAAACCGCTTTCAAGATTTGCACAGTTTCCCCCCCCCAAAAAACCCAAATGTCGGCCACTGCGTCGGACCCTGCGATTGCGTGGTATGTACCGAATGTGATCGGCTATGCGCGCGCCATTTTCACGGTGTGGTCGCTGTACGTGGCCCCAAGTCAGCCTGTGACGTGTCTCGTGTTGTACGTTCTTTCGTTCGTTCTGGACGCGGCGGACGGCCATGCGGCCCGGATGCTAAATCAGTGCAGCAAATTTGGCGCGGTTCTCGATATGGTCATCGATCGGGCTTCCACGAGCGGATTTCTTGTCATTCTTGCAAGCCTGCTAGGATCCGAAGTCTGGAGCTTCCCCGCCGCGATGCTGATCATGTTGGACCTCGTCTCCCACTACGTTCGCATGTACAGCAGCTTGACGATCGGTGAATCGTCGCACAAAAACACGGACAAGATCCGCTTCCGCTTCCTACGCCATTACTATGGCAACAAGCCGTTCATGTGCTTTCTCTGCGTCGGTCAGGAGGCGATGTATTTGTGCCTCTATGCGCAGCATTTCTTTCCGTTGGCATTCGGGTCCAATCCGGCCGTGTGGCAGGGGATCCTCGTCGCCCTGTTCCTCCCCTTCGCTGGGAAACAGTGGGCCAACGTGCTTCAGCTCGTTGACGGCATGATGGCACTGGCGGACACGGACGTGGCTGACTTTCACCGCCAACGAGGTGCCCGCCGTTCGTGATCTCCCCAAGTGTGCATCCCCGTAGACCGGACGACCCAACACACAAAGAGAGAGGTGGCGAAAAGGGGGACCGAGTTTGACCTTGAAAGCAAACAACACACGTTTCCAATTTTCGCTGGAATGACCGTGATTCCCCTGCGGACAACAAGAAGAATTTTTGATTTTTGCTGTTGCAGCGTCTGCGTATCCTTCCGATCCACACCGCTGAGCACGCGAATCGACGCTGTGTCTGTCTTCGACGATGTTTGGTTTGTTTTTTTGCCCCAAGAAGTTCTCTCACACACAATATCGTGTCGAATGTTGGGGAGTTTGAACGCTGAACGGCAATGGGGTGACAACACCACGCCGCTGCCACATGGCGGCCACGGCGGGATCTCAACCATTGCAGCCGCTCGTTTTGCCGATCGGCTCGCTACTCAGCGCCACACCACCGCCACCGGCGGCGCATCGTCGGAACATATAATAGGATCTCGGAGAATCAGCCATGCCGTCGCGGCCAGACGATATGGTCGCCACTGTTGTCGACCTGTGGAGGGCTACGCGGGCACATCGGCGCCCGTGACGCGATTCAGCGTTCTCAAGGGAGGTCGTGACATCGTCGACGTCGGATTGTGGGACTGGCAACCGTCCGTCATGGCAGCCGGATCGCTGCCGCCACCGTGTGTGGACGAGTACCTCCTCGGACACACGTCGAGTGTGTTGGTCATCGCCGTGGTGGATTTGACGGACGCGAGGCAGCTGGATATGTGCCGCAGCTTGTGCGATCAGATTGCGAGTCACCTTCGTGGCGCAACGCCTACGGCTGCTGTGGCAGCTAGTAGCCAACCAACGACGACGGGCGGACACGGCTTTTCCATGCTGCTACTTGGCGTCGTCGTTGACGGGGCTGCGGCGGGGGGCTGCATCAACGGCGGCCCCGACGCAGAGGCGAATAGACACATACCGCCGCAGGACCTCCCTTTTCACAGCGCGACGCTCGCCAGCGACATTGAGACGAGCCCTGCGCAATTGGAGGACATCGCCGAGGTCCTCAGGGCGACGAACAAAGTCGACGTGGCGGTCGGCGCCCTTGCATTCACCGGCTGAACGTATCGCACTCCTTTGCCTGATTTTTTGTTTAGATTCGATTTCGGAAGCAGCTCAGTGGCTCATCGCGCATCATCGTGGTCTATCGTTGCCCCTTCCTTCCCTTCCCAGTCATCGGCAAGGGGCCATCGAAATGATTTTTGGCTCCACTTTGGTGTTCGTCCCCTCCGCCACAGGGAAGGGACGACCCATCCAGTTGACCTCTCTTTTTTTTCTGTTCTCTCTCTTCCTTCCTCTTCGGGGGGCACACGATTACTGCAATGGACGCCGCCGCCGCCCCCCCTCCGGTCGTCGCGGAGGTGGGAACACCGACGAGGCCGACCGCACCCGCCGCTGAAACCCCTCCGCCATCCACTCCTCCCGCTGGCGCGTATTATTTGGCGTCGCCGAATGGCCCGCGCGAGGGCTCGTCCACGCCCCTACCCCCTGGTAGCCCACCCCCAGCAGCCGCCATCGCCGCAGACGCCACAGCCGTTCAGCACCTCCCGCCGTCCCAAGTGCCCCTCGCGACCGCTTCCCAGCTTCTTCTTCCACCGTCCGTCCCTCGGAACGGGCGCCACGTCCGTCAGAGCAGCTCTATTGACGAGTCAGGAGGAGGGGGCGCCGCCGCCGCGGACCACGCCAGCGTCGCGGCAAGCAGCAGCGGTGGCGGCCACCACCGCTCGCTGTCGCGGCAAGGCTCTCGCACGCGGGCCGCCTCTGAAACCCCTGGCCGACACACCTATGTCGACGCGGAGGTTCAGGATTTGATGACCACAGTCAAGCGACTCGAGCGCGAGAACAGCTCACTCAATCACAGCCTCGAGACCGTGTGCGGGGACAACCTTCGCATTTCCTCGGTGCTGACCACGGTGCAGCAGCAGCTAGCCCTAGCCCTTCGTCAGCCGCTGGGCGAGTCGTTGCTGGCCGTGCTTTTCGATGCTCCGAAGGCTCGAGGTTTCTTCGGCGGCGGCAAGGAGAAACCCGACGAGAAGGAGCGCAGGGAGCGCATGCGAGAACTGTGCGACGGATTGCAACGGGAATACATGGACTACCGCGCGGACCACGCCACCGCCAACGACGAAGTGCAGTCGTTGCTCGTGAGTTTGCAGAACGCGCACAAAACGCTACAGGAACACTCCAAAGCATTTGGGGCTGCCCAACGAGAGAAGCGGCCCATCACGCTGAACTGCATCGACGCGACATTGGAGGTGGAGAACGACGCGCTTCTCGACGAGGTGGACACCCTGAAGAACAAAGTCGCCGAACTCAGTGAATCGCATCGGGCCGCCGAAGCGCTCATCCTCGAGCTTCGCGACTCGCTGCGTGAGCAAAGTGAGTGGGCGGACCGCGATGCCGTCAAGAAGCAGCTGCTGCTCGACGAGCGTGAGGCAGAGTTGGCCGCCGCACAAGCGAGCATTCTCGACCTCCAGGGAAAGGCGCTCGCGACACGGCAAGCCGCGGCCCACGCGAAGGAGGAGGAGGCGCAAGCGACTCAAAAATGGGTCGCCGCTCGCATCAAGGAATGCGATGCGGCGTGGCTATCCGACAAGCAGGCCCTCCTCAGCGAGGTCGCCGCGACGCGCTCGACGTGGTTCGAGGCGCTCAACGCGTGGCGCACGGAAGCGGCTGGGGCGGCCGACTCGGGGCATCGTCGCCTGCTCGAGCAACTTGCGGCTGCCGAGGACACGATCGGCGCGTTGCAACACGACTTAGGCCGCGAGAAGGACGCACGGCAGCACGTGGCGGCCGAGCTGGCGCGCACCGTGCAGGAGCTCAGTGCGATCTCTGCAGCGGCCGCAGCCGCAGAATCGACACGTCGCACGGAAGAACAGAATGACGTGACGCGTCCTCGCCGAACGGCGGAAACGGCCTTGTCACAATCCCTAGTGGACTCTGCCTTGACGACCGGGAGCGCGTTGCGGGACGAAACGGTGGCCGCGCTACAGCAACTACGCGCAGACGTCAGCGGTGCACTGAAGGCGATGCAGACCAAGAAGACAGAGGACGAGGACCGCGCGGAGCAACTGAAGAAGCGAATTGACACTGCGGTGGCCCTCGCCGAGAAACGAAAAGACGCCGAGCATGCAAAGGATGTGTCCCAGCTGCAGCTGGCGCTCGTGACCGCGAAGGAAACCATCGCCGAATTTGAGGGCGAGATGGCCAGGAGTTTTTCGGCAGCCAAATTTGCCGCTCACGACGCGGAATTGCACCGATTGGCGGATGAGAATTCACTACTGAAGGAACGCTTGGCCGACGTAGGGCGACCAGAGGAGGCGCAGGCAGCAGCAGCGGCCCCTCCCGGCTCCGCGTCACCGGCACAGCCTGCGGCATTGGGGGTCCACGTTGCCCCGCCGCCGGCGTTGTTGATCGAACGACATACGAGCGACCACGACCAACAAGTGAAGCTTGGCGCCGCCGCCGAGGAGCAACAACCTCTCCAGCGTGAGCTGCAGGATCTTCGAGTGGAGGCCGAGACGCTCAAGATTTCCTTGATGGCCGTTTGTGAAGAGCGAGACGCTCTGCAGAAGGCACTGACGGAGCAAATGAGCGACAAGGCGAACGATGAAGGCGTAGCGGCCGAGAGGGAAGCCGGTGCGGCGACGAGAAGGCAGCAGGAGGAAGAGCAGTTGCTAGCCGCGAGAACGGCCGCGTCCGCGGCAAGTGCGCAGCTCGCCGTCGAAAGGAAATCAGCTGTCGAAGCCGCCGCCGCGTTGGAATCTATGCGCCATCAGTTTGCGGAAGCGCAGCGGAACTTCCAAGCCACAGAGGGTCGGTTAACGGAAGATCACCGCGCCGCGATGGGTATGGCCGTCGACGCCAATCACCGGGCGGAAGAGCTAGCGATTCGCGTGGCATCGTTGGAGCAATCACTGGAAACCAGCGAATCAGAACGAAAGAACGCCGTTACCCTCCTCACAGCAGCAGCTGCGACAGCAGCACCACAAACGTCACCGGTGACTGCCTCGGCATCGCCACCCGCCACCGTTGCGTCGCCCTCGGTGGCACCAACGTCGTCGTCGTCCTCAGCGGCGGCACCACAGCCAGCGGCCTTGCCGCTGCCCGCACCTCCGACTTCGGCAAGCAGCTCGCTCGATCAAGTTCAGCTCGAAAGGGATACGCTTGTGCTCGAACGGCAGGGCTTGCTCCGCCGCATCGAGGCGTTGACCGCGGGTTTCACACCACCGCAGAAGACGGTGGTGATGTTGGAGACGGACCTGGCCAGCTGCAAGGCGGAACTTCTCACCTTGTCCAAGTCGCTCGCGGTGACCAAGAAGCGGCTTCACGACGTCGAACGCGATCACCAAGAAAAGGCCAGCGCGATGATGGATACCAACAAGGAGCTTGCCGCCACGAGAAAGGAATGCGACACTGCGAAAAAGTTGCTCCAGTCGCACGAAAAACGACTTCGTTTGTCCGAAACCACATCGAGAGATGCCGTTCTAGCGCGAGAGGCGCTCGTGACGGAGCTGGCGCAGTGCAAAGAGGACCTCGCGTTAACGAAACAGGTGAATAGCCACCTCGCCGCGGAAACTGCCGCCGCCGCTGCGACCACGTCCGCTCTCCGACCGGCGACGCCACCGCCTCCTGCCGTTGTTGCCCCACCGCCCGGTGCCGCCGCCACGGCGGACTTACAGCAACGCCTTTCCGCCCTGGAGAGCGAATGCCAGAAGACACGCACGGAGTGTATGATGGCTCAGTCGCAGCTGAAGGAGGCACAAGAGACGATTGCTCGCCTCAATCGAAGCACACCAGCCATCACCGTGACCGCCACGGATGCGGATCGTCGATCTTCGTCCGGGACGGTCCGTCCCGTGACCCTACTGCCGCCTCCCCCGTCGCACCCACCGCCCGCTCCCCCGACGTCGGAGGCGGCGGCCGCAGCGACCGAATCGGCGCACGAGTGGCATCGGCGGTATGACGACGCGGCCGATGCGTTGAACAGGGTGGTCATGGAGCGAGACGAGTTTCGACGCCGGCTGGAGGCCATCGCCGCGAGTGGCCTGCCCGCCGAGGCGCTCGCCGACGATAACAACAACGTGGGAATGCGCGACGCAGAAACGGCGTCCAACGCCACGAGCCACGGCAACAAGTCGACTGTGTCATCGACAGCAGTCGGCCGACGAGCCACGACGACGACGTCCCGCTCAACGCCAACGGAAGGCGGCTCCACCTCCCGCCCCAAGGCGTCCAGCGGCCCGTCGGCTGGTCGCCGCAAGTCGGCACTCGACGACGCGGATGACAGCGACAACGATATCAACGCCGCGGCACGTCGCAACAATACGGCGACGAAACCGATGGGAGGGTCGACCGCGAGCCTCAAGGGACTGTCAGGGTCAACCGCTCGACCAGCAAGGACCTCCGACCGCTCGTCCAGTTCGAGCAACGCCATGGCGGCTACGTTAGCGCTTCAAGACGCACAGCTCAACGCGGCGGTCGCGTGCGTCGACCGGACGTTAAGCGAGCTGTGCACCTGTTTGGCGGGGATCCGGATGCCGTTGCCAGGGGGCGCCACGGGCGTCAGCCGACCAAGCGTGGAGGAGCGCTGCGCCCAGCTAGACAAGGCCACGTCGCTGGTGTCGTTGGCCCTTCATTCGGCGATTCGCGACCTGGACAAGGCGAGCCGGGCCGCTGACGCGTTCGCGGCTGAGGAACAAACTGCGGCGCAACTCGTCGACGCAAGGCGGCAGGTCGATGCACTGAAACTTGAGCGCACCAAACTGCTTCAACAGTTGAAGGACGCATGCGAGGAGAGGGACCGCTGCTTCTCGCAGCAGCAACTCACGACAGCAACAACCACGAGCTCCTCCCGCGACACCACCAGCGGCACACGTCTTGCTTCGGTCGAATTAGAACTGCAGCAGCAGCTGCGCCGAAGTGTGGATCTGGAACAGCAACTCAAGGAGAGATCCGAGCAGCTCGCGCGACTACAGTTCGCGCATGACAGGAGGGGTGGTGGGGCCAGCAACGGTGAGGGAGGCGGACGCTCCACGCCGTCATCGGCGATCGCACCAACAGATTACAGCCCCCGCGAGGGACCACCTGCACCCTCGGATGCCGACGTGGCCGCCAAGCTGAAAGCCGCACTGCGCGCTCAAAAGGCACTCGAGGACGAACTCGCTCGCCGGGACGCCGATCGCGCTGAAACGTATCAAACATCGCAGCTCCTTTCGCAAGACTGCGCGAAGAAGGTTTCGAAGGCAGAAAAACACGCGAAGGACGCGAAAGCGGAAGTTCATCGACTTGAAGCCGAAGTGACACGGATCCTCGACGATCTGTTGCCCACCAAGATGAAGTTAGTCGAGTTCATGGCCTTCGTCGATCGCCTCGGCGTGTCGTACCCTTTCCCGCCGGAAGCAGAGAAAGCCGCCGAAGTGCAGATCCGAGTGGCGAGCGTGGGGGCAGCCGCTCGAGGCCGGACGGCGACGACGCGCGCAGGGGCGGCCACGACGGGCCCTGCGGTGACGACAGCGAAATCTTCCGCCGCGGCTCGAACGGCTGGAAGTGGGTACCGACCACCTTCCTCCTCCGCGGCCGCTCGTACAGCGACGACCTCGTCGTCTGCTGCAGCGCTCTCAGACGATGACGCGAACTGAAAACGGGTGGAAACGGGGATGGAGTGGGACGTTGACTTTTGTGCGTTGGCCAAAATGTCAGCTTAGCCCCAGTAGGTCGCAACTTAGACGACGGACTTCTTCGCCGAAGGGAGCGTCAGGCGTTTCACAACAGTGGTTCCCGATTTGGTTCGTCTCAGTGGGTCTCAGTGGGCCTTTTCTGTATCTTCACGCGCGATCCGTCCTTCCATTCTTCAAGGGAAAACTGGAGGGCCCTGCGATGACGACGATTGATGAATGCCACACGCGTTCCCCCCTTTCCTTCGGAAGAATCGGTAGGGGCGCTCTTCTCTCTCCTTATCCCTAGCAGCGAAGGCACGGTTTGCGAATGACGCTCGTACGATCAGCTGCCGAGCTATCGCGTCGAAGCTACGACTTCATTGTCGTGGGAGCGGGCTCCGGCGGATGTGCGGCCGCAGGGACACTCGCTCGGCGCATTCTGGCAAAGCACGGGCCTAGCGGCGGCCCGCGGGTGTTGCTGCTCGAGGCCGGGCCTTCCACCGACTCGATGTTTATTTCTTGTCCAGCGCTCACGGGTGGCGCCGTCGGGCAGTATCCGATCGCGAAGAAATTCAACTGGAATTTAGAATCCGTGCCACAGCCCGGCTTGCTAAACCGGCGGGCGTATCTCCCGCGTGGCTGCGGTCTGGGCGGATCGAGCAGCATCAACGCCATGATCTACATTCGCGGGCACCGGCTCGACTATGACCGCTGGGGAAAGGCCTTCGCTGGGTGGACGTACGAGGAGGACGTGCTGCCGGCCTTCATCCAGATGGAGAGCAACACGCGCGGCGCGGGTCCATACCATGGCGACGGAGGCGTATTGCGCGTCTCGGATCCGGATGACATATGCCTCGGCCTGCCGTTTAACCAAGCCTTCTTGGCGGCTTGCAGCGCGTCGCGCGGCGACGACGGTGGTGGTGGTGGACTGGGCTTGCCACGCAACAACGACTTCAATGCCGAGACGACCTTCGGATGTGGGCCGTATCAGCACACCATTCGCGACGGGAGGCGCGACTCCGCGTACGATGCGCACGTGCGGCCGCTCGTGAACGACACACGACGCCGCTATCGCGACATTTTGCACGTGGCGACCAACAGTGCGGCTCTGCGGCTGACGTACGGCGGACAGGCCACGCCACGCGTCACCGGCGTCGACGTCGTGCACCGAGACGCCACGAGCGGGAAGTGTGACCCCTCGACCCTCGTTTCATTGGTGGCGACGGCGGAAGTAGTGGTGGCCCTTGGTGCGATTCACACCCCACCCTTACTGATGCGAAGCGGCATTGGCGATGTCGACTCGCTGAAGCGACAAATCGCAAACTCCGGCACTAGCCAGACGTGTCCTCCGCCTTCATCCTGGCATCAACTTTCCGGCGTCGGCGACGCGCTCCAAGACCACCTCGACCTCAAAGTAGTCTGGCGCGCGAGGCGGAATCGGGGAGTCCACTCCAAGGCGAACAATCCAGGAAATCTCAGGTTTTTGGCGTCACAGGCGCGCAAGTACTTCTGCCCTGCCGCGGGTGACCGCCCTCGCGGCACCTTTTCGAGCGTCGTGGAGATGGGCGCCTTCCTGCATCGCGGCGATGCCGCCATGACCGCAGTGGAGCACCACGCCGCCCCGCCGGAGGTCCAGTTACACTTTCTGGCGCTGCCGTTGCTCGACCACTTACGCACAATCGCACTTTATCAAGGATGCGCTTTGCACGTGTGCAACTTGTACCCGAAGAGCCGCGGAACGGTGCGGCTGCCGGTGGCGGACCCGATGTCGCTCGAGGCCTCCCCGGTGGTCGACTTTGGGTATTTGACCCACCCGGACGACGTGGTCGCAATGCATCGCGACTTTGACATTGGCATGCAACTGATGTCGCACAAGTCCTTCGCCGAGTACGACCCCGAATTCATTCATCCGCCCGAAGGTGCGGTCGGCAGCAGTGCTCAACAGCATCCGCGGAGGTGTGATGAGACGACCGCCCGCCGCGCGCAACGTGACGAGTTCGCGCGGAGGTACGCGGATACGGTGTATCATCCGATGGGGTCCTGCGCTATGGGCGCGGTCGTCGACGAACGGTTGCGGCTCCTCGCGGGGCCGACGAACGTGAGGATCGCGGATGCGAGCGTGATTCCATTCGGCCTCGGCGGGAACACCAATGCGCCGTGCCAAATGATAGGGAAACGCTGCGCCGATTTCGTCGCCCTCGACCATTCAATATGATCGCCCACCCGCACCAAACCTACCCCTTCACCCCTGCCGGAGGTCCAGCAGCAGGAACTATGCGCGGTGGTGGAGGCGTCGTCATCTTTTGCTGTCCATCCAATATGATAACGGCGTGTCGTGTTGTGTCAGCAGAGACAGAGACCCATCATCGCGGCCAGTCACAAAGCGTTTTTACTACTCTCTCTCTCTCTCAAC
>ERZ1292633.3051-Hain-H41-02um-R1-3051-length-16597-cov-8_pt2 | contig 9995 bp, 3 predicted proteins | sample MGYA00564406_ERZ1292633 | MGnify/ENA primary metagenome ERZ1292633 (study PRJEB36523, sample SAMEA6512639) | groundwater metagenome | collected 2019-01-08 | study: AquaDiva: Metagenomics assemblies of 32 groundwater samples
TTTTGTCCCTCCCTGTCCCCCACTGATTGCCCATGTCGTCCGGAGGGCCCCTCATTGACGTGTTCTACCGCGACGCGCACGACGGCTGGCGCGTCGGGCAGCTCGAAGGCTTCCGCAACGAGGGCGCGTGCACCGTCGTGGACCGCGCGACGGGCTTGGTCAACACGGTGCGTCCCCACGATGTCATTGACTTGCACCCTCCAACCCGCCATCCGCCTAATGCTGCGGCGGCGCACGACGCCGCCACTGAGGCCGACGAGCACAACGCTGCCCCCCCGCCCGGCCCCGCCCACGCGTCGGTGACTGCAATCAACAACATCACTCGTTTGCTTCACATGAGTGGCGACCCGCAGTACGTTGACCGCGAGGACCTTGCGCGCATGGTGCCGACGCCCCTGTCCCACATGGCCTCCGTGGTCGAATGCCTCAGGGTGCGCTACGACCACGGCGTGCACGTCTCGTACCTGGGTGACGACGTCGCCGTTGAAATTGTCGAGCCACCTGGCGGAGAGGCGGCTGCCTACACCGCAGGGCCTCCTCGCCGCCACGTCGCGGCAGGGGCAAGCAGCGAGGCCTCGTCTAGTCCATCCACCTCAGCGGCATGCACGCTCGGCCCACGGATCATTGAGGCCGCGGAGGCCACTTCCCGACCTCAGTGCGTGGTGACCTTCGACGACACGTCGAGCGTCGCCGTGGCAGGGGACGTCGCCGCGGCAATCATTGAAAATATTCACATCAACAGCATGCTGCGAGCCGACGGAGCTGCCACCAAACAGCCGAACTCATCATCCTCGTTTCCACCTCCGGAATCGGCCAGGGGTTCCAGCCTGTTCTCCCCACGGGCCGCGAGTGCGGCGGTCTTGGCGGCCGACGCGCCCCTCCCATACTTGCAGCGCCAAGGACGGTTGGTCCAACGCGCGTTAGAACTGCTGACCCCGTTCACCCACGACTTCACCGGGAAGTGCTTCGCGTCGCATGTGATTCGGCTACAGACGGAAAGAAAGCTCGCAAGCGAGTCGTTGGAGCTGCGAGCCAGCCGCATTGACGTCAGTATGCTGGACATGTCCCTGTTGTGCCGCGGCCGAGCATCGCACGCTGTGCCGCCGCCGCAATTATCGGAGTTGCCGTCAGCAGGAGGACTAGGAGGAGGAGGAGGCAGCAGCGTAGCGCCGCCGTCAGGCAACAATTTTTCCATTCTCGGCCACATCGCGTTTGCCGTGCCCCCAGACGACAGAGAGCGCTGGTACTTTCCGCGAAAGGCAGCGACTCCGGAGGCCCGACTAGCGTGCGCCAATTTAGACTGGGTCGTGCCCGCGGGACAAGACGATGCCAACGCGTCGACGATGCTGCGCCACGCCACGGCGATGTCTCCTTCGTTCGATCCGCGCGCGCAACTGCTTGAGCGCCTCCGCCTACAGTACTACGAGACCGTGCGCCTCTTCAGCGACTTCCAGCTGGACACACACGCACAAATGACCATCTTTGGCCGCGTCGCCGCGGTGGTGCACCTGCTCACGATTGAGTTCAACGACGATGATGGGTCGCCCCGGAACCTGAGTGCGATGCGGTCCGCCGCGAAGCTCATCGGTTGCGACTTCAACGCGCTGTCCAAGGTGCTTTCGTCCAAGGCTCACTGCGAGGCCATCGCCTGCCTGCTGTATTCGGGCGTCGTGCGCCTCATCTTGCGTTACGTGAACGCCGCGTTGGACCCGACCGGCGCGATCCTGCCGCTGGATGCCGTCGCTGCCACCAGTGAGGTGCCGCCGACGTCCGGCCGGCTGCCAGAAGGAGAAAGTCAATCGCCCACCTCCTTGCCTCCGGTGGTCATCACCATTCTGGCGGCGACTTCGCCGTGCTGCCTTGCCGGCTCACCGCTCATGCCTCATGGGCTCTTCCGGAACCTTCTTGCCGAAGAGTGCGTTCAGGCGGTGGTGCGTGCCTTCGAGCTTGATGCGCACGAGGGCCAACGGATGCAAGGCTTTGTCGTGCCGCGCAGCGCCCAAGTCGCGTGTCAGAACGCCGACAACGTCGAAAGTTTGCGCCTGTGTCGCGCCAAAGGCGGCGTGCTGCACGCCATCGAGCTCGCGTGCGGTGCGTACAGCGCGCAGGTGCACCGCGAGGGAGAGCCATTCGCACGTGACTACGAGCTATCACAGCGCGTGCTTAACGGTTTGTCCAAAAAGCGATCCGTGAAGTATGATGCGAAAGGGCAGGCCGTCGCCGTTCCGCACAGTTTCGGTACCGCCAGTTATCAGATGCCGCCGCTTCCGAAGCTGCAGCCCGACGGCTCTCTTGACGCGAACCTGTCGACCGCGGGCAGCGCCGAGGCGGCCACGTGGCTCACGTTCATGGCTCCGTGCTTCAGTGAGGCCCGAGAATTCGTGCTTTCTTGCGCGGATGTCGAGACACAGGAAGCCATGTACCTCGAAATCCAGGCTTCAGCGCCGCCTGTCGACGGTGCATCCAGCGGCGATGGTGAAAGCAGCAGTGCCACGAGTTCCAACGCTACCAACGTCATGCGACGGCTACGCGGCGAGCTCGACACCATCGTGACGCAGGTCCTGCAGCGCGAGGCGACGGTACTGTGGTCGCTGCACCGCATCGAGCTTCCCGAAGGCGGCGGATTCCGCGGGGCCTTTGTCGAAGACGCCCTCGTTCTCCGACGCGTTGCGGCTTGCACCCAACTTCGGCAAGCCCTCCCGCGCCGATTGCTCGCCGTGCCCTACGATCACATTGTCGCAACCTTTGCGAAGCTCATTCAACGATCGGCCGCCCATCAGCCGTCGGCCGGCGGGGCTGCGGCGGACCCGGACGACGTTCGAAAGCGTGCCGAGGAAATTGTGGGTTCCGCGTCGTTGGCCGGCCAGGTTGGCGCGCTTCCAGGGGCGACCAAGCTTCTCGTGGATGGCGCGGGGCTAGTACGACTACGACGAGCGCTGAGAGACGCTACGGCTTGCAGCGTCATCAAGGTGCAGAACTGCCTTCGCAGCATCCACTCGGCACTGGTGGCGCTCGCGCTGCACGTCGCCGTGGAGCGTGCGGTGCAGCAGGAGCAGGCGGAGAGAGAGGCGATCCTTCGCTGGCAGCGGGAACGCATCCGAGGGGCGCAGGACACCCGGGACGCGCTGCTGCAGCTGCAAGAGCGAGAGTCGAGCGACCGCCGGAGCATTGCCGAGGCCGCGTGGATCGACGTGGTGGCCATGGAAACCGCCCAGCAGGACGCGCACGACACGATCATCAGCGATGCCATCGCCCGATCGATTGCTGAGCAAAAGAAGGAGCAGCGCGTGGCCCTGCGACAGTCGCAAAAGCGTTCACTCGAGGGCATCACCGCGCGCATCCAGGAGCGCTTAATCGCACAGGGCAAGCGGTTCGATGCGGTGGTACGCAAGGAGCTGTCCGGCAGCGCCAATAGTGTCGAACGGCTCAGCAAGATGCAGCGCGTTCACGAGCGTTTCATGGCTATCAAGGCCCACCGCGACGACCAGAAGCTGATGGTGGAGGCCCAGTTGGAGGCGAAAAAGCAACGCCTGGAGCAGGTCCTGATGACGCGCGAGGCGCAGCGAGAAAAGATTCGTCAATCGATTTGGGAGCATCAGGAGCGCGGTCGGGCCGTCCGCGAACAGACGCAGCTCAATCGCGAGGCCATGGAGCTGCACGCACAGGAGAACCTAACGATGCGCGACATTGAACTTGAGCTGACACAGCGAATCCAGGAAGAGCTGCGCGAGAAGCAGCGCAAACAGCGAGAGGCGCTTGCCCAGCGGCACGAGAAAGCAAAAGCCGAAATGTCACAAGACCTCGAAATGCGCAATAAACGATCGTTTCGGCGTAGCGTGCGACAGGAGCTCGCCACCCAGGCGGACTCTGACCGCGCTCGCGCGGCATCTCTGCGCCGCAGTCAGCTCCTCTGGGAGGCGCAGGAACGAGAGCGGCGCGCCGCGGAGCAGGCCAAGCGCTACGAAGAGCGCCGGCGGAAGACGCTCACGAGAAACCTACTCAAAGCGCACACCTTGCTGCACGACCCACTTGTGTTCGAACACGCCGCCAGCGGCCAGGCCACGCGCCTGCGATCGTCCTCGGTGCATTCGAAGACAACGGTGGGGGGAAAGAGCGCCGCGTCGCGCGGCTGGTCCGAGGGCTTCGTCATGACCAACGGCAGGCGCACGTACGCACCGGTGCTGCCCGCCGAGGTGTGGGACGGCGTCATTCAGTTCCACGACCAGTCGCGCCGCCGCGAAGCGCTGGATTCCTCTCTGGACCGCAGGTCGCGGGGGCCCACGAGTGTGACGGGCTCACAGACGCGCGCGGTGCAAGCGTCCGCAACTCCGCCGAGCGCTGCTTCTCCAGCGTTTAAAGCTGGTGCGAGCAAGTGGGCGGCGTCGGCTCGTTTGCGTAGTGCGTCTCCGCGCTCCGTGTTCAGCCTGTAGGACACCATCCACCTTGCCACGTGGGTTCGTGCGACCTGTGGAAGAGGTTGCTGTCCCTCTCAGTTCTTTGTCTTTGTACGCCGGTCTGCGGAAGTTCTCTCTCTGGATAACACATTCTTGTACGGTGGCGTTTGTCGTGTGTCGTGTGTGTCGCACCGCCGCCAGTCTCCGCGGAGGACCGAGATGATGGGGTGACTCACGCGATAGTGGATGGATGCTGCTTTTGTTGACGTCGTGTTCGCTTCGAGGTTTTACTTCTCTGGAGCGATAGATTTTTCTTTTCGCGCGGGTACGAATGACATCCGCCTCGTTGTCGCCGTTCCTAGAGGGCAGCAGCGGTGGGAACAGACGACTCGTTGATGACATTTTGGCTGGGAACGTCTGGTCACGACCGCCGGTGTGCCACTCCACCAGGTACACGGGCGCCGAGACCCGACTTACCTTTGCCCGGATCACCACTACCACCACGTCGTCGGCGCCAGCTGGGGATCGCGAGAATCCCCTGGACGCGAGCGCCAACCCTGCGGCTTGTCGTCCAACCATGCACCTTCAGTATCGTCACGGCAACGATGGACCCACTCCTCTTCGAACGGCTTTAACGGCAGCGCGGATCAACAGCGCGGTCGACACCGACGTGTTGCCAGACATACCGGCTATCGATAAAGAAGACCCGGAATTGATTCGACTCAGGCAGCGAGCAGAGGCCGCCGTGACTGGGATCGATCTGTCGACAAGAGGACTCCAGGAAGATGGCGCACCATCGTTTGCGAGCAGAGTGGATAGGCTCCAAGAGCAGTTCCGCAGCCAAATGACCCTCCACAATGCCCTCAACGCCGCGTTGCGCGACGCGCAACAAATCACGACGGAAATTCGTGCCGTGCAGCGTGTTGCGACCACTACTCAGATCAGCGCGGCGTTTGGCCACGTGCCGTTATCGCCGCCGCTGTCGGTGCCATTGCCAGTTTCGCAACTTGCGACCACGGTGACGGCGCCAAGGACAATACCGACGACGCAAAGGAAGGCAGCAGGCAGAGCCCGAGCGGTCGAAATCGTTCGCCAAGTTGATGCGCCGCCCGTGCCGTATCTCCGTCGCTACCGATGCGCCCCTCCGCTCAACGCCAACCATGCGGGTACTCCCTCCGCGGTGAGGGCCGCTGGGATAGGCGGTGGGGGGACGCATCGGGTCAGCCGGTCGAGCTCCCCGTCGCCCCCGGCGAGCGGAGGCGGCGGCTTGGTGGCGTCGTTCCGCCGGCGCTCACTCCAAGCGCAGGAATTGCGCGACGCGGCCGACGCCGCATCGGTGGCGTACAGCAGCCGGTTGGACGACGACTTTGACAGTGTGGTTCGCAGTCCGCCGCACAACGACAAGCCGAGCGAGGCAGCGCCGCGCGTTGTGGTGGTTCGCCACGCTGACCGGAGTGCCTCCGTGGCGTCGTTCGATGAGGCGCGAGTTGTGGCGTCGAGTGGAACCGAATCCATCAGTGATAGGGCGATGTCGCGGCGTACATTGCACACGCGCCGCACACCGGCGACGTCGGCGAGCCACGACAGCTCCTCCATCACCACGACGGTCGACTCGCGCGAAGACGTTCATTTGTCGCACCGCAAGCGACGGAACGTGGCGACCCTTTTAGCGGAGTTGACGCATCTGTGCCATTTGGCGCGAACGGCCATCGGTCGGCAGGGGACCCCCTCGAGAAGTCGCACGGTGATCGCTGCGCAGCCGTCTGCCCCCGCTGCAACTCGCGACGCTTGGCGGTCGCGTGACCTAGCGAAGGCCCACGGGACGGAAACGACTAGCAAAGCGCATCACGCGCTGAAGACATACCTTATGCGCGATCCAGAGGTGAATGATCTATTTCATCAAGTTGTTGCCGCGCGCCGGGGCGTTCTGCAGCTGGAGGCGCAGCGACTCGAACGCGTGAAGCAGGACCGCAAGGCGGCGCTTCGTTTCCAGCTGCGGGTCATATTGGATGCCGAACGCGAGTTGCAAGGAGGCGGAGGTCGTTCGACACTGCCGCTCAGCACGGTTGTCGAACGGTTGAAACGCCAGGGGCTTGGCCCGAAAAGCGCCATTCGCCTTGCCGCGGCCGCTTTCGACGGCGATGTTCCCGAAGACGAACTGCTGATTGGGGGCGCGAGCGCCGGCGGTGGCGAGGGCAAGAGCCACGACGACGGCATCGATGACGAGGTTGGCGACGTGGATGAAGGCCTCGACGTCACCGGCGCGGAAGACGCCATCGACGAGGATTTGCCGTGGGGCCACGACGAAGGACGCGACGACGCTGACAGCATCCCAGAGGACGACGCACTCCTCCTTGAGGGAGGAGGGGATGACTCACCGGCGTTCCGCGACGGGTTCGACGAGGAAATGGACGACGACGACAACGACGAGTACGAGGCGAAGGGCCAGCGTCAACGCGGGAAGGGGCCGTTTCGCTTCCGGCCCGGCGACGAGGAGCTGCTTGAAGAAATTTTGGCAACAGCGACGACCGACGAGGAGACTGACGGTAGCCAAGACAGCGAGGATCGGCGACGACAATCACAAGTCGACGGTGACCAGAGCAAGATGGACTCGCCGTTGCACCCTTCCACCTGGCAGCCGCAGCAGGCTGCTGGATCACCGGACGCGGAGTCGCCAATGGGTGGCGCGTTCCGGCGCCGAGTGGTTGGCATCGGGACAACTGCCGCCAAGGAGTCATCGAAAGCTGCTGCCGTGAAGACCGAAGCAGTTGGCGGTAACCGAGGGACACAAAATGGCGTCGCTGAGCCTCCTCGCGGCGGCAGTGCATCGTCGATATCCTCTTCGCTGCCAACCTCAGCAGCAGCATCCGACGATAGCAACTCCCGGCGGGGGTCGCGGGTGGACCATCGAGTCGTACCAGACAGTGCCGCCGCCAGGGCTACTCGCCGCATGCGCTCCTCGTCATCAGGGTCCGGTGAAGAGGGGGGCCGCCGCCCCAAAGAAAGACCCAGTGCCGCGGAGAGAAAGAAGCCACCGCCAGAAACTGGCGACCCTAAGATGGCGGCGCCAACCCAGGAGGTGGCCACTGACTCCGACATGGGTGGGGACCGACCTCGTCACGGTGACCATCGCCTCCGATCACCGACAAGGGACGACCCCGCGGCAGTGCGTCCAACGGTTCGTCGCAGCCACGCGCGCTCCGACAGCGAGTCACTATCGGACTACGACAAGGCGTCGCCTCGAACTCGCCGGCAGCGTCAGCGATCGCCGTCGTCGTCGTCGTCCGCCGCTGAGTCGCCAGCTGTCCATCGAAAGCGCAACGGAGCACCACCAACAAGGTCGCCGATCGACGAGCGATCCGGCGGGGGTGCCAGCACTACGCGATCGACGAGCACAGCGAGCGACAGTGTTGCCGATAAGCGGGCGAAACGGGTCGCCACTCGCGCGAGCTGGGAGGCGCGTAGAAGACGGTTTCTGTCATCGTGGCGTTTGCCGACGCTGACCGAGCTGCTGGATCCCTACGTCACGCCGCCGACCGAGCTGTCAGGCAGCGACGTCTCCTCGGCGTTTTTGCCGTCACACCGCCTGGCATCCTCCTCTCCTGCGGACGGTCGACGGAGGCGTTCACCGACCTCAAAAATAAAAAGAACGACGGTGATTGATAGAGAAGCAGGAAATCAGCTAGAGGGAGTGACAAAAGAGCGGGAAAGACGAGCCGAGGACCAGGACGATGATAAGCCGCACGCCACCGCCACGAGCGCAGGTGCTCTTCCACGCACCCCGACGGCTGGCAGTGCGGCCGAAGAAGCGCGCTCTAGTGGCGGGTCGTTGCTCTCGCCACCGATCGTCGATGTGGCGCAGTCGTTGCCCACCGATGGCACTAACGTCGATCGACCCACCGCCGCCTCCACCTCCTCGGCCTCCACCTCCTCCAGCGCATCCGCGTCTTCCTCCTCGTCGTCTGCTTCAACGCTGACGGTGCCCCCGTTTGGGGTGGAGGAAGCGGAACAGGGCGATCGACTCCGGCCTGATGGAAACGACGCCAAACTGGCAGAGTCGAGTTCAACGGCAAAGGGCGCAGGTGTGCTTCCTGCCGCCTCTGGAGTAGGCGACGCTCGGCCAATGCCCGGCCGATGTGCCGCGTTGGACCACAGGCCGTTGGGCGCGACCCATCAAAATACAACACCGAAAGCGCTCGAGGCACCCACCGACTGGGCGGACCCTCTTGGCCAGGCGCGGTGGAAGCAGTTGCAACTCGAGCGAGTCGGCTCGCTGCGTGCTGACAGCGGGATTGAGACTGGCGAATTTGAAGGGCACGCGACCGAGGCTGCCGCCGAAGCGGACGCGCGCTGGCGGAAACTTGATGTGCTTCTCTCCCGATTCGAAACGAAAGGGGTGGCTCACCACCCAACAGCCGCAGCCGCATTTACGTCATCACATGACACCTCCTCGCACAACGGAAGTGACGACGACGACGACAGCGACTCGAGCTCCGTCGAGAGCCATACGACGACTCCTTCATCTGGGGAGGAGCCCTCTAACTCCGACGAGGCCCATTCGGGACTGTCCCGCTCAGACGACGACGACAACGACTAAGTCGGTTTTTATTTTCAGCGGGATGTAGGCCCAAGCAATCCCCCCTTCTAGATATACACCCCCCCACGCCCTCAGCACTAGTCCGTGAAAAAAGGGTACGTCACTTTCTGGCGTCGACGCTGCCGGCCGTATCCTCGTTCAACGACACGACACGTTCTTGGGCAGCGCTTCTGTTGTCCCCACACCCCTCCCTTTCTCCTCGTCCGATTGAATTCGACTTTCATTCGAATGCCGATCCTCAGACGAATGAGAGCGGCGACGGCTTCGTCGTCCAACCGGGAGGCGGCCGTCACCGAAGCCGAAAACATGACAAACGATTCGACACCGGCGGATGGCACAAGTCCTGCCCTGGACCATCTCGACGTGTTCGATTTCCCAGCCTTTGCCCCATTGACGGCACCCCCGCCTTCGGCCGCGGGGAATGCGGCGACCCATGACGATGGCGGGTTCGAGGGGCTGGCGGCCTGGGCGGCCGGGGCTTTCGCCGAACTGCACCCAGCAGACACCGACGAGTTTATCAGCACGCTGCTTGCGGGAACACGGGCCGTGCAGGACGACGAGGGGCGGCCAAACTCTTCGCATCCGCTTGGCCGTCCGCGAACGGCCCAGAGGGAAGACACCGTTGAAATGCCTCCGGAAGGCAGTGACGACGACGGCGACGAGGAAGACGACCCCTTCAGCGCCGTGGCGCCACTGCACGGCGACATGTTCGGCGACGCCGCCGCGGACGGTGTTGATAGCGGCGAAGGACTCAGCGACGTAGCCGTTTTGCGCAAGTTGCTGGAAACCGTGACGCAAGTCGAGACTGAACAGCAGAGTTCGGCCGCCCCCCAGCTGGCCTCCGTGGAGTCGGTTTCCAAAACGACATCGGCGTTTTTTGCCGGCGCCAGCTATTTTCGTCGCCGACGCTCGTCCACGGCAGCGGGGGGCGGCGAGGCGGCGGGTGGATTGCAGCGGCGCCGGTCGTCGCTCACCGCGTTACGCGCCGCCATCAGCCGAGGCAC
>ERZ1292633.3070-Hain-H41-02um-R1-3070-length-16545-cov-7_pt2 | contig 9995 bp, 3 predicted proteins | sample MGYA00564406_ERZ1292633 | MGnify/ENA primary metagenome ERZ1292633 (study PRJEB36523, sample SAMEA6512639) | groundwater metagenome | collected 2019-01-08 | study: AquaDiva: Metagenomics assemblies of 32 groundwater samples
TGAAGGTCAGCGAGGACGAACTCTGGGCACATTTGCGGAAGAAGTACAACGCCCCTGACGCCGGAGCTGCATCCCCAACGCGCGCAGCGCTTCCTGCAGACAAGGCTGTCTTACGAGAGAAACTGCTGGCTTTCTACCAGAAGTACAGCCCGGCGGACATCGACAAGGTTGACAAAGCCCTTCAGCTGAAGGTCAGCGAGGACGAACTCTGGGCACATTTGCGGAAGAAGTACAACGCCCCCGACGTCACAGCGGCCTCTGGCACCATGCCGGCAATGTCGCTGGAAAAGGCGGCACTACGCGAAAAATTAGTTGCTTTCTATCAAAAGTACAATCCTGCCGATTTAGACAAGGTTGAAAAAGCGGTTAACCTCAACGTCAGCGAGGAGGAGTTGTGGGCCCATTTGCACAAGAAGTACAACGTCAATGCAGTGAAGGCAAGCATCACGCCTGTTCGCGCGGCATCGCAAGTCGCCGTGCCCGACACGGCGGCTCTCCGAGAAAAATTAGTCGCTTTCTACACGAAACACAGCCCGGGAGAGTTGGACAAGGTTGATAAGGCGCTGTCACTGAACGTCAGCGAGGAGGAGCTGTGGGGACATTTGCGGAAAAAATACAACGTAGCGGCGGATTCAGCAAACGCTCCAGCCGATAAAGGGGCTTTGCGAGATAAGCTCGTTGCGTTCTATCAAAAGTACAGTCCAAGCGAAATCGACAAGGTTGATAAGGCGCTGCAGCTGAATGTCAGCGAAGATGACCTGTGGGCGCATCTGAAAAAGAAATACAACGTACTCGACGCTGCGCAGCCTCCAACACCTGTGAGTTCGCTCGGCGCGGACGAGGACCCGGCCACTCGCGAACGCCGCGAGATGGTCACCGCATTTTACCGGCAGTACTGTCCCGCGGAGTTGGGTAAAGTTGAACGTGCCATTCGCCTTCCGTTGTCGAATGACGAGCTCATCGCGCGGCTTCGTGCGAAATACAATGCCGACGCTCCTTCGCAAAATTTGGACGGAAAAAGTGCCGTCCCAGCGTCACCTCCTTCCCCTGCTGAGACTCCTCGTAGTGCCAATTCCGCACCAATACCGATCCCTCCAGTGCCCTCGGATACAGGTGCGCATCCTGCCAGAAGACAGTCTGTCGTGGAGTCACCAACGCCGGGAACGGGAGCTGTTCCCGGTGAACCCAGTGCCGTTGTAACTTCAGAACCGGAAGCAATTCAACCACCGGTGAGACCAGTCGAGGCCCCTCGACATCCCGAAACGATTGCCCCTTCCGCGTCACCGCCAAGGAGGGCAAGCCATTCCACCATCCAGGGACTCGACGCGTCCCCTCCAGAACTCCGCGGTCGAGCCTGCACCGTGGCTGCCGTGCAAACACATGGACCTTCTACGTTGCATGCCTCTGTGCAATGCGAAGCCAGCAGTTCAGACGTGATCCCGTTATCAAGCGATATAATTTCGACGCTCGTTTCTCGGATGGGAGATGACCCAGATGAATTAAAGGTCGCCCTTCAGCGGTCACTGGCCAGAGCAGCGAAGGCGGAGTATTTAGTTGATACTCTCGCCTCACGCGAAGATGCTCTCCGGTGTCGAGAAATCGCGCTGAGCGCCCGAGAAGCGTCTTTCTGTGCACTTTCAAAAATCCCCGAACGGCAGGCTGGTGGAAGTGGACCTCTTTCATTTCGGGCGACTGCCGGCGGAGCTGCGACGCGGATCGATCCATCCACGTCAGCCTATTACGCCGCTCTGGTTGATCTCGAAGAGCAATTGCTGATCGAAGTGGATCACACCCGCTTGATCTCGGAGGAGTTGGCTGAACGGCAACGCTCCTTGGAGGCTCAACGCGATCGCTTGGAGCGTCACAGACTTGAGACAGAAGAGCGAATGCGCCGAAGCGAGGACGACTTTCGTCGCCAGCAGACCACCGTCGCCGAGCAAGCGGCTGTCTTTCAAGAAAGACAATCCAACGCCGATTTGGAACTTCGTCGCCTTCAGGAATTAGAAAATCTGCTTTCCAGAAGAATGGAAGCCGTCGCTGTGCGAGAGGCGGAGCTGGCCGGAGAAAAGAAAGACCTGGAATTGCGCGATCGAGGACTCAAGACACAAATCGAAGGCGTTGGCAAGGAACGGGATGTTTGTCGAAAGGTATCAGACGAAGTCCTGCGGCGTGAGGCGGGCGTCAGGCTTGCTGAAAAGGCCTTGAATTCTGCGCGCGAGGAATTATCGCGGTTGGAAACGGTGATCACCGTGCGTGTGAAAAAAGTCGTGCAAGATGAAGCTGCTTTGAAACGATGGGCTGATGAGCTGTCCAAGCAGGATATGGAATTGAACGTTCGACGCCGCAATTCGTGATGGTGCGGCCAAAAAAAAACGATGGCTGTCGATGTTGTACTGTTATTACGTTGTGAAAGTTTTCCTGTTAGCCACAACCCGTGAGGAGTCTTGTCTGCCTTACGCATGCCGCGCGAAAGGGAATGGGTGTTGGATTTCACAGTCAGTGAATCATTTCTAATAGAACAATCCAATGAACGCGCTGCAAGGGGCCTATTCAGATGCGTGCCAAAGTCGCAAAGTGAAGCCCAACAGTCAAATTCTAGCTGCCTTCGCCACGGATTCGCATCATCATCAGCTCGCCGACGCAGTCGACCACGACGACGATGCCAACTCAAGTACCACCTCCGCGCTGAATTTACAGCGGAACTTCATTGGCGACGTGGGTCTTTTATGCCTCGTGCAAGTCATGCATCGGTTGCCGCATTTGCGATTTCTATCGCTAGCGGGAAATGGTCTGACCAATTTTGGGGTGCAATGTCTATGTGGAGCGTTGGATCGCCATTGCCCACAGTTGACGGTTCTTGATTTGAGATACAACGCCCACCTTACGCGCACGGCCGGGCAGGCGTTACTTAATACCATGGGGCGTAAGGAAGCAGCTGTTGCCGTCTTTTTAGAAGGCACTCGGGTCACGGATTACTTTCTCCAACGTATTCAACGGCGTGTCCAAAGTCACATTCAACGCACCACGTCCGCGTTTGACGAAGCAACTCGAAGCTTCCTGGCTACCGTTGAAGAGGGCTCGGCGGCGAACCTAACGGCTCGTATTTTTTCCGTCCTTCCACGCGCCGAGTCCATCCTACATCAGCGGCGGGTGATCTACAACGACTCTCACGATGAGCTGTTCGATGTGGCTGACCTTCCTGACATGGACGCGGCGATTCCGTCGCCAGAAGAGCAACCGTTACCGGCGGACGATGTGGTACTGCATTCGGTATCTCCCGATTTTCGCCAATTGACAGATGAGGGTTACTTCACGATTGTGTCGATGCCTAGGCGCGGTCGCACTGTTTTTGGGATGGAGACGCCAGGTGAACGAATGCCGGATCCGCTGCACCTGTCGCGCGTCATCAACGAATTTGAGCCGAAGATCATCGACCTTCCCGTTAAGTTTCTCTTTCCGGGAAACATTGACTACTTTCCTGCTGTTCACGCGCCTGACGTCATGCTTGCTCCCGCGATGCCCGATGGGCTCGTGCCACTATCTTCAAATCCCGATCCGAAAACAGATGCTCAAAGCATGTTCTGGAACTTTTTCGAGACTGCCGACCGGTCCACGTCAGTGACAGGGGGAGGCCAAACATCACCGCGAGGGTCGTCGGCGACAGCGGCAGCCATATCCGGAGCAGCTGGGCACCCCACCGCATCCTATGTGAATAGCCTTCTCATTGACGATGAAAAGAGACGTTTCGGATTGTGCCGCGTGAACGACGCTCTTTTGAGTGGACCGTGTGCGCTTCGAGCCCGCCACGTGACCTTGGAAGCACAAAATGCCTTGACGCTCCTGCCTCTATCTCGCCTCGTGAATGACCCGAGATGGGTGCCTTCGCAACCCACACGGGGCCGGCAAGTGGAGGAGTACTGCCGATGGAAAAAACTGAACTACAACGTCGTGTCACCGGAGCGTATCTCCACGCGCTCGACGGTATCACGCGAGTACTACGAGCATCGTTATTTCGACTTCAGTCGTGTCGACAGTATTACGACGGGAAGTTTAAATTCTCGAGGTAATCTGCTCGCGGTTTGCACATACGACATGTCTTGCAAGGTGTGGGATACCGATACGGGAGCCAGGGTATTGCTCCTCGAAGGCCATGAAGGCCACATCACGGACTGCCACTGGAACCGGCCACGGGACGACCGCATCATTACGTCGTCGATCGACAGGACCGTTCGCGTGTGGGATGTATCTACCGGCACGTGCCAGCATATCCTTCGAGGCCACAACCTGGAAGCGGTCGTTCTCTGTGTCAATCACGATGGCACCATGGTAGTCAGCGGTGGTTTGGACGAACTGGCTATTCTATGGGACATCGCAACCGGCTGTAAAATTCGAGTGTTTTCAGGACACTCTGCGGAGTTGGTTTCAATCGACTTTTCCAGCAACGGTCAAATTATCGCCACCAGCGCGATGGACGACACAATTCACGTGTGGAACGCGCACACGGGCGATTCGTTGCACACGTTCACAGGCCATACCGGAGAAATCACCGAGATTTGCATCAACAGTTTTGCCAACATGGTGCTGAGTTCATCCGTCGACGCCACTTGTCACCTATGGGACGTGAACACAGGTCAGCACAAGGTCCTAAGAGGGCACAGTCGGGAGGTCTTGGACTGCGCCTTTGCGCCCAACGGATGGATATGCGCGTCCGCAAGCGAGGATAAGACCATTCGTATCTGGGACGTTCTATCCGGCGGCTGCCTAAGCATGCTGATGGGGCACGACAGCTCGGTATTTCACATTTGGTTCCACCCTTCTGGCCGGGAGTTGCTCTCGGGAAGCCTCGATGCCACCGCGCGAGTGTGGGACGTCGGCACCGGAGAGTGCAGACAAGTGCTCAAGGGCCACAAAGGACTGGTGTTGTCAATGTTTAACGCAGACGGCACGCGCATCGCGACCGTTTCCAAAGATAACACAGGCCGAATGTGGCGCCTCGAGCCGGAGCGAACATCGTTGTTGCAACAAACCGCTCTCGCCATTTGCCAGCATCCTGTGGTCTACAAGGATATGATCGAAAAGAAAGACGCCTTGCCAGTTCATCTCGTCAATCTCTTACTGCGAACACACCAACGTCTGTTTCAGACGGAAAGGGAAGCCGTACGCACGGCGACACCGTTCCCGACGTCCGACACTCCAACGACGGCGCATTCCGCCGGCGGAGGGACGCCCTATTTGTGAACGCAGTTTCCACGTGTGTAGCAAGCAGTTTCCCCCCCCCTTCCCCTTCACCAACGGCGGCCTTGTCGCAGTTTCGACCTTGTTTTTCCCGTTAGCTATCACATCAGTACCTTTCTCTCACCAACCATGATCGTCCCCGGATCTCTTTGCCTTGCACACCATCCACAGCACGCGTGGGTGCCAGCCGTGGTCGAGAATTTTGATGGCAAACTGGGTACCGTCAACGTCACGTACCCGAAAAAGGAAACGATTTCGAAGCTGAAGGAGGAGGACATTTTCGTTTGCGATGAACGCGCCATGGATGAGGACATCAACGACTTGCTGAATCTATCCGTTCTTCACGACGGAACCTTGTTACACTGCCTGCGACGTCGGTATTACAAGGACATCGTGTACACGAACATTGGGGCCATCATCGTTGCCCTCAACCCTTTCAATTTCAAGATTCCGTGGTACATGGACGAAAAGATGAAGGACTACCTCTCAGAAGGAGACACGATCCAAAATAACTTGCCGCATTCGTGGGCCGTGGCGCACAACACCTACTATGAAATGCGAGCGGACATGTCAAATCAGTCCATTTTGGTCAGTGGCGAATCCGGCGCCGGCAAAACAGAAGCGTCGAAGATTGTGATGAAGTACTTGAACAACGTGAGCGCTCTCCGCGGTGCGCCAGAGGAAAAGGCTTCCGGCCAACTCGTTGGCGTCAAGATGCTGCAGTCGAATCCCATTCTGGAAGCGTTCGGAAACGCGAAAACCGTCCGCAACGACAATTCAAGTCGTTTCGGCAAACTCATGCGCATCAAGTTCAACACTCGTGGCATTCTGACCGGCGCCGACATTACCAAGTATCTCTTAGAAAAGTCGCGCATCATTACCGCCGCTCAGGATGAACGCGTGTATCATTCTTTCTACCTTCTGTTGAAGGGATGCGACCGCGAAAAGTATGGCCTTGAGCCGATCGCCACGTACAAAACGGTCAATACGGGAAAATGTACCGACGTGCCGGGCATGAACGATGGCGAGGACTACCAATGTTGCAACGAGGCCATGTCGATTTGCGGCGTGAAGGATGCTGAACGGGATTCAATCTGGAGGGTCTTGTCCGGTATTCTGACAATCCAAAGTCTTGAATTTCAAGACCTCGACGGCGGAGACAAGTGCGTTATGGACTCGTCCACCGCGCAATACGCGGACCTTTTTTCAAAGTTCCTCAAAGTTGATTTGACCAACCTTACCAAGGAGTTCCTCACCACTACGTTGGACATCAACAAAACGAAGGTTGTCAAGGACCTCAATCGCGTCAAGGCGCTCGATGGTCGGGATTCAGTCTGCAAGGCCATCTACGATAACGTCTTCGCGTGGCTCGTGACCACGATCAACCGGACGATTGACACAAGCGACAGCGCGTCGTGGGTCGCGTTGTTGGACATCTTCGGTTTCGAAGACTTCAAAGTGAATTCCTTCGAGCAACTTTGCATCAATTTAACCAACGAGACGCTTCAAGGCCACTACAACCACTACATTTTCACTCGCGACATGGAGGAGTGCCGAGCGGAGGGCATCGATACGACGGAAATCAAGTTCCCAGATAACAAGCCTTGCATCGACATGATTTCTGCCAAAAGCGGCATACTGTCCGTCTTGGACGAGGAATGCTTGCTAGGAAAGGCGACAGACCTCACATTCCTCGACAAAATTTGTGAAAAGTTCGCCGGCGAGAAGGCGAAAATGACGCAGTTCTTCGAGCGACCACGTTTGGCGAAGGTGCCGTCGTTCCGCATTCACCACTATGCTGGTTCCGTGACCTACGACGTCGAGAATTTTCTTGAAAAGAATCGTGATACGTTGAAGGACGCCTTCAAGATGCTGTTCCGTGCCAGCGCCGACCCACTTGTGGCGACGCTGCTGCCCGAACCATCCGAGGGAGCAACCAAATTCACCGTCGGTGGATTCTTCAAGAGCCAGCTCCGCGACCTTATGGAACTCATCAACTCGACGAATCCCCACTGGATTCGCTGCGTCAAGCCGCATCCGGCCAAGAAGCCGCTGCACTTTGATGGTGTGACTACGTTGAATCAGCTGCGCAGTAGTGGTGTGTTGGGCACCGTCCAAATCCGAAAGGCGGGCTACCCCATCCGCCTCAAGCATGCCGACTTTTGCAAGCGCTACAAGATCGTCGCTCGAGGCCTCGATGGCGTGGACTTCTCTAATCACCCACAAGTGTGCACGGGTGTTCTCAAGAATGCAGGATTTGAGATGCAGAAAGCTCAAGTCGGCAAGACGCGCGTCTTCCTGAAATCCGAGGCCTATCAGCAATTAGAACTTCTCAAGAAGCAAAAGTTACAAGTGTTTGCCAAAACCGCGGTCGTCGGCGCGCTCACCGGTCTCGCCCGTATGCGCACGGCCTGCCTCATGCAAGTTCACCTCGTTCGACAGATTCAGGCCTTGCTTCAAGCCCGCGAATCTCAAAAACTATTTCGCAGGAAGGACTACGACAGTCGTAAAGACGTCATCATCGCGCACGTTCGTCTCCTGTTAAAGTTTCAAAAAGACGAAGAAACCAAACGTGAGGAAGTCGCCGTGGCCCACACGCAGCTGATGATTCAACTAGCATCCGCGCAGGTGGAAGCTCTCGCGAAGCTAGAAGCGCGATGGTGGGCCGAGAAGCCTCAGCGCGACGTCAAGCAGCAGGAGGACCTGCAGAAAGAGGAAGAAATGCAACGCCGACAGATGCTCGACGCCTTGTCCCAGGCGGTGCGAGCGATCGCCTCGGAGATGGAGGACGATCGTCTGGATTCGATTGCCAAGCAAGAGGAGCGAGAAGAGGAAGAACGCCAAACGGAGCTACAACGCATCCGGGAAGAAGAGGAGCGGCTCAAGGACGAAGAGCGCCGTCGTCTCGAAGAGGAACGGATCGCGGCGATTGTCCGCAAGGAGGAGCAACGCAAGCTCGCCATCTACCTTTGGAACAAGAAGAAAAAGGAGACGTCCGAGAAGGAGCGGCTCGCTCAAGCCGATGCCATTCTGAAGGAAAAATGGTCCAAGGAAACAGAAGAAACCAACCGACAAGAAATCGCGCTCTTACTGGAGGAAAAGTACCTTCAAACTCGCGAGAAGGCGGGCTATCCTCCGGCACGTTTTGTGTCCGCGCGTGCCGTCGACAAGTTAACTCGTCCATCGATGCCGCAACTGTCGGCGACGTCACCTGCGTCGCCGGGTCGCGCAAAAGCAGCTGGCGCGATCAGCCCGATGGTGCGCCGTCACATCGCCCACGCGGATGACCCGGACGCGTCGCCCCTTGGCATCGGCGGGCTCAATCCGATGTGGGTAAATCCTGCAGAGGAGAAGAACCGACTGTCGATGCAGCGCTTGAATCCCGACCAGGCAGGCTCGTTGGCCATGGTGCACCGTCTGCGGAAATTGCAGACTCTGCGCGATGCCACCGTGCTTGTCACCCCGGTGTTGAGGTACGAGGACCTCCGGAACCCCATGAACCCGAATAGCCCCGACTGGAATCCACCGAGCTCGGACATGATCGTCCTGCCGGATGGCACGCAGGTCAACGTGGCGGACATCGAACTTCCGAGGGATGAGGATCGACACCAACGGAGACGAGCCAAGGCAGGGGGCAAGCGCATGAGTTTCTCGGCCACCGAGTGACCACCGTATGGTCACACGCGTCGTTTCGACATCCCCTCAGATCAGTTCGTTCATTTATCTTTTTGTACGCTGTTTCGCTGTTGTAGCTACCGGTGCGTTGGTGTGTTTAATATCGCTTCCCGTTTCGCTCGGCACCGCACGTGGGCCCATGTCCCGAGGCCACAACAAAAAGGAAATTCAATCGTGATACGTGAATGTGTTTTGGCCAGAAACAGTTTTCAACAAGTTTTGAGAGGCGGCCATGCAACGGTACGGAGCCCGTGCACGGGGTGTCATGATGCTGGCGGCATCCGCCAGGGTGCGTCACGTGTCTCCGTTGTTCCCGGTCACTCTCCGACGCGCGTCAGTTTACGACTCGCCGGCTTCCTTCTGGCTTCCCTCATCGCTGACTCTCTTCCGCGGCATCGGCAATGACTCTAGCAACGACCGGACGGCGACGACGACGGCGACGATGACGACGCCCAGCGAACCCGCCGTGGCAGCAAACTCCATCTCGGAAATTGTCAATCTTTCGAGCAGGTTGCTCGGCACAGCGTGCAACCGGCTTCGAGCCGAGTACTCCCGCAGCACCGACAAAGCGGACGACCGTAAAAATCACATTACAACGTTGTCTTCCGGAGTCCAACTCAAGGGACGAACGGATTTGGATGCTCGCACGGTGAGCAGCATCGTCAGCGTTCTCGACGATCTGGAAATTGGCGCAGATCACCCGCTGCTGACGGAGTGTGCCGATTGGGTCGCCGCCCATACAACCGATTTCAGCGGCCATGACCTCGCGATGGTCATTTGCTCACTGACTCAGCTGAGAGCGCCTGTGTTGGTCACCCCCACGCCCCAATTCATGGATCGTTTGACGGACCGGTTCCACCAACTTTTGCCGGAAATGTCAGTCGTCTCACTCGCCGCGATTGCAAATTGTTGGACTGACCGGCATGCGACGTTTCAGGAGTTGGCCAAGCTTTCCGAAGCGGCCGGTTTGCGTTTGCGTGATGTGTTGGAGGGGGATCGCGGAGGATTGTCGTCGTCGTCTTTGTTCGATGGTCTTTCCACCAGCGAGTTGCTAAGCGTTGGGGCCGCGATATGCAAAATTCCAA
>ERZ1292633.6673-Hain-H41-02um-R1-6673-length-9993-cov-6_pt1 | contig 9993 bp, 2 predicted proteins | sample MGYA00564406_ERZ1292633 | MGnify/ENA primary metagenome ERZ1292633 (study PRJEB36523, sample SAMEA6512639) | groundwater metagenome | collected 2019-01-08 | study: AquaDiva: Metagenomics assemblies of 32 groundwater samples
GCACACTCGCGGGCAGTCCGGGTAACTGCCACCGTAGACGGGAATGTTGCACTGCTCACATGCGGCGCCGTAGTACTGCGAGAGACACGAGCAAACGCACGCCCCTTCGGTGCCCTCAACCGCCCAGGCGTGGTCGCTGCAGTCGTCGATCATCGTGCACATTCTGGCGCACATGGGCCACGTACCTCCGTAAGTCGGTGTGTTACACTGCTCGCATGTTGCACCGGTGTAGGCGGCCTGACAGGCGCAATTACAGTTCGGTGCGAACCCACTGACGCTATCGTCGTAGTAGTTACAGTCGGCGTCGACACAAGGACGAGCACAGGCTGGCCACTGAGGATCATAGCCCATCTGGCATTGCTCACAGTAAGTGCCCGTGTGCGCACTATCGCAGTCACAGACGCACGACGGGGTGGTCCCGGAGACGGCGGTGTTCATGTAGTTGCAGTCTCCGTTCACACAGTCGCGCGTGCAGTAGGGATATGGCATGGTCGGTGATGGTGAGTCGCACTGCTCGCAGGAAAGGCCCGTGTGCCCAGGCAGGCAAACGCAGGTGCACGATCCCTCCGTACCAGACACGGAGAAGGCGTGACCATTGCAGTCAATGGCGTCCGTGCAGTCCCTCACGCAGTCGGCGCCCGACGGGGAGTACCCCGAGTCGCAGAACTCGCACATCGTTCCAATGTAGCCCGTGAGACACGTGCAATAGCAATCGGGTCGGATGCCAGCAACCGACGAGCTGTGCTCGCTGCAGTCGGCACTTGTGCAAGGTTGGGCGCGTGCCGGCGTGATTACGCCCAGGAACAGTGACACCGCCGGTGGGGCCACCAAGCGCCTCGCTTCGGGGCGTGCCGAGTGCATCCAACGACCCGTTGTCGGCAGTATGGAGAGCATCGTAGGCAACAAGGAATTTGCGAGGAGCACCCCCACTAAGGTGACGAACCCAACGACGTGGGCAACACCCCCCCTTCGCGCGCCCTGGGCACAGAAGGAGGAGTGCCAACTGGACATGGACGGAAAAATGTGGAAAAAAAATGTGTTCGGTAACATCAATCTGTTTCACTTGCCCCCCGCGCGCGACTCTCTCGCCCGCGCCGGTCGCAACGTGGTTGCTGGTTTTTGACACCGCATTCTGTTCGTCGCTTCCCCCCCGTTTCTGCTGGACGCCACAGGAAGGGGCCCCCCTTTTTTGAATCCACGAATCTCACTGAGCAGACAGTACACTTTTTTTTTGACAATGTTCGCAACACACGTGATGCGAGATGCGACGCGAGCGAACAGGGTGGGTGAGAAAAAAACCTACGACCTGGTTGGTTGTTTCGGACGTCACACTTTGGCGGACCGCAACATTCGTGAAATCGCCGTGAAATCATCCTTCAGCTTGGTAACGTAGAGTATGTCCTTCATGTAGACTTCGTCACCGAGCGTGTCCTGCTTGAAGCGCTTGGCAATAAGTTCGCACGTCTGCCCCGTTTTGCAAAATTCCGAGAAGTATTCATGCCGCTTCACGACTTTGTCAGGGGCATCGGCCGACGCCTCGTTGTTCCGGACACACCGCATGGCCTCCTCTCGAGCCTGTATCGCCGACACCGCGTCTCGGTAGGCGCGCAGACCTTTGTCGATGGTTTTCAGCGTTTGACCACCCCACTTTGTCACGAGGGCGACGCGGCGCTCGTACGAATACTCGAGTGCGTGCCACAGCGCCTCAAAGTCCTGCAACTTCTTCCGTCGGACCGCATCCACGCGGCTGGCGGTGGCAAAACCAGCGGCGGCCCCGCCAGCGCTTCCCATCAGTACCGAAGTGACCGCTGACTCATTCTGCCGAAGGCCATCGTCGGGGGTGATGGACGTAGTAGTAGACGCGGGAAGTGGGGTGTCACTGCTGGCGTTGAGCGGCTGGAGTTGCGCGGCGCGAAGTCCTTTGTCGTACGCGAACCACTCTTCTGTGGCTTCGACGGCCCGACGCAACTCCGCGAGGCGGCGCTCTTCCGCGATCTCCTCGGGCCGCCGAGCCTTCGCAGTGGCGGTTTGCGATGCAGCAGTAGGTGCCACCGACGGCTGACCGATTAGCAGCTCGCGGTGAACCTCGCGCGTGAGAAGCTTCTCCGGGGTCTCCGCTTCCGTATTCCCAGTTCGACCCGCCGCCGCCAAAGCAGCGCCACGCCGCGCTTCGGCCACGCTGGCTTGAACGGCTGCCTCTTGGCCGTGTCGCCGAGCTTCCAGCTCCGCCATGCGAACCAACTCACGGTCGACGCGGAACTCGAAGTCTTTTTGTTGGCTTTCGCCCCACATTTTGACGTACTCTTGCACGATCGAGGTGATGCGAGCGCCTTCCATCGCGGCGAGGCGAGCATCGAGTTCCTCGCGGGAATGCGTGTGGTCAGCTCGCCGTCTGCCGGCGGCGTCGCTCGCATCTGACGACGGGGCCGGAGTGGGCATCATGCGGCCCAAGGCAGGGCTGAATAAACTGGTGAACGCAGCAAGACTGGTCGTTGAGAACGTTGCGTTCAGCAGCGTGCGAGTCGCATTGCGGTCCGCACCATCCAAGGGGGCACTGCCGGCGCCATTTGAACCGCTGCGCTGAGCGTCAACACTTAGTTGCGAAAGCGGTCGGTTCAAACCGGCGTACTTTAGCAGTGCCAGCTTTAGCCGATGAATGGCCGTCGCGCCACCCGCCGCATTCGTGCCGACGGCACCACCACGCGACGCTTTTGCAGGGTTGCTGCTCCAGGCGTCGTTTGCCGCGTCAGGTGATCGCCTCCCTGCATCGCCGGGCGACCGGTCAGACACAGCCGCAGGGGCAGGCGGTGCGACCCCCATTGAGTCGTCGCTCAACGAAGGCAAGTATCGTTGCAAGCGGTCTAAAAAGGCCTGGGCCACCTCTCGCTGGTACTTGGTCGTCCTCGCGAGGTTGCGCTCGAGGCGGGCGATGTCGACGGCCGAAACGCTCGCTAGTTGACCGAAATAGTCAAGCGCGGCAATGGCTTCGTCGAGGGCGGTCGCGCGGGGATGAGACTGGACTGCATGTGTGTACGGAAACAACACAGCGGGGTCCCCGCGCATCAACGTCAGTGCCGGCGAGACGGACGAAGTGGAAGGCCTGGAAAGACCCCCGAAGGAATCTTCGCCGCCACCCACGACGACAGAGGCCGATGTGACACCTTCGAATCGACGCCTTTCGACTTCCGCAATCGCGAAGGCATCGTTCTGATGCGCACCTCCAGGCGACAAGGTGGGGCTGCGGCGGCCCATCGGTGGCGACCCCGTCATCGTACTGTGCGGTCCTTCGGCTTTGGCCATGTTGCTGAGCCACGAGTCCAACAGCTGATGCGAGCGCTTCTGAACGGCAGTCTTGTGAATGCAGAAGTACGTCACCAGGGCGGAGACGTGATTGGGATCGAAAGAATTGAACACGAGACGAGACGTGCTGTTGGATTCACCGCCGCCGTCGCCACGTTGCTGACCGATTTCATAGCCGCAGAACAGCTCGACGCCCTTGGACCACGATCGAAGTAGTTTGAAGGCGGCGCCGGTGCCGCCGAACGGAGCGCCGGTGGAGCCAAACTCGGCGCGGCGTCGACCCAAAACCTGCTGCGTGGCCGGAAGTAGGAACGTGAGGCAGTTGAGGATCACGTTGCGTATGATCGCGGCATCGCGCGTGGGATTGGCACCACCATGCTCCGCGCGCTTGGACGAAGCCGCGGCTGCAACATCACAAAGACACACGATCGCGGCTTCAAGCACCTCGCGCAGGTCGGAGACGTGCTGCGCAGTCCGGTGGATCGTCGATCGATGCGATGGGTCGGCACCGTCCACCGCGCCGTCGGTGTCGCCGTTGAGACCGTTCGCCGCCTTTTCTGCGGCGCTAGGCCGATAGACGCCACGCGTGGCGGCAACAAGAAACGTATCGTGATCTCCCTCATCGTCGCTGCTTTGGTCGCCGTAGAGCGGTCCTCGGTGGTCCCGTAGACGCGTCGTGCCATCGGCGTCGGTCGTGACGTCTTCGACATCGTCGTCTCCATAATGGTTGAGATTCGCGCGGCCGCGTTGACTGCGCGTTTGACCCGCCAGCCGGAGCTCGGGGGCCACCCGCTCTTGCGTCGAAATGAGCACACGCCGTTCATCCTTTCGGAACTGACGCTGTCTCAAGCGCTCCTCTAACAATTGACTTCGAGCCGCGGCGGTGCCGTCGGGGGCAACTGGCTTTCGTAGCGGAAGCGGGTCGCTCAGCGCCTTTTTCGTCGCAGAAGAACCCCCCGAGGGCGAACCGTCGCGACGTTGGACGCTGGGCTCGCTGTCGACTGTGACCCGCAACCCAAGGTTGGCCCACGACCGCGTCTTCGCATCGCCCTCGGCCAGAAAAGGCGTCGTGTAGCGGCGAGCGGGATCCGCAGGGCGCAGCTTGTCGTCCTTCTTGTTGCGAATAGCCGCTGCTTCGCTGGAAAAGTCCTCCGGTTCGCCGTACTCGAAAGACCGTTGCAACCAAGTGCCAACACCACAGACGAGCGGACGCGCGGCTTCCGTCTTGTCGGCACTTCCGCCACGGGGCAGTCCGGCTTCAGACGGAAGCCCGGCGACAGCTCCGGCCGCTGCGTCGTTGTGACCTTCCTCGACCGCGTCTGCCGAATCGACGGTATTGTTATGACTGTCCGTTCCAGGCTGCGGCTGGCGCCCCGGTTCGCCATGGAGGTCATGCGGTGGCGCAGCTGCTGGGGAGGGGCGCACGGGCTGACCATGGTGGAGCGGGTCGTTCAAGCCATGCTTGGCCTCGAACGCCTGAATCACGTGACTCGGCAGCCGGTGGGCGAGCTGCTCAATGGCGGTGCGGCGAGACGCATCAATCAGCTCCTTCTTCCTGGCCTCCTTGACACGCTGCTCCAGATCCGCCACCGTATGTCGGTGCACCGACTCGATGCGCTGAGTCAGCTCCTGCATGCGGAAACCGCTGTAGGCCGTCGAAGGTGGCGGCAGCGGCGGTTGCGGTTGGTTCCCCACGAGGGTGGTCTGAGGAGCTGCCGTTGCATGGTGATAGGGTCGTCCAGTACCCTCCCCGGATGCCGCCGGCTGCTTGCGCCGACGTCCTTGCGGACTCCGTTGCCTTCGTTTCTCTCCACGTAAAGCGTTTGTGCTGAGTTCCATGTCGCTGGTGTCGTCTGGCTCCGCAGTCTGAGCGGCGCCCTTATTTCGCGCGGGAGAGCGAATATACTCCGCAACGCGCGAACGAACAATTTTTGGCGGTAACCGCGGCGCGAGGTAGTCGGCACCTCCGCCTCGCTTTATCGCGTCCGAAGAGGGGTCCGTCCCCTGATGGTGCTGTGCGACCATGTCGCCGCCTCCGCTGCCTAGCGCCATACGTGCGGCCAGCAGCTGCTTCTCGCTGAAGTCCCTTTCCTCGATGTCCGCGACCATCTCCGTGGCCTTCGAACGGATGCTCGGCATGGCACAGCGTAGTTGGGTTTTGGCGCGCAGCTGGTTCACCTCGTCGGAGAAGACGCCCTTTTGACGGAGACAGTCCTGCTTTTTCGCCATGAAGTCAGTGGCTAGTTTGTCCACCACGGCTCGGGGGCCTGGGTGGGTGGACGGCGAGGCCCCAGCGAGGAGGCGTTGCGACGACATTGAATGAATTGACGCTCCGATAGTCGATCCCCTCCCCCTGTTCTGGTATCCTATTTGACGGCGGTGGAGGGGAGTCACGGAGACAACTGTAACAAATCATTCTCCACTTTTTTTCTCCCTTGTCGACCAGTGTCCTTCCCGTTCCCAAACCTCAGCGGTGAGCGCGGCAAGCCCTTTGCCCTTCCCGGATCTGCTCTTACGAGTAAAGGTCACAGCAATCATTCGTCTCTTGTCGCTTTCACCACCTCATAGCTCCGAGTACGGACGACCAAGCTTCTCCTGAATCTGCTTGTCGGCGTCCGCGGCTGGCTTGCCGGCACCCTTAACCTTGATGAGCTCCATCTCAAAGACAAGCGGACTGTACGCCGGGATGGTCGGAGGGCGGCCGGACGCACCATAGGCGATCTCATAAGGGATGAAGACCTTCCACTTGTCGCCCTCGCGCATCAACTGCAGCGCCTCGGTCCAGCCCTTGATCACTTGAGTCGGCTTGAACGTCGCCGGCGCGCCGCGGTCGTAGCTCGAGTCGAACTTCTTGCCGTCTGGGAAGGTGCCGGCGTAGTGCACGTCGCAGTCGTCGTTCGCGTTCGGCGACTTCGAACCGGTGCCCTTCTTCAGTACTTGGATGAGCATCCCCGAAGGCAGCTTGTAGATGCCAGTTTCCTGCGCCTTGGCGGCCAAGAAGGCCTCGCCGTCTTCCTTCTTGCCCGCCTGGACGCCGGTGGAGAAAAAAACCGCGGCGATCACGGCCACCACGACCAAGGAAATGGCAACGCGGAATAGGGTCATGTTGGTGAGAAGGAAGCTGTAGAGGTCGCCAATCTGTGCCGACATGGGATCCCGTAGCCCACTCTCGCGCCCTCGCGTTAGACAGAAACAACAACTACTGCTCCCACGAGTGCCAAAGGTTATATCTCTTGCCGGACCAGTGTCTCGTCTTAACCTAACCTCTAACGTGATCGTCTTTCTATCGCTGTGCAGCGCTCTCAAATGAGCTTGATAAATTTCCTCTGGGACGGACGTCGCCAATCTAACCTACACGACCATGATCGTCTTCGTCTCGGCGGCCTCGTGGCCCCGAAGGACAGGTAACACGGGCGCGTCTGCGAAATGTCCACACACCGGGGTGGCGCCTCTCCCGCCTCGGAGGCACCGTTCACCGACGGGGTGAGTCACCATGTCTGGGGGGGGACAATCACACGCCACCACTACCACGGGAGACGGCGACCGGCTGGGCGTCACGACCGCGGTCGCACTTCGCCCATGAGCCACCTCGCGCCCGGAGGATCGTGCGACGCTCCGGGGATTCTCGTTCGCAGGTGGAGTCGGACCTCGTACGAGTAGGGGCACCACTCCGTCGTTCGCCCCCTCGTCGTCTTGCGCGTCACCGAAACCATCGACGTTTCGCCGAGGCACCATGCCTCTGCATGCTGACCGTGGAGGCGATGCACTTGCCGGTACTGAGGAGAGATGAGCCGCTTCCGTCGAAGGCCGAGAGGAACCACCAGAGTCGTCGCCTTGCGGCAATGTGGACTCAACGTGTGCGGCGCTCCGATAGCTACTGCTGCCGTTCCGGTCGCGCGATTCCCCCCGGGCGAGCTCCCCGCATTTCTCGCTGATGAATCGCTGAAGGGTGAGGAAGAGCTCCTCTTGCTGGGCGGATAGCGTTCGCAATTCCGCCCTCACGAGAGTGGCGGTCGACTCGGTGGTGACGTCGCGCGTCTCCTTGGCCATCATACGCATCGCAGCGGTCAACGCGAGTTGCAGTGACGGTGCTTGAAGGTCGTGAGGCGGCTGAGGATCCACAATGGCATCATCGATGGACTCCGATTCAGGAAGAGGACCGTAGGACCGGGCGCGGTGAAGGTGTCGCATCTTGCTCCCTTCATGATGATCGTTCCCTTCTTGTTGGCTCCCGCTGCTGAGGTTTGCCGCGAACAGCACAGCGTGGCGAATCGCGAGAAGCCCCTCTCGAGCGTTGTCGGCCACGAGGCCTACTTCTTCCGGCCCCTCCCCGTGGTGAAGATGGTCTGGTTGATAGTGGTCGATGCTGCTCGAACAAGTGTTGCGCACGGCGTCCAAGGCGGCGATCCACCGGGCTGCGATCGCTTGAGCCGGCTGGCCGTCGTCGGCGAACCACTCGGGCGGCGTGGCCATCGCCGTCGCTCGGCGGCTGCTCGCCACCCAGTGAAGCCTGGCGTCGACGGCATCGAAGAAAAGCGTCACGGCATCGAAGAAGCTAGTAAGACACGACTCCGCCTTTGACGCATCGGCATCGTCACGTTCGGCGGGGAATGTCTGCTGCTCGTGGTCGTCGCCGCCATCCGCCGCGTCGCCACCCACCGTCGACCGAACAAGGCGAAGAATCTGGGTTCGGAAACGCGCGAAAGCCTCCGCTAGGTCCTCGATCGCCAGGGGGAACACTCCATCAATCAACACCGTCGGCGGGACCGTGACGATGGGAGGAGCTCGCATCTCGAGACCTTGACCGCCAATCGTCAAGTGGGTGCGCTCATCGCAGTTGGCAGAAGCGATAGAGGAATGAAGCTGTCCCTCTCGTAGGTCGATGGCCTCGGGCTCCTCGATTGCGCTGTCGCCGTCGTTTGTTTGAGTCGCGATTGACGCTAAGGCACAGGGCCTAACAGGATCCGTTGAAGCGGCATCCTCCGGATCGTCGCGGCGCGAGTCGCAACCTCTGTCTATCGTCGGCGACTCACTGCGCTGTGTCTTGACGGTGAGAGCTGCGAAAAGCATTTCTCGAATGCGATGGTTCTCGCGGTGCTCATTCTCCAAGTTGGCGATGGTGGCGCGCAACTCGTCGATGAGCGCATCCTTCACGGCTGATTCCGCCGAGGCAGGTGATTCTTCGACGTGACATGGAGACGTCTCGTCGTGTTGAGTGTGACTCGATCGGCACTCTGGCCGAGCCTGTTCCCGTTCTGTCTGTACCGATGCCTCATTGCGCAGGTTGTTGCTCCCCTTTGCAACTATCACACAGGAATTTGAAAACCGCCAGTTGTCGACATCGGCAGTGACTTGAGCGTCCGCGTCCGTGGACGTCGCTGATGACACGCCCTCCTCACGATTTTTCTGCATCTCCCAGTCGTCGCGCCTCCTCGTTGGGGGGCTCGAATAGCTCGCTGGTGGCGCATCGTTGCTTCCCGACCGCAGCGCTGTGATTTCGTCACACCGAGTCTGATACGCGAGCGTGAGCCGCCGCAGCGTGTCATCCGTTGCGGCACACCGCCTTCGCCACTCCGATTCGAGCCGCACGGAGGACTGCAATTTAGCTTCCAGCGAGGACTTGTCGGCAAGGACCGCAGTAAGCTGCCGGCTCTCAACAGACTCGAGCAGGCCTTGAACGATCTCCGCGAAGCGATGCTTCACGTACTTTCCTGTCTCCGCTGGACTCTGGAGGAGCTGCGCCATGATGGCGTCGCTGATGACACTTCCGCCCGATCCCTCGTGAGATACGGACGAGGGAAGGTCTTGGCGGTCATTCCCCAAACATGCTGGCGTGGTGCCGGAGAAGGAGGAGGTGAGGTCGCGTCGTGATTCCCCCAATGCGGCCACGTTGTCCCAAACCGCAGACAGTCCCGCGACCAACCGACGTTTGAACTCACTTTCAAGGTGCCGTTGACATTGGAACCAGACGACCGAGTTGTCGTGGACGTTTTCACAGGTGGCCACGTCGCTCGCCCCCACCGGCCCCGGTGGTTCGGCAGAAGGTCGGTAGCCAGCGGGACGGTGCTCCTCATCAGCGCCCCATCCCGTGAGGTCGTGTAGCGTGTCCAGATCCACGGGCTGGCTAGGACGAACGCGATCACCGTCAGTTCCAGAACACGGCATCTGCGTGGCAGATTCGGGAGTGCACGCGGAGACGATCGAGGTATCCCCGTAATCATCGGTCCCAGTGGCGTCATACGGACGTAACGTTTGTGACCGATCGCTGTTGCATGTCACGGTGCTGGCATCTATCGTCGATCGCCGTGGCCATTCGGTAAGAAAGCGCGATTGGGCACCGACGGCGGGGTGAAACCGCGGCGGCACCGACGTGGCGGCCGCCGCATATTGCTGCTCGGCAACGTAGTCGAACGATCGGCTCACCGAATTCTGGCTCGCCACACGAGGATGCGGCGCCGCATTTCGAGGGGGTTGCGATGTGGCCTGTCGGATGGAAGGGGACCGGCTCCTCGACGGGCGTGGCGTGGCCGACCGCGACGATCGATGACTGTCGCATGAATGCGAGCGTTCCTTCCGCTCATCGCGGCGCAAGCTACGGACCCAATCGTCGGATCCCGCCGCGCTCGTCGCGGTGCTGTAATCGCACACGTTGACGCCGCGGCCGATATCAGCATGCGGCGAACCCCGTTGTTG
>ERZ1292633.6674-Hain-H41-02um-R1-6674-length-9993-cov-5_pt1 | contig 9993 bp, 4 predicted proteins | sample MGYA00564406_ERZ1292633 | MGnify/ENA primary metagenome ERZ1292633 (study PRJEB36523, sample SAMEA6512639) | groundwater metagenome | collected 2019-01-08 | study: AquaDiva: Metagenomics assemblies of 32 groundwater samples
CCTCCTCCTCCTCTCTCCGTCTCTCTCTTCCTTCCGTCGCGTCGCTTCGCCCAACTTTTCGGTCATCGATTGCTTGCCGGCTCCTCGTCTGCGAAGACAATACCATGACGTTGTTGCCCCGCCTCTTGTCGTCTGCTCGAAGTCCTTTTCCCTCTTTGTTTATTGGCATGCCGCAGTGCATAGGATGCCAGCAAGACGTGCAAGCACGGGGCTACAAGTGTGGTTCGTGCCGCGCACCCTTCTGCGGTGTTGCGTGCGGACGGTCGCATCGCGCCGTTTGTGGCATCGTGGCCGCGGGAGGCAGCCGGCCGCGTGACGCGACTGCCGACGAGGCGCCGACGGATCGCGCTCCAAGCCGCTACAGGAGACTCGGCCCAGGTAAGCCGACGATCAGCGCGGGACAGCAGGACACTCTGGTGCGGATCAGTGCCTCTGACCCAGCGTCGTCCGTGCTCCTCCACGATGAATGCGATGAACTGCTGCTGCTCGGCCCCGCCCAGCTCGCCGCGCTCGCCGCCGACGCCGCCGTGCGCAACCAGCTCAAATCGACGGAGCTGCGCGTACTGGTGCGGTCCATCGACGGGAGCCGCTCGCGCCTCGACGCGCTTGCCGCCGCGCGCGGGAATATCGTCGATTTCGACACTTTTTGCCGCGCCGTGCTCCACGCGATCGCGATATCCGGGGGCGGCGAAAGGCGGCCGGCCGTGCCATTGTCAGCGTAACTTGCTATGCCACATCACAGAACGGCCGATCCCAGCAAAGCGGCAGATGGACTGCTGTGTGATGTGGGCTCCCCCGCGCCCCCAAGCACCCTCCCGCTGGCGCCTATCTCCCCTTTCCCCCTCACCCTTCCCCCAATTCGTCGATCGCCTCTCTCTTCGTACGATGATGGACGACGCGAAGGCGACCCAGATGGTGGATGCGCTCGTCGCCCCGGACGCAGAGGACGACGGCACGCGGCACCGACCACCCGCGGCCCCTGGCGTCCCCCCTCCCGCCCCACGAGGAGACATTGCGGCGGCGACTGGCGGATTACTGCGGCGGTCCACCACGACCGAGTTTTTGCCGCTTCCATCGCATCGATCTTCGGTGTCGACGGCTGCTGCTGGATACGCCCTGCCGCCGCCACAGTATCCCGGGTCGTATCCGACGAACTCGTTGGTCTCGTCTGCCGGCACCTCGTTCGTGGCACCCGGGGTGTCGGGGGATTCTTTCGCGTCGCTCGTGCAGTCCCCACCATCGACAATGTCGTTCACGCAGCCGCAGCAGCCGGTTGCTTCGTCCTTGGCCCCAAAGCACATTCGCGTGTCGTCGCAGGGGAACGCGCCGCCACCGCCCCCCTTCGGCAGTGCGCATCACCACGGCCCTCCGCAAGCAGCGGGGCCTGGCGCCCCCGGCTTCCGCATGGGCACGACATCCATCCGCCCCCCGCCGCCGTGGAGCGCGACGCATGGGGTCGTGGCACCTTCGCCCCCTCCCCACCTCAGCCAGCACCCTGAGCTGCGCCAAATCCAGTTGCCGCGGGAGCTGCTCCATCCCCACCGCAGCCAAGGTGGCGTGGCCGTAGGGTCGCCGCCTTCACACGGCGAGCCATCGTCGGCGTCGTCACGCACCACCTCACCTCCGCCTGATGCTCTTGTAGGAGGGGGATACGGAGACCTTGGCGCGGCGTCACACGAGAGCGGCGGTGCGGGTCGTAGCTCCACGGCGACACCTTTGGCTGCAAACGCGGGACCGCAACTGTCACCGGGCAATCAGCGACGCCTTTTCGTCGGCAACTTGCGCTTCGAAATGACCTTCGAAGGCTTGCGTCACGTGTTCAAGCTCGTGTGCAACGTGGATGTCCCGGTGTCGAGCATGTCGTGGCACCAGTCGAAGGGCCCCGTCGCGATTCCCGACGCGCAGCAGTCGCCGCAGCAACAGCACAGCGGCTGTGCCGTCGTGTTCGCGGACCCCGCCGCCGCCGAGGAGCTGCTGGTATGGAACCAGCGCATCTTTTGCTGCTACGATGGCACCGTTTACTTTGGCCCCGCGGGGGCCATGCGCGAGGTGGTCGATCAGCTGCGGGCACTGGACGTCGACCCGAAGACTCACAGGCGCAAGGGACCAAAAAATTGCATGGTCATCGAGCTTTCGGCCGGCCAGCCACCCCTCCCTGCTGGAGCCATTCCGATCCACCCACTGTCAAGAGACACCCCTCCGGCGGCAATATCGGTTGTCCCTGTCCAGGTCGGATCGCTACCCGACGCCGCCAGCAATGGATCATTCGGACACGGAGCGGCGGCGGGAACGGTCGGTCGAAACAGCAGTGCGGCAGCGCTCGGCGAATCACCGGTCAGCAGCTTTGCTTTTCCCGTTTCCGCGCAACATTTGAGCCAGCAGTTGCAGCCCAACGCGTCGCAAATCAGCTTGTCGGACCGAAACTCGGCAATTTCGTCGGTGGACGCGTTTCCCAGAGGCCATCATCACCGCCCGACAGCCACGACGACGACGACGTTCGCCGGGCCGCCGCCCCCATTCTACCAGTATCCTCTGCAGTTGCTGCGTGCCACGGCGACCCTACAGGCCATGGCGGCGACGTCGACGCCATCCGACCCGCTCTTGCACTCCGCCGGGTCGCATCTCCGCCAACCGGTTGACCTCTTCATCGGCGGTCTTGCGTACGAAGCGGACCCCGCCTTCGTCGCTTGGATGCTCACCACGTGCTGTCCGGGACTCTCCGTGAGCCTCGACTGTGTCCAGTTGATGCCCAGTAAGCACAACGGCAATCCGTCCGGGTGCGCGATTGTCACGGTGGAGCAGTCGCACGCCGAGACGTTCCTGGGACTGAACAAGCGCATTCTGTGCACCTCAACGGGGTTCTATTTGTCGCCGCAGCGGGACGCCATGGACGCGTTCATTGCCGCCGCAGGCCCAGCGGGAAGCGGGCGTGCCGCCGGCCCGTCGCACGCCGTCGTTGTCGAACGCAAAAAATCAGACCGCAAGAGCGCAGTGGCGCCTTCGGCGCCCCACGCGGCGGTCACGCCAGCGTCTGGGTTCTTCCCGCGGATCATGGGCAACTTTTGGCCGCCGCCGCTGCCCTGCTTGGTGCAGCCCATCCTGATGCCGTTCTCGACGGCCACCAGCATGCCGACGTCGCCCCCGCCCCCGCCCGACCCGCGGCAAGCAACGCCACCGTCGGCCCCGGCGCGCCCATCCCCGACCTACATGAAGTCGACCAGCACCGCGGCCCCTCCTCCTTCCATCGTGACGTCTCCCGACTCGCCCGCGACGGGCGCAACCACCAAAGCGGGTGGATTTCCAAAGGCGCCCTCGTACAAGAAGCCGCCATCCCCTTAGACAGGATCGCCGGAGCCCTCTTGCGCGATCACCTCCTCCTCGAATTGCTGCTTGCTCTTCCCTTTTCCAATCGGTTGTTTTATTTTCTGTGGCTTCTTTTTTTCTTTTCTTTTCTCACACACATACATCTCCCACTCGCTTCTCTTTCTCCGTCCCCCCTCCATGTAACTTCCGTCCCTTGATCCTTTTGCGCGCTCGCGTTGCCGCTCTTTTCTGTTCTTCCGCACGGCGGGATCTGTGCAGTGCCCATATATTTTTTTGTGCGCTGCACACTTATTGCTGCTCGGCTCACCCCGCGTGGGCGCCACCCGATAACGGTTGCAGTGGTGTCGCGCCCGTTGAAGAAGTGTTATCGCGCCTTAGTGTTCCTCCCCGCACACCTCTGGAGTTGAATCGTGCTCTCCCGGCCAGGTAATTTGGCGGAGGATGGGAATCCCAGATCGGCGTTTGATAACACCGCGTCGACGTTTTTCTCTCCGTTCCGATAAACTCCGTGACGTTTTCTAGTAGTGGCACTCCACTTTCCCTCGCCGTCCTGCGCTCAGGGAGGCACCCTTCCCGCCCTTTCAACAGCTGCTTGACCCAGGCTCCTTCCTTCCTTCCTTCCTTCCGTCCTCCCACAGTGCATCTAGATACGTCGCGCGCACACACACACACCGGCCGGCTAACTAGATAGATCCTTCCCTTTGATGTCTGGCATTGAAGTGCACATCCGCGTGCGGCCCATTGACGCGGCGTCGATCTGGTCCACCGCGGATTCCGTTCTCTTCGTCACCAATCGTCCAGACCAGCGCCACGTCTTCAGCAAAGTTCATGGACCACTGGCCACGAACTCCACGCTCTTCCAGTCGATCGAGCCGCTTGTTCACGCCGCCATCGAGGGTCGCAACGTCACCATCATGGCGTACGGGCAGACGGGCTCCGGGAAAACGCACTCGATGGTCGGCAGCGGGGCCGCTTCTTCTGCTTCCGGCGATCTCGCTGGCCAAAGCGACCCTGGATTCATCGACCGTGCGGCATCGCTGATGCTGGCTCTGTCTCATCACCAGGGCGTCGATGTAGCTGCCAGCTGCATAGAAATCTACAACGAGGCGGTGCACGACCTGCTCAGTTCCAGCGCGGATTATCGCAGCAACGAGGTGGCGCTGAGGGAGCTGCCAGACGGCTCTGTCGCGGTCGATCGGTCGACGTACGTCGTGACGTCCATGAAGGACTTCGCGTCCGTGCAGCGAAAAGCGGAAACCGCGCGGCGTTATGGCGTCACCGACCTCAACGAACACAGCAGCCGATCACATTTCATTCTGACATTTGACATGGTGCACCGTGCCTCTGGCCAGCGCTCGTCCATGTGTTTTGTGGACCTAGCTGGGTCGGAGTCCGCCGCCCGGGCCCACACGGAGGGCCAGCAGCTGCGCGAAGGGGGGTTCATCAACCGCAGTTTGCTCGCGCTCGGCAACGTGGTGGACGCCATCGTCGACGGGCGCTCGCACATACCATACCGTGAATCGAAGCTGACGCGTGTGCTGCGGGGGTGCCTCGGCGGCCGCTCGCTGACCTTCATCCTGTGCTGCGTGAACCCCGCCGCACCCAACTACGACCAGACCACCGCCGCGTTGCGCTTTGCCCAGCGCGCCATGAAAATCCAAAACGACCCGACGCTGACCCTTGCGATGCCCCCGTTCGCCGCGCTGACGGCTGCGCACTGCGTCAGTCGCATGTGCCGGGACGTGCCAGCCGTCACCAACGCGAGCTACGAGGCCGGACTGGCCACTGGGTATGCGTACTGTGTCGACGGGATGCGGCACCTGCTAGGAGAGCTTGCCAGCGAAAACACTCTCGCGGTGGAAGAGGCGCGCCGGTACAATATTTCCGTGCTAGCGACATTGCGAGACCGCGCACTGAACGCGGTCGACGACGTTCATGCGTCAGTTGGCGGCACAGCACGGTTGGAGCAGCTGGCCGAAAGACGCCGTCAGCTGGCTGAGGTCGTGGCCCGCAAACAGTCCGATGTCACTGCGGCTGCGCAACTCAACGCTGATGCCCACGCCGCCACGTCTTACACACAGCAACAATGTGACAAAGCGTTAGCCGCGGCCCGCCACCGGCTCGCGGCGCAGGCGCAATCGTCGCTTACCCCCACGGATCACCTCGTGCTGTTGTCCCAGCAGCAGTACGAGTCCATCGTCACTGAAACGGCCACCGGCTGGCAGACCATCCTGCTCCGGTGGGCAGAGACCTTCCCTTGCGACCGCACCGCCCGCATCGCCGAGGCGCCCGGGGGGGCAGCGCCGCTCTGCCACAAGGTGTTCAAGGAGGCCCTGAAGCGCATGAAGGACGACCTGGCGAGGGCCAAGGAGGAAAACGCCAACCTGGACGCGGCATTGACGTTGCTGCAAAGCACCATGGCGCAGAAGAGCGGCTCGCGGGAACGATCAATCGACGTCGCTGAAGCCACCGACCATCAGGAGGTGCTGCAAGAGCGCGCGACCGCGCTTGCGAGTGAGTGCGCAGCATTGGATGTCGCGGTGGAGGCACCTTTCACCCATTCGTTCGCGGAGCCGCAGATGCCGCGGTACGAGACGTCGTGCCTGTCTTTCGCCGGAAGTGCATCATCGCTTGCGGAGACGGCCGACATGCGGCAAGGAAATTTAGAAATGGCACCGGGCACGCTTGGGCACCCATCTCGGAGCACGTTGGACTCCCTGAAGGACATTCAACAGCGGTTCCTGGGGGCGACCACGTCGTCGTGGGAGAAAACCGTCCCGACCACCGTGCTGTCGCGAACGGGCAGGCCTGCGGTTGGCGGCCAGCGAGGCGCCGCTGCTGGTGGCGCTCACATCGCCGGCCATTCCGTGTCGTCTCTCCCTGCCGTCTCACCATCACTTTTTTCGCCGCCGTCGAAAATGGGGGGAAGGCTCCCCGGCGCGTCTCGCAGTGTCGCGGCGAACCCCGTGACGTCGCCGGGAACGCCTCCGCAGCAGCGTCCCACGCCAACGTCAGGCGGGGCTCGCATCGTCGCAAGCAGATCTCGCATGCTGCCGCCTCCCCCGGCCAGCCCAGTTCAATGTCGGCGGCCCGTTGGACCTACCTCGTCACCCGATGCGGCGGCCGCTGGCCTCGGCACCCCCAGCGGCATTGGCTGCCACGCGTCCGCTCCGCCCTCGCCCATGCTTTTTTCACCCGGAACGCCCACCGGCAACGTGGCGACGCACCGGACGGCTGCCGTCCGTCGGCCGAGAACGGCGGCATCCATTCCGAGCCCAAGCGCCGAAATTGAAAATGTCCCGTCAACCGCGGCGAAGGCCACCCGGAGAGCGGGGCGTCAGCCCGCCGCCAAGCGTTGCGAACGATCACCGGCGCCCTCGCCCTTGCAGGAGCGGGGCCCGGGTACCGCCAACAACAACGCTTTGACTGACGGAATCGTCGGCATCGCGGCTCGTCGTCGCTTGGAGGGAGCAGAAATCCGTCCAGCCGCACAACGCGCCTTATTTTTCTAGTTGGCTTCGCGTCGATCTGCGGCGGTTTACACCGCTACTTAGATTGTCGATTTTTTTCCCGGTGCATCCCGATGAGTGCATCATTTATCAATACATCTCCCTCCCCCTTTCACCTGCGCCCCCGCTAACTAGACCTGGGGCATCTCGGGGAGGAGACTGTACTCTCCGTCATGTTCGACTTGACATGGGGGTGTGCACGAACGAATCGAACCGGCGGTGAACAACCAAAAAAGAGAGGCCCACAGATCACCCCCACCCTTCATTACCCCCAACTCCTTGCGCCCTCCCACAAAAGCGGTGATGACGGCTCGGCTCGGTGTGAAGTCGTTTCTCGTGCGGCCCGAAGACCTTTACGGGACCATCGACGTCGACCCCGAGGGGGTCATCACCCGTGTGCACCCGATCGCGCCTGATGTCATCAAACGACACGCCGCGGTCAACGACCGCATCCTCCGAGTCGCGGGCATCGGCATTTCAAATCGATGCGACTTGCGGTCCACTCTTTCGGCGCTGCCATCTGACGACCAGGTGCTGCTGGAGTTGCAGCCCGTCAGCCCCTTCGAGGCCCGCGGCCTTCCAAACTTCTCGGACTCCGCCGAGCACGCGCCCGACGTGACCGTGGACGACTCGCAGTGCTCCGTGAACCGCGAAGCCCACCCCGGCACCAACGATTCGTCGGAGAGCGACCCCGAGGTGTCGCAACATGGCGGCGGTGGCGGCAGCGGTGACGGCGCGGAGCGTCAGCACGACCCCATGGAGCTCAGCATGTCGAAAAGCGGTATGTCGCCGAAAACATCGCTGCTGTCCTTCGTCGCCACCGTGCCCGACAGCCGCGCTCCCCCGGCCACCAGCCAAACCACAAGCGCCGCGCAAGGCCAAGCCAGTGGTGGCGGCGGCTTCGGCGGCTCGGGCCGGACGATCAAGCAAGTGCTGAACAACGCCTTGAAAAAGTGTCGGGTCGGTAGGTGCGTCATCATTGTCACCCAGGATGCCTCCGTCAACCCCCTGGGTGAGATCGAGATATTAGCGAAGGAAACCAACGCGCAGCTGTCGACGATCGACGGCGGCAAGAAACTGAAGCATCGGCTCCCGGAGGCAGAGTGGTCGGATCTCATCGCCGAGTGCCTCCGACAAGGCCGCTGGCTCGTGCTCCTGCGCGCCACGAAGTCGATCAGCCTCTTGGAGCTGCTCTCATCCATGCTTCAGGAGTGCTGGTCGCGGGAGTGCCAGGGCGTCCACCCGGCCGCCCGCGTGATCATCTCCACAGAGCCCCACCCCCACTTCCCCGTGGCGCTCACCCATGGAAGCATGCCCCTCCGGATCGCGTCGACCTTTTCCGAGGCGGCCCTGGCGTCGCATTTAGGAGAGACTATTAGCACCAGCCAGAGCTGCATTCGGGCACTGACCGCGCAGAACGAGAGCCTCCTCGCGCGACCTTCGGCACTGATACCCACAGTCGGGACCGACGGCGTCCCCTCATCGCCAGCGCATCCCGCCGTGGCCCCGAGGCCCCTCGATTCGAAGCGTCGCGTGCGCATCTCCTCGGAGGTGAGCGTCGTCGATATCGAGGCGAGAGACATCTTTCTGACGCGGGCATCCGCCACCGGCGCGGCCGCCAACGCGCCCGGTACCGCACCGGCGCAGCAGCATGTATTCGGCTCCATCCTTCTGAAGCACACCTTTCGCTGCCTCGATGCCGACAAGTTTTTCTGCATTTCGGCCTTGGCGCAGCCTAACGACGGCGCGTCGTCGCTCGCCGAGCCCCGTTTCGCCATCGGCTCTAGCACGGGATTCGTGTACATCGTGGATCGCAAAGGCAGCGGGCTGCTGTCGCTGCACGCGCACGAGGCGTCGGTGTGGGACACAAGCTTCCACACGGCGTACTCATTCGTGACCGGCAGCGAGGACGGCACCGCAGCGAGGTGGGCATTGACCAACCAACTCGCGGGTGAGGCGCCTACTCCTGGGCAAGACGTGAGCGCGGGGGCACAGCAAAGCACGATGACGAGCGCCGACGTGGTGCAGTGTGGCAGCGACGTCTATGCGGTGCGGTACAACCGGACCGGTAGCCTCTTCGCTGTCGGCGGCCTCAGCCATCACATTATCCTTCGGCAAAGTTGGGAGCCCTCCGTGGCTTGCCCCTTGGTGCCCGTCACCGCCTCCGTGAGCGTTGGCACGTCGATCCAGTGCTTGGGCACCTTCGAAGACCATCACTACGTCGCGGGCGGCGGCGACGGGAGCGTCAGTTTCATTGACGCCACGACGTACCGCGTGGCCACGCGCCTCACCGGACACACGAAGAAAGTCCCCGCGATCGCGACGTCCGACCGCGACCGGAGTACGCTATTCACTGGCTCCTTCGACTCGACCGTGCGCCAGTGGGACTGCCGCGCGGGCTCCACGCAGCACACGATGAAGTTCAGCACGTACGTGACGGGTCTCGCGATGGACAACGACTACTTGGCAGCGTGCGTCGGGGACAGCCTCTACCTCTGGGACGTGCGGAACTTGAAGCGCATCCTTGGCGGCTGCCCGAAGGCGTGGACGGGGCTCAACCGCGGGATTTGCATAGACGCGGGCTATAAGCTGATCGTCACGGCGAGCCCTGACGGAGCGGGTAGATTCTGGAACTTTGCGTGAACGAGCTCCATTTCTCTTGTCTCCCTCTCCCCCCCTCCATCTCTCCTTCCCTAACTGCAACATCCCCTCAGACTACACCGCGTCAGACACAAATATATCGTGTTACACCCTCGTTCACCACGCACCCTCGATCCCCCCTTCCCCCACCGTTCGGCGCCATTGGGAGGGGGAAATGCTGCACATTCCTCTCTTTCTTGTGATTTGTTCTTTCCTGGCAGCATGTCCATGCCGCCGGCGCCGCTGCACGGACGCATCATGACGAGCTCGGAGGCTCCGAACGACGCTGACATGCAGCACGTGAGCCCGACGCCGTGGCAGCTGCAGACCGACGGGCAGGCGGGCACGCTCGAGAGGCTCAACGAACTGCTGCACGAATTACGGCACAAGTATGCCGTGGAACGATCCGAGTTGGTGGCGGCCGTGTCGGAGCAGGTGAGCCATGTGCGCACCGAACTGGAGTCGGCGAAAGCAGCCCAGCAATGCTGCGCACGTGACGTGGAGCAGTCGTACCGCCATC